>Ga0233375_1000049_pt1 | contig 82570 bp, 51 predicted proteins | sample ElkDunMinimDraft_10_FD_191539 | JGI IMG/M metagenome (GOLD analysis project Ga0233375, IMG submission 191539) | Fecal eukaryotic communites from dung pellets of Tule Elk in California, USA - Elk Dung E16 | ecosystem: Host-associated > Mammals > Digestive system > Large intestine > Fecal | place...
AAGGAATCCCAGACACGACCAACCACCCACCCCGAACGGGACAGACAACCAGCCATGCCACAGGAACAAAAAATTTGGCATTGACTAACAAGCACACTGTTGAGTTCTCAAACAACCGACACACACCAACTCAGCACCACCCGACCGGGCAGAACCTCACTTGGGGCAACCCTTCAACCTTACCTGGTCTTCCCTGGCTCCGCAACCCCGGCTCATCGCCGTGGTCCTGTTGCCCTGGGCTTCCCTGATGGGCAGGAGTAGATCCTACGCCATGTGGTGGAAGGGTTTCGACCCCGGGACCAGCCACCCTCGAATCTTCGAGGCGGTGTCTGTTCCTCCCTGCCGGGCCGACTCCCAGAACATTACGCGGCGCTGCTCATCACGGTCAAGCCGGGTCCCTGGTGACCCGGGACACACGCCTGCGAGCGCGCGTCGTCGCAGGTCGTGCGCTCGATCCCGGCATCCCTCGCGGTGCCGGGCCGGCGGCTGCGGTCACCGCGGCCCGCACCATGCGTCAGGGCTCACGGACCGCCCGCAGGACCACCTGGTCGCCCGGGCGGAGCTGGGCCGCACGGTCCACGTCGGCGTCACGGAGCACCCCGATCACCGGGTACCCGCCGGTCACGGGCCGGTCGGCGAGGAACAGCACCGGCCGGCCGTCCGGGGGGACCTGCACCGAGCCCCGCACGAGACCCTCGGGCGGCGTGTCCCCCGCCCGGGTGGGCACTGCCTGCCCGTCGAGCCGCAGCGCCACTCGGTTGCTGTCCGCGGTGACCGTGCGCAGGGCGCGCAGCGCGTGCCACGCGCCCGGGAGGAACCGTTCGGGCCGCGGCCCCGGAAGGACCTGGAGGGCGACGGCCCGCTCTCCCGGCCGCAGCTCTCCCGCCGGGTGCCGAACGGGCACCACACCGAGCAGCGGCCATCCGGGCGGGGTGGGCCCCACGCCCAGCGCGTCTCCCGCGCGCAGCGGGCGGGGACCGATCCCCGCGAGGACGTCCCAGGACCGCGAACCCAGCACGGCTCGTGCCAGCAGCCCGCCCCGCACCGCGACGTACGTGCGCAGCCCGCGCGCCGGGACCCCGAGGCGAAGCACCCCGCCGTCCGGCACCGCGACGGGGGCGTGCATGCCCACCGGTGTCCCGTCCACCGTCGCCGGCAGCGCGGCGCCGGCGAGCGCGACGGCGGCCGCCCCGGAGAAGCGCAGCACGAGGCCGCCGAGCGTCGCCTCGAGCGTCGCCGCGTCCCCGGGGTTCGCCACGAGGCGGTTCGCGAGGGCGTGCGAGGCGAGGTCGGCCGCCCCCGACGGTCCGACGCCGATCGCGCCCAGGCCCGGGCGGCCCTCGTCCTGGAGGAGCACGAGCGGGCCGGTCGCGAGCACCTCGACGCACCGCCCCGCGTGCTGCACGACCGCGCCGGGGCCACCACGAGCCGGGTCCTCGTGCCCGGTTCTGCGCCCCTCACCCCCGCCCCTCCCGTCCTGGCGCGCCGGGCGGGTCCCGACGGTGCCCGCCGACGGGTCCAGGGTGCCCGCCGACGGGCCCACGACGTCCGTCCGGGCCGTGACGACGGCCTCGGGCGGTGCGACGAGGAAGCGCACCCGCGCCCCCGGCGCGACGAGCGCCGGACGGTCGCGGTCGACGTCGAACATCCGCGCGCGGGTGGTCCCGAGGAGCCGCCACCCGCCCGGCGACTCGCCCGGGTAGACGGCGGTCAGCTCGCCCGCGAGCGCGACGGATCCGGCGGGAACGCGAGTGCGCGGGGTCACCAGCCGTGGCGCTGCGATGACCGGGTCGACGCCGGCGAGGTACGTGAACCCGGGCGCGAACCCGCCGAAAGCCGCCTCGTACTCGCGGCCCGAGTGGCGGGCCACGACCTCCTCGACGCTGATGCCCGCCCACCGCGCGACGTCCGCCAGGTCCTGGCCGTCGTAGACGACGGGGATCTGGACCAGCTCCGGCTCCTGCGCGACCGTCCCGGCCGTGTCCTCGCGGTCCAGCGCCGCACGCACCCACGACCGGGCGCGGGGGACGTCGCGCGGCGACGCGCAGCGCACGAGCACCGTGCGCGCGGCCGGCACGACGTCGACGACGCCCGGGGGGACGTCGCGCACCAGCGCGCGGTACAGCGCCCGCACGGCCGCGAGGTCGGGCACGTCGACGAGCAGCGCCGCCTCGCCGTACCCGTGCACCACCCCCGCGGGTCGTGTCACGGGGCCGTCCCGGCGTCGGACGGCTGCCCAGCGTCGGCGAACGGCCGGACGACGACGCCGCCCGCCTCGAGCTCGCGGCGCACCGCGCCGAGGAGCCCGACCGCGCCGGGCGTGTCGGAGTGCACGCACACCGAGTCGGCGTCCACGCGCAGGCGCGAGCCGTCCACGGCGACGACCGTGCCGGTCGTGGCGAGCTCCAGGACCCGCGCGGCGACCAGCGCGTCGTCGTGCAGGACGGCGCCCGGCTCCCCCCGCGGGACGAGCTCGCCCGTGGGGAGGTAGCCACGGTCGGCGAACGCCTCGCGGACGACGGGCAGGCCCGCCGCCTCGGCGAGGCGCAGGACCGCCGACCCAGGCAGGCCGACGAGCCGCAGGCCCGGGTCGTACTCGCGGACCGCGTCCACGACGGCGCGCGCCTGCGCCTCGTGACGGACGATCGCGTTGTAGAGGGCGCCGTGGGGCTTGACGTACCGCACGCGGTCGCCCGCCAGGCGCGCGAGGCCGTCGAGCGCGGCGATCTGGTAGAGCACGTCGTCGGCGAGCTCGACGGTGCCGACCTCCATGAAGCGGCGCCCGAATCCCGCGAGGTCGCGGTAGCTCACGTGCGCGCCCACACGCACCCCCTGGGCGACGGCGTCGCGCGTCACGGCGCGCATCGTCGTCGCGTCGCCCGCGTGGAAGCCGCACGCGACGTTGGCGCTGGTCACGAGGCCGAGGAGGGCCCGGTCGTCCGCGAGCGTCCAGCGGCCGAAGCCCTCGCCGAGGTCGGCGTTGAGGTCGATGCGCGTCACGTCCCCATCATGCCCGGCCCGACGCGACGGCCGGGCACGACGCTCCCCCGCGCGGCCGGCGAGGCGTAGATTCGCGGTCGTGCCCGACGACCTCCTCCCCGACACGCCCGGCGTGCGCGTGCGCCGCGCGACGCCCGACGACGCGGCGGCTCTCGCCGACCTCGCCGCGGTGACCTTCCCGCTCGCGTGCCCGCCCGGCACGTCCCCCGAGGCGATCGCCGCGCACGTCGCGGCCCAGCTCTCGCCGGAGCGCTTCCGCGCGTGGGCCGCGAGCGCCGCGCACGTGCTCCTCCTCGTCGAGCCGGCGGGCCGGCCGGGCGCCGACGCGCTGCCCGACGCCGACGCGCTGCCCGACGCCGCTCCGCTGGGCTACGCGCTCCTGGTGCGCGGCGAGCCGGACGACCCCGACGTCGCGGCCGCCGTCGGACCGGGAGAGGCGGTCGAGCTGTCGAAGATCTACGTCCACGCGAAGGCCCAGGGCACGGGGGTGTCCGGCGCTCTGGTGCGAGCGGCGCTGGACGCCGCGTCGGCCCTGGCCCCGGACGCCCCGGTATGGCTGGGCACCAACGGGCTCAACGCGCGAGCCCAGGCCTTCTACCGCAAGCACGGGTTCGGGACCGTCGGGTCGCGGACCTACGTCGTGGGCGGCGAGGAGCACTCCGACGTCGTCATGGCGCACGGCGCGTCCTGACCCGCCGGCGCCGCCGGCGTCCGTCGCCCCGGAACCGCGAGCCTGCTCGACGACGCCGTCGCGCCCCGGGAGAGCCTCGCCGGGCCGGAGTCGGTCGGACGCGGCGTCCCACCGCGCGCTCGAGCGGCACGTGGGCGCCTCGCCCCGGTCCTGACGGCGGGCACGGCCCGCGGCCGTGAGGGGTCGCGCACGACGTCAGTGGTCGTGGTCCGCGTCGTCACCGCCCGGGACGTCGAGCCCGCCGTCGAGCGAGTCGTCCGGGTGCACGGGGAGGAACAGGTGCACGTGGCCCTGTCCGCCCGCCGTCGAGCGCAGGTCGAGCTGGACCGCGGCGAGACCCCAGGTCTCGACGGCGCGCGTGCGCAGCTCGCCGGCGAGCGCGTGGAGCTCCTCGGCCGTCGCGGCGTCGGCGGTGCTCGCGATCCGGACCGTGTCGAGGGCGTCGCCGACGAGCTCGAGCGAGGTGAGCATGCCGTTGCGGACGATGTTGTGCTCGGACGAGCCGCTCGCGAGCGACTCGGTCTCGGCGACCAGGCCGTCGACGGAGGTGCGCCAGGCGGCGACGTCGGCGGGGTCCGCCGCGACGGCGGTCGAGCCGTCGACGGGCAGGACGGCGTGCAGCCCGTGCAGCACGGGCACGAGCTCTTCCTGCAGGTGCCGCGCGTGGTCGATCGAGGCGACGAGGTTCTCGGCGTCGCGCGCCTCCTCGGCGGCCTGGAGCTCGGCGACCCGCGCCGGGTCGACGGCGGGCCCCTCCCCGGCCGTCGCGGGCCCTCGCGTGAGGCTCACGACGAGCGCGACGACGGCGGCGACCACCGCGAGCGCACCCAGCACGAGCAGCGCCCGGCGCCAGGCGTCGAGGCCCGCCAACCACCGGCGCGCGCGGACGCGCGCCGGTGGCCGGGGTTCGGGGCGGCCGGCACCGCCCCGGTCTGCAGGACGGGAGGCGGACGGCGCACGGCGCCCCCCGCTCGTGCGCGGCGGCACCGTACGTGCCCGGGTGTCCCCTGGGGCGGTCTTGCGTGCTCCGGTGCGCTGCGTCACCTGTCACTCCTGTCCTTGGTCGTGGTCCCGCCCGGACGATGGTCGCCGGCCCGGCCGCGAGGGCCGGGCCGGCGGGCCGGTGACGGGGGCGGGAGCCCGTCACCGGCCGTGCGTCAGCCGCAGGTCACGGCGTCGTACGGCGCCTCGATCTCGGTCGTCACCTCACCGAGGGTCGCGGTGACCGTCGCAGTGCCCGCGTCGGACGACGTCGCGCGCGTCGCGAACGACTGGTACGCGTTGGCACCCACCTCGACCGCGCCGAACTCCTTCGAGCCGAACGGCGTGGTGAGGGTGATCGCGACGGGCGCCTCGTCGACGTTCGTCGCGCGGACCGCGACGTACGCCTTGCCGGCGAGGCACCGCGTCGAGGCCGTGACCTCGACGTCGACCGTCGGCTCCGGCTCCGAACCAGTGGTGAGACGGAACCAGTCGAACGCCACCGTGACCGGCGTCTCCTGCTCCGGGCCGATCGCCATGATCCCGACCTTCGTCAGCGCCGCGTCGTTGGTGACCGGCTCGCCGATCGGCGTCCAGTTCACCCCGCCGTCGCTGACCCAGCCCTGGTACGCGCTCCCCACCTTCTCGAGGCGCAGGTACCAGTAGCCCGACTCGGTCGAGTCGGCCAGCTCGAGCTGGCGGTTGCCGCCGTTGCCGAACTGCCCGGCCTTCTCCGAGACGAGCTCGGCGCCGAGGTTCAGCGCCGTGCCGGGGTTGTTCTTCGCGAGCACGTCGGCCTTGACGTAGTTGTCGTCGTCGCCGTACGCGATGAGACCGGCGAGCTGCCACCGGTGCACGAGCGGCGCCTTGAACCGCGTCTCGACGACCCAGTCGCCCTCCGGAACGGTCTGGAGGACGAAGTTGCGCGGGTCGCCGTTGTTCCCGGCGTTGATGTCGCCCGGCTGGGTCGTGATGCGCAGCTCGCCGTCGGCGACCGCGACCTTCGACCCGTCGTAACGCGTGATCGCGTCCCAGCGGCAGCCGTCGAGGGCGTCGCCCTCGAACTCGTCGCTCGGCGCGCGCACGCCGTCGTCCGGGTCACCGCCCGTGACGTGGACGTAGTCGACCTTCGCGACCGAGTCCGCGGACGCCGTGTCGCCGCCCGCCATGACACCGAACGTCGCGCCGGCCTTCACGGGCGCCGTGCCCGCGAGCGCCGTCCACGTCTGGCCGTCCGCCGAGTACGCCGCCGTGATCGCGGACCCGTCCGAGACGAGGCGCAGGTGGATCGTCGACGGGAAGTCCCCCGCGACGTCCGTCTGGCCGTGCCACGTGCGGGACCCGCCGGTCTCGGTCTGGAACTCGAGGAAGCGCGCACCGTTCTGGTTCTTCGTGAACGCGAGCTTGGTGTACTCGTCGTCGGTCACGTGGACCAGGAGGCCGGTGTGCTGCCAGTGCCGGGCGAGCGGGACGTCGACCTTGGTCTCGATCGTCCACTCACCGTCCGGTGCCGGCTGGCCGAGGTAGCTGATCGGCCCGGTCGACACCCCGTCGATGTCACCCTGCACGACCGGCAGGACGGCGTGACCGTCGGCGACGGTGATCGGCTGGCCCTCGGCCTGGCGGACGACCGTCCACCGCCGGTCGAGCGCGTCGCCGTCGAACTCGTCGGACGCGCCCGCGAGGCACTGCGGCGGGGTCTCCTCGCCGGGCTCCTCGGTCTGCGGGTCGTCGTCGAGCACGAAGTCCTGGAACTCGACCGCGCTCGTCGACGAGGTGCTGTGCGCCGTGACGAAGAGCCCGACGTCCTGGACGGACGCCGCGCCCGGGAGGGTCTGCGGCTCGCCGATCTGCGTGAAGGTCTCGCCGTCCTTGCTCCAGTACGCGGTGTACAGGTCGCCGTCGCGCACGATCCGCACCCACGCGGGGTAGCTCGTCGAGCTCGCGGCGGACGACGCGGTGAGCTGGCCGGACGCGTTGCCCCGCAGCCACTCGAACCCGCCGCTCGGGCGCATGCCCAGCGCGGCGTACCCGGGTGAGCTCGCGACCTGCGTGACGTCGTTGCGGACGATGATCCCGGCCTTGGCGGACCCGTTCGAGTTGCCCTGGCTGTTGATCTTCACGGTCGCCGACCAGTTCTCGTCGGCGCCCTGCTCGCGGTAGATGGTCGAGTACTCGTTGGTGCCCTGCCACATGTTCGCGCCGCCCGACGTGATGAGGTACCTGCCCTCGGCGAGCTGCTCGAACGTCCCGTTCGCGTTGGTGAAGGTCTTCATGCCTCCGAAGAGGTCACCGACCTGCGCGAGCACGACGCGGGACCGCGTGTACAGGCCCTTGTCGTTGGTCGCGACCGCGGTGATCTCGTAGTAGTTGTCCGCCGTGGGGTTCCACGTGGCCTCGTACGGGGCCGACTCGTCGACGCCGATGGAGGTGCCGTCGACGAAGAACTCCACCTGGGACACGGTGTTCTCGGTGTCGTCCGCCTCCGCGGTGACCGTCATCTCGCCCTGCTCGAGGCGGACGCCCGCCTCGGGAGAGGTGATGCGGACCTTCGGACGCGTCGTCCCCGAGACACCCTTGCCGTCCGCCTCGACGAAGTTGAGGCGACGCTCGCCCGCGCCGGGGAAGACCACGTAGAGCGTGAACGGCTCCATGGGGTCGGTGACGTCGACGGTCACGTCCGTGAACGTGCCGAGGCCCGTCTGCGGGATCTCGGCGGTGCCGAGGAGCTCGCCGTCCGCCGCGTCGCGACGCAGCTCGATCGTGCCCTCGGCCGCCGCGGCGACGCGCAGGGTCAGGGCCTGGACCCCGTAGAGGCTCACCGGGTCGTACGACGCCCAGGACCCGTTGGCGCCCGTGATCACGGACCCGCCGCCCTCGACGTCCCGGCTCGGGATCGTCGTGGTGCCCTGCGACTCGGTGTGGAACTCCGCCTCACGCTTCTTCGGGAAGATGAGCGTCGTGTCGGAGCCGGTCAGCGCGGGCACGTCGCCCTCGCCGCCACGGTCCGTGTAGCGCGCGTCGATCACGTAGAAGACGTTCATGTCCTCGCCGTGGCCGCCGCCGAGGCTCGTCGCCACGGTGCCCGTGCGGCCGTGCAGCGGCTCGGACGGGTGCGCGTGCGCGTCGTGCCCGAGCGCCGGCTGGATGATGACCTGCTCGTCGTCGATCGCGTCGCCGTCGGGCGAGTCCTCCGCGTCGGTCACCGACACGTCCCACGTGATGTCGTCGCCGAACTCGAAGAACGAGCCCGTCGGCGGCAGGCCGAAGTCGACCTCGGGGCGCGTGTTGCCCACCGTGATCGGGACCGTCGCCGTGCCGACCTTGCCCGCGGGGTCCGTGACGGTGAGGCGGGCGTCGAAGACGCCGTTCTCGGTGTAGGTGTGGCTGGGCGCGGCGGACGTGGAGTCCGTCGTGCCGTCGCCGTCGAAGTCCCACGCGAACGTGAGGTCCTCACCCTCCGGGTCGGTGCTCCCGGTCCCGTCGAACGACACCTCGAGCGGCGCGATGCCCGAGTCCGGCGTCGCGACCGGCTTCGACTCCGGCGAGCGCGAGCCCGACAGGTAGTCGATGCGGTGCAGGCCGGAGTTCGGGTTGTCGCGCCCGAAGCCGCCGCCCCAGTCGAGCACGTACATCGAGCCGTCGGGACCGAACTTCGAGTCGATCGGCGCGAGGAACTGCTCCTGCGGGAGGAACGGGTTGACCTTCTCGACGTCCGTCACGCCGGCCGCGGCGCCCGGGTCCTTGAGGTCGATCGAGTACATCTTGTTGCGCGCCCACTCGTAGAAGAAGGGCTTGCCGTCGTAGTACTCGGGGAACTTCGTGTCGGAGTCGAGCTCCGGGTCGAACTGGTAGAACGGCCCGCCCATGGGCGCGAGCCCGCCGCCGGCGTTGATGACGCCGGGCACGGACGAGCGCTGGTAGCCGTACCACATGTCCGCCGGCTGGGCCGGGGGCAGCTCGGTGAGACCGGTGTTCTTCACCGAGTCGTTGACCGGCGCGTCGCAGTCGAAGAAGTCGCCCACGGTGACGGGGCTCGTCCGGTAGTCGACGTCACGGAACGGCTCGTTGTTGCCCATGCACAGCGGCCAGCCGAAGAAGCCGGGCTCCTTGATGAGGTTCCACTCCGCGATGCCGGCAGGGCCGCGGTTGGCGAGGTTGTCCGAGCCGTTGTCGGGCGAGTAGTCCGCCACGCCGAGGTTGCCCGTCGCCGGGTCGATGGTGAACCGGAACGGGTTGCGGAAGCCCATCGCGTAGATCTCGGGCAGCGTCTTGTCGGTGCCCGGCGCGAAGAGGTTGCCCTCCGGGATCGTGTAGGTGCCGTCGGGCTCGGGGTGGATGCGCAGGACCTTGCCGCGCAGGTCGTTCGTGTTCGCCGACGTCGCACGCGCGTCGTGCCACGTGCCGTCGCGCTCGGAGATGGGCGCGTAGCCGCCCGAGGGCTCCGAGTGCGGGTTCACGTCGTCGCCCACGCCGATGTACAGGTCGCCGGTCGCGTGGTCGACGATGAGGCCACCGCCCGTGTGCCCCGGCTCGTCGGGCAGGCGCCCGGCCGGGATCTCGAGGAGCACCTTCTCCGACGCGGGGTCGATGACCGTCGCGCCCGGGCCGCTCGACGTCACCGTGAAGCGGGAGACGCGGCTGAAGAAGTTCGCCGGGTCGGAGTCGTTCGAGCTCGCGGGCGAGTAGTACTGGTACAGGTACCCGTTGGTCGCGAAGTCCTTGTCGAGCGCGATGCCGAGCAGGCCGTCCTCGCCGCCCGAGTAGACCGGGATCGTGACCGCGGTCGTCGTGGTCTGCGTCCGCGGGTCGTACACGCGGATCTGGCCGCGCACGAGCTCGGTGTAGAACACGCGCCCGTCGGGCGCGACGTCCATCCCGAACGGTGCGCTCGTGTTCGTGTCGAGCGCGACCTTCTCGAACTGGCCCCAGTCGGTGCCGCCGCAGTCGCCCTCGGCGAGGCCGGCGGCCCACTGCACGCCGCCGACGATGTGCTGCACGAGGTCGGGCTCGCCCGTGTAGTGCGCCCCGAAGTGACCCATGCCGGTCATCCAGGCACGACCACCGTCATAGGGCTTGCACCACGAGATCGGGTGGTCGTAGCCCATCTTGTTGCTGCCGGCGTCGTAGGTCGACTCGTCCATCGTCGCCAGGACGTGGGCGCTGCCACGGACGTTGGCGGAGTAGTTGTACCACTCGTCGGCGCGCGTCCAGCGCTGGGAGAGGTGCTCCGTCGACGGGTGCGTGCGGTCCTCGACGCGGACCGTGCCGGGCAGGCCGGGGCTGTTGCCGGTGGCCGCGTGACCGGGCATGAGCGCCCCGATCATGTCGTCCCACCACGCGTAGCCGCCGCGCATGTCCGTCGCGTTGTGGATGGCGACGATGCCGCCGCCGGCCTGCTGGTAGCGCTCGAGCGCGGCCTTCTCGTCGGCGTTCCACGGGTCGCCCGAGGTCTGGAACATGACCAGGGCGTCGTACTGGGCGAGGTTCTCGTCGTTGAAGACCGTCGAGTCCTCGGTGTGGTCGGACTCGATCCCGACCTCCGCGAAGGCGGCCTCGAGCACGGGCGTGCCCTGCGTGATCGCCTCGCTGTGCCGGAACTGGGTCGTCTTGGTGAAGATGAGCACCTTGTGCTCATCGGCCGCAGGGACGGGTTCGTCCGCAGCAGAGGCCATCGTGGCGGGCGCGAGCGTGAACGCGAGCGCCCCGATGGTCAGTGCAGCGATGGACCTCGCCCTGCGTGGGCGTCGTGCGGTCATCGTGGTGCCTCCAGGGGCATGACGTGCGGGCCCGGGCGTCGTCGTCCGGGCAGGGTGGTCGTCATCCCGCGGCGTGCCGGCGCCGACGGTCGTGGTGCGACTACGACTACGAGAGCTCCGACGTGGGCATCAGTCCCTTCAGGTAGGAGAGTCCGTCGACGGCGATGGCGTCCTGGGTGGGAGCCAGCGGCCGCCAGATCGATGCGGCCGTCGCGATCGTCGCGTTCTCGGCCGTGAACGACTCGATGACGAGCGGACCGTCGTAGCCGGCCGCGTCGAGCGCGGCGAGCAGCGCGGGCCAGTCGATGTGGTCGTCGCCCGGAGCGCCGCGATCGTTGGCGCACACCTGGACGTGGGCGATCCGGTCGCCCGCGCGCGCGACCGCCGCGGGCAGGTCCGTCTCCTCGATGTTCATGTGGTAGACGTCGAGCATGAGGCCGATCCCGGCCGCGGGCAGGCGCCGCACGACCTCCAGCCCCTGGTCGACGGTGTTGACGAGGCTCGTCTCGTAGCGGTTCAGCGGTTCGAGCCCGACGACGACGCCCGCCGCGACGGCGTGCTCGACCACGGGTGCCAGGTTCTCGGCGAGCTCCTCGTACGCGGCCTCCCGCTCGGAGTCCGACAGGCGCCAGGTCCGGCCCACGGACGCGTAGGCAGGGCCTCCGATGACCGGCGCCCCGACGGTGCGCGCGACGTCGACCACGTGGCGCAGGTAGTCCTGCGTGCTCCGCACGGTCGCGGCGTCGGTCGCGACGAGCTCGCGCCCGTCGCCCATGACGAGCGACACGCTCGCGCCGAGCCCGTGGTCGGCCAGGACCCTCGCCGCGGTGGCGGGGTCCCAGTCGCCCGGGTTCTCGACCGGCAGCTCGAGGACGTCGAAGCCCCAGCCGGCGACGCGCGGCGCGATCCGGCGCAGCGCCTCGTCGGTGAGCGGGGAGGTCCACACCCACGTGTTCACGCCGAGCGCGCGCCGACGCAGGGACACCGGTCCGGGCTGCGTCGGACCGGTGGGAGGTGTCGGTGCAGGAAGAGCCACGTCGCTCTCTCTCGTCAGGGGTCCGAGCGCCCGGCCGTCCCGCCCTGTGCCCGACGACGTGGTGCGCCTCCGTGCGGGAGGTGCACCACGGCGTCGGGCGTCCGGGCAGGGCACCCGGCCGGTCGGACGGCGGCCGGGCGGCCCTGGGTGGTCCGGCCCTCGCGGGCCGGACCGGGTGGATCAGCGGACCGACAGCGGTCCGTTCAGCGGTCCGGTCAGCGGTCCGGTCACCGGTCGGTCCACGCCTCCGGGAAGCCCGGCAGGTCCTCCCCGCCGAACTTCGCGTAGTGCAGGGACGGCATGTCCTTGTTCGCGTCGAGGTAGGCGTCGAGCTCCTCGGCCTCGATCGGCGACTGCGGCAGGACCCACTCGGACGGCACCTGCTCGCCGGCCCAGATCATCTGCGCGGCGAGGATCGGCGTGCGCCACTGGAAGTTCGAGTACACGGCACCGATGGCGGTCATGTCCGTCTCCTGCCACTTGCGCAGGAAGCTCATCTCGTCCTCGCCCATGAAGACCGGGTACGGCTTGCCGGCGTCCTCGAACGCCTCGACGGCAGCCACCGCGCCGTCGCCCGCGTCCATCCAGATGCCGTCGACGTCACCGCGCTGCAGGTACTGCGTGACGATGTCCTTGATCTTCGCGCCGTCGCCGCCGGTGAACTCCGCGCCCACGACCTCGAGGTCCGACTCGGAGAAGATCTTGTCGGCCGCGGCCCAGCGGTTCTCCAGGACGTCCACGCCCGGGAGGATGCGCAGCGCGAGGACCTTCGAGCCCGGGTCGAGGTTCTCGACGAGGAACTCCGCGCCGTCCGCGCCGTAGGCGTAGCCGCCGATCGGGTGGATGAACGTCACCATGCAGTCGGTGTTCACGCCGCGGTCGAACACGATGACGGGCGTGCCCGACTCGCACGCCGCCTCGACGGCGGGCGTGAGGGTCGCGGTCGTCGACGGTGAGACGATGATCGCGTCGCAGTCCCCGGCCTCGACGAACGCCTGGATGTCGGAGATCTGCTTGTTGTCGTCGTCCGCGGCGTCCGAGACCCGGAACTCGCCGATGACGCCCTCGGCCTTGAGGACGTCGACCTGCTGCTGCATCGTGATCCAACCGGTCACGCGCCACGGGTTGGAGACCGAGGCGTTCGAGAAGCACAGGGTGTTGCCGCCCTCGGGGCTCGCGAACTCGGCGGTGTCCACGTACTCGGGCTCGATCGCCTGGAGCCACGGCTGCTCGGCCGGGCCCTCCGGCACGACCTCGCGCTGCGCGAGCTGGCGCTCGTAGTCGGCCTGGACGAACCACTCGGAGTCGGCGCCGCCGGACTCCTCGCTCGCGGGGCTCTCCTCGGCCAAGGTCTCACCGCCCTCGCCCGTGTCGGTGGGCGTGTCGGTGGTGCAGGCCGCTGTGAGGAACAGCGTGGCCACCGCCGCGCCGGCCAGGAGTGCTCGTGTACGTCGCATGTCCTTCTCTCCTTGGTGAGACGTCGTCGTCCCGCGTCGTGCGGGGGGAAGTGCGAGGGTCGGGTCCCTGCAGGTGCTGCAGGTGATGCTTCGAGAGGTCTGGGGTCGTCGGGGCGCCGGGCGGGTGGGCGACGGCGCGCGTGTCAGGCGTTCGCGGGGGCGGGCTCCTTCGGTGCGGGGGTCGGGCCCGCGGCAGGCGGGGTGTCGGGCGTGGTCGAGCGGCGTCGCGAGCGACGCGGGAGCGCGGCGTAGGCGACGGCCGCGATGATGATCACGCCCTGGACGGCGGGGCGGATCGTCGACGGGAGGCTCAGCTGGTTGAAGAGCGTGAAGAGCGCCTCGAGCGTCAGCGCTCCCGCCATCGCGGCGACGACGGTGCCGCGGCCCCCGCCGAGCACCACCCCGCCGAGCACGACGGCCGTGATCGCCATGAACTCCAGGCCCTGGCCCACCTGCGCGGTGACGCCGGCGTAGCCGCCGATGAGGATCGCCGCGACGGTCGCCATGAAGCCCGAGAGCAGGAACGCCCGGGTCCGCACCCACCACACCGGGCTGCCGGCGTACGAGGCGGCCACGTCGTTGTCCCCCGTGGCGACGAGCGTGCGCCCGAACGGCCGGCGCATGAGGAGCGCGGCGAGCACGCCGAGCACCACGACGACCAGCAGGGCGTACGGCACCTGGAACTGCCCCGGGGTGTCGGGGATGCCGCCGCGCCCCCAGCGGCGGAAGCCCTCGGTCAGGGCGCCGGTCGGGGCACCGCCGGTCCACAGCCGGATCGCGCCGTAGAGCACGAGCATCATGCCGAGCGTCGTGATGAACGACGGCACCTTGAGCAGCGTCGTGACGAGGCCGTTGACGAGGCCGACGGCGAGCCCGAACACCAGCATGATCGCCATGACCGGCCACGTCATGGAGTCCTCGCCGTCCATGAGCTTGGCGGCGATGACGACCTGGGCCCCGACCAGCGAGCCGACCGAGAGGTCGAACTCGCCCGAGACGATGACGAAGTACTGACCGATCGCGAGGATGACCAGCGGCGCGGCCTTCTTGACGAAGGCCATGAGCGACATGGGCTCGCCGAAGGACGGGTTCATCACGAGGATGACCGCGAACACGAGCACGAGCAGCGCGAACACGGTCCAGCTGCCGCCGGCGGTGAGGCGCTCCAGCCAGCCGGCCCGCGGTGCGCGCGCCGGGATCGTCCGGCGCGTGGTGTCGGTGGTCATGCGGACGCACCTCCGGTGCGGGTCGGGCGGAAGCGGGCGCGGCTGCTGGCCGGGTCGATCTGGCGCCGGGCGTACAGCGCGACCGCGGCGATGATGACGACGCCGCGCAGGACGTCCTTGAAGAACGGGTCGACGTCGAGCACGTTGAACACCGTGTCGAGCACGGCGAGGATGAGCACGCCGCCCACCGTCCCCACGACCGAGCCGCGGCCGCCCATGAGGAGCGTGCCACCGAGGACGACGGCGGCGATCGAGTCGAGGTCGAGGCCGTAGGAGTACACGAGCGCGTTGCCCGTGCCGAACCGCGCGGCGATGAGGAGCCCCGCGACGCCGGCGCACACCGAGCACAGCACGTGCGCGAGGATCAGCGTCCGGTCGGTGCGGATGCCCGAGAGCCGGGCGACGTCGGTGTTCCCCCCGACGGCGAACATGTGGTACCCGGTGCGGGTTCGGGCCAGGAGCACGACGCCTGCCGCCGCGACGAGCAGCATGACGATCGTGGAGACCGGCACCGGACCCACGCGCGTGTACCCGAACATCTGGAAGGACGACGGCACGTCGCCGGCCGGGCCCTTGAACTGCGTGTCGAGGTAGCCCTTGATGACGAGGCCGACCCCGAGCGTCGCGATGAACGCGTTGACGCGGAGCTTCGTGATGACGAGGCCGTTGACGAGCCCGACCGCAGCCGCGACCCCCAGCGCCGCGACCACGCCGAGCCAGACGCGCGACGGGTCGCCCGCCATGGTCGTGGCACCGACGATCGACGCGAGCGCGACGACGTAGCCGACGGACAGGTCGAGCGAGCGGCACAGGATGGCGAACGTCTGCCCGATCGCGACGAACCCGAGCAGGCTCGTCTGCGTGAACATGTAGGCCGTGTTGGCCGTGCTGAACAGGTTGCCCCCGCCGACGGCGACGAGGACGCCGGCGACCACGAGGATCCCGACGAGGGCCAGGTAGACGATCTCCGTCGACCCGAGCCGGCGTCGACGCGTCGGCGTGCGGCGCCCGGTCGGGGCAGCGGTCGCGACCGCGGTGCTCATCGGTCCTCCTTCGGGCCGTCGTGCTCGTGCGGGGCGGGGTCGGCGCCCGGGAGGTCGGCGGCGTGCGTGACGGCGCCGAGGTCGACCCGGACGTGCTCGCCCGTGTCGTCGCCGGCGCCCGTCGCGAGGGCCATGACGGTCTCCTCGTCGCTGCCGGCGGGGAGCTCGCCCGCGAGCCGGCCGTCGCGCATCACGAGGATGCGGTCGGCCATCGCGACCACCTCGGGGAGCTCGGAGGAGATGAACAGGACGGCGACGCCGCTCGCCGTGAGCTCGCGCATGAGGTCGTACACGGCGCGCTTGGCGCCCACGTCGATGCCGCGCGTCGGCTCGTCCAGGACGATCACCTGAGGGTCGGTCACGAGCCACTTGGCGAGGACGACCTTCTGCTGGTTGCCGCCCGACAGGTACTGGACCTCCGCCTCCTGCGAGCTCGCCACGAGCTCGAGCGAGGAGAGGATGCCGGGGATCCGCCGCGCGCGCCGGTCCGCCTGGCCCGGGACGACCGCGTCGAGCACGAGCCGCGCGTTGGCGAGGATGGACTGTCCGAGAGCCAGGCCCTCGGCCTTGCGGTCCTCGGTGACGAGGGCGAGCCCTTCGCGGACGGCCTGCCGCGGGGACCGCACGGCGACCTCCCGGCCGCCGACGAGCACCCGGCCGCGGCTGAAGCCGGCGATGCCGAAGATGCCGTGCGCGATCTCCGTGCGGCCCGACCCCTGCAGACCCGCGAGCGCCACGATCTCGCCCGCACGGACCTCGAACGACACGTCGTCGACCTGCGTGTTGCCGGCGCCCTCGAGCGCGAGGCGCACGTCGCCGGGGACGATCGACGGGTCCTTGTCGGGGAAGTACCCGGCGAACTCGCGACCGACCATCGTGCGCACGAGGCCGTCCGGGTCGATGTCGGCCGTCGGGGTCGTCAGGACGTGGTTCCCGTCCTTGAGGACGGTGATCGTGTCGCAGAGGTCGAAGATCTCCTTCAGCCGGTGCGACACGTAGAGGATCGCGACCCCGCGCTCCTTGAGCCGGTGCACGAGCTCGTAGAGGAGCTCGACCTCCTGGTCGGCCAGCGCCGCGGTCGGCTCGTCCATCGAGATGATGCGCGCGTCGTAGGAGACGGCCTTGACGATCTCGACGATCTGCTGCTGCGCGACCGACAGCGACCCGACGCGCGTCCACGACGTGAGGCTCGTGAGGCCGAGGTCGGCGAGGAGCGCCGTCGTGTCCGCGTGCATGCGGCGCCGGTCGACGATGCCGGCCCGGCGCGGCTCGCGCCCCAGGTACACGTTCTCCGCGACCGAGCGCTCGGGCAGGAGGTTGAACTCCTGGAAGACGGTGGACACGCCCGCGTGCTGCGCGGCGAGCGGCGTGCCGAACGTGGTCGTCTCGCCGTCGAGCTCGATCGTGCCCGCGTCGGGGCGGTGCACGCCGGCGATGATCTTCATGAGCGTGGACTTGCCGGCACCGTTCTCCCCGACCAGCGCGTGGACCTCTCCGGGTCGTACGTCGAGGTCGATGCCCCGCAGCACGGAGTTGCCGAAGAACTCCTTGCCGATGCCGCGCAGGCGCAGGATCGGCCGGGCGTCGCCGTCCCCCGCCGTCGGCGGCACCGGCTCGCGCGTGGAGGTCGCGGTCATGCCGGGACCTCGACCCACCCGCCGGACCGCACGGACTCGCCGACGGCCGCGGCCAGCCGCGCGGCCCGCAGACCGTCGTCGAACGTGGGCAGGCCGTCGGGGACGGTCCCGCGGATCGCGGCCGCCGTGTCGGCGACGAGCGCGTCGAAGCAGTCCTGGTAGCCCTGGGCGTGACCCGCGGGGAGCCGCGAGTAGCGCGCGGCCGCCGCGGAGAGCGCCTCGGGGTCGCGCACGAGGAGGCGGGACGCGTCGCGCCGCCCCTCCCAGAGCGTCTCGGGCTGCTCCTGGTCGAACGCGAGCGTGGACCGAGAGCCCGAGATCTCGAGGTGGAGGCGGTTCTTGCGGCCGGCCGACACCTGGGAGATGACCGCCGTGCCGAGCACCCCGCCGTCGGTCTGGTACTGGAGCGTCACCGCGTCCTCGGTCACGACGTCGTGCACGACGCCGTCCGCGCCGCGCCGGCGCGGGTTGACCGTCGCCGACTGCGCGACGAGACGGACGATGCGCTGACCGGTGGTGAACTCGAGGAGGTCGCAGAAGTGCGAGCCGATGTCGCCGAACGCGCGGCTGGCGCCGCCGAGCGCGGGGTCGACGCGCCAGTTGTCGTCGGAGTCGCGCAGGAGCCAGTCCTGCAGGTAGGAGCCGTGGGCGAGGGAGATGGTGCCGACCTCACCGCTCCGCACGCGCTCGCGCGCCTCGCGGACCATCGGGTGGAACCGGTAGGCGAACGGCACGACGGTGACGCGACCGTCGGCGTCGTGCGCCTCGGCGGCGAGCGTGGCCAGCTCGAGCGCGCCCGCCACGTCGGTCGCGAGCGGCTTCTCGCACACCACGTGCTTGCCGGCGGCGAGCGCGGCCCGCGCGAGCGGGACGTGCAGGTGGTTGGGCGTGCACACGTGCACGACGTCGATGTCGGGGTCCGCGAGAAGCTCCTCCGCCGACGCGACGGCGCGCTCCGCGCCCATGCCCGGCGCCGCGGCGAGGGCGGTGTCGAGGTCGGCCGCCGCGACGGCGACCACACGGCCGCCACCGGTGCGCACGGCCCGGGCGTGGACACCTCCCATGAAGCCGCCGCCCAGGATGCCGGCGCGGTAGCCGACCGCCGCCAGGCCGCCCTCGTCGGGCACGCTGGCGGGGAAGGTCCTCTGGGCCGAGAGGGCCCCTGTCGTGGTCGCTCCGGGGACCAGCACGTCCGGTTCCAGCACCGGGGTACGCAGGTCCTGCGCGACATCGTCGGCTCGCATGGCTCACAACGTAGGGGTACTTATGTCGAACGTCAAGCAAAAGCCGAACATTGTTCGTTGCGGTTATATAAGCCACCCCGCAAAACAAATCAGAGACGAAAGCGCCACCGCCCCCGGCCGTCGTGCGGCCGGGGGCGGTGGCGCGTCGGACACCTTCACCTCACCCGTCCGGTCGGCCTGGCCGACCGGACGGGAGTCTGTCGCTCGAGCGCGCGCTCGCCCCGTTGCTACTTCGTCGAGAAGGCGGCGTCGAACGCCGCCTCCGGAGCCTCGAACGCGTACTTCTTGACGAACTCGAGGGCCTCGGGGGCGCCGACGAGACGGTCCATCCCCGCGTCCTCCCACTCCACCGAGATGGGGCCGTCGTAGCCGATCGTGTTGAGCATGCGGAACGCGTCCTCCCACGGCACGTCGCCGTGGCCGGTGGAGATGAAGTCCCAGCCGCGGCGCGCGTCGGCCCACGCCAGGTGGGAGCCCATGCGCCCGTTGCGCCCGTTGTGCATCCGCTTCTTCGTGTCCTTGCAGTCCACGTGGTAGATGCGGTCCTTGAAGTCCCACAGGAAGCTCACGGGGTCGATGTCCTGCCAGACCATGTGGCTCGGGTCCCAGTTGAGCCCGAACGCCTCGCGGTGACCGATCGCCTCGAGCGTGCGGACCGTCGTCCAGTAGTCGTACGCGATCTCGCTCGGGTGGACCTCGTGCGCGAACCGCACGCCCACCTCGTCGAAGACGTCGAGGATGGGGTTCCAGCGGTCGGCGAAGTCCTGGTACCCGGCGTCGATGGCATCCTGCGAGACCGGCGGGAACATCGCGACGTACTTCCAGATCGCCGAGCCCGTGAAGCCCACGACGGTCTTGACGCCGAGCTTCGCGGCGAGTCGCGCGGTGTGCTTCATCTCCTCGGCGGCGCGCTGGCGCACGCCCTCGGGGTCGCCGTCGCCCCACACGACGTCCGGCAGGATGTCGCGGTGACGCTGGTCGATCGGGTCGTCGCAGACGGCCTGGCCCTTGAGGTGGTTCGAGATCGCGTAGACCTTGAGGTCGTACTTCGCGAGGAGGTCGAGCTTGCCCTGGACGTACTCGTCGTCGTCCCAGCGCCACGGGTCCAGGTGGTCGCCCCAGCAGGCGATCTCGAGCCCGTCGTAGCCCCAGCCGGACGCGAGCCGGGCCACCTCCTCGAACGGCAGGTCGGCCCACTGCCCGGTGAAGAGGGTGATCGGTCGTGCCATGGTCGTGTCTCCTTCGGTCGTTCTCGGTGGGGCGCCCGGGGTCACCGGGCGGACGTGCTGGTCAGGGGTCGGTGCTGGTCGCCCGACGTCTCGTCGTCCCGGGACGCGCGCGCTCGGCGTCGTACGACGACGTAGCCCCCCGCGAGGAGGAGCGCGGCCACCACGGCGACGGCGACCCACACGCCCGCGCCACCGTTCGTCGCGCCGTCGTCGGTCTCGGCCCCGGTGGTCGTGGCGGCGTCGTCACCGGCCTGGACGTCGCCCGCGGCGGGGTCCTGCGCCTCCCCGGCCGCGTCCTCGTCGCCCGAGGCCGCGCCGTCGGGCTCGGGGAGGACGAGCGGGACGACGTCGACCTGCGCGGTCGCCGTCGTCTCGGAAGGAGTGGTGATCGTCGCGGTGAGGGTCCAGTTGCCCTCCGCGAGGACGCCCGGCGCGGACGTGTACCAGCCGACGCCCTCCGACGCGGACAAGAGCTGGAGGGGGCCGACGGTCTCGCCGGCCGCGGACTGCGCGGTCACCGTGACGTCGGCGGCCTCCTCCACGGGGTGGCCGTCGACCTTCCACGTGAGGTTCGCGGAGATCCCGCCCTGCCCGTCGGTGCCGAGGGAGATGACGACGTCGCCGCCGTGCGCGGCCGCCGGGGCCACGAGGCCCGTCAGGGTCAGCACCGCGCCGAGCGCGGCCGTCACGAGCGCGCGCAGCACCCGGGCTCCGGCGGTCCCGCCCCGCGGCCGTCCCGGGGTCGGGCCGTGGGCTCGCTCGCCCGCGCGGCGCTGGGTGCTGTCCGTGGTGCGTGGCAGGGACGTACGGGACATCGGGTCATCACCTCGTCGTGGTCATGTGCTGTCACGGGGCGGTGCCGTCACCGCCCCGAGGTGCCCCGGCGCCGGGCCGGAGCGCCCGTTCCCGGGCGCCGGGGCCGAGGACCGCGAGGTCCCCGTCGTGCTCGTCGCGCAGGCAGCGTCGGGCCGACCCGGCCGATGGGCCGCCCGACGCCGTGCGCCTGCGCGCCGAGCGTGCTGCCCGGCGGGCCGGTGCTCAGAGCACCGGCCCGCCGGAACCTGTCAGGAGCAGGTCCGAGCGGCGTAGTCCGCCGTCCCGGAGAACGTCCTCCCCTCGGCGTCGGTCGCCGTCACCGTCACGGACCCGGCGTCGACCCCCGCGGCGCGGGACGCGAACGACTGGTACGCGTTGGCGCCCGGAGCGACGTCCGCGAACTCCTTCGACCCGTACGGGGTCTCGAGAGTGATCGCGAGCGGCACCGTGTCGTCGTTCGCCGCGCGGACCGCGACGAACACCTTGCCGGCCATGCACCGCGTCTCCACGGTGACGTTCACGGCGATCGGCTCCGCGTCGTCGCCGACCACCCGGAAGTGGCCGAACGACGCCGGTGCGCCGGTGTCCGCCGAGGCGCCGAGGGCGAAGAGACCGACCTGGGCGTTCGCGGCCGGAGCGTTCGTGACGCTCTGGTCGAACGTGGTCCAGGTCTCGCCGTCGGCGCTGTACGCACCGGTGAAGGTGTCACCCGAGCGGGTCAGGCGCAGGTGCCACACGTCACCCGTGAGGCTCCCCGACTGCGGCTGCGGGTTCTGCACCACGCCGGCGACCTCGCTGCGCAGCTCGATCCGGGCGTTCTTGGCCTGGCCCGCCTGGTTGTCGACCACGTAGTCGAACTTGACGTAGTTGTCGTCGTCGCCGTAGACGATCAGACCGCCCTGCTGGTACTGGCGGTCGAGCGCCGAGCCGTCGACCACGGTCTCGATGGTCCACTCGTCGCCCGGCTGGTCCTGCAGCACGATGTTCGGCACGGGGCGGTTGTCCGTCCCGTAGATGTCCGTCGGCGTCGTGTCGATCTGCAGGGAGCCGTCCACCACGCGGTAGCCGGTCGCGTCCTCGCGGACGATCGACCAGCGGCACGCGTCGAGGGCGCTGCCGTCGAACTCGTCGTCCGGCCCGGGGGCGGACGCCGTGTCGTCGGGCGTGATGTGGAACCAGTCGAACTCGGCGTCGATCACGGGGGTGGTGGTGCCGTTCCCCTTGAGCGCCACGAGGCCGATCTTGGCGTTCGCCAGGTTCGCGATCGACTTGGTCTCCGGCATCGTCGTGAAGTCGACGCCGTCGGCCGAGTACGCGGCCTGGAGGTTCTCGCCGTTGCTGACGAACCGCACGTAGACCGTGTCGGGGTAGTCAGCGCCGAGGGCAGCCGTGTTGGACTGGTTGACCTCGTTCGGCTGGGCGTTCTCCTCGCGGATGAACTGGAAGATGCGCGTCGAGGCGTCCGCCGAGGCCGACCGGCCCTGGAGGACCATCTTCGCGTAGTTGTCCTGGTCGCCCCAGATCACGAGACCGGCCTGCTGGTACTGCTGGCGGGCCGGCAGGGTGACCTTCGCCGTGGCCGTGAACGGGCCGTCGGGCAGGTCCTGCAGCACCATGTTCGGCACGACCGTGTTGTCCGTCCCGTAGAAGTCGCGCGTCGCCGTCGGCATCACGAGACGTCCGTCACGGACGACGAGGTTCTGGTCGCGGTTCGTGACCGTCCAGCGGCTCTCGTCGACGTCCGAGCCCAGGAAGTCGTCCGAGCGGCCCGAGAAGCACATCCCCGGTCCGGTCTCCGGCGCCTTCACCGTCACGGTCGTGTACTCGACCGAGTACGCGCCGCGCTCGTCGGTGGCCCGCACCTGCAGCCGGTACGTGCCCGGCTCGTCGTACGTGACCTCGAACGAGTCGGTGCCGTCGACGAACCCGTCACCGAGACCCGCGTCCCAGGCGAAGGTGATCGCCTCGTCCTCGGGGTCGGTCGCCGCCGCCGTCGCCGTCACCGTCAGCGGGGCGGTGCCCGACGTCGGCGTGACCTCGAACGAGTCGATCGTCGGCCGGACGTTGTCCGTCACGCCGCGGCCGTTCGCGACCATCCAGTTGACGTTCGCCTGGCCGGCGGTCTGGACGAAGTACAGCGTGCCGGTACCCGACGGGACGTCGTGCAGCTCGGCCGTGATGTCCGAGTAGGTCTGCCAGGCGCCCGCGGGAACCGTGAGGCTGCCGATCTCCGGACCCTCCGGGTCGTCCCAGCGCAGCGAGATGCTGCCACCGGGCTCCGACGCCGCGCGCAGGGTGACCGAGTCGACGTTCGCGAGCGAGATCGGCTCGTGCGCCCACCAGTCGTCCTTCTCGATGAACCCGATGTTCAGGCCGCCGCCCGCGGTGTCACCCGTGGTCTCGGTCTGCACGCCGGGGTCGCCGGCGCTCGTGGATCCCTCGAGACGCCCCGTGCCGGTGAAGAACTCCGACTGGAGCAGCTTCGGCTGCAGCACCTGGAGGTCGTTCGCCGTGAGCGGGGCACCCGCCTCGCCACCGTCGTCCGTGTACGACGCCTCGATGACCCAGAAGATGTTCGACTCGATGCCGTGGCCCTCGTCGCGCGCCGTCTGGAAGACACCCTCGCAACCGCCGAGGACGTCCATCGGGTGCGCGTGCGAGTCGTGGCCGAGCGACGTCGAGAGCTCGACCTGGCTGCAGTCGACCTCACCGTCGGGGTCGTCGACCGCGATCTCGTAGCGGACCTGGTCGCCCCACTCGAAGAACCCGCCGTTGTCGGGGAACGTGATGGAGATCGACGGCGCGTCGTTGCCGACGACGACCGACACGTTCGCCACTCCCGTCTGGCCCTGGGCGTCCGTCGCCACGAGCTGGGCGGTGTAGCTGCCGTTCTCCGTGTAGGTGTGCACCGGGTTGGCCTCGGTCGACGGCTCGGAGCCGTCGCCGAACGTCCACTGCAGTGCCAGCTCGTCTCCGGCAGGGTGGCGCGTGCCCTCCGAGGAGAACTGCACCGTGAGCGGCGCGTGGCCGCTCGTCACGTCAGCGCTCGCACGGGCGATCGGCGACGGGTTGCCCTTGACGTAGTTGACCTTGTAGATGCCGCTCGAGTCGTTGTCGCCGCCGAAGCCAGAGCCCCAGTCGACCACGTAGAGCGCGCCGTCGGGACCGAAGTCGAAGTCCATCGCCCGGTCGAAACCGGCGCTCGGGTCGAAGATCTTCGGCAGGACGCGGTTGATGTCGACGATGTCGTCGCGGTTCTCGCCCTCGAGCTGGATCGAGTACAGCTTGCCCTGGTTCCACTCGCCCAGGAACGCCTTGCCGTCCCAGTACTCGGGCCACTGGACGTCGGAGTCGAGCTCGGGGTCGTACTGGTAGACGGGGCCGCCCATGGGCGCACCGCCCCCGCCGATCTCCCGGAAGTCCGGGTTGCCGGCGTAGTTGTACCAGATCTCGGCCTCGATGGCCGGGGGCAGCTGGGTCAGACCCGTGTTGTTCGGGGACGAGTTGACCGGGCCCTCGTCGCAGTTGAACGCCGCGCCGGACTGGCCGGTCGCGAAGTTGTACTTGAAGTAGTCCGCGTTCGCACCGGTGCAGTACGGCCACCCGTAGAACCCGGGCTCGCTGACGACGTTCCACTCCACGGTGTTGCCCGGACCGCGCGTCGGGTTCGCGTTGCCCGCGTCGGGCCCGTAGTCGCCCACGAGGATGTTGCCCGAGTACGGGTCGACACCGATGCGGAACGGGTTGCGGAAGCCCATCGCGAAGATCTCGGGCCGCGTCTGCGCGGTCCCGGGGGCGAACAGGTTGCCCTCGGGGACCGTGTACGTGCCGTCGTCCTCGGGGTGGATGCGCAGGACCTTGCCGCGCAGGTCGTTCGTGTTGGCCGACGAGCGCTGGGCGTCGTAGTCCTGACGACCGGCACGCTCGTCGTGCGGCGAGTAGCCGCCCGACTCGAACGGGTTGGTGTTGTCACCGGTCGCGAGGATCAGGTTGCCGTCCTCGTCGAAGACCATGTCGCCGCCCGCGTGGCAGCACGTGTTGCGCTGCGTCGTGACGGTGAGGACCTTCTTCTCGGTGGCCTGGTCGATCGTGCCCGTGGCCGCGTCGAACTCGAAGCGCGAGATCCGGTTGTGCGGACCGTCCGACCCGACGTTCGACGGCGCCCAGTAGGTGTAGATCCACCCGTTCTCGGCGAAGTCGGGGTCGAGCACGAGCCCGAGCAGACCGTCCTCGTTCGCGGTGGTCACCGGCAGGGTCGTCGCCGTGTGCGTCGTGTTGGTCTCCGGGTCGATGACCTGGACGCGGCCGTCACGCTCGGCGTAGAACACCGTGCCGTCGTCCGCGACGTCCAGGACCATCGGGTTGCGCGTCTCGTCGTCGAGCGCGACCTGCTCGTAGCTCGCCGACTGCGTCGCGGCGCAGTCGGACGCGACGGCGCCCGCAGCGGTCTGGATGCCGCCCAGCAGGTGCTGGAGGAAGTCCGGGTCCGCGAACGACTCGTCGGTGTGCCCGCCGCCCGTGTACCAGGAACGGCCGCCCTCGTAGACGTGGCACCAGGCGGTCGGGTGCTCGGCACCCATCGCGCCGCCGCCGGCGTTGTACGTGGTCTCGTCGAGGCTCGCGAGCACGTGCACGCTGTCGCGCGGGTTGGTCCGGAAGTTGTACCACTCGTCGAACCGCTCCCAGCGGGACGGCAGGTGCGCCGTCGACTCGTGGACGTGGTCCTCGACCTTGACGGTCGCGGTCTGGTTCTGCGGGTGGGCGGAGAAGTACGCACCGACGAGCCCGCCGTACCAGGGCCAGTCGTACTCGGTGTCGGACGCCGCGTGGATGCCTGCGTACCCGCCCCCGTTCTGGACGTAGCGCTCGAACGCGGCCTGCTGGTCGTCGTTGAGCACGTCGCCGGTCGTGGACAGCCACACGACGGCTTCGTACTGCGCGAGGTTCTCGTCGGTGAACGCTCCGGCGTCCTCCGTGGCGGTGACCTCGAAATCGTTCTCCGTACCCAGCTGCTGGATCGCGGCGATGCCCGCCGGGATCGAGCCGTGCCGGAATCCGGCGGTCTTGCTGAAGACGAGCACGTCGAACGGGGCGGTGTCAGCCGCAGCCACGACCTGGGCCGCCGGCACTGCGCCCGCGGGCGCCGGTGCGGCCATGGCCGTCGCGGCCGTGGCGATAGTCAGGGGGAGTGCGACCGCCGCCGCGGCAGCTGCCGCGACCGTGCGCCTCATGGCGAGCGATCCTCCTAGCACGTTTCTCACAGGGTCTCCTCGTCGAGATGGGAACTGTGCTGCGCTCCGCCGGGTCGGCGCCATCGGCCAGCCGTCCGTCCCGGGCTCGTCGGCGGACGTCTCTCGGTGCTCCGCCGGGCACCTTGCTCTCACCGCGCGTGCCGCGCGGCAGGACCTCCTCTCCTCGTCCGTGGTCCCGGTCGTCGGCCGCGCACGTGTGCGGCGGCCGACGACCGGTCGTCTCGTTGCGGGTCGGCCTAGGGCGCGACCCAGCTGCCCGACGCCGCGCTGCGCTCGACCGCGTCGAGCACGCGCTGCACGACGAGCCCGTCGGCGAAGCTCGGTGCCGGGTGGGCACCCGCGGCGATCCCCTCGACCAGGTCGACGACCTGGTGGGTGAACGCGTGCTCGTACCCGAGCCCGTGGCCGGCCGGCCACCAGTGGGCGACGTACGCGTGCTCCGGCTCGGTCACGACGATGCGCCGGAAGCCGGCGACGACGGGGTCGTCCTCGGCGTCGTAGTAGTGCAGGACGTTCATGTCCTCGAAGTCGAACGCGAGCGATCCCTTCGAGCCGTTGATCTCGAGACGGATCGCGTTCTTGCGGCCGAAGGCGAAGCGCGTCGCCTCGAACGTCCCGACGCCACCGCCGGACAGCCGGGCGAGGAAGACCGCCGCGTCGTCCACGGTGACCGGGCCGCGCTCGGTGCCGCCCTGGCCGGAGAGCCCGGTGAACTCCGTCGCGACCGGGCGCTCGGTCACGAAGGTCTCGAGCAGCCCCGTGACGCTCGTGATGCGCTCGCCCGTGACGAACTGCGCGAGGTCGATGATGTGCGCCCCGATGTCGCCGAGCGCGCCGCTGCCGGCCTTCGACTTGTCGAGCCGCCAGGACAGGGGCGCGTCCTCGTCGGCGATCCAGTCCTGGAGGTACTGCGCGCGCACGTGCCGCACGGTCCCGATGCGCCCGTCGACGACGAGCCGGCGCGCGAGCTGGATCGCCGGCACGCGACGGTAGGTGAAGCCCACCATCGCGACCTGGCCGCGCTGCGCCGCGGCCTCGGCGGCCGCGACCATCTTCTCGGCCTCGGCCACCGTGTTCGCGAGCGGCTTCTCGCACAGGACGTGCTTGCCGGCCTCGAGCGCCGCGATGGCGATCTCGGCGTGCGTGTCACCGGGCGTGCAGACGTCGACCAGGTCGACGTCGTCCCGGGCGACGAGCGCCTGCCAGCTCGTCTCGGTGGACTCCCAGCCCAGGCGCTCCGCGGCGGCGGCGAGCGCCTCCGGGTTGCGCCCGCCGAGGACCCGCATGCGCGGGTGGAGGGGGAGGTCGAAGAACCGGGGGGCGGTCCGCCAGGCCTGCGAGTGCGCTGCCCCCATGAACGAGTACCCGACCATGCCGACGCCAAGCTGCGCGTCGTTGCTTCCTGCCATGACGTTCCTTCCGTGCTTCTCACGGGCGCGCCCACGGTCCGGCCGGGTCTGACCCCGGGCGGACCGTGGGCGTGGTCCGCGTGCTTCGTGCTACGTGCCGACGACCGTCAGCGGGTCCGTCAGGTCCGTCAGGACTCGAACGCCGAGGGGAGGTACTGGTCGACGTTGTCCTTCGTCACGACCGGCGCGAACAGCTGGACCGTGCGCGGCACGCCGGACGACGCGAGGTCGCTCATGTTCTTCTCGTGCGCGACGAGGCGGGCGAGCTTGATGCCGTCCGCGGCCTGGGTCGACGGGTAGACGACCGTGGCCTGGAGGACCGAGTCCCCGTCCTGGATGTGACGCATCACGTTGGCCGAGCCGGCGCCGCCGACCATGAAGAACTCGTCGCGGCCCGCGTTCTCGATCGCGGAGAGCACGCCGACGCCCTGGTCGTCGTCGTGGTTCCAGATGGCGTCGATCTGCGGCGCTGCCTGGAGCAGGTTCGCCGTCACGGCCTCGCCGCTCTGGACGGTGAACTCGGCCGCGACGCGGTTGTCGACGTCGAGGCCGCAGTCGGACAGCGCGTCCTCGAAGCCCTGGCTGCGGTCCTGCGTGAGCGGGAGCGAGTCGATGCCGGCGATCTCCGCGACGACCGCGTCGGGCTTGTCGCCGAGCTGCTCGCAGATGTACTGCCCGGCGCTGACGCCCATGCCGTAGTTGTCGCCGAGGACCGTGGCGCGCGCGGCGAACGGGCTCGAGAACTCGCGGTCGACGTTGATGACCGGGATCCCGGCCTCCATGGCCTGCGTCGCGACGTCGGTGAGCGCGGCGCCGTCGAACGGCAGGAGCACGATCGCGTCGACGCCGTCGTTGATGAAGCCCTCGATCTGGCTGATCTGGACGTTGACGTCGTTCGTGCCGTCGGCGACGCGGAGCTCGACGTCGTCGTACTTCTCCGCCTCGGCCTCCGCCGCGGTCGTGATGGCGCCCATCCAGCCGTGGTCGGCGGCGGGAGCCGAGAAGCCGATGACGATCGGGTCGCCCGAGGCGTCGTTGTCCGAGACGGCCTGGTTGCTGGTGCCGCCACCTCCGTCACCCTCGGCGGTGTCTTCGGTCGTCGGGGTGTTCGACGTGCAGGCCGTGGCGATCAGTGCGATCGACGCGGCGGAGACCGTCGCGAGCGTGATGCGGCGGCGGAGCGTGGTGCGTGCGGACATGGGATCTCCTTCGATGCTGTCCTGCGGGAGGAACTGTGGGGGGAACTCTCGGGATGGTGCTACGGAGGGTGCGGTGCTGCCGGTGGCACCAGCCGCGACGGGAGCGCGGCGCTACGTGGTCCGCCGGGCGATGCGCTGCTGGAGCAGCACCGCACCGACGATGATGACGCCCTTGGCGATGGCCTGGACCGAGCTGTCGACGTTGTTGAGGATGAAGATGTTGGTCAGCGTCGTGAAGATGAGGACGCCCAGGACCGTGCCGACGATCGTGCCCCGGCCACCCGCGAGGAGCGTGCCGCCGACGACGACCGCGGCGATCGCGTCGAGCTCGAGGAGCATCCCGTTGGTCGAGGAGCCGGCGCTCGTGCGGGCGAGCATCATGACGCCGGCGATGCCGGCGGTGAGCCCGGACAGCGCGTACACGTACACGAGGTGCCGCTGGACCTTGATGCCGGCCAGACGGGCCGCCTCGGGGTTGCCTCCGACGGCGACCGTGCGGCGACCGAACGTCGTGCGGTTGAGGAGGAACCAGCCGAGCACGGCGACGAGGGCGAAGATCCACACGATCTTCGGGACGCCGAGGAGGTTCCCCTTGAACACGGCCAGGAACTGGGAGTCGTTGACGACCTGGGTGCGCTTCTGCGCGATGAGCTCGGCGAGGCCGCGCGCGGCGACGAGCATCGCGAGCGTCGCGATGAACGCCACGACTCTCCCGTAGGCGATGATCAGGCCGTTGACGAGCCCCGCGCCGATGCCGACGGCGAGCGCGCACACGACCATGACGACCCAGCCGAACTCCTGGGTCGCGAGCGTCGTCGCCCAGACCGACGCGAGCCCGAGCACCGAGCCGACCGACAGGTCGATGCCGCCGGTCGTGATGACGAACGTCATCCCGATGCTCACGACCCCGAGGACCGCACCCAGGCTGAGGATGGTCATGAGGTTGCTGACGCTGCCGAACCGCTCCCCCGCCGTCGCGAAGCCCGCGACGCACAGGAGGAGCAGCGCGACGACGAGGCCGAGGTTGCGACCTGCAGACCCGCTGAACACGTTCCGCCCGCGAGGTGCTGCGGCGGCTGTGCCGGCCTTCTCCACCCGAGCGGACTCGTCGCTCGGCGCGACGGCGACCTTGGGGTCGCCCAGCTTGTGCTCGCTCACGCGACACTTCCTTCCATGACGAGGTCGAGCACTCCGTGCTCGTCGATCGAATCTGCGGGTCCCTCGTGCACGACCCGTCCCTCGGAGACGACGAGGACACGGTCGGCGAGACCCAGGACCTCGGGGATCTCGCTCGAGACGACGACGACGGCGGCGCCCTCGTCGGCGAGGCGGCGGATGAGCGCGTAGATCTCCGCGCGCGCCCCGACGTCGACCCCGCGCGTGGGCTCGTCGAGGAGCAGTACGCGGCAGCCGTGGACGAGCCAGCGGGCGAGCATCGCCTTCTGCTGGTTGCCGCCCGACAGCGTGCGGATCGCGCGGTCGACCCCGGCGGGCCGCAGCTCGAGCGAGTCGGCCTGCTCCTTGGCGGCACGCCGCTCGGCGCGCTCGTCGAGGAAGCCGCCGCGCGCGAAGCGTGCGAACGTCGAGAGGGTCACGTTGCGGTAGACGGGCTCGTCGAGGAGCAGCCCCTGGCTCTTGCGCTCCTCCGGCGCGAGCCCGATCCCGGCGTCCACCGCGGCGGCCACCGACCCGGCGCGCAGGCGCTTGGAGTCGACGGTGACGGTACCGGCGGTCGCGCGGCGCGCACCGTAGACCGTCTCGATGATCTCGGAGCGGCCCGCGCCCACGAGGCCGGCGAGGCCGACGATCTCGCCCGCGCGCACCTGGAGCGACACGTCCTCGAACACGCCGCGCAGGCCGAGGCCCTGGACGTCGAGCACGACCGGCGCGTCCTGCGCGGGGCCGTCGGTCTCGGGGAAGACGTACTCGACGGAGCGCCCGGTCATGAGGGTGATGAGCTTCGACGTCGGCGTCTCGGAGACCGGGAGGTTCTGCGCGACGGTCCGACCGTCCTTGAGGACGGTGATGCGGTCGCCGATCTCGCGGATCTCCTCGAGGCGGTGGGAGATGTAGACGACGGCGACGCCGGCGTTGGTCAGCTCCTTGACGACGCGGAAGAGGTTGCCGACCTCCTCGGAGTCGAGCACCGCCGACGGCTCGTCCATGATGATGACTCGCGCGTCGTGCGACAGCGCCCGGGCCATCGAGACGATCTGCTTGCCGGCGGCCGAGAGGCGCTCGACCTCCTGGTTCGGCGAGATCTCGGAGTGCCCGAGCCGCTTGAGCAGCGCACGCGTCTGGCGCACCGCCTCGCGGCGCTGGGAGAACCCGAGCGTCGAGAGCTCGTGGCCGAGGTAGACGTTCTCCGCGACCGTGAGGCCGTCGACGACGTCGAGCTCCTGGTACATCGTCGCGACCCCGTGCCGCAGCGCGGCGACCGGGTCGGAGATGTGGATGGGCTCCCCGTCGAGGAGGATCTCGCCCTCGGTCGGCTGGTGAGCGCCGGCGAGCACCTTGATGAGCGTGGACTTGCCGGCGCCGTTCTGCCCGAGGAGACAGTGGACCTCGCCCGGGAGGATCTCGAGATCGACGCCGTCGAGCGCACGAGCTCCGGGGAAGACCTTGACGATGCCCTGCATCTGCAGGAGCGGCTGAGGAGGGTCTGCGGTGACCATGCGGCGAACCTAGCGGACCTTTTGACGAGCGTCAATCATAAGCCTGCGACCTTTTGCACTCGTTACCGCACCGTGACCAGCAAAAGTGGCCCGGAGCCCCCTGCTCGTGGGAACGCTCCCCTCCGTGGGTACCGGTATCGGTCGGCGATCGAGCGCCAGGTCGGAGAGGGGAGCGGCGGCGCCATCGCGTATGGGGGGATATGGGTGCTCAAGGGACGATGCCGCCCGGACGGGAGACCCACCGTCGGGCCTCCGAGACTGCCGGCAACGTCGGTGTCGCCTTGAGAGGGGACGTTAGGGTACCTTTTGGCGATCGTCAAGCAAAAGCCGATGACTCGTCCGACAGGTACGGACGACCGACGAGAGGCTCCGTGATTCACTGTGCCCATGGAGGAACTGCTGAAGTTCGCGCCGCGCCCGACGGGTGCTGGTGACATGTTCCAGTTGCTCCGGGACGGTCAGCCGCGTACCCGCGCGGATCTCGCAGCCATCACGGGCCAGGCACGGTCGACCATCGCCGCCCGGATCGACCTCCTCATGGCGGCCGGCCTCATCGCGCCCGCGGGCGAGGCCAGCTCGACGGGCGGGCGGCCGCCGGTCACCTTCGCCTTCAGCCCGGAGGCGCGCATCGTCCTCGCCGTCGACCTCGGGGCGACGCACGCGCGCCTCGCGGTGACCGACCTCGCGTCGAACGTCCTCGCGGAGACCGACGCCGCCCTCGCGATCGCCGACGGCCCCGACGCCGTGCTGACCTGGGTCGTCGAGACCGGGGAGAAGCTCGTGGCGACGACGGGGCGCAGCATCGACGACCTCGTCAGCGTCGGGGTCGGCCTGCCCGGCCCCGTCGAGCACTCGTCCGGCCGCCCGATCACGCCGCCGATCATGCCCGCGTGGGACGACGTCGACGTGCCCGGGATCCTCGCCAAGCACTTCCACGCCGCCGTCCTCGTGGACAACGACGTGAACATCATGGCGCTCGGCGAGCACCGCACCGCCTGGCCGGACGTCACGGACATGCTCTTCGTCAAGGTCGCCACGGGCATCGGCGCGGGCATCATCGCCGACGGCGACCTGCGCCGCGGAGCCCAGGGCGCGGCCGGCGACATCGGCCACGTCGCGGTCCCGAGCGCCGCCGACGTCCCGTGCCGCTGCGGCAACGTCGGGTGCCTCGAGGCCGTCGCGAGCGGGCAGGCCGTCGCCGCGGCGCTCACGGCCGCGGGTCTCGACGCGGCCACGAGCGCCGACGTCGTCGCGCTCGTCCGCGCGGGCGACCTCACCGCGAGCCAGGCCGTGCGTCAGGCCGGGCGCGACATCGGCTCCGTGCTGGCGGCGTGCGTCAGCCTCCTCAACCCCTCCCTCATCGTGATCGGCGGCATCGTCGCCGAGGCGGGCGAGCACCTCATCGCCGGGATCCGCGAGATCGTCTACCAGCGGTCCCTGCCTCTCGCGACGCAGCACCTGCGCATCGTCACGTCGCAGGCGCGCGGGCAGGCCGGCGTGCTCGGTGCGAGCGCCATGGCCGTCGATCACGTACTCTCGCCCGCAGCGATCGACGCGCTCATCGCGTGAGTGCGGTCGTCGGGGGCCGCTGCTCGCGACACGCGAGCGTGACGAGAGTGACGAGGCACGAGGAGGAGTCATGACCGAGCGGGACCGTCGAGCGCTGGTGGTCCGGGGTGGTTGGCCCGGGCACGCCCCCGAGGAGGCGGCGGAGCTGTTCGTCCCGTTCCTCGAGTCGTCCGGTTACGACGTGACGCTCGAGGGGTCGCTCGAGGCGTATGCCGACGAGGACTTCATGGCGAGCCTGGACCTCGTCGTGCAGTGCTGGACGATGGGCGAGATCCTGCCCGACGAGATGCGGGGGCTGCGCACCGCCATCTCGAACGGCACCGGGTTCGCCGGCTGGCACGGCGGGATCGTCGACTCGTTCCGCCTCGCCACCGACTACCTGCAGATGGTGGGGGGGCAGTTCGCCGCGCACGCGCACGACCTGCTCGACCACACGATCGACATCGTCCCCGAGCACGCCGAGCACCCCATCGTCGCCGGGATCGACTCGATCCCCCTGCACTCCGAGCAGTACTGGGTGCTCGCGGACTCGTACAACGAGGTCCTCGCGACGACGACCATCATGCCGCGCGACGGCGACCCGTGGCACGAGCCGGTCGTCTCCCCCGCGGTCTGGACCCGGAGGTGGGGCACCGGCCGCATCTTCGTGTGCGCGGCGGGCCACCAGCTCGCCGACCTCGAGGTCCCGGCCGTCCGCACCATCGTCGAGCGCGGTCTCCTCTGGGCGAGCCGCTGACCTCCGACCAGCTGCCTCCCGCAGTCCCTACGCTGGGCGCGTGACCTCCTTCCGCGGCCTCCTCGCCTACCCGATCACTCCCCTCGCTCCCCACGACGCACCCGACCTCGCCGGGCTCGCGCACCTCGTGCGCGCCGCCGCCTCGGCCGGTGTCGACGGCGTGGTCGTCCTCGCGTCGTCGGGCGGCGGGGTGACGTTCGACGCGGACGAGCGTGACGACGTCGTCCGTGCGGCCGTCGAGGCCGGGGCCGCCCCGGGCGCGCGGCGCGTCCCCGTGCACGTCGCCGTGAGCGGCGTGTCGACCCGGGAGGTCGTCGCCCGCGCTCGGGCCGCGCGGGACGGCGGTGCCGACGGGCTCGTGCTCGCGCCGTTCTCCTACCTCCCGCTCGACGAGCACGAGGTGGTCGCGCTGTTCGAGGCCGTGGCCGCGGCGGTCGAGCTCCCGGTCTGCTACTACAACCGGAGCGTGCAGACCGCGTACGACGTCACGCCCGAGGCGCTCGCCCGGCTCGCGCGCACGACGACCGTGACGGCCGTCAAGGACCCGGCGTCCACGCCCGCCCGCCCGACGGGCCGCGTCGCCGCGCTGCGCGCGGCCACCGAGGGCCTCGACGTGAGCGTGGGCCTCAGCGGCGACGCGGCGATCGTCGGCGGCGCCGAGGCCGCGGACGCCTGGCACTCCGGGCTGGCGGCGCTCGTGCCCGAGGAGTACGTGGCGCTGCGACGCGCGCGCGCCGCCGGGACGCGACCCGACCCCGCGACCGAGGCGTGGCTGCGCGACCTCACGGGCGTCCTCGCGGCGCTGCGACCCGTGAGCGGGTTCCACGCGCTCGCGAACCTGCTCGGCGCGGGGACCGCTCCCCCGCGCGGTCCGTCGCTGCCCGTCCCCCCGGACGGCGTCGCGCGGCTGCGCGACGCCGTCGCGCGGCGCCCTGCCGGTCCTCCGGCGCCGCGTCACGGCACGGTCACGTCAGCCGTCTGAGCCGTCCGGGTCCTCGGACGCGGCAGCGGTGCCGGTCTCGTCGGTACGCCCGACGAGGTGCGCGACCGCGTCCGGCCCGCCCTCGAGCAGCGTGACGAAGCCCTCCTCGTCGAGGATCGGCAGGCCGAGGTCGCGCGCCTTCGTCTCCTTCGAGCCGGCGCTCGCCCCCACGACGACGTAGTCCGTCTTCCTGGACACCGACCCCGAGGCCTTGCCGCCAGCCGCGATCACGGCCTCCTTCGCTCCGTCGCGGCTGAAGCCCTCGAGCGAGCCCGTCACGACGACCGTGAGCCCGGCGAGCGGCCCGGTCGGCTCGTGGCGTGCCCCCGGTCCGGGGTGGCCGGGGATCTCGAACCGTACGCCGTCGGCCGCCCAGGTCTCGACGATCTCCCGGTGCCAGTCGACGTCGAACCAGGCGAGCACCTCGTCGGCGATGACGGGCCCGACGCCCTCGACCGCGGCGAGCTCCTCCCGGGAGGCGGCACGGATCGCGTCGAGAGAACCGAACCAGCCCGCGAGCGCCCGGGCGGCGACCGGTCCGACGTGCCGGATGTTGAGGCTCACGAGGATGCGCCACAGGTCCTTGGTCTTCGCGAGCCGGAGCTCGTCGACCAGGGTCTGCGCGGTGCTGGACGGCCCGTACACCGGGTAGTCCTTGCGGACGCCCGCGGCGCGTCGCTCGGCCGCCGTCGCGTCCTCGAACCCCGGCGGGTAGGTGCGGGCGGCGACCTTCTGGAACGGGCGGACGACCTTCGCGAGCAGCACCGAACCGTCGGACATGGCTACCTCGCCCGACTCCCCCACGCCCTCGAACGGCCGGGGCAGGCCGGTCTCCGGGTCACGCACGACGACCTTGATCGGCGCGAGCTGCTCGACGGTGAGCCCGAAGAGGTTCTTCTCGGTGCGCAACGGCGGCTCGGCCGGCTCGTAGGGCTGGGTGAGCGCGGCGGCGGTGACCTCGCCGAGCGCCTCGACGTCGAGGCCCCCGCGCGAGCCGATGTGCTCGACGCGACCGCGCACCTGCGCCGGGCAGGACTCGGCGTTGGGGCAGCGCAGGTCGACGTCGCCCTCCTTCATGGGCCGCAGCGGCGTCCCGCACTCCGGGCACTCGGCCGGCATGACGAAGTCCTCGCGCGGGTAGCCGTCGTCCGCGAGCGCCGCGACCGGGCCGAGGATCTCGGGGATGACGTCACCCGCCTTGCGCAGCACGACCATGTCGCCGATCCGCACGCCCTTCGCCTTGACGACGTCCTGGTTGTGCAGCGTCGCCTGGCGCACGGTGCTGCCCGCGACCTTGACGGGCTCCATGACGGCGTACGGGGTGGCGCGGCCGGTGCGCCCGACGCCCACCTGGATCGCGAGGAGCCGCGTGTTGACCTCCTCCGGCGGGTACTTGTAGGCGATCGCCCAGCGGGGCGCCCGGCTCGTGGCACCGAGCCGTCGCTGCAGCGCGAGCTCGTCGACCTTGACGACGATCCCGTCCAGCTCGTGCTCGATGTCGTGCCGGTGCTCGCCGAAGTACGCGATGCGCTCCATCACCTCGTCGAGGCCGCGCACCACGCGGTTGTGCGGCGAGACGGGCACGCCCCAGCTCTCGAACAGCTCGTACGCGTCGGACTGCCGCGCGAGCTCGGCGTGCTCGCCCGCCTCCCACTGCAGCGCCCCCACGCCGTGCGCGTACATGCGCAGGTTGCGCGTGGCGGTCACCGCGGGGTCCTTCTGCCGCAAGGAGCCGGCCGCGGTGTTGCGGGGGTTGGCGTACGGGTCCTGGCCGGCCGCGACGAGCTTCTCGTTGAGCGCGGCGAAGTCGGCGACGCCCATGAAGACCTCGCCACGGATCTCGATGACGTCGGGGTGCGTCGCCGGGTCGCCGCCGAGGCGCTGCGGGATGCTCGTGATGGTCCGGACGTTCGCGGAGACGTCCTCCCCCGTGCGCCCGTCGCCGCGCGTCGCCGCGCGCACGAGCCGCCCCTTCTCGTAGAGGAGGGCGATGGCGAGGCCGTCGATCTTCACCTCGCACAGGTAGTCGACCCCGGCGTCCTCGGCCGCACCGAGGTCCCGGTGCACGCGCGCCGCCCAGGCCGCGAGGTCCTCCTCGCTGAACGCGTTGTCGAGCGAGAGCATCGGCTCGAGGTGCTGGACGGTCGGGAAGCCCACGGCTGCGCGTCCCCCGACCCGCTGCGTCGGCGACTCGGGCGTCTGGAGCGCGGGGTGGGCGGCCTCGAGCGCCTGCAGCTCGTGCATGCGGGCGTCGTACTCCGCGTCGGAGGAGACGGGCTGGTCGTCCTCGTAGTAGGCGCGCTGGTCGGCCTCGATCTGCGCCACGAGCTCGGCCCACCGGCGCTGCGCGGCGGCCTCGTCGAGCTCGGCGACCGACGTCCCCGCGGGCACGTCGTCACGGTCGGTCGGTCGGGTCGTCGCGGGGGTGCTCTCGCTCACCCGCACATCATCGCGCGGACCGCCGACATCCGTCGCCCGCTGACAGGACCCGTGGTCGCGGGCACGCACCGGCCCCACCGGCTCGGGTGCACGGCCGGGGCCGAGCGCTCACCAGCCGTGGGACGCGTCGTCGTGCATCGGCGGGCACGTGCCGCCGGGCTCGATCACCGCCTCGAAGTGCCACAGCTCGTTCGCGTACGTGCGGCACAGCCCGAGGTCGGCCCCGTGCTGCTCGAGCCACAGCGCGCCGTCGGTCGGTCCGACGTCGATCGCCAGGCCGGCGACGTGCTCGGACGTCTCGGGCGGCAGCACCCAGCGGTGCGCCTCCTCGGCGGAGCCGTACCGCCGCAGCGCGGCGTCGACGAGCTCCTGCTGCTCCGCCGGGGTGCGCCACCCGGAGGTGAGGGTGAGCTCGACGCCGTCCGCCGCGGCGGCCGTGCGCGCGTCCTCGAAGCGCCGCTCGAGCTCGGGGTCCAGACCCGTGGCCGGTGTCGTCGTGGCGCCGGTCGGGACCGCCGAGGCGCGATCGTTCTCGGGCACGGCACGGACCGCGTCGAGGACGACGGCGCCGAGGACGCCGACCGTGGCGGCGGCCACGACGAGGACGGCGGCACGTCCCCGGCGCCGCCGCCGGGGGTGGGGGACGTGACGGAGAGGGGTGCGGGGTCGCAGGGGGGTCGTGGTCATGCTCCGAGGCTCGCCCGGCGCGCGGCGGCGGCGCATCGGCCCGACGGCGGCACCTCGACCCCCGCCGTGCGGCGCAGCCGGGTGCCGCACGTCCGCCTCTGGGACGAGCAGCACCTCGCCCTGGGGCGGTCCCGCCCTGCGGGCACCGCCGATACCGTGGACCCGTGCCGCCCTACTCCCGCCTGCCCGTCTGGGCCCAGGACCTCGTGGTCGCGCTGGCCGCGGGCCTCGCGTGGTTCGCGGTCGTGACGTTCATGCAGCGCGGCGACTACTGGCACCCCCACTCGGTCGACTCGTACCACTGGGTGGGCGTCTGGATCGTCGCGACGCTGGCGCTGCGGCGCGTCGCGCCCGCTCCCCTCTTCTGGGCGACGGCTCTGCTCTACCCGCTCTGCCTGCCGTGGGCGTTCCAGTCCTTCTTCGAGGTGGTCCCGCTCATGGTCGCCGGGTTCGCCGCGACGCGGACCGGGACCGTCCCCTGGGCCCTGGCGGGCGTCGCCGGTGGCCTCTCGGCATTCTCGCTGCTCCTGTCCTCCCGTCCCCGGCTGGCTCTCCCGCCGCCCCCCTTCGCCCGCGAGTGGCTCTACCTGACACGCTCGCCCTCGGACGTGCTCGTCGTCCTCGCGCTCGTGCTCGTCGCGATCGCCGCCGGGTACTTCTTCCGCCGCCTCGCGCTCACGTCGGAGCGCCTGCGCCAGCGCAACGCCGAGCTGCAGGCCCTGCAGGCCGAGCTGGCGGAGCGCGCGGTGCTCGCCGAGCGCACCCGCATCGCGCGCGAGCTGCACGACGTCGTCGCGCACCATATGTCGGCGATCGTCGTGCGGGCGCAGGCGGCGGACCGCGTGGCGGCGAACCGCCCCGAGGCCCCGGCCGAGGCGGTGCGCTGGATCTCGGACGAGGGCAAGCAGGCCCTCACCGCCATGCGGTCGGTCGTGCAGGTGCTGCGCCGGGACACCGAGGCCGACGGCGGCACGGCAGCCCTCGCCCCGACGCCCGACGGCTCCCGCGCCCCCGACGAGCTGCGGGCCGCCGCCCGCCGACTGCGGGACGCGGGCCGCGACGTCGACCTCGTCCTGCCCGACCCGTGGCCGACGACGAGCGCCGAGTCCGGTCTTGCCCTCGTCCGCATCGCCCAGGAGGCGCTGACCAACGTGCTGCTCCACTCCCTCGCCCGACACGTGGCCGTGACCGTGACCCATGACGACGGGCTCCTGCAGCTCGGCGTGCACGACGCCGGGCCGCCCCTGCCGCGGTCGGGCGACCGGTCGGGTCACGGGCTGGTGAACATGCGCGAGCGCGCGCTCGCGGCGGGCGGCACGCTGAGCGCCGGGCCCGACGGGCGCGGCGGCTGGCGCGTCGACGCACGGATCCCCACGGAGGCCCTGTGAGCACGCCGAGCAGCAGGCCCGCGGCGGACGTCGAGCACCCGGCGCCGGCCCGTGTCGTCGTCGTGGACGACCAGGCGACGATCCGGCTGGGCCTGCGGATGATCCTCGAGAACGAGCCGGACGTGACGGTCGTCGGCGAGGCCGGGGACGGCGAGACCGCGGTGACGATGGCGCGCGCGCTGCGCCCCGACGTCGTGCTCATGGACGTGCGCATGCCGCGCCTCGACGGGATCGAGGCGACCGCACGCATCGTCGCCGACCCGGACCTCGCCGACGTCCGCACGCTCGTCCTCACCACGTTCGACGACGACGAGTACGTCTACGGGGCGCTGCGCGCGGGCGCGGCCGGGTTCCTGCTCAAGGACGCCGACCCCCAGACGCTCGTCGACGCCGTGCACCGCGTCCGTGCCGGGGACTCGCTCCTCGACCCGGCCGTCACCGGGCGCATCATCTCGACGTACGTCGAGCTCGCCCGGAACGCGCCGCTCGCGCCCGACGAGGCCGGGACGGGCCGGGACGGGAGCCCGGCCGGCGGCCTGGGGGCGGCCACACCGCGCGAGCGCGAGGTGCTCCTCGCGGTCGCGCGCGGACTGTCCAACCGCGAGATCGGTGCGGAGCTGCACCTCACGGAGGCGACCGTGAAGAGCCACGTCCGCTCGCTGCTGACGAAGGTCGGGCTGACCAACCGCGTCCAGCTCGTCATCCTCGCCTACGAGGCCGGGCTGGTGCGCCCGGGCGCGACCGGCTGACCGGACCCGTACGCCACGGAGCCCGACGGCAGGAGGGGACCTGCGCCGTCGGGCTCCGGGTGCGTGGTGGCCGGGAAGGGTCAGCCGGCCACCACGTTCTCGGCAGGCGGAGTCGCCGTCTGCCCGTCCTCACGGTGCGCGGCCAGCCGCTCGGCCCGCACCTCCTCGCGCGTGCTGCCGCGGTAGGCGGCGACCAGGATGTCGCGCATGTCCTCCAGGACCGGCATCCGCGGGTTCGCCGGGGCGCACTGGTCCTCGAACGACCTCAGGGCGAGGTCCTCGAGGCGGCTCATGAACGCCTTCTCGTCGACCCCCTGGGCCGCGAACGTCGACTCGATGCCGACCTTGGCGCGCAGCTCCTCGACCGCCTTCGCGTACGACGCGACGCCCTCCTCCGGGGTGGAGGCCGGCAGCCCGAGGTGCTTCGCGATCTCCTGGAAACGCTCGGGGGCGACGTAGCGCTCGTACTTCGGCCAGCTCGTGAGCTTGGTCGGGACCTGCCCGTTGTAACGGATCACGTGCGGCAGGAGCACGGCGTTGGTGCGCCCGTGCACGAGGTGGAACGTCGAGCCCACGGTGTGCGCCATCGCGTGCACGATGCCGAGCATCGCCGAGCCGAACGCCATGCCCGCGATCGTCGCCGCGTTGTGCATCTTCTCGCGGGCCTTCGGGGCGGCGGCGCCCTGCGTGACCGAGGCCTCGATGTGCTCGAACACCATCTTGATCGCCTGCAGGCACAGGCCGTCGGTGAAGTCGTTCGCGTAGACCGAGACGAAGGCCTCGGTCGCGTGCGTGAGGGCGTCGAAGCCCGAGTCGGCCGCGAGCTTGGCCGGCATGGTGTCGGTGAGGACCGGGTCGACGATCGCGACCGTCGGCGTGAGCGCGTAGTCCGCGAGCGGGTACTTGAAGCCCGTCTCCGGGTCGGTGATGACCGCGAACGGCGTCACCTCGGCGCCGGTGCCCGACGACGTGGGGATGCACACGAGCTTCGCCCTGCCGCCGAGCTCGGGGAACTTGTACGCGCGCTTGCGCACGTCGAAGAACTTCTCCCGCATGTCGGAGAACTCGATCTCCGGGTGCTCGTAGCGCAGCCACATGACCTTCGCGGCGTCCATCGGCGAGCCGCCGCCGATCGCGATGATCGTGTCGGGCTCGAAGTCGCGCATGGACTCGGCGCCGCGGTTGACCGTGCCGACGCTCGGCTCGGGCTCGACCGCGTCGATGATCTGGATCGCGACCTTCTCCTCGCGCCGCGCGAGGACGTCGAGCACGCGGTCCACGACGCCGATCCGGCTCATCACCTTGTCGGTGACGATCGTGACGCGGTGCACGTCGCGCATCTGCGCGAGGTACTGGATCGAGTTCGGCTCGAAGTACGTCTTGGCGGGCACCTTGAACCACTGCATGTTGTTGTTGCGCCGCCCGATCCGCTTGACGTTGATGAGGTTGACCGCCGACACGTTGTTCGACACCGAGTTCGCGCCGTAGCTGCCGCACCCCAGGGTCAGCGACGGGAGCAGCGCGTTGTAGATGTCGCCGATGCCACCGAGCGACGTCGGGCTGTTCCACAGCACGCGCACGGCCTTGACCCGCGCCCCGTACCGCTCGACGAGCGCCTCGTCCGACGTGTGGATCGCGGCCGAGTGGCCCAGGCCGTCGAGCTCGACCATGCGCTCGGCGAGCGTGACGCCGTGCTCGGTGTCGCGCGCGCGCAGCACCGCCAGGACGGGCGTGAGCTTCTCGCGGCTCAGCGGCTCCTGCGGGCCGACGTCGTCGATCTCCGCGAGGATGATCGACGTGTCGTCGGGTACCTCGAAGCCGGCCTCACGGGCGATCCACACGGGCGACTTGCCGACGACCTTCGGGTTGAGCTTCGCTCCCGCGCAGTTCGCACCGGTCGCCTCGACCCCGAAGATCAGACGCTCGAGCATCGCCTTCTCGGCGGGCGTCGCCCGGTAGGCGTGCAGGCGGTCCAGCTCGCGCATCGCGTCGTCGTAGACGACGTCGTCGAGGATGAGCGCCTGCTCGGACGCGCACACCATCCCGTTGTCGAACGACTTCGACAGGACGACGTCGTTGATCGCGCGACCCAGGTCCGCGCTCTTCTCGACGTACGCGGGGACGTTGCCCGCCCCCACGCCGAGCGCCGGCTTCCCCGCCGAGTACGCCGCACGGACCATGCCGTTGCCGCCCGTCGCGAGGATGAGCGCGACGCCGGGGTGGTGCATGAGCGTGCTGGTCGCCTCGATCGACGGGTGCTCGACCCACTGGATGCAGTCGGCCGGCGCGCCGGCCGCCACCGCGGCGTCGCGCACGATGCGGGCCGCCTCGACCGACGAGCGCTGGGCGCTCGGGTGGAAGGCGAACACGACGGGGTTGCGCGTCTTGAGCGCGATGAGCGACTTGAAGATCGTCGTGGACGTCGGGTTGGTGACCGGCGTGACGGCGCACACGACGCCGACCGGCTCCGCGATCTCGACGACGCCCGTGAGCTCGTCGCGACCGATGACCCCCACGGTCTTGAGATTGGCCATCGAGTTCGGCACGTGCTCGCACGCGAAGATGTTCTTCGTCGCCTTGTCCTCGAACACGCCGCGGCCGGTCTCCGCCACGGCCATCTGCGCGAGGTGGCCGTGCTGGTGCAGGCCGGCCACCGACGCCTTGAGGACGATCCTGTCGACGTCCTCCTGGGTCAGGGTCATGTACTGGTCGAGGGCCTTGCGGGCTCGCTCGACGAGGACGTCGATCTCCGCGGTGGTGCGGGCGCCCTCGGTGCGGGTCTCGGTCGTCGTGACGGCGCGCTTCGCGCTCATGCGTCCCCTCCGGTGCCCGGGCTGGCCGGGCGTCGGACCGCGGGGTGTGCCGAGGCCGGTTGCCCCGGCTCCTTCGGCGGTCGTACTTGTGAATGTTTTCACAAGCCCTGGCGGCGCACAAGGCACGTGGGCGGACGCAGGCCCAAGGTCCTCCCGCCCTCGTGACCTCCGCACCGCGCCCGGCGCGCCGTAGGGTGGGTGACCATGACCGCCGAGCAGACGACGACCCCCGCGCTCCCGCCCGACACCGCACGCGCGACCGCCGGCCCCGACGCCACCCCCCACGACCCGTATCTCTGGCTCGAGGACGTCGAGGGTGACGAGGCGATGACGTGGGTCCGGGCCCGCAACGCCGAGGTCGCGGACACGCTGGAGGCCACTGCGGAGTTCGCCGCGACGGAGTCCGCGATCCGCGAGGTCCTCGACTCCGACGCCAAGATCCCCGAGGTCTCGAAGATCGGGGACCGGTACTACAACTTCTGGCGCGACGCCCACCACGAACGCGGCCTCTGGCGCCGCACCACGCTCGAGTCGTACCGCACCGAGGACCCGGAGTGGGAGACGGTGCTCGACCTCGACGCGCTCGCCACCACCGAGGAGGAGAGCTGGGTCTGGCACGGTGCGAGCATCCTGCGCCCGACGCCGGAGCAGCTCGCCGCAGGTGAGCCGTGGCGCCACGCGCTCGTCGAGCTCTCCCCCGGCGGGTCGGACGCCGACGTCACGCGCGAGTTCGACCTCGTCGAGAAGCGGTTCGTCGCACCCGAGGACGGCGGGTTCTTCCGCGCCGAGGCGAAGGGCTCCCTCGGCTGGGTCGACGCCGACACCGTGTACGTCTTCACCGACTTCGGCGAGGGCTCGCTCACCCCGTCCGGCTACCCGCGCGTCGTCAAGCGCTGGAACCGCGGCACCCCGCTCGACGACGCCGTCACGGTCTACGAGGGCACCGACGAGGACATGTACATCTCGGCCTGGCGCTCCCACACGCCCGGGTTCGAGCGGGACTTCGTGCACCGCTCCAAGGCGTTCTACTCCGACGAGCTCTACCTCGCGGAGCAGACCGGCACGCCGGAGCAGCGCCTGACGAAGATCGACGTGCCCGACTCCGCCGAGGTCGGCGTGCGGCGCGAGTGGATCCTCGTCGAGCTGCGCGACGACTGGACCGTCGGCGGCGCCACGTATCGCGCGGGCTCGCTCCTCGCGGCCCGGTTCGACGACTTCCTCGCGGGCGACCGCGGGTTCACCGTCCTCTTCGAGCCGAGCGCGACGACGTCGCTCGCCGGCGCCACGTGGACGCGGCACCACCTCGTGCTCAACGTGCTCGAGGACGTGAAGAACCGCCTGCACGTGCTGACCCCGCCGGACGCCTCGACCCCCGCGGGCGAGCCGGCCGCCGTCGGGCAGGAGACCGCGGACGCACCGTGGGTGCGGTCCGAGCTGCCCGGGCTGCCCACGCTCGGGACGGTCGCCGTGGGCGCGCTCGACGCCGTCGACAGCGACGACCTGTGGCTGGTCACGACCGACTACCTGACCCCGACGACGCTCTCGCTCCTGTCGCTCGGCGAGCGACCCGGCGACGCCGGTGCCCCCGAGGTGGTCAAGTCGAACCCGGCGTTCTTCGACGCGAGCGGCATGAGCGTCGCCCAGCACTTCGCCACCTCCGACGACGGCACGCGCGTGCCGTACTTCGTCGTCGGGCGGTCGGACCTCGTCGAGGGCGCGGGCACCGCGCCGACCCTGCTCTACGGCTACGGCGGCTTCGAGATCTCGCTGACGCCCGCCTACTCCGGCACGCTCGGCCGCGCCTGGCTCTCGCGCGGCGGGGTGTACGTCGTCGCGAACATCCGTGGCGGCGGCGAGTACGGGCCCGCCTGGCACCAGGCCGCGCTCCGGGCGAACCGGCACCGTGCGTACGAGGACTTCGCCGCCGTCGCGCGCGACCTCGTGGCCCGCGGCATCACCACGCCCGAGCACCTCGGCACGGAGGGCCGCTCGAACGGCGGCCTGCTCGCCGGCAACATGCTGACGCAGTACCCGGAGCTGTTCGGCGCGGTGATCGTCGGCGTCCCGCTGCTCGACATGCGCCGGTACACGAAGCTCCTGGCCGGCGCGTCGTGGGCGGCGGAGTACGGCGACCCCGACGACCCGGAGCAGTGGGACTTCCTCCGTACCTTCTCGCCGTACCACCTGTTCGACGCCGAGCGCGAGTACCCGCCCGTCCTGTTCACGACGTCGACCAAGGACGACCGCGTCCACCCGGGCCACGCGCGCAAGCTCGCCGCGAAGATGCTCGGCGAGGGCAAGGACGTCACGTACTACGAGAACATCGAGGGCGGGCACGGCGGCGCCGCGAACAACGCCCAGGCCGCGCACATGGCGGCCGTGCACTACCGCTTCCTCGCGGAACGGCTCGGCTGAGCCGGGCGGGCCCGCGAGATCGAGGCGTGGTCACGGCCCGCGTGGCCGGTCCGCGGTGGGGGCGACCTCGGTGCTCGGGCACGCTCGTCGGGCCCGGCCTGCCGTCGGAGGGGAGAGCCGAGGTTGCCGAAGCAGAGCCCTGGTGCGCGGCTCTCCCTGCTCGGGCGTGAGGTCAGGAGTGCGGGACCGTGGCGGTGATGAGCGTGCCGTCCTCGCGGCGGTTGCCGGAGAGCGCGCGCAGGCTCGGGCGACCCGGTCGGACCGGACCCTGCCCGTCGAGCGCGACACGCACGACCTCGCCGGGCACGACCTTGACCCGTTCCCCGCGCACGGTGACCTGGGCACCGTCGCCCGTCTCGGCGTCGATCTCGAGCGCGTCCGGGAGCACGGTGACGCGCAGGCGCGACCCGTTCCACTGGACGCGGAACGTGAGCGACTCCCAGCCCTGCGGCAGGCGCGGGTCGAACGAGAGCTCCCCGCCGAAGTCCCGCATCCCGCCGAAGCCGAACGCCAGGGCCGACCACGTGCCGCCGGCGGACGCGACGTGCACGCCGTCGGACGCGTTGGCGTGCAGGTTCGCGAGGTCGACGAACAGCGACGAGACGAAGTAGTCGAGCGCGAGCTCGTGGTAGCCGACCTCGGCGGCGATGATCGACTGCACGACACCCGAGAGGGTCGAGTCGCCGGTGGTCAGCGGGTCGTAGTACTCGAAGTCGGCGAGCTTCTCCTCGGGCGTGAAGTGCTGGCCCTGGAGGAACAGCGCGAGCACGACGTCGGCCTGCTTGAGCACCTGGTAGCGGTAGATGACGAGCGGGTGGTAGTGCAGCAGGAGCGGGCGCTTGTCCGTGGGGGTGTGCGCGAGGTCCCAGATCTCGCGCTCGAGGAAGTGCGAGTCCTGCGGGTGGATGCCGACGCTCTCCGCGTACGGGATGCACATGTGGTCGGCGGCGCGGCCCCACTCCGCCGCCTCGTACGCGCCGAGCCCGAGCCGGTCGACGAGGCGGGCGTAGTCCTCGGGGTGCTCGACCTTCATGCGTCCGACGACGAGCGCCGCCGCGCGCAGGTTGAAGCGCGCCATGACGTTCGTGAAGAGGTTGTCGTTGACGACCGTCGTGTACTCGTCAGGGCCGGTCACCCCGTGGATGTGGAAGTTGTCGTCGCCGTTCGCGCGCCAGAAGCCGAGGTCCTCCCACATGCGGGCGGTCTCGACGAGGATGTCGACGCCCTCGCGGCGCAGGAAGTCGACGTCACCCGTCGCCCGGACGTACTGCACGAGCGCGTAGCTCACGTCGGCGTCGATGTGGAACTGCGCGGTGCCGGCCGCGTAGTAGGCCGACGCCTCCTCGCCGTTGATCGTGCGCCACGGGAAGAGCGCGCCCTTCTGCGAGAGCTCGGCGGCGCGACGTCGGGCGGCGTCGAGCATCTGGTAGCGGAACCGCAGCGCGTTGCGCGCGTACCGCGGGCTCGTGTAGGTGAGGAAGGGCAGGACGTAGATCTCCGTGTCCCAGAAGTAGTGCCCGCTGTACCCGGACCCGGTGAGGCCCTTCGCCGGCACCCCGTTGCCCTCCGCGCGCGCGGTCGCCTGCGCGAGCTGGAAGAGGTTCCACCGCACGGCCTGCTGGATCTCGGGACGGCCCGGGACCTCGACGTCGGAGCGCGTCCAGAAGTCGTCGAGCCATGCCCGCTGCCGCTCGAAAGCGACCTTCGTGCCGTCCTCCTTCGCACGGTCGAGCGTGCGGCGGCAGCGGTCCACGAGCTCGCGCGAGGGGACGCCGCGCGACGTGTGGTAAGCGACGGTCTTGGTGAGCCGGATGGGCTTGCCGGGCTGCGCGTGGATGCGGAACACGTGCTTGGCGAGGTCGTCCTCGACCTGCGTGCGCACGTCCCACTCGTTCTCGGTCTCGAGGTGGTCGTCCGCCGCGACCGCGAGCGTCATGCCGGAGTTGGTGCACCGGTACGACAGCACGAGGCGCTCGTCGTCGCCCCACCGGGTCTGCGGCTGGAGCACGCGGCCCACGAACTGGTTGGCCTTGCGGGGGTCGAAGCCCTCGCCGAGCGAGGCCGACCGCACGTCGTACTCGTCCTGGCCGTCCTGCCGGTTGAGGACCTGCGACGAGATCGCGACGGGCGCCGCGTCGTCGAGCAGCGTGACCTCGAACGTCATGACGGCGAGGTGCCGCTCGACGAACGACACCATGCGCTCGGAGCGGACCTGCACCCGCTTGCCGGACGGCGTGCGCCACAGCAGCTCGCGGCGCAGCACGCCGTCGCGCAGGTCGATCGAGCGCTCGTAGTCGACGAGGTCGGCGACGGGGAGCAGCAGCGGCTCGTCGTCCACGTAGAGGCGGATCACCTTGGCGTCCGGGACGTTGACGATGGTCTGCCCGACCTTCGCGAACCCGTACGCCTCCTCGGCGTGGTGGATCGGCCAGGTCTCGTGGAACCCGTTGACGAACGTGCCGTGCGAGTGGGACTCGCGCCCCTCCTCGACGTTGCCGCGCATGCCGAGGTACCCGTTGGAGACGGCGAACAAGGTCTCCGTGACGCCGAGGTCCTCCGCGGAGAACCGGGACTCGACGAGCCGCCACGGCTCCGCGGGGAACCGCAGGCGGTCGACGGCGTGCTGCTCGTCGGCGGTCTTGCGGATCATGCGCAGTCCTCCTCGTGGCGCGGCGCGGTCGTGGTGCGCGGGCGGTCCAGGACGGACGCGTCGAGCTCGCCGAGGTCGCGCACGACGACGTCGGCCCCGTGCGCGAGCAGCGCGTCGGCACCGACGCCGCGGTCCACGCCGAGCACGAGCCCGAAGGCTCCCGCGGCACCGGCCTGGACACCCGACAGCGCGTCCTCGACGACGACCGCCTCCGCGGCCGGGACTCCGAGGAGCTCGGCGGCGCGCAGGTAGGTGTCCGGGGCGGGCTTGCCCGCGATGTGCTCGCGCGTGGCGACGTTGCCGTCCACGACGACCTCGAACCGGTCGGTCAGGCCTGCGGCCGCGAGCACGGTCGGCGTGTTGCGCGACGACGAGACGACCGCCACGTGGGCGCCCGCCGACGTCACGTCGTCGAGGAAGCGCACGGACCCCGGGTACGGCGCGATCCCCTCGTCCTCGAACATGCGGTTGACGATCTCGTCCTTGCGGTTGCCGAGCGCCGCCACGGTGCCCTCGCCCGGCGCGTCGCTCGCCTCGCCGCGCGGCAGCGTGACGCCGCGCGACGTGAGGAACGTCGCGACGCCGTCGTAGCGCGGCTTGCCGTCGATGGACGCGAAGTAGTCGGCGTCCGTGTACGGGGCGAGGCCGTGGGCAGCGCAGAACGGGGCGAACAGGCGCTCCCAGGCGCGCATGTGGATCTCGGCGGTCGGCGTGAGCACACCGTCAAGGTCGAAGAGCACGGCTCGCAGCACGGGCATGGATGTCCTTCTCGTGGGGGGAACGAGGGTCGGCGTGGGTCGCGTCCCACGCCGCGCGGACCGCGCCGCCGGGCGCACGTCCGCACGTCGCGTCGGTGACCGCCGCGCGGGGTCCAGCGTACGCACCGCGGGCCGTCCTCGGAAAGCGGGCGGCGGCGGCGACCGGGCGCCGCGACCCTCAGCCCTGGGCGCGCTCCGCGAGCGCCTCCGCGACCCGGCCGAGGTTCGCGAGGAGCGCGCGGTGCTCGTCCGGCGTCCCCGGTACGCCGCGTCCCGGAACGCCGCCGACGCCGCGCGAGGCGCCCAGGAGCGTGACGTCGTCGAGCGCCGCGACGGGCAGCCCGATGCGCCGCCAGGGGACGCCGACGAGGTCGGCGAGCTCCCCGAGCGCCGGCCCAGCGCACTGCGACACCTTGGCCGGAGGCAGGGCGGCCCAGAGCCCGACGCCGCGCTCGACCGCGCGCGCGACCGTCTCCCACAGCCGCTCGTCCCACGGCCCGAGGGCGAGCCCGACGGCGTCCGCCCCGGCGAGCACGACGGGCGCCACCCCGACCCACGCCGACCCGACGTGGACGGCGGTCCGCGCCCCGGCGGCGCGCGCGGCGTCGAGCACCGGGCGCAGCCCGTCCACGACCTCGGGGCCGGGCACCGCGCGCAGGCGCGAGCTCCCGGAGAAGGTGGGCAGCACCCCGGCGCCCACCTGGGCGAGGAGCGGCTCGTCGAGCTGCACGACGACGTCGGCCCCGGGGACCTGTCGGCGCACCTGCGCGACGTGCTCGCCCACGGCCACGGCGAGCGCCTCGACCAGCTCGCGCGCGGCACCCCGGTCGGACAGCACGCGGTCCCCGCGCGCGAGGTAGAGGTCCGCGGCGAGCGTCCAGGGCCCCACGACGGTCAGGGCGAGCGGCCCCGCGTACCCGGCCGCGGCGATCGACAGCGCCTCGAGGTCCTCGCGCAGGAACGACCGGGCGCGGCGCAGGTCCGCGCCCTCGTGGTCGGCGAGCTTCCACCCGTGCGGGCCGAGCTCGACGGGGAGCCCGGGCAGGAGCCCCGCCGTCCGGCCGGTCGCGTCGGCGCCGGGTCCGCGCCCCGGGAGCTGGACGAGGAACGGCGTGCCGCGCACGCCCGTCGGGACCTCGGCCAGGTCGCCGAGGACCGTGAGCTGCGCCTCGAGGACGTCGGCGTCGTCACCGCCCGGCCACGGGCCGAGGCCGCTCACCGCGGTCACGCTGCGCCCTCGCGCGCACGTCCGTCACGAAACATGTGCCGTCCACCTCTCTTCAGGAGCACACTGGAAGATCTGGCCGTGCCGCGGCCCCGCCGGGGCCCGGGGGTCGCTCGGCCACCTGGCGGGAGGACTCCGACATGGGCACGCCCGAGAACAAGGCCACCGCGATCGCCGCGCACACGTGCGCGATCCCCGGCAACCACGCCGACGCGCTCGCGGCCCTGCTGGCGCCGGGGTTCCGCAACCACGACACGACGCCCGGGAGCGAGGGCGGCACGGAGGCGCTGCTGGCGACCATGCACTGGTACGACGAGGCCTTCGAGGACCAGCGGGTCGAGGTCCTGCACGCGGTCGCCGAGGGCGACCTCGTGGCGCTGCACGTCGAGCTCAGCGCGTGCCACACCGGCTACTACCGCGGCATGGCCCCGACGGGTCGCCGGTTCCGCGTGCGCGAGATGCACCTGCTGCGCTTCGACGAGGCGCGCGAGGCGGAGCACTGGTGCGTGCGCGACGAGTCCGCGCTGACCCGCGCGCTCGCTCAGGACGCCGTCCCCGTCCCGGCGGCCTGACGCGCACGGTACGCCCGGTCGACGGTGCCCTGACCGAGCACGCGCGTGCCCGCGTACACCACGAGCGACTGCCCGGCGGCGACGCCACGCAGCGGCGTCCCCGTGAGCTCGACCTCCAGCGTGCCGGCGCCGCCGTCCGCCGGCACCCCGCGCACGCGCGCCGGCACCGGGTCGCCGTGCGCGCGGACCTGGACCTCGGCGTCGAACCACTCCCCCGGCGCCCGGGCGGGCAGCGCGTCGTCGAACCAGACGGCGGCGCCTGCCTCGACGCGGTCCACGCCGAGCAGCTCGGCCGGACCGACCACGACGCGGTGGGTCGCGGGCTGCACGTCGAGCACGTAGCGCGGCCGGCCGTCGGGCGCCGGCCGGTCGATGCGCAGCCCCTTGCGCTGTCCGACCGTGTACGCGTACGCGCCGTCGTGCTCCCCCAGGACGGTGCCGTCCACGTCGACGATCTCGCCCGGCCGCACCCCCAGGCGCTCGCGCAGGAAGCCCCGGGTGTCCCCGTCGGCGACGAAGCAGATGTCGTAGGAGTCCGGCTTGGCCGACACGGACAGGCCGCGGCGCGCGGCCTCGGCCCGCACCTCGTCCTTGGACGCGAAGCCGCCGAGCGGGAACATCGCCCGCGCGAGGCGACCGGGCCCCATGACGGCGAGCACGTACGACTGGTCCTTGGCGGTGTCGGCCGAGCGGTGCAGCTCGCGCACGGTGCGCGTCGCCCCCGTGGGGTCGTCCGTGGGGACCTCCCGCGTCACCACGCGCGCGTAGTGCCCGGTCGCCACGGCGTCGAAGCCGAGCGCCGTCGCCTTGTCGAGCAGCGCCTCGAACTTGATGTGCTCGTTGCAGCGCACGCACGGGTTCGGCGTGCGGCCCGCCTCGTACTCGGCGAGGAAGTCGGCGACGACGGTGTCCTCGAACCGCTCCGAGAGGTCCCACACGTAGTAGGGGATGCCGAGCACGTCGGCCGCCCGCCGGGCGTCTCCCGCGTCCTCGATCGAGCAGCACCCGCGCGAACCCGTGCGGAACTGGTCGCGGTCGCGCGACAGGGCCATGTGGACGCCCACGACGTCGTGCCCCGCCTCGACCGCGAGCGCCGCCGCGACCGCCGAGTCGACGCCGCCCGACATGGCGGCCAGCACCCTCACGCCGCACCCCCGGCCCGGCTGGGGGCGGCAGTGCGCGACGGGGCCGAGGCGAGCCCTGCCGCGCGGGCGCGCGCGACGGCGGCCGGCAGCGCGTCGAGGAGGCGTGCGACGTCGTCCGACGTGGAGGTGACACCGAGCGAGAAGCGCAGCGCGCCGCGCGCGTCCGGCTCCGGCACGCCCATGGCGAGCAGCACGTGGGAGGGCTGCGGCACGCCCGCCTGGCACGCGGAGCCGGTCGACGCCTGCACGCCCGCCGAGTCGAGCAGGTACAGCAGCGAGTCCCCCTCCGCGCCCGGGAAGGTGAAGTGCGCGTTGCCGGGCAGCCGCTGGGCGGCGTCGGGCTCGGGGCCGGAGAGCACGGTGTCCGGCACGCGCTCGCGCACACCGGCGACGAGCTCGTCCCGCAGGGCGGCGAGGTGCGCGGCGCGCTCCGCGCGGTGCGCGACGGCCTCGGCGACCGCGACGCCGAAGGCGCGGATGGCCGGCGCGTCGAGCGTGCCGGACCGCACGCCGCGCTCCTGCCCGCCGCCGTGGAGCACCGGCGTGAGCGGGGCGTCGCGGCGCGCGAGGAGCGCACCGACCCCGACGGGACCGCCGAGCTTGTGGCCGGACACCGTCATCGCGTCGAGGCCGCTCGCCGCGAAGTCCACGGGCACCTGGCCCACCGCCTGCACCGCGTCGGAGTGCACGGGGATGCCGTGGGGCCGCGCGAGCTGCACGACCTCCTGCACGGGCTGGAGCGTCCCGACCTCGTTGTTCGCCCACATGACGGAGACGAGCGCGATCTCGTCCGCGTGCTCCGAGATCTCGGCACGCAGCGCGGCGAGGTCGACCCGACCGTCGGCGTCGACGGGCAGGAGGACGATCTCCGCGCCGGCGTGCGCGGCCATCCAGAAGGCGGGGTCGAGCACCGCGTGGTGCTCGACGGCGGACACGACGATGCGGCGCCGCCGCGTGTCCGTCGTGCGCCGGCCCCAGAACAGGCCCTTGATCGCGAGGTTGTCCGCCTCGGTGCCGCCCGCCGTGAACACGACCTCGCTCGGCCGCGCGCCGAGCGCCGCGGCGACGGACTCGCGCGCCTCCTCGACGGTGCGGCGCGCCGCGCGCCCCGCCGCGTGCAGCGACGAGGGGTTCCCCGTGCGCGACAGCTCGTCCACGAAGGCCTCGCGCGCCGCCGGGGACAGGGGCGTCGTGGCGGCGTGGTCGAGGTACGCGGCCTCCGCGGGGACGGCGGTCGGGCCGGAAGGGTGGGTCACGGTCACCCAGTCTACGAACGTCCTGCGGCGGATCGTTCCGCGAAGTGGTCCGGTACTGGACTTCGGGCAGGGAAGCGCTAAGTTGTCAGAGGTCTGCGCCCGGCCGCCGCCGGGTGCTCGCCCCGGTCGCAGGACCGCCGTCGCGCGCCACCCGACGCCGCGGGACGGGCCGTGACGAGGGCGAGACCATCCAGCCACCGACAGGGAAGTGGCACCTCGATGCCCGACGACGCCGCACCGCCCGCCGTCGAGGCCGCCGGACTCGTGCCGGTCGCCTCCGGTGGCGGTCGCCTGCGCTGGATCGACCTGCCGCGCGCCCTGCGCGACGAGCTCGAGGCGGTCGCGGGCGCCCGTGTCGTCGCGGACCGGTCGGAGCGGTCGGGCTTCAGCCCCGGGCTCGCCTCGGTGCTGACGTTCGAGGACGGCCGACGCCTGTTCGTCAAGGCGGCGCGGACGCGCGACGAGCCGTTCGCGGCCGATCTGCACCGGGCCGAGGCCAAGGTCACGACCCGCCTCCCGCGCGAGATCCCGGCGCCGCGCTTCGCGTGGGGCCACGGCGACGGCGACTGGATCGTGCTGGCTTTCGACGTCGTCGACGGGCACGCACCCGCCACGCCGTGGGACCCCGACGAGCTCGACCGCGTGCTCGCCGTGCTCGAGCACGTCGCGTCCGTGCCCGGCGCCCGGGAGATGCGGCTGCCGCCGACGGGCCCGGACTTCGCCGACATGTCGAGCGGGTGGCGCGCCCTGCACAGCGAACCGGACCCCGGGCTGGGCGACCTCGTGCCGTGGGCGGCCCGGCACCTCGACGCGCTCGCGGAGGCCGAGCGGGGCGTGCTCGTCGCGTGCGAGGGCGAGTCCTTCGTCCACGGCGACCTGCGCGCCGACAACATCCTGCTCACGCCCGAGAAGGTCTACCTCGTCGACTGGCCGTACGCGTCGCGCGGGGCCGCGTGGCTCGACCTCGCGATGCTCCTGCCGAGCGTCGTCATGCAGGGCGTGGCCGGCGTGACGGAACCGGTGACGGCGGGCGCCGACGCGGCGCGGCGCGCCCGCGGCGGGGCGTGGGCGGCGTCGACGTTCGCCGCGCACCCGCTCGGTCGCGACGTGCACCCGACCGACCTGCGGGCGGTCGTCGCAGGCGTCGCCGGCTACTTCCTCGACTCGGCGCGCAAGCCTGCCCTGCCGACGATCCCCCACCTGCGCGCGTTCCAGCGCGCCCAGGGCGTGGCCGCCGTCGCATGGCTCGAGGCGCTCGGCCTCTGAGCCGGCGACGGCGGCCCGCCGCCGCGCTCAGTCCGTCCAGACCTGGACGACGGACGGCCGCGGACCGGCGAACGCCCCGGTCGGGACCGGTGCCCCCGCCGTCACGTAGTCGGGGAAGTGCGACACCTGGGCGTCGAACGTCCCGTCCTCGCCCGGGTGCTGGACCGCGACGTAGACCATGCGGTCCTCGGAGTCGACGAGGGGCCCACAGGTCTCCGCGCCGCGTGGCACGGAGAGGAACTGCTGGACCCGGCCCCGCTCCCGCCCGTCGAGCGTGACCTTGAACAGCCCGTCGCACCTCTGGATCGTGCTCGGCTGGCCGTCCGTCGAGATCCAGAGGTTGCCCTCGGCGTCGAACGCGAGGTTGTCCGGGCACGAGATCGGGGAGACCTTGTCCTGCGGGTACCCCGAGAAGTACGTCGAGGGGTTCGTGGCCGGGTCGCCCGCGACGAGCAGCAGGTTCCACCGGAACGTGAGCGACGCGGCGTCGTCGTGGTCCTCGACGATCTCGACGACGTGCCCGTCACGGTTGGCGTCGCGCGGGTTCGGCTCCGTCGCGGCCTCGCTCGCGCCCGGCCCGCGCGACGTGTTGTTGGTGCACGCGACGTAGACGCGGCCCGTGACGGGGTTGGGCTCGACGTCCTCGGGGCGGTCCATCTTCGTGGCCCCGACCTGGTCGGCCGCGACGCGCGTGTAGACGAGGACCTCCTCGACGCTCATGCCCGGGACGGCGCTGCGCCCGTCCACGACCAGCGGGACCCACTCGCCGCGGCCGTCGAACGCGCCGTCGGACGGGACCGCGCCCGAGCCGTCGATCTCGGCCGCGGGCGAGTCGCCGGCGAACCGCGCGACGTACAGCGACCCCTCGGTGAGCAGCGTCTTGTTGTGGCGCCGGGCGCCCTCGCTGTTCCCCGGGCGCATCGTGCGCGACGAGACGAACTTGTAGACGTAGTCGAAGCGCTCGTCGTCGCCCATGTACGCCACCGCGTTGCCGCGCCGCGACAGGACGACGTTCGCGCCCTCGTGCTTGAAGCGGCCGAGCGCGGTGTGCTTCACGAGCGGCTCGTCCGGCGCGTACGGGTCGATCTCGACGATCCAGCCGAACCGGTTCGGCTCGTTCTCGTACCCGGCGTTGCGGGCGTCGAAGCGCGGGTCGTCGAGCTCCCAGCCGTAGCCCGTCGCGGCGTCGCGCAGCCCGTAGCGCGCGTCGTGGCCCGTGCCCGACGTGCGGAAGTAGCCGTGGAAGTTCTCCTCGCCCGAGAGCACGGTGCCCCACGGGGTCGTGCCTCCGGCGCAGTTGTTGAGGGTGCCGAGGACGCGCGTGCCCGACGGGTCGGCGACGGTCCTGACGAGCTCCGAGCCCGCCACGGGCCCGGTGAGGCGGAACTCGGTCCCCATGTGGACGCGGCGGTTGTACCGGCTGTCGGCGACGTGGTCCCAGGGCGTGCCCGTGCGGTGGCGGCGCACCTCGACGACGGACATGCCGTGCGCGGCGCGCTCGATCGCGCGGCGCGTCGGGGCGTCGTAGGACGCGTCGAACATGATGGCGGGGTTCGTGTACTCGTGGTTGGCGACGAGCAGCCCGCGCGTGCCGCGGCCCGGCCCGCGACCGGGTGTGCGGCAGTTGGCGAGGTGCTGCGCACGCTCGAACGGCAGGATGTCGAGGTAGTCGTTGTTGTACCCGAACTGCAGCGCCTGCTGCTCCGGGGTCTGCCGGGCGGCGTCGAACGGCTCCCCGCCACGCAGGATCGGGTCGCCCCAGCGGATCACGGGTCGCCACGCGTAGCCGTCGGGCACCACGAGAGCGTCGCGCGCAGCGGGCTGGGGCGAGATCGCTCCGAAGGCCAGACCCTTCTGCGGGCGGCCACCACCGTGGCCACCACCGTTGCCGCCGCCGTGACCACCGTGCGCGGGCAGCGACCGGGCCGCGGCGGGCGGGGCGCCGACGGTCTGCGCGCCGAGCACGACGGCCGCGGCGCCGACCGCCAGGCCGCCCAGCAGCGCACGGCGCGACAGCGCACGCGCGACGACGTCGCGGAACGTCTCGTTGGCGCTCTCGTTGGGGACCGGGTGCGAGCACGCGTCCGCGCACTTCAGCCGGCAGGTGACAGGGCTGCGCTTGCCGCGCGCGTGGGGCGCGACGGACAGCAGCGGACGGTGCTCGGGGGCAGGCGTGATCGTCATCGGTCGTCTCCACTGGTCGGGGGCTTCCCCGTCTCCGGGGAGTGGGCCGGGCCCGACGCTAGGAACGATCGGTGACCTGCGGACCACCGTCGGGCGGACGGTGGGTGAACTCTGGGAACCCGCTGCGGTTCGCGGCGCGACGCCGTCCCGGTCGTCCTACGCCTGCGACGCCCGGTGCTCGCGCAGGACCTCGGCGGCCTGCGGCAGCACGTCCGCGAGGTCGCCCACGACCGCGAAGTCCGAGATCTCGAACAGGGGGCACTCCGGGTCGTTGTTCACCGCGACGACGACCTGCGAGGCCTGCATGCCGCCGCGGTGGTGCGGGGCACCGGAGATCCCCGCCCCGATGTACAGGCGCGGCGCGACCGTCACACCGGTCTGCCCGACGAACTGGTCGTGCCAGCCCTCGTAGACGGCGTCGCGCGTCGCGCCCACGGCCGCGCCCAGCACGTCCGCGAGCTCGACGACGGGCCCGAAGTCGCCGTTCGTGCCGCGACCGCCGGCGACGACGACCGCCGCCTCGCCCAGCGCGGGACGGCCGGCACCGGCGGACTCGTCGACCGTGCGCGACACGACGCGTGCCGCGGTCGCGGCCGGCGAGAGCTCGACGCGCAACGCGTCGACCTCGGTGGAGACCGCCGCGTCCGCGGGCTGCGGCACGACGGAGTTGGCGCGCAGCGTCAGCACGGCCGGATCCGTGAGGATCTCGCTCCGCACGTCCCACGACCCGGCGAAGACACGCTTGTCCGCCACGAGGTGCGTGCCGCCGTCGTGCAGGTCCGACGCGTCGATCACGAGGCCTGCGTCACCGAGGAACGCGAGGCGCGCCGCGGCCTCCTTGTTCGGGAAGGAGGACGTGAGCAGGACGGCGTCCGCGTCGGACGCGCGCGTCGCCGCGGCGAGGACCTCCGCCACGACGGGCGTGAGGTGGAGCGCGTCGCCGGTCACGACCTCGCCGCCGGACGACGGCTGCGCCTGGCGCACGAGGGCGACGCCGTACGCGCCGAGCTGGGCGAGCACGCCCACGCTCGGGGCCTCGAGGGCGACCGCCTCGACGCGGCCCAGCGACCGGCCGAGGGTGAGGAGCTCGAGGACCGGCGAGCGCAGCTCGGTGCCCGCGGAGTCGAGGAGGACGAGGATCGTGCGGGTGCCGGGCACCGTGCCCGGGGTGGCGGAGCTCATGGTTCGGACGCCTCTCAGACCAGGTCGTTGCGGATGAGGAACTCGGCCAGCGCGCGCCCGCCCTCGCCCTTGTCGACGACGATCTCGACCTCGGGACGGGCCGGCCGCGGGGACGCCTCCGTGACGCGCGTGCGCGCGCCCGCGTCCCCCACGAGCGCGGGGTCGACGCCGAGGTCGGCGAGGTCCCACGCCTCCACCGGGCGCTGGCGCGCCGCCATGATGAGCTTGAAGTTGGGCATGCGCGGTTCGTTCGCGTGGTCCGTGACGGACACGACGGCCGGCAACGGCGCCTCGAGGACCTCCTCGACGCCGTCGAGCTCGCGGGTCACGCGCGCGGTGCGGGCGCCGGGCTCGCCGTCGAGCTCGAGCCGTCCGGCGAGCGTGAGCTGCGGCAGACCCAGCTCGGCGGACAGGAGCGTGGGCACCACCGAGCCGAGGCCGTCCAGGGCGGCCATGCCGGTCACGACGAGGTCCACGGGGGCCTCGTCCGCGAGCCGGCGCACGGCCGCGGCGAGGACACGTGCGGTACCGAAGTAGTCCGAGCCCGCGATCGCGTCGTCGCTGACCCGCACGCCGCGGTCCGCGCCGAGCTGGTAGGAGCGGCGCACCGCGCCGTCGGCGTCGGGACCCGCGACCGTGAGCACGATCACCTCGGCGGCGTCGCGCTCCGCCTCCGGGAGCGCCTCCCGCAGGCGCAACGCCGCCTCGACGGCGTTCTCGTCGAGCTCGTTCAGCGTGCCCTCGTCGGCACGGCGCACGACCCGCCCGTCCTCGAAGCCCCGGTCCGCGTGGATGTCCGGGACGTACTTCACGGCGACGACGATCCGCATCGGCTGCTCTCCTGTGCGCTGGGCGATCGGCCGGCGTGGTTCCCGGCCCGCTCGGGGAAGCCTACCGGCGGGCGGCACGGCAGGCCGGTGACACCCGCCACAATGGACGGGTGCACGCGCAGCCCTCCGCCCCGACACCCCGCCCGGCACCCGGCGCGACCCCCGCTCCTGCCGGTCGTGCGCCGGGAGCCGTGGACCGGCACGCTCCCGTCCCGCCGCTCGGCGTCCGCGTCACGGACGACGGGGTCGACGTCGCCGTCCTCGCCTCGCACGCGACCGCGGTCGAGCTCTGCCTCGTGGACGTCGTGGACCCCTCGTTCCCCGTCCACCACCCGGGCAGGTACGCCGAGCGGCGCGTCCCGCTCGCGGGACCGGCGTTCGGCGTCTGGCGCGCGCACGTGCCGGGGGTGCGACCCGGGCAGCGCTACGGGTTCCGCGTGCACGGCCCCTGGGACCCGGCCGCCGGGCTGCGGCACAACCCCGCGAAGCTCCTCGTCGACCCGTACGCGCGCGGTCTCGTCGGCGAGCTCGTGGACGACCCCGCGATCCGCGGCCACGCCGGCGGCGACACGTACGGGCCGCCCGACGAGCGCGACTCCCTGCCCTTCGTGCCGCACTCCGTGGTCGTCGCCGAGCCGGGCGGCGACCTCGCCCCGCGCCCGCGCGTCCCGTGGCGCGACACGGTGGTCTACGAGGCCCACGTGCGCGGCCTCACGCAGCGCCTCGAGGCGCTGCCCGAGCGCCTGCGCGGCACGTACGCGGGGGTCGCGCACCCGGTCACGATCGAGCACCTGAGGTCGCTCGGCGTCACGACGGTCGAGCTGCTCCCGATCCACGCGAACGTGCCCGAGCCGCACCTGCTCGCGAGCGGGCGCACCAACTACTGGGGCTACTCGACCCTCGGCTTCTTCGCCCCCCACGCCGCGTACGCGACGCGCGACGCGCAGGAGGCCGGGCCCGGCGCGGTGCTGGACGAGGTGCGCGGCATGGTCCACCTGCTGCACGAGGCCGGGATCGAGGTGCTCCTCGACGTCGTGCACAACCACACGTGCGAGGGCGGCACGGACGGCTACCACGTGTCCTGGCGCGGGCTCGACAACGCCGTCTACTACCTGCACGACGGCGCCACGCCCGCCCGCCTCGCGGACGTCACCGGCACGGGCAACTCGCTCGACTTCCGCCGGCCGGCCGTCGTGCGCGCCGCGCTCGACTCGCTGCGGTACTGGGCGCAGGTCGTGGGCGTCGACGGCTTCCGGTTCGACCTCGCGGTGACCCTGGGGCGCGGCGCCGACGGGTTCGACCCCGACCACCCCTTCCTCGTCGCGCTGCAGACCGACCCGGTGCTGTGCGGGCTCAAGCTCGTCGCCGAGCCGTGGGACGTCGGCCCGGGCGGCTGGCGCACCGGCCAGTTCCCGCCGCCGCTGGCCGAGTGGAACGACCGCTTCCGCGACGCCGCACGCCAGTTCTGGCTCGCGGACGCGCGCGAGGCGTCCCACGGGCGTCCCGGGCACGGCGTGCGGGACCTCGCGACGCGCCTCGCCGGGTCGGCCGACCTGTTCGGCCGTTCCGACCCCCCGCTCGTGCGCGGACCGGTCGCGTCGGTGAGCTACGTGACGGCTCACGACGGGTTCACGCTCGCCGACCTCGTCGCGTACGACCACAAGCACAACCTCGCCAACGGCGAGAACAACCGCGACGGGACCGACGACAACCGGTCGTGGAACCACGGCCTCGAGGGCCCCGTCGCGGCGCACGCCGCGACCGGCGACGTCGGTCCGGACACGCTGGGGCTCGGCGTCGAGATCGCTCCGCTGCGGCGGCGCTCGATCCGCAACCTGCTCGGCACGCTCCTGCTCGCCGCCGGCACGCCGATGATCACCGCCGGCGACGAGATGGGCCGCACCCAGCGCGGCAACAACAACGCCTACGTGCAGGACGACGAGACGTCCTGGGTGTCGTGGGACCTGACGTCGTGGCGCAAGGACCTCCTCGCGACCACGCAGCACCTCACCGCGCTGCGGCGCGAGCACCCGGCGCTGCGCCCGGACACGTTCTTCACGGGCCGCCCGCGCGCCGTGGGCCCGCACGCCGGCGCCGCGGACGCGGCACCCGACCTCGTGTGGTTCGACGCCGACGGCGAGCTGCTCGACCACGCGACCTGGCACGACCCGGCCGTCCGCACGCTGCAGATGCTGCGCACGGCTCCTGCCCCGGGCGACGCGGACGTGCTCGTCGTGCTCGCGGGGTCGCTCGACCCGGTCGACGTCACGCTCCCGAGCGTCCGCTCGGCGGTCGGGGGCGAGCCGGAGCGGTGGGAGCTCGCCTGGGACTCCGACTGGGAGCGTCCCGAGGACCGGGACCGCGCGAACGGCGACGGCACCGCACGCGCGGGGGACGTCGTCGGTCTCGAGGCGTTGAGCGTGCGCGTCTACGTCGCGCGGGAGCGGTAGGCCGACGCCTCGAGCGCCGGGTCCGGCCTGGTCGTGCTCGCCGCGGTCTGGTCGTCGTGCGGCGGGTCTGGGCCTGGGCCCGACGACCGCGGCTGACGCCGCGAGACCCCGTGCTCTAGTGTTCGCGCATGAGTGACAGCGTGGTCGACTCCCCCGTCAGGCACCACCCCGACGTCGTCGTCGTGGGGGCCGGGCTCGCCGGTCTCGTCGCGGCGACCGAGCTCACGGCGGCCGGGCGCCGTGTCGTCCTGCTCGACCAGGAACCCGCCGCGAGCCTCGGCGGCCAGGCGTGGTGGTCGTTCGGCGGGCTGTTCCTCGTCGGCTCCCCCGAGCAGAGGCGCATGGGCGTGACCGACTCGGCCGAGCTCGCGTTCGAGGACTGGCTCGGCTCGGCGCAGTTCGCGCCCGGCGCCGAGCACGGCGAAGGGCCCGACCGGCACGGGTACGCGTGGGCGCGCGGGTTCGTCGACTTCGCCGCCGGGGAGATGCGCGACTGGCTGCACGGCAAGGGCGTGCGCTGGTTCCCGCTCGTGCAGTGGGCCGAGCGGGGCGGGTACCCGGTGCGCTCGGGCGCCGACGGGACCGCGGCCGGGGCGCACGGGAACTCCGTCCCGCGCTTCCACGTCACCTGGGGCACCGGACCCGGGGTCCTCGGGCCGTTCGTCCGCGCCGCCCTCGACGCGCGCGCCGCCGGGCTGCTCGACCTGCGGTTCCGGCACCGCGTCACGTCGCTCGTCACGACCGACGGCGCCGTGACGGGCGTGCGCGCGCAGATCCTCGCACCGTCGGAGGCGGAACGCGGGGCGCCGTCGTCCCGCCAGGTCGTCGGCGAGGTCGAGATCCCGGCGAGCGCCGTCGTCGTGACGTCCGGCGGGATCGGTGCCAACCACGAGCTCGTCCGCTCCCGGTGGCCGCAGGCCGCCGGGCATCTGCCGGCCCGGATGCTCTCGGGCGTCCCGGACTCGACCGACGGCCTCATGATCGGCGTCGCGTCCGACGCCGGCGCGGCGCTCGTGCACGAGGACCGCATGTGGCACTACCCCGAGGGCATCGCCAACCACTCGCCCGTCTGGTCGGACCACGGCATCCGCATCCTGCCCGGACCGAGCTCGCTGTGGCTCGACGCGGACGGCAACCGGCTCCCCGCCCCGCTGTTCCCCGGCTTCGACGCGCTCGGCGCGCTCCAGCACGTCACCGCGCGCGGCGACGACCACTCCTGGTTCGTGCTCAACAAGGCGATCATGGAGACCGAGTTCGCGCTCTCGGGCTCCGAGCAGAACCCGGACCTCACCGGCAAGGACGTCAGGCTCCTCGCGCAGCGCGTGCTGCCGGGCGCCGTCGGGCCGGTCGCGCGGTTCGCCGAGCTGTCGCCCGAGTTCGTCTGGGCCGACACCCCCGCGGCGCTCGCGGCCGCGATGAACGCGCTCGTCGACGCGACGCCCGGCTCCCGCGGCCACGTGGACCCGGACGCGCTGGCCCGGCTGATCCACCTGCGCGACGAGCAGGTCCGCACCGGCCTCGGCAAGGACCCGCAGGTCGTCGCGACCGCGATGGCGCGCCGCTACCGCGTCGACCGCCTCATCCGCGTCTCGCCCCCGCGCCCGATCACGACGCCGAAGGACGGTCCGCTGCTCGCCGTCCGCCTGTCCGTGCTCACGCGCAAGACGCTCGGCGGCCTGTGGACGGACACGTCCGCACGCGTGCTGCGCCCCGACGGGTCCGTGCTGCCCGGCCTCTGGGCCGCCGGCGAGGCCGCCGGGTTCGGCGGCGGCGGGGTGCACGGTCACCGTGCGCTCGAGGGCACGTTCCTCGGCGGGTGCCTGTACTCCGGCCGCGTGGCGGGCCGTGCGCTCGCGGCCGAGCTCGTCTGAACGACCGCGTCGCCGGACGGGCCGGGCGGGCCAGGCGCGCCGTGTGTGCCGGGTGCGCCGCGGGAAGCCGGGCCCGGTAGGGTCGGCGACCATGACCGTGCCCGACGACGCGTCCACGGCTCCCGCTCGTGACGCACCCACCGCGGTCCGTCCGGACGTCTCCGCGTGCGAGCGCGTCTTCCGCCGCAACGGGCTCCCGCTCCTGGTCGAGGGGCACTCCGTGGACCGCGACGTGTTCGGCCGCTCGGCGCCGTTCCTGCTCGTCGTGCTCCTGGCCGAGCTCACCGGCGCGATCCGCTCCGGCTGGCCCGCCTGGGCGAACACGCTCGCGCTCCTCGGGGGCGCCGCGATCGTCGCGGGCGCGTACGCGGGGCTCAACGTGCTGCGCGCGCGCCCGTGGCCGACCCTCCCCCAGTCCGTCGGGCTCCCCGAGCTCGCGTTCTTCGTCCTCGTGCCGGCCGTGCTGCCGCTCGTGTTCGGCGGCCAGTGGGACGAGGCGCTGCTCACCGTCGCGGGGAACCTGGTGCTCCTCGGGGTCGTGCGCGTGGTCGTCGGGTACGGCGTGCTGTCGTCGCTGTGGTGGGGGCTGGCGCGCGTCACCGACGAGCTCGGCGCCGCGCTGCTGCGGCTCGTGCGCCTGCTCCCGCTGCTGCTCGTGTTCTCGCTCGTGCTGTTCTACAACGCCGAGGTGTGGCAGGTGTTCGACCGCACGCACGGCGTCGCGGACGTCGTGCTGGGAGCCTTCTTCGCCCTGCTGGTCGTGCTGTTCGTGGGGCTGCGCTCGCCGGCCGAGGCGCGCGAGGCGCTCGCCGAGACCGCCGCGCGGCTCCCCGGGCACGAGCGGGCGGCCCGCTTCAGCCGCGGCCAGACGGCGAACCTCGCGACGATGATCGCGAGCAGCCAGCTCCTGCAGGTGCTCGTGGTGAGCCTCGGCATGGGCGTGTTCTTCATGGCGCTCGGGACCCTCACGGTCACGCCCGAGGTCATGGCGCTGTGGGACGTCGACGGCGGCACCTGGCAGCGGACGCTCCCGCTCGCCGGCGGTGGCGGTGTCGGCGGGGCGGACCTCGTCGTGACGCAGACCCTCCTGCGGGTCTCGGTGGCCATCGCGACGTTCACGGGTCTGTACTACGCGATCTCCGTGCAGGTCGACGCCGTCTACCGCGAGGAGTTCGTCGACGGCATCGAGACCCAGCTGGCCGACGTCGTGCGCACCCGCTCCCGCTATCTCGCCCTCCTCGACGGCACCGCGGACCCGGTCGACGCGCCCGCCGGAGCCCACGCTCCGCCGACGTAGCCCTGGTCCGCCGAAGGAGAACCCTGGTCCACCGACGGCCGGGCGACGTCCCCTTCGACGGAGACCTCCCTCCTACCGCGGCCGCGTGCTCCCGCGCGACGCGTGCCGTCGGAGCGCCAGCCGCCGTGCCTCGGCGAGACGGCACCCGACCGCGACGGGGTCGCCCAGGTCGTCCCACGTGAACCGGACGACGACCCACCCGGCCGCGACGAGGGCCGCCTCACGGAGCTCCTGCGCGCGGCCCGCCTCGCCCGCGTCGCCGTAGGCGTACTTCACGGCCCCGTCGAGCTCGATCGCGACCCGCACGTCGACCCAGGCCAGGTCGACGACGTACCGGCCGCGCGCCGTCGTGACCGGGACCTGCGGGCGAGGCGTCGGCATCCCGCCCAGCGTCGCCGCGAGCCGGACCAGGGTCTCGCCCGGCGACGCGGACCTCGGGTCCGCGAGCTCCAGCGCACGGCGCGCGCGCACCACGCCGCTCTTGCCGCGCGACTCCTCGAAGACCTGCTCGACGACGCGACGGTCCGCGCCCATCCGCAACGCGGAGTCCACGACGACCAGGCTGCGCTCGAGCGGCAGCGACCGCGCGCAGTCCACGACGGTCCGTTCGAGGCTCGTCAGCGGGACGCCGTCGAGGATCGCGCGGTCGCGGAGCGGAAGAGCCGTCCGGTGGCGCCGGACGGTCGCGTCCAGCTGGCGCTCGATGCGGGGGTTCGCGAGCTGGGTCGTGTGCACGAAGGGCGGCAGCCGCCACGTCCAGCAGCCCCAGAGCAGCGCCGCGGTGTCGTGACTCACCCAGAACGGGGTCGTGAGGTCGTCGACGACGCCGCGCACCTGGGCGAGCAGCCAGTGCTCGCGCACCTGGGTGGCCGCGTGCGGGGACGGGAGGTAGACGCCGCGACGCACCCGGACGAGCTCACCGTCGCGTGCACGAGCCGTCAGCTCGGCCCGGCGGCGCCGGTCGTGCGGGATCGCGGGCGGGACGCCACGCGGGCCCGTGGTGTCCGCGGTGTGGCGGCCCGGTGGCCGGGGCGCCCGGGTGCGCTCGCGCTGGCGCGGGGCCGCCGGGCCGGCGGAGGCCGGGGACCCGAAGAGGTTCGATGACTCGTCCATCGCCCCAGCGTGGCGGTCGCGAGAACGGTGCGGGGCCCGAACGCCGGATCTGTGGACAACGAGGGCGAGCGCCACGGCCGGCTCGTGCGACGTCGTCGGGCGACGACTCCGCGGACCGCCGGCCCGGCAGGGTGGGGGCCGGTCCACGACCGGACCGCCACCCCGCCCCGACCGGGGGTTCCCGCTCACCGCACCAGGGTTCTACCTCGGCGCACCAGGGTTCTCGCTCGTGGAGGTCAGGCGTTGGCGACGAGGCCGAGCTCGGCGACGCTGGGGAGACCGGCGTGCTTCGGCACGACGCGCACCGTGTAGCCGAACGGGCCGGACGCCTCGAGCACGACCTCGCCCGCGAACGCGTAGCGGCCCGCCTCGTACGTCTCGACGAGCGCGAGCGGCTCGGCCGTGAACTCCTCGATGACGTCGGCCTCGGTGACGCGGCCGTGCACGACCTGCACCTCGACGTCCTGCGGCCGCAGGTCGCCGAGCGACACGTACGCGCGCACCGTGAGCCGGTCGCCGACCTGCGGCACCTCTCCGATCCCCGCCGAGTCGACGTGGTCGACCCGCACCCGGGACCATCCGGAGCGCACGGCCTGCTTCCAGTGCGCGAGCTCGCGCGCGGGGGCGAGGTCGTCGGCCGCGAGCGCCCGGCCGGCCGCGGCCGCCGGCGCGTACAGGCGCGTGACGTACTCGCCCACCATGCGCGTCGCCTGGACCTTCGGGCCGAGGGTCGCGAGCGTGTGCCGCACCATCTCGAGCCAGCGGGTCGGCACGCCGTCCGCGTCACGGTCGTAGAAGCGCGGCGCGACCTGCTGCTCGACGAGGTCGTAGAGCGCGGCGGCCTCGAGGTCGTCGCGGCGGTCGGGGTCCTCGACGCCGTCGGCCGTGGGGATGGCCCAGCCGTTCTCGCCGTCGAACCACTCGTCCCACCACCCGTCGAGGATGGACAGGTTGAGCCCGCCGTTGAGCGCCGACTTCATGCCCGACGTCCCGGACGCCTCGAGCGGGCGCAGCGGGTTGTTCAGCCAGACGTCGCAGCCCGGGTAGAGCGACTGCGCCATGGCGATGTCGTAGTTGGGCAGGAAGACGATGCGGTGGCGCACCTCGGGGTCGTCCGTGAACCGCACGAGCTGCTGGATGAGGCGCTTGCCCTGGTCGTCCGCGGGGTGCGACTTGCCGGCCACGACGAGCTGCACGGGACGCTCGGGGTGGAGCAGGAGCGCCTTCAGCCGTGCCGGGTCGCGCAGCATGAGCGTGAGCCGCTTGTACGTGGGCACGCGTCGCGCGAAGCCGATGGTGAGGACGTCCGGCGAGAGCACCTCGTCGATCCAGCCGACCTCGGCCGGGCTCGCGCCGCGCTCGCGCCACGACTTGCGCACCCGGTGACGCGCCTCCTCGACGAGCCGGCCGCGCATCTCACGGCGGACCGCCCAGAGCTCGCCGTCGCTCACGGACCCCGCCTCGCCGGGCCGGCCCGCGTGCAGCCAGCGTGAGGACGCGTCGTCGGCCGTGAGCTCGTCGAGCCCGAGCCGCTCCGCCTCCAGCGCCGCGAACACCGGGTCGACCCACGTGGGCGTGTGCACACCGTTCGTCACGGACGTGATGGGCACCTCGCGGGCGTCGAAGCCCGGCCACAGGCCCTCGAACATGCCGCGCGACACCTCCCCGTGCAGGAGCGACACGCCGTTCGCGCGACCGCCCATGCGCAGGCCCATGACGGCCATGTTGAACACCGTCGGGTCGCCACCTTCGTAGTCCTCGGCGCCCAGCGCGAGGACCCGCTCGACGGGCAGCGCGTCGACCGCCATGTCGCCGCCGAAGTACTGCGCGACGAGGTCGCGCCCGAACCGGTCGATCCCGGCCGGCACGGGCGTGTGCGTCGTGAACACCGTCGCGGCGCGCACGGCCTCGAGCGCCTCGTCGAACGTGAGGCCCTGCTCGACGAGCTCGCGGATGCGCTCGACGCCGAGGAACCCGGCGTGCCCCTCGTTGGTGTGGTAGACCTCCGGCGCGGGCGCGCCGGTGAGCCGCGACCACAGGCGCAGCGCGCGCACGCCCCCGACGCCGAGCAGGAGCTCCTGCTGCAGCCGGTGCTCGCCCCCGCCGCCGTAGAGACGGTCGGTGACCTTGCGCGCGGCCTCGTCGTTGCCGGGCACGTTCGAGTCGAGCAGGAGCAGCGGGACCCGCCCGACCGCGGCGACCCACACGTGCGCGTGCAGCGTGCGCCCGCCCGGCAGGGCGAGCGAGACGCGCGCGGGCGTGCCGTCGTCCTCGCGCAGCAGGGTCAGGGGCAGGCCGTCCGGGTCGAGCAGCGGGTAGGTCTCGACCTGCCAGCCGTCGCGCGTCAGGGACTGCTTGAAGTACCCGGCCCCGTAGAGGAGCCCGACGCCGACGATCGGCACGCCGAGGTCGCTCGCGCTCTTGAGGTGGTCGCCCGCCAGGATGCCCAGACCGCCGGAGTACTGCGGCAGGACGGAGGTGATCCCGAACTCGGGCGAGAAGTAGGCGATCGCGGCGGGGAGCCCGCCGCTCTCGCCGCCCGGCGCGGCCTGCTGCTGCTGGTACCACAACGGGTCCTCGAGGTAGTGGTGCAGGTCCTCGGTGGCGACGCGGACGCGCTCGACGAACGCGGCGTCCGCCGCCAGCTCGGCGAGACGCTCCGGCCCGAGCGCGCCGAGGAGTGCCACCGGGTCGCCGTGCACGTCCGCCCACGTCGTGGGGTCGATGCCCGCGAACAGGTCGCGGGTGGGCGCGTGCCACGACCAGCGCAGGTTGAGGGCCAGCTCGTCGAGGTCGCGCAGCTCGGCGGGCAGCAGGGTGCGGACGGTGAACCGTCGGATCGCTCTCACGGGGACGAGACTACGCAGCCTCGCGCCGGTGCACACCCTCGCCGTGTCACCGGCACGTCACGCTTGCGTGAACTCTCGCCCGCGCCGCGGACCACCTGCCCGCGGGTCGTGCGTCCCAGGTGCCTATCCCCGGTCGGCCTCGATACGTTGTGCCTGTGACGTCGACCCCACCGGCCTCCGCGCCGCACCGTTCGCCCGCGCCCGCCCCCGCCGCCCCTGTCGGCCGCATCCCCGTGCTCGAGGTCTCCCCGGTCGTCGAGGGCGGACGCTGGCCCGCGAAGGCGGTCGTCGGGGAGATGGTGCCCGTCGAGGCGACCGTCTTCCGCGAGGGGCACGACGCCGTCGCCGCCACGGCCGTCCTCGTCGCCCCGGACGGGACCGAGCGCACCGCACCCATGGTCGACGTCGCGCCCGGCCTCGACCGGTTCCGTGCCACGCTGCACCCGGACGCGCTCGGCGACTGGTCGCTGCGGGTCGAGGCGTGGAGCGACCCGTACGGCACCTGGGCGCACGACGCGACGGTCAAGATCGAGGCCGGCGTCGACGTGGAGCTCATGCTCGCCGAGGGCGTGCGGCTCTTCGAGCGCGTCCTGTCCGACGCCGTCCCCCTCCCGCGTGCGGACGGCACCCCGGGCGTGCGCACGGACGACGACGCCCGCACCCTGGCCGACGCTCTCGCCGCGCTGCGCGACGGGTCGCGCCCCGCCCAGGCCCGGCTGGCCGCGGCGACGTCGCCCGAGGTGCGCGACGCCCTGGACCGCGCCCCGCTGCGCGACCACGTCACGGCGTCGGCCACGTACCCCCTGCGCGTCGAGCGGCCGCTCGCGCTCGCGGGTGCGTGGTACGAGATGTTCCCGCGCTCCGAGGGCGCGCGGCGACTCAAGGACGGGCGCTGGCGCTCGGGCACGTTCACCGCGGCGGCCCGGCGCCTGCCGGCGATCGCCGCGATGGGGTTCGACGTCGTCTACCTCACGCCCGTCCACCCGATCGGTACGACGCACCGCAAGGGCCGCAACAACTCGCTCACCGCCCTCCCGGGCGACCCCGGCAGCCCGTACGCGATCGGGTCGAAGGACGGGGGGCACGACGCCTTCCACCCCGAGCTCGGCAGCGAGCGCACGTTCCGGGCGTTCGTCAAGGAGGCGCGGCGCAACGGGCTCGAGGTCGCGCTCGACCTCGCGCTGCAGTGCTCGCCGGACCACCCGTGGGTCACCGAGCACCCGGAGTGGTTCACGACCCGCGCCGACGGGACCATCGCCTACGCCGAGAACCCGCCGAAGAAGTACCAGGACATCTACCCGCTGAACTTCGACAACGACCCCGCGGGCATCTACGCCGAGGTGCTGCGGGTGGTCCGCGTCTGGATCGACCGCGGCGTCACCGCGTTCCGCGTCGACAACCCCCACACCAAGCCGCTCGACTTCTGGGAGTGGCTGCTCGCCGAGGTCCGGGCGACGAACCCCGAGGTGATCTTCCTCTCGGAGGCGTTCACGAAGCCCGCGATGATGCAGACGCTCGCGCGCATCGGGTTCCACCAGTCGTACACGTACTTCACGTGGCGCAACACGCGCACCGAGCTCGCGGAGTACCTCGCCGAGGTGTCCGGCGAGAAGGCCGCGTCCATGCGGCCGAGCTTCTGGCCCACGACGCACGACATCCTCCCGCCGTACCTGCAGCACGGCGGTGTCGCCGGGTTCGCGGTGCGCGCGGTGCTCGCCGCGACCGGGTCCCCGACCTGGGGGATCTACTCCGGCTACGAGCTCGTGGAGAACGTGCCGCGCCCGGGCGTCGAGGAGCAGATCGACAACGAGAAGTACGAGTACAAGCCCCGGGACTGGGCCGCCGCCGCGGAGATCGGCATCTCGACGCTGCTCACCCGGCTCAACGAGATCCGCCGCGACCACCCCGCGCTGCGCCAGCTCCGCAACCTCACCATCCACCCCACGACGAACGACCAGGTGCTCGCGTTCTCGCGCCACCTCCCGGCCGAGCACTCGCCCACGGGCGAGGCGGACACCGTGGTCGTCGTGGTCAACCTCGACCCGCACTCGCCTCAGGAGTCGAACGTGCACCTCGACCTCGCAGCACTCGGTCTCCCACCCCTCGCCGACGGCCAGGACCCGTGGGCGCCGTCGTTCGTCGCGCACGACGAGCTGTCCGGCGAGAGCTACGGGTGGGGCCAGGACGTGTACGTCCGGCTCGAGCCGATGCGCCAGGTGGCGCACGTCGTGCACGTGAGGCCGGCGTGACCTTCCCGCGCGACGCCGCCCCCGTCCCCGTGCGAGGACCGGCGGCCGGCCCTGCCCCCGTCCCCCCGATCACGGCTCCCGTCCCGGTCGCGGCCCTGCCGCCGCGCCGGCAGCCGGCCGCACCCGTCGACGCGCGGCCTGGGCTCTCCGACGACCCGGAGTGGTACCGCACCGCGGTGTTCTACGAGGTCATCGTGCGCGCTTTCTCCGACTCGGAGGGCAGCGGGACGGGTGACCTGCGAGGTCTGATCGACCGCCTCGACTACCTGCAGTGGCTCGGCATCGACGCGCTGTGGCTGCCGCCCTTCTACCCGTCGCCGCTGCGCGACGGCGGCTACGACGTCTCCGACTACACGGCGATCGCGCCGCAGTACGGCTCGACGTCCGACTTCGCGGAGCTCGTGGGCGAGGCGCACGCGCGCGGGATGCGCGTCGTCATCGACCTCGTCATGAACCACACGAGCGACCAGCACCCGTGGTTCCAGGCGTCGCGCGCCGACCCCGAGGGCCCGTACGGCGACTTCTACGTGTGGAGCGACGACGACACGCGCTACCAGGACGCGCGCATCATCTTCGTCGACACCGAGACGTCGAACTGGACCTTCGACCCGGTGCGGCGCCAGTTCTTCTGGCACCGGTTCTTCTCGCACCAGCCCGACCTCAACTTCCAGAACCCGCGCGTGGCGGACGCGATGCTCGACGTCGCCCGGTTCTGGCTCCAGGTGGGCGTCGACGGCTTCCGCCTCGACGCGGTGCCCTACCTCTACGAGGCCGAGGGCACGAACTGCGAGAACCTGCCGCAGACGCACGAGTTCCTGCGGCGGGTCCGGCGCATGGTCGACGCCGAGTTCCCCGGGCGCATCCTGCTCGCCGAGGCGAACCAGTGGCCGCGCGAGGTCGTGGACTACTTCGGCACGGAGGACGAGCCCGAGTGCCACATGTGCTTCCACTTCCCGGTCATGCCGCGGATCTTCTACGCGATCCGGGACCAGCGGGCCAACCAGATCCTCGAGATCCTCGCCGACACGCCCGACATCCCCCGCGGCGCGCAGTGGAGCACGTTCCTGCGCAACCACGACGAGCTCACGCTCGAGATGGTCTCCACCGAGGAGCGCGCGTCGATGTACGGCTGGTACGCGCCCGACCCGCGCATGCGCGCGAACGTCGGCATCCGCCGTCGGCTCGCGCCCCTGCTCGACAACTCGCGGAAGGAGGTCGAGCTCGCGCACGCGCTCCTGCTCTCCCTGCCGGGCAGCCCGTGCCTCTACTACGGCGACGAGATCGGCATGGGCGACAACATCTGGCTCCCCGACCGCGACGCCGTGCGCACGCCCATGCAGTGGACGCCCGACCGCAACGCCGGCTTCTCGACCGCGGACCCGGGCAAGGTCTACCTGCCGCTCGTCCAGTCGCTCGTGCACCACTACGGCTACGTCAACGTCGAGGCGCAGCTCGAGCAGTCGACGTCCCTGCTGCACTGGGTGCACGGCATGCTCAAGGTCCGCCGTCGCCACCGCGCGTTCGGCACGGGCGAGCTCGTGACGCTCGAGTGCGACAACGAGTCGATCCTGGCGTTCCTGCGCCGCACGCCCACCGAGACGATCCTGTGCGTCGCGAACCTCTCGGCGACCGCGCGCTCGGCGTCGGTGCACGTCCCGGGCTACGCCGGTGCGACGCTCACCGACGTCTTCGGAGGTGCGCAGTTCCCCGCCGTGGACGACGACGAGCGCGTCGTCATGACCTGGGGGTCGCGCGACTTCTACTGGCTCGTCGTGGGCGACGGGGCGCGCTGATCGGGCCGTCACGCCGCGCTGCGGCAACGTCTCGGTCCGCGTGACGGCCGCCGCCCGCTCGCCGTACGCCTCGCACGTGGACCAGCTGCTCCGTGCCACCCACACGATCCCCACGCGCGTCGCACGGCGGACGGGCCGCGGTCGTGATGGCATGGGTCGGATACCCGACGGAGCGGAGGCGCGCGTGACAGCACGGCGGACGGACCCGCCCGGGCCCGAGCTCATGGCGCTCCTCGACGCCTGGCTGCCGACGCGGCGCTGGTACCCGGTCAAGGGCGTCGTGGTGCGCCACGTCCCGTGGCTCTCGTACGCGCTGGACGTCCCCGCTCCGGCGGGGCACGGGCTGCCCGACGACGCGTGGCCGGGCGCCCGGGTCGAGCTCCACCTCGTGCGGCTCGTGGGCGACGGCGTGGACCTCGTCGTGCAGGTGCCGGTCGTGCTCGAGCCGGACGACGGCACGTCCTCGGGCGACGGCCCGCGGCCTCCCGGGCCTCGTGCGCCGACGCCCCCGATCGGGGCGTTCGCGGCCGACGGCGCGGCATGGGTCGTGCACGACGGCGCCGCCCACCCCGCGTGCTGGGCGGCCCTCCTCGGGGTGTCCGACTGGGAGGGCGGCGAGATCGCGGGCGCCCTGGACCTCGCAGGCGGCCGGGCGCTCAGCGTCGAGCAGTCGAACAGCTCCGTCCTGCTCCCCGCGGTGGCCGGCGGCGCGATGCTCAAGATCCTGCGCGCCATCGCGATCGGACCGAACCCCGACGTGACGATCCCCCGCGCCCTCGCCGCGCAGGGGTGGTCGGGCGTGCCCCGACCACTCGCGTGGTTCGAGGTGGCGTGGGACGCGATCGACGACCCGGCAGCCCGGCCGGGCGTGCCGACGCCCCCCGACGAGGGCTCCCGGACCGCGACCTCTCGGGGACAGCAGACCCCGCGGTCCGCGCACCTCGCGATCCTCAGCGAGTTCGTCGACGGCGCGCGCGACGGGTTCGAGCTCGCGTGCGCCTACGCCGGGCAGGGAGAGTCGTTCGCGGACCTCGCCGCCGACCTCGGGCGCGTGCTCGCCGACCTGCACGCGGCGCTGCGCCGCGCGTTCGACGTCGGCTCGCCCGTCGACTCACGGTGGCTCGTCGCCGACCTTCGCCGCCGCTCCGACGAGGCCGTCGCGTCCTCGCGCGCGCTCGCGCGGCGCGCGTCCGACGTCGCGGCGTTCTGGGACCGCACCGCCGCGCGGCTCGCGAACGTCACGCGCGTGCCCGACGCGCTCCCCCGCCTGCAGACGGTGCACGGCGACCTGCACCTCGGACAGGTCCTGCACGCCCGCCGGTTCGGCTGGAAGGTGCTGGACTTCGAGGGCGAGCCGCTGCGGCCCGTCGCCGAGCGGACCCGGCCCGACCTCGCGCTGCGCGACGTCGCGGGCATCGTGCGCTCGTTCGACTACGCGGCTGCGGTCGGACGCACGCGGGACCCGTCGTGGGCCGTCCAGGCGCGCGCCGCGTTCCTCGACGCGTACGCGCGGGCCGACACCGCCGGCGTGGACCTCGAGACGTCGGCCGCGCTCGTCCGGGCGCTGACGCTCGACAAGGCGCTCTACGAGGTCGTCTACGAGTCGCGCAACCGCCCCGACTGGGAGCCCATCCCGCTCGCGGCCGTCGACCGTCTCATCGCCACCGACTCCTGAGCCGCGGGCGCGGCGTGCTCACCGCCGGCCGCGCGCGGTCACGAGCTGGTTCGTCGAGCGCAGCACGCGCGGGGCGACCAGCGCGCCGGGCTCGACCCCGGCGAGCGCCTCGTCGGGTCCCGTGACGTGGAACGTCGCGGACTCCCCGGGCAGGAGAGTCACGAGCATGTCGTCGGCCCGCAGCCCCGGGTGGACCTTGTCGGCGAGCAGCGCGAGGTCGCGCACGAGGTTCTCCGCGGTCACGCGCACGGCCCACCCGCCCGGCTCGCGCTGGACCTGGGTCACGAGCCGCGGCGGCGCGAGCGACGCGTCGCGCGGCTCGGCGAACCACCACAGGGCCCGCGCGGCGCCGAGCGTCGCGACGAGCAGCTCGCTCGCCGCGTCGCCCGGGGCCCCGACGTCGCGCGGCACGTCCACGGTCGTCGTCCCGCGAGCGCCCACCTCGACCCGTACCCTCGCCGTCCCGAGCCCGGCGCCCTCGAACGACAGCCGTCGCACGACGACGTCGCCCGACCAGCTCTCGTCGCTGTCGTTGGACACCACGACGACGAGGCGGTCGGACGCGTCGCCGGCCGGCACGCCGCCGTCGACGGACCGCGGCTGTACCGTGAGCAGGCGGTCGGCGTGCGCGTGCGCGAGCGCGTGCAGGAGCGGCTTGGCGCGCCCGTCACCGTCGACCGCGGCCCACGACGTCACGGGCCAGCAGTCGTTGAGCTGCCACACGACCGAGCCCATCGTGCGGGGCGCCCACGAGCGCAGGTGCTCGACGGCGACCTGGACGGCCACCGCCTGGTTCCACGACATCGCCCAGTGCCAGTCGTCCATGTCGTCCGGCAGGGGCACGTGCCGGACGAGCCCGTCGGTGAGCTTGTCGTTGCCCTGCGCGGCCTTCTGGTGCACGAGCATCCCGGGCGACTCGGGGGTGAGCGGGTCGTCGTTGATCGCGCGCGTGAGCGTCGACCACGTCGGCGGGCCCTGCCACCCGAACTCCGCCATGAACCGCGGCACGTCGTCGCGGTAGCGCGGCCAGTCCTGCCGGTTCCACAGCTCCCACGAGTGCATCGACCCGTGGTCGGGGTCGTTCGGGTGCAGGTCGAGGCTTCCGGACCACGGGCTCGACGGCGTGTAGGGCCGCGTCCCGTCGAGCTCGGCGAGCACCCCCGGCAGGAGCTCGGTGTAGTACCCGAGCCCCCAGGTCTTCCCCTCGAGCCGCAGGTCCCACCCCCAGGCCCCGAATCCCCAGATGTTCTCGTTGCTGCCGTTCCACAGCACGAGGCTGGGGTGGCCCGCGAGGCGCGTCACGTTGTCGCGCGCCTCGGCCTCGACCTCCGACCTCAGCGGCTCGTCCTCCGAGTAGGCCGCGCACGCGAACGCGAAGTCCTGCCAGGTGAGGATGCCGCGCTCGTCGCACAGGTCGTAGAAGTCGTCGGCCTCGTAGATGCCACCGCCCCACACGCGCAGGAGGTTCATGTTCGCGAGCTCGGCCTGGTCGAGGCGCGCCGCGTAGCGCTCGCGCGTCACGCGGTAGACGAAGACGTCGTCGGGGATCCAGTTCGCGCCCTTGACCCAGACCTCGCGGCCGTTGACGACGATCGTGAACGACGTCCCGTGCTCGTCCGGCGTGAGGTCGAGCCGCGCGTCGCGGAACCCCGTGCGCCCGGTCCACCCGTCGAGCGGCGCATGGCCGGAGTCCACGGTCACCTCGACGTCGTAGAGCGGCTGGTCCCCGTACCCGCGCGGCCACCACAGCGCGGCGTCCGGCACGTCCACGGGCACGACGGCGGTCGTCGCCCCCTCGGGGACGGTCCCCTCGGCGTGGTGCTCGCCCGACGGGCCACGGAGCGCGACGCGCACGGCCAGCGGTCCGCCGTCGACGTCGCGTGCGGCGTCCGGGCCGAGCGGCGCGCGCTCGACGTCGACGTGCACCGCGAGCCGGCCCGGCGCCGTGACGAGGTGCCCCGCCGGAGAGGCGGCGTCGTCGGGCAGGTCCACGGAGACGAGCGGACGGACGGACGCGAGCCGCGCCGTCGACCACGACTCGAGGCGCACGGGCTTCCAGAGGCCGACCGACGGCGCGTCGATCCCCCAGTCCCAGCCGAAGCTGCACGCGGACTTCCGGATCGCGTTGTACGGGTGCTTGTTGACCTGCGGGCGGTAGCCGAGCGCGAGCGACTCACGGTCCGCATACCGGACCGGGGAGGCGAAGGTGACGATGAGCTCGTTCTCGCCCTCGCGCAGCAGGTCCGCCACAGGGACGCGGAACGTGCGGAACTGGTTGCGCGTGCTCAGGACCCGCATGCCGTTGAGCGACACGGTCGCGACGGTGTCGAGCCCGTCGAACGCGAGGTCGTGGCGGTCCAGGCCGTGCGCGTCGTCGGCGGACCAGACGAACGTCGTCCGGTACTCCCAGTCGCAGCGCCCCACCCACGCGACGAGGTTCTCGTGGTCGTCGAGGTACGGGTCGGGGATGAGGCCCGCAGCGAGCAGGTCGGTGTGCACGCTCCCGGGCACCGACGCCGCGACCGCGACGCCCGCGACGTGCGCCGGGACCGGCCCACCGACGGCGCGCGCCGTCCAGCCCTGGTGCAGCTCGCGGCGCACCAGCCGCGCGAGATCGGTCGCCGGCACGGCGGGTGCGGTCGGCGTCGGGGCGGTCGTGCTCGTCACGTGGTGGCTCCTGAGGTCAGTCCGTTGTCGATGAAGCGCTGCAGCGGGAACGCGACCAGCGTCGGGACGATGACGAGCACCGTCCCGCCGGAGACTACCCCCGGCCGCGGCACCGGAGAGGGCGGGCAGAACCCGTCCCTGATCGCGACGCCCGTGATGACGACCGTGCGCCGGCGGGCTCGAGCCGCGGGAGGACTCCGGTCCTTTTCCGCCGGGCGAGCCTGTCATGTGCGCGACGCGCGGACGTGGAAAGGTTGCCCCATGACCGGGTCCGACGCCTCCACCTCCCCGCTGCCCGTCGTCGTGCCGCCGGACGCGCTCGCGGGCGCCGCGGCCGGCCGCATCTTCGACCCCCACGCCGTGCTGGGCCCCCACCTGGCACCCGAGACGGACGACGCGCGCGCCGTCGTGCGCGTCCTGCGGCCCCTCGCCGACGAGGTCGTGGTCGTCACGACCGACGGCGAGCATCCCGCGGCGCACGAGCAGGACGGCGTCTGGGCCGCCGTCGTGCCCGTCCACCGGGACGACGACGGCACACGCCACGCGCCCGACTACCGGGTCCGTGCGCGCTACGGCGGCGAGACCACGACGACGGACGACCCCTACCGCTTCCTGCCCACCCTCGGCGAGGTCGACCTGCACCTGATCCGCGAGGGCCGCCACGAGGAGCTGTGGCGCGCGCTCGGCGCGAACGTGCGCACGTACCCCAGCGCGCTCGGCGACACGACCGGGACCGCGTTCGCGGTCTGGGCACCCAACGCGCGCGCGGTGCGCGTGATCGGCGACTTCAACGGCTGGGGTGCGACCCACCCGATGCGCTCGCTGGGCGCGAGCGGCGTCTGGGAGCTGTTCGTGCCCGGGGTCGTCGGGGGCGCCCGGTACAAGTTCGAGATCCTCGGCCCGGACGGGTCGTGGCGGCAGAAGGCGGACCCGCTCGCCCAGGGCACCGAGGTCCCGCCCGCGACGGCTAGCGTCGTCGTCGAGTCCCGCTTCACGTGGTCGGACGACGACTGGCTCGCCCGGCGCGCCGGCCACGACCCGCACACCGGGCCCCTGAGCATCTACGAGGTGCACCTCGGCTCGTGGCGCCAGGGACTGTCCTACCGCGACCTGGCCGTGCAGCTCACCGAGTACGTGGTCGAGCAGGGTTTCACGCACGTCGAGCTCCTGCCCGTGGCGGAGCACCCGTTCGGCGGGTCGTGGGGCTACCAGGTCACGGGGTACTACGCGCCGACGTCGCGGTTCGGCCACCCCGACGACTTCCGGCACCTCGTCGACCGCCTGCACGCCGCGGGGATCGGCGTCGTAGTCGACTGGGTGCCCGCGCACTTCCCGCGGGACGAGTGGGCGCTCGCACGCTTCGACGGCACCCCCTGCTACGAGCACGCCGACCCGTTGCGCGGGGAGCAGCCCGACTGGGGCACGTTCGTCTTCGACTTCGGGCGCAACGAGGTCCGCAACTTCCTCGTCGCGAACGCGACGTACTGGTTCGAGGAGTTCCACGTCGACGCGCTGCGCGTGGACGCCGTGGCATCGATGCTCTACCTCGACTACTCGCGCGGCCCCGGCCAGTGGCACCCCAACGTGCACGGCGGGCGCGAGAACCTCGAGGCCATCGCGTTCCTCCAGGAGGCCAACGCGACCGCCTACCGGCGCACGCCCGGCGTCATGATGATCGCCGAGGAGTCGACCGCCTGGCCGGGCGTCACCCGGCCCACCTCCGCGGGCGGCCTCGGGTTCGGGCTGAAGTGGAACATGGGCTGGATGAACGACTCCCTGCGCTACGTCGCCGAGGAGCCCATCAACCGCCGCTACCACCACCACGAGATCACGTTCTCCATGGTCTACGCGTACTCCGAGCAGTTCGTGCTGCCCATCAGCCACGACGAGGTCGTGCACGGCAAGGGCTCGCTGTACGGCAAGATGCCCGGCGACGACTGGCAGAAGCGCGCGGGCGTGCGCGCGTTCCTCGCCTACCAGTGGTCGCACCCCGGCAAGCAGCTGCTCTTCATGGGCAGCGAGATCGGCCAGCACTCCGAGTGGAACGAGGGCCGCTCGCTCGACTGGGACGACCTCGTCGCCGAACCCGGGCGCCAGGGCGTGCAGCGCACCGTGCGCGACCTCAACGCGCTCTACCGCGCGACGCCCGCGCTGTGGGAGCTCGACCACGATCCCGCGGGCTTCGAGTGGCTCGACGCCGACGACGCCGACCACAATGTCCTCTCCTACGTGCGCCGGGCCCGCGACGGCAGCGAGGTCGCCGTCGTCGTGAACTTCGCCGGGACGCCGCACGAGGGGTACCGCGTCGCGCTGCCGTCCGGCGGTGCGTGGCGCGAGGTGCTCAACACCGACGCCGAGGTGTACGGCGGGTCGGGCGTCGGGAACCTCGGCGAGGTCGAGGCGGAGTCCGTGCCGTGGAAGGGCCGCGCGTACTCCACGACACTGCGCCTCCCCCCGCTCGGCGTCCTCTACCTCGTCCCGGCCTGACGCGGTCCGCCGGGCGCCCTACCGGTCCGCCGGACGCTCGGCGGCGTGCTCCACCGGCCGGGGCGCGGAGTCCTCCACGAAGCGGGGGCGGCACGCGAACCAGCCGGCGGCCACTCCCGGGACGGCGGTGGCGGCGAGGACCAGGAGCGGGATCGACCACGACCCGGTCGCCTCGCGCAGCAGCCCCAGGCCGATCGGGCCGAAGCACGCCAGCCCGTAGCCGATGCCCTGGACGAACCCGGAGACCGCGGAGGACGTCTGCGGTGACCTGGTCCGGCGGTTGATGAGGGTCATGCAGAGCGGGAAGGTGCTCACGCCGATCCCCAGCGCGCACACCCACAGCAGCGTGCCGTCGAGCGGGCTCAGGAGCAGGCCCAGGTATCCGGCGACCAGGAGCAGCGCGCACGCGACGACCACGACGAAGGGGTTCGCCATGCGCGTGGCGAGGTGGGGAACCACCAGGGCGGCGAGCACTCCCCACGCCGAGTAGAGGGCGACCATGGAGCCGCCCAGGGCCGCGCTGCCGCCCGCGTCGGTGAGCACGGCCGGGACCCAGGTGATGATCCCGTAGTTGGACAGCGAGATCATCGCGAACAGGACCACCAGGCCCCAGACGGTCGACGACCGGCTGATCCGCGGCCTCGCGTCGGTCGCCGTCGCGACGGCGGGAGCGTGGTGGTCGGCCGGCAGCCTGGCCGCCAGGACGAGCCAGACCACGGCGGCCACGGCGGCCGGCCCGGCCCAGATCCCGATCGACACCCGCCAGGTCGCCGCGTCCGCCACCGGGACCGCGAGCAGCGGGGCGACGAACTGGCCCGTCTGCAGGAGGATCAGGTAGAGCGAGGTCCACAGCGCGAGACGGTCGGCGAACCACGACTTCACCAGGGGGACGATCACGACGTTCGCGGCTCCGATCCCGGCCAGCGCCAGCACGGTCGACAGCACCAGCACGAACGGCGTCGGCGAGACGGCGCGCAGCACGAGCGACAGCGTGGTGAGCCCCAGCGCGACGGCGGCCGTGCGTTCGAGCCCGAACCTCCGGGTCACCACCGGGGCGAGGAACCCGAAGACGCCGAACGACGCGGCGGGCACCGTGCCGAGCAGGCCGGCCACCGCCACCCCGAAGCCGAGGTCGGACCCGATGATCTCGAGGAGCGGGGTGAAGCCCGTCACGGCGGTGCGCAGGTTGATCGCCGTGAGCGCGATCGCGAGGCCGGCCCACAGGGTCAGGCGCCCGCGGCGCACCGGGGCGCGCGAGGGGGTGAGTGTCGCCACGCTAGACTCCGTTGTGCGGTCGGCGGATGATGGGATCATGGGATGAATCGCGAGGAGTCTGGCACATCACGGCCGATGCGTCGAGCAGGGCTCGTCGACCAGGCGGCCGCACACTTCCGGGACGAGGTCGTCTCCGGCCGCTGGCCGGTCGGCGAGCGGATCCCGACCGAGACGGCCCTGGTGGCCGAGTTCGGCATCGGCCGCAACACGGTCCGCGAGGCGCTGCAGTCGCTCGCGCACGCCGGTCTGCTGCGCCGCGAGCAGGGGCGCGGCACCTTCGTCATCTCCAGCTCCGAGCTGACCGGCACGCTCGAACGCCAGCTCGGCGGCGGCAGCCGTCGCCACTACCTGGAGCTGCGCCTCGCGCTCGACAGCACCGCGGCCTCGCTCGCCGCGCTGAGGCGGTCGGCGGACGACGTCGAGCTGCTGCGCGAGCTGCGCGACCGTCGGGAGGCGACCTGGTCGGCCGACGACCGCGACGCGCGAGCGAGCGCCGACCTCGCCCTGCACCGCGCGATCGTGGCAGCCACGCACAACCCGCTCTACGACACGCTGTACTCGAGCATGCTCGACGTCTTCACGGTCCACATGCGCGACGAGGAGAACGAGGACGAGGACGCGGCGCACCGCCACCACCACGAGCTCGTCGAGGCGATCGCCGCGGGCGACGCCGACCGCGCTGCGGCGACGGTGGCCACCATCTTCGACCCCTTCATGCGCTGAACCGCACGCCGCTCCGGCTCCCCGACCGCACGGCTGCGCCCGTACGACGGCGGCCGGTCACCATCGAGGTGACCGGCCGCCGTCGTACGGGGCGCGCGTGCGTCAGTAGAGGCTGATCGCGAGGCGCTGACGCGCCTTGCCGACGCGCGGGTCGGTGGTGCCGACGACCTCGAAGTAGTCCAGGAGCCGGACGCGCAGCTTCTCCTTGCCGTCGGCGTCGGCCCCCGGCAGGAGGTCGAGGAGACGACCGAGCGCGTCGTCGACCTTGCCCCCGAGGAGGTCGAGGTCGGCGACGGCGAGCTGGGCGTCGATGTCGTCCGGGGCGTCCGCGGCCGCAGCACGGACGGTCGCCAGGTCCGCGTCGCGCGTGCGCTGCAGGAGGCGCACCTGCGCGAGACCGGCGACGGCGAGCGCGTCGTGCGGGTCCTGCTTGATCGCCTTCTGGTACGCCGCGATCGCGGCATCCAGGTCGTCGCGCTCGATCGCGTCGTACGCCTCCTGGTGCAGCGGCGGGAGCTCGGGCTCCGGCTCGGCCTCCACCGCCTCGGCGGGGACCGGCTCGCCGTCACCCCCCTGGGCGGGTGCACGACCCGTCACGCCGTTCGCCTCGGCCGCCTCGAGCACCTGGTCGAGCACGCCGCGCACCTGCTCGAGAGGCGCAGCACCCTGGAAGAGCGGCAGGGGCTGGCCCTGGAGCACGGCGACGACCGTCGGCACGCCCTGCACCTGGAACGCCGCCGCGACCTGCGGGTGCGCCTGCGCGTCGACGCGCGCGAGGAGGAACCGGCCGGCGTACTCCTCGGCCAGCGTGCCGAGGTCCGTGCCGAGCTGGGCGTTCGCCTGGTCGGTCGGGATCCACAGCAGGACCACGACCGGGAACTGCGTCGAGTCCTGGACGAGCTGCGGGAAGGTGTCCTCGGTGACGTCGACGACGTAGCCGCCTGCGGCGGGCGCGCCGCCCTCCTCACCCGGCGGAGGTGCCTGCGGCCTCGTCAGCGCGGACAGGTCGACGGCTCCGCGCACGTCGAAAGCGGGCTGGTTGGGTTCGCTCATGGATGCATCCTAGGGACGGTCGGGCAGGTCTTACTGGTTGGCGACCGACGTCGCGACGTGCGTGTAGCCGAGCAGACGGGGTGTCTCCTCGCTGCCCGCGGGCGGGACGTAGAGCGCCACGAGGTCGTTGTACCCGACCTTGAGGACGTTCGTCGCGGCGTTCGCCCCGAAGAGCGCCTTCTGCGTCTCGGTCGGCGGGCTCACGGTGCCGCCCTCCTCGACCTGGAACGTCTCGAGGGAGGTCAGGGGCGCCATCACCATCGCACCGCCGTCGGCCGTGCGCACCGCGCGGACCGGCTCGTCCGTCGTCGCGAACGTCATGGTCCGGCTGCCGGCCGCGGTCTCCAGCGGCGCCTTGTGCCGCTCGGCCTCCTGAGCGAGGAACTGTCGCAGCGCGTCGTCCGGGAAGGTCGCGGCGAACCCGGAGCCGTCGGCCAGGTTCAGGACGTCCACGTACTGCGCGACGGCGTCCGTCGGGCTCAGCAGCAGCGTGTCGTCGTCGGGGGCGACCGCCTCGCTGCCGATGCTCGGGTCGGCGAAGCTCGGCATCGTGACGCCGGGGAGCAGCTGGACCCAGCCCCACAGCGCGTACTCGTCGCGCGGGCCCTGCTGCTCGAGCGCCATGAGACGCGGGGGCTGGAGGTTCTCGGGCTGCACGCTCACGGCGTACGACGTCCTGGGCCACGTCTGCGTCGTCGGCACGACGACCTGCTGGACGTCCGTCGGCAGCTCCGTGACGAGGTCGGCGTTGCCGCGAGCCGCCGCGACGGCGAGCTGGCTCGTGCGGATCGCGAGCGCGGGCCCGACGACCCGGCCGTCGAGCTGGGCCGGGTCGTTCGCCTCGTTGGCGGCCTGCAGGGACTCGCCGACGGCGGCCAGCACCTCGGTCTCCTGGGCCTCGGTGAGGACCGCGGGGGGCGGGTCCTGGGTCGCGTCCGGCTGCGGGGTCGGCAGGGGCGTCGAGCACGCGGCGAGCACCAGCGCGCCGACGAGGCCGCCGGCCACCCCACCGAGGTGACGACGGGCGCGACGGGCGCGGGCCGTGTCGCGGGTGGTCGTGGTCATCGGGTGCTGTCCTTCGTCTCGTCCGTCTCGCTCTGCGCGTCGGGGGCCTGGTCCGCCGTGGGACCGCCCGCCGTGAAGCCCCAGGCGCGCCGCCAGGCGTCGGCCCGGGTCGTGGCGCTGTCCTGCGTGGTCGGGTGGGCGTCGGGCGCCCCGACGGTCGGCTGGGCCGTGGTCCTCGGGCGCCGCTCACCGCGCGGCACGATCGGGATCTGACCCGTGAGCCAGGCCCGGACCCCGCCCTGCTGGCGCGGTGGCTGCACCTGGGCGAGACGCTCCGCCTCCTCCCGCTCCCGCAGCTCACGTCGCGTGAGCTGGCGCACCTGCGCCGTCTCGGTCGACGGCTCGCCGACGGGCCCTGCCTGCGCCGTGCCGGCCTGCGCGGGACCGCCCGGAGCGACGCCGCCCGGCTCGCCGGGTCGCGCGGCGTCCGGGTCCGTGGGCCGCGCGGGCGCGGCGGCCGTCGGCGTCGCCGTGGTCCCTTCCGCCGAGCGCCGGCCGCGCGA
>Ga0233375_1000050_pt1 | contig 82558 bp, 83 predicted proteins | sample ElkDunMinimDraft_10_FD_191539 | JGI IMG/M metagenome (GOLD analysis project Ga0233375, IMG submission 191539) | Fecal eukaryotic communites from dung pellets of Tule Elk in California, USA - Elk Dung E16 | ecosystem: Host-associated > Mammals > Digestive system > Large intestine > Fecal | place...
GGTGGTGGTCAGGCGGACCATTTTTTCCAGGGCGCGGCTGGTGGCTTCTTCGGCGTCGATGCCGGGTACGCGTGCGGCGACCGAACGCACGACGTTGGGTCGGTGGACGACCCAGTCGTCGATCCGTGGTGCACGTGCAGCGGTCATCCCGGGTGCCCCCTCCCGATCGGCGATGATTCCACCGGGACCGGGGGGCCGCGCGACGAATCGCACGATGTGCGTTGACGCACCGACATGTCGGTCAGTTGCCGCGTCGGCGCAGCACCACCCCGCGCACGAAGGCCGCCTGACCGGCGTGCTGCATGTCGTCGTTGATGACGCTGACGAGCCGGACGCCCAGGGTCACTGGTGGGTTCCAGGACTCGTCGACCACGCGGTCGAGGTCGTCGTCGGCGAGGGTGCCCACGTACTGCAGGGTCCGCTCGTGCACGGCGTCGTGATAGCCGGTGAGCAGGTCACCGGACGGCACGCGGACGGCGGCGACGTCGTCGGCGTCCTGACCGTAGCCCGTCTCCTCCGCGGGGAACGGCAGCCCGAACCTACGGTCCCAGCCGTCGTCGGACCAGACCTGGCTGGTGCCCGCCGCGTCGGCGACGTGGTCGTCCTGGACCCGCGTCAGGTGCCAGACGAGCCAGGCGACCGAGTTGGAGTCGTCGTCGAGGCGGAACGCGAGCTCGTCCGCGGACAGTCCCTTGACTGCGCCGTGCACCGCCTGCCGGACCCGACCGAATGCGTCGACCAACAGTTCTGTACTCCGCATCACACGTCCCCTCTCACCCGTCGCCATCACTCGTTACCACTCGTCACCAGCCACGATGCCACGGCCCCCGGTGGTTCGCCCAGCGCGCCGTGCGCGTCAGCCACCCGACAGGCGGATCAGCACCTTGCTGCTGTCCGGGCCTGCCGCCACGGTCAGCGCCTCCCGGGCCTCGTCGATGCCGAAACGGTGGGTGATCACCCCGGACACGTCCAGCCCGTCACGCATCGCGTCGAGGGCGTCACCGATCTCCTCGACGAACCGGTAGGCGCCCACCCACGTGATCTCGCGGGTGACGAGGTCGCCGAGCACGGCGGGCGCGGGCGTGCCGGGCAGGTTGCCGACCTGGACCACGGTGCCGCCGCGGGCCGTCGCCCGCAGCACCCCACCGAGCGCCGCGGGTGCTCCGGAGGCCTCGATCACGAGCTCGCAGTCCTCGGGCAGGTGGTCGCCGGAGCCGAGGTCGAGGGTCCGGTCGGCACCCAGCTCCGTGGCGACGGCGAGCGAGGAGGCCGAGAGGTCTGCGGCCGTCACCGACGCGGCTCCCGCATGCCTGGCGGCGGCCACGACAAGACACCCGATGGGCCCGGCACCGTTGACCAGTACGTCGCGGCCGCTCAGGTCGCCGGCGCGGTTGACGGCGTGCATAGCGACGGCCAGCGGCTCGGCGAGCGCGCCCTGGTCGGTGCCGACGCCGTCGGGCAGCCGCCGCAGCTGGTGCGCAGGGACGGCCAGCAGCTCGCTGAACCCGCCGTCGGTGTGCGGGTGGAAGGCCGCCGACCCGAGGTACCGCACCCGCGAGTGCAGGTTGGTCCGTCCCGCCAGCCGTGGGGGTAGCACCGAGCCGTCGGCCTGGCGCGCCGGGTGCACGGTGACCGGTGTGCCCGGCTCCCAGCCGGTGACCCCCGGCGCACCGCCGACGACGCGGCCGGCAACCTCGTGGCCCAGGACCATCGGGTCGCGTAGCGCGGCGGTGCCGGAGGCGCCGTGCCTCCAGTACGACACGTCCGATCCGCACACTCCGCCCCACTCCATGGCGACGACCACCTCACCGGGCCCGGCCACGGGGTCGGGTCGCTCCTCGACCCGTACGTCGCCGGCTCCGTGCACGACCACGGCCCTCATGCGGCGTCCTCCAGCCGGACCAGATCGCGACCGCGGGTCTCCGGGGCGAGCCGGGCGGCCACGAGGGTGATGAGGGAGTACGCGACGAGCATCGCAGCGATAGGCCACCAGCTCTCGGTCAGAGCGGTGAGCGACGCGGCGACGACGGGGCCGACGGCGGTGGCCAGGATGCCGCCGATCTCCTTGGACAGGGCGAGCTGGGTGAACCGGGTGCGGGCGCCGAACAGCTCGGCCATGGTCACGCTCTCCAGGGCGAACAGGCCCAGCACGCCGAGGTTCAGGCCCGCGATCATGCCGAGCATCAGACCCGTGGTGGTGCCGTTGGTGATCAGCAGCATCATCGGGAACGCGAACGCGATGGTGATCAGGGACAGCGCGGTGTACATCGAGCGCCGACCGAACCGGTCGCCCAGCATGCCGATCAGTGGCACGGTCGCGAAGCCGATGATGGAGCCCCACATGATGGCCTCGGTGGCCAGGGCGCGGTCCATGGCGAGCGTGGTCGCGACGTAGCCGACGAGGAAGGTCTGCACCAGCCCGGAGTTGCCGGCCTGGCCGAACCGTAGGGCCAGCGCCAGGAAGAACGCCTTGCCCTTGCGCTGCTTGAGTGCCGCCTGGAGCACCGGCTCGGCGGCGGTCCGGACGGCGTCGCGGCTCAGGGCCACGCCGTCCACGACGTCGGCGCGCGCCTCGAAGACCGGGCTCTCCTTGACATGGGTGCGGATCCAGACCGCGAAGATCATGAGCACGAAGCTGAGCAGGAACGGCAGACGCCAGCCCCAGCTGAGGAGCTGCTCCTCGCTGAGCACGGCCAGCAGCAGCGCCCACAGCGCCGACGCCGCCAGGGTTCCGGAGTTGGTGCCGAGCGAGACCAGCGAGGCGACGAGCCCGCGCCGTCGGACGGGGGCGTACTCGGCAAGGAGCACGGTGGCGCCGGCGATCTCCGCGCCCGCGCCGAAACCCTGGATGAGGCGGAGCACCACGAGCAGGATCGGAGCGGTGATGCCGACCATCTGGTACGTCGGCAGCACGCCGATCAGGGTGGTGGACACGCCCATGAGGGCGACGGTGATGAACAGGACCTTCCGGCGGCCGAGCCGGTCACCCATGCGGCCGAAGTAGACGGCGCCCGCGAGCCGCGCCACGTACCCGACGCCGTAGGTGGCCATGGCGGCGATGAGGGCGATCGCGGGGCTGACGTCGGGAAAGAAGACCTGGTTGAAGACGATCGCGGCCGCCAGCGAGTAGAGCTGGAAGTCCATGAACTCCATGGCGGTGCCGAGCCAGCCCGAGACGGCGGCCTTGGTGAGGTCCTTGGTGGACCGGGCGGTCGCGCGACCGGGCGGGGTCGCTGGTGTCATGGCTGTTTCCGCCATTGGAAAGTGCTCCTTGGTTGGCTGACATCGCCGCTCGAGACGTGGCGCGCCGATGTGTGGCAGTGCTTGTATGTAAGCAACGCCGACAACAAGGTGTCAACCAGGGGGAGCTCCGCCTCGCCTAGACTCCAGGCATGAGGGAAGCCTCGAGCAGGTCCAACAGGCGGGTGGTCTACGAGACGCTGCGCCGCAAGGTGCTGACCCTTGAGCTGGCGCCCGGCGCCTCCCTCTCGGAGAACGAGCTCGCAGCGTCCCTCGGCGTCAGCCGGACACCCGTGCGCGAGAGCCTGATCCTGCTCGGCGAGGAGGGCCTGGTCCGGGTGTTCCCGAAGGTCGGGTCCTTCGTGTCCCGGGTCGACGCAGCGCGCGTCGCGGACGCGCAGTTCCTGCGCGAGGCCGTCGAGCTGGCCGCGTTCGACGACATCCCTGCGACCCTCGACCCCGACCTGCTCGCCGAGCTTCGGGCCAACCTGGAGCAGCAGCGCGCCCCGGGGCTCGACCTCGAGACGTTCTTCGCGCTCGACGAGGAGTTCCACCACGGCCTGCTGCGGCTCAGCGGGCACGGGAGTGCCTGGTCGACGGTGGTGGCCGCCAAGGGTCACCTGGACCGCGCGCGCCGCCTCGGCCTGCACGAGACCAACGGTGCGGGCCGGTTCGTCGACGAGCATCACGCCATCCTCGACGCCGTGGTGACGGGGGACATCCCGAGCGCGCGGGACCGCCTGCGGGCGCATCTCCGTGCCGTGTTCGACGACATCGAGAAGACGCGCCGCCGCTCACCCGAACTCTTCGCCGCGGACGACGGCTCGGTCCCGGTGCGCCGCAGCGTCGCGGTCTGGGAGTAGGGCCGAACCGCAAGGTGATGGTCCTTCGGCCCACTCGAGATCGCCGAACCGCAAGTTGGTGGTCTTCTTGGCCTCTGGACGTTGCCGAACCGCAGGTTGGTGGTCTTCGCTGGTGTCGATCCGCAACCTGTTGGTTGATCCGAGCTGTTGTGGACGTGTGTGTTGCGGTTCGGCGGCCGGGTGCGCCATCAACTTGCGGTTCGGCGGTCGGGCGGCTGAGCAACTTGCGGTTCGGCGGTCTTCTGGCTCCTGTGATCGCCGAACCGCAGGTTGGTGGTCTTCTTGGTCTCTGGACGTTGCCGAACCGCAGGTTGGTGGTGTCCGCTGGTGTCGATCCGCAACCTGTTGGTCGATCCGAGGTGTTGTGGACGTGTGTGTTGCGGTTCGCCGGTCAGGTGCGCCATCAACTTGCGGTTCGGCGGCCGTGCAGCCAAGCAACTTGCGGTTCGGCGAGCCGTGGGGACCCGCAACTTGCGGTTCGGCGGAGCAGGGCCAACCCCCCTGGACCTCAGGAGATCCTGCGGCGGTAGGCCGCCGTGGCCAGGACGTACGCGACGACCAGGACGCCGACGCACCAGCCCAGGGCCAGCCAGATGTCCGCGCCGACCGGCTGCTGGGCGAGCAGGTCCCGGATCGTGTTGACGATGGACGTGACGGGCTGGTTCTCGGCGAACCAGCGGACCGGCCCGGGCATGGTCTCGGTCGGGACGAACGCGGAGCTGATGAACGGCAGGAAGATGAGCGGGTAGGAGAAGGCGCTGGCGCCGTCGACGGTCTTGGCCGAGAGGCCGGCGATGATCGCGAGCCACGTCAGGGCGAGGGTGAACAGCGCCAGGATGCCCGCGACGCCCAGCCAGGCCCCGACCCCCGCGCCGGAGCGGAAGCCCATGAGCAGCCCCACCAGGACGACGATCGTGACCGACACCATGGTGGCGACGAGCGAGGTGAGCACGTGCCCCCAGAGCACGGCCGACCGTGCGACCGGCATCGACTGGAAGCGTTCGAAGATCCCGCCCTGCATGTCCAGGAACAGCCGGTAGGACGTGTACGCGATGCCGGACGCGATGGTGATGAGCAGGATGCCGGGCAGCAGGTAGTTGACGTAGCTGCCGGTACCCGTCTCGATCGCGCCGCCGAAGACGTAGACGAACAGCAGCAGCATGGCAATCGGCGTGACCGCCGTGGTGATGATGGTGTCCGGGCTGCGCGTGACGTGACTCAGCGAGCGTCCGGTCAGGACGGCGGTGTCGCCGAGAAAGTGGTTGGTCATCGTTCTCTCCTCACTTGGTGCCGACGACGGCGAAGAACACGTCCTCGAGGGTGGGCTGCTTCTCGACGTACTCGACCTCCGCCGGCGGGAGCAGGGCCTTGAGCTCCGCGAGGGTGCCGTCGACGATGATGCGGCCCTCGTGCAGGATCGCGATGCGGTCGGCGAGCTGTTCGGCCTCGTCGAGGTACTGGGTGGTCAGCAGCACCGTGGTGCCGCCCTGCGCGAGCTCCTTGACGGCGTCCCAGACCTCGATGCGAGCCTGCGGGTCCAGGCCGGTCGTGGGCTCGTCGAGGAAGATGACCGGAGGGTCGCCGATCAGGCTCATCGCGATGTCCAGGCGTCGGCGCATGCCCCCCGAGTAGCTGCCGGCGCGGCGGCCTCCCGCGTCGGTCAGGGAGAACCGGGCCAGCAAGTCGTCGGCGACGGTCTCCGGGTTCCTCAGGTGCCGGAGCCGCGCGACGAGGACCAGGTTCTCGCGGCCGGTGAGGATCTCGTCGACGGCGGCGAACTGCCCGGTCAGGCTGATCGACTCCCTGACCTCCGCGGCCTGGGTGGCCACGTCGAAGCCGTTCACCGTCGCGGTGCCGGCGTCGGCCCGCAGCAGCGTCGAGAGGATCTTGACGACCGTGGTCTTGCCGGCGCCGTTGGACCCCAGCAGCGCGTAGATGCTGCCGCGGGCCACGTCGAGCTCCACGCCCCGCAGGACCTGCAGCTCCTTGTACGACTTCGTGAGGTCCCGCACGCGGATCGCGGGGTCGCGACCCTGGTCGGTGGACAGGCTCATGAGCTCTTCCTTCCGCGGAATGGGGAACGGACAGTGGGTTCGGGTGCCGGTCAGGGGCGGCGGACGACGATGTCGCCCCAGCCGGTGCTGGCGTGGACCTCCGCGGTGGACTCGTTCTCGACGGGGCCGTCCGTGGGGGTGAGCTGGTTGCGCACTGCGCCGTGCTCGGAGGCGACGTCGAGCCAGGCGGCCGTGCCTTCGGGCACGTCGACCTCGATCGAGCCGTAGGACGTGGTGAGCGTGACGCTCCCGGACTCGACGCGGCCCACCCGGATGCCGGCGTGGGCCGACTTGGCGCACAGGGTGCCGTGGACGCGGGCCACCGCGATCTCGGAGTGCGCACCGACGATGTCCAGCGTCCCGGTGACCGACCCGATGGTGGTGGTCCCGTTGGCGGCCCGGACCGAGCCGTCACCGGAGAACTCGTTGATCCGTACGGAGCCGGCGCTCGCCCTCACGGTCGTGGGACCTGTGGCCCGGCCGACGACGACGGAGCCGGCGGTCACCTTGAGGTCGAGCCGGGACGCCTCGTCGACCCGGGCGTCACCGCCGTTCAGGGTGAGGTCGACGGCGCCGAGCGGGCCCTCGGCGTACAGCGAGCCGGCCTTGCCGCTCAGGCTCGACCCCGGGGGCAGCTCGATGGTGACGAGTGCGCCTCCGGCCGAGAACGGCAGCACGTACTGCCGCCACGCGGCCGGGTAGATGATCGTGACGGCGTCGCCGTCGCGCTCGACGCGTGTGTCCTGGGCGGCGCGCACCGCACCCGACTTGGCCGGGTCGGCGGGCAGCACGGTGACCACGACGTCGTCGCGCTCGGCGGCTATGACACGCAGGTTGCCGAAAGGCACGTCCACGACGACGGGTACGGGGCCTGAGGCGGGAAAGGTGGGCATGACAACTCCAGGTGATGGGCTGCAGAACTGGTCTGAGGAGCGCGGCGCGCCGTGCGCCGGTGTCGGTGGTGCCGGGTGCTGTCGCGGTGGGCGCTCAGCGCACCCAGCCGGTGAGGCGGTCGCCGCCTGACTGGCCGGGGGTGGTCTGCGGGGCGGGCCGCCCGGTGGGTCGGTCGAGTGCCGCGGCGACCGCCCGGACGAGCCAGGTGTTCACCGAGACGCCGTCGCGGGCGGCTGCGGTCTCGGCCTGTGTCTTGAGGTGGTCGGGCAGGCGCAGGGTCGTGCGCGTGGTGGCCCCCGCGTCCGCGTCGGTGACCGACGGGACGGCTGGGGCTGGTGCGGACGTGGGGGCGGCGGCCGGTGCGGGAGTCGAGGCGGGCGCCGCCACGACGAACTCGGGTTCGCCGCCGCGCAGCCGCACGTCGACAGAGCCGGGCGCGAGCTCGGCGGAGATCTCGCCGGCCGCGGCGGAGAGGGCCTCGAGCAGGACGAGCCGTACGGCGGCGTCGAGCGGTGCGGTCAGGCGGCCGGCGAGCTCGCGCGCCTCGTCCCCGCCCGCGGCCGCCGCGGTGGAGAGCTGGCGCTGCAGCTCGTCGACATATCTCGTGAGGTCCATGACGTCAGCATGACACCATGAATGGTGTCATGCAAGAAGTTAAGGCGTCGCATCTGACGCCAATGTGGTGTCATTCGGTGTCATGCGCGGCCGGGATGCCACGACGTACGAGCCGCGACGTACTACCAGCGGAGTACGGCAAGGCGGTGACCGAGGCCCTGCAGGACCGCCTGGCCGACGCCGGCTACACCGGCAGCACGCTGGAGGACCAGCTCGGCACGATCACGGCCGTCATCGACGGCATCGTGCTGGTGCTGAACGGCTTCGCGGTGATCGCGCTGGTCGCGGCCGGCATCGGCATCGTCAACACACTCTTCATGGCCGTCCAGGAACGCACGCGCGAGGTAGGTCTCATGAAGGCGATGGGCCTGTCGAGCGGCCGTGTCTTCTCGCTGTTCAGCATCGAGGCGGTGGTCATCGGCCTGGTCGGCAGCGCGCTGGGCGTGCTCGGGGCGGTCGGCGCCGGCCAGCTCGTGTGTCGGGCGACCTCCTGGTGGACCTCCCCGGGTTGACCCTGGTGGCGTTCGACCCGGTCGGTGTCGCCACCGTGGTGCTCGGCGTCATGGCCATCGCCTTCCTCGCGGGCACCCTGCCGGCCCTCCGCGCGGCCCGCCAGGACCCCATCTCCTCCCTCCGCTACGAGTAACCGACCGCTGCGGGAGGGCGGGGAGGGTCACCCGGTTCGTGCGAGGTGCGGAGCGAGGGCCGAGCCTACTTTCGTGGTGCCGGTTCGTGCTCACGGGCATGTCTGGGCCGGGCCTCATGGAGGGACCTCGAGAGTGGGCGGACCATGGAATTCTGGGACTTCTTCTGGCTGATCGTCTACACCTTCTTCTTCGTGGCCTACCTGATGGTGCTCTTCCAGGTGGTCGCCGACCTCTTCCAGGACAGGGAGCTCTCGGGCTGGTGGAAGGCGGTGTGGGTGATCTTCCTCGTCTTCCTCCCGGTGCTCACCGCGGTCGTCTACCTCATCGCGCGCGGCCGTGGCATGGCCCGGCGGCGGAACGAGGTGGTCCAGCGGGCGCGTTCCGAGACCGAGAGCTATATCCGCGAGGTGGCCACCACGTCGCCGGCGGACCAGATCGCGAGTGCCAAGTCCCTCCTCGACACCGGCACCATCACCCCGGCGGAGTTCGAGCGGCTCAAGAGCAAGGCGCTCGCCTGACCGGTGGCACGGCCCGGCCCGGTCCGGCCCGCGGCACCTCACCCACTCCGGGGGAAGTCGTCCGGCCGCGCGGGCGGTGGCGCTCCGGGGAGACCGTAGGAATTCCGAGTCGGTTGCTCTGCGTGGACGTTGTCTACGCAGAGCAACGGGACGCGAGCGCGAGCCGCTGCACCTGATCACTGGACAGCCGTACGTCGCGGATCCCGACCAGGGGTGCGGGCCATCCGCGTTCCTCAAGTCCTGCGCGAGATGTCCTGCGCGAGCCGCGCACCCTGTGGGCCACGGACCGACCCAGCAGAACACCAAGGAGACATCGTGGCCGACAAGCCGAACATCCTCGTCATCGGGGGTGACGACATCGGGATGAGCAACATCAGCGCCTACTCCCACGGGGTGATGGGCTACTGCACCGAGCGCATGGCCACGCCTATCGACCGCGTCCACGCCCCGGGTGCGCACACCGCCGCCGCCGTCGTCCGGCTGCCGGGCGGGACGTTCCGCATGGGCTCCGACGTCCACTACCCGGAAGAGGCGCCCGCGCACCCCGTGCGGGTCGACGGGTTCGGGATCGACCGGTACGCCGTGACCAACACGCAGTTCGCCGCGTTCACCGCCGCGACCGGCTACGTGACGGTGGCCGAACGGCCCCTCGACCCGGCGCTCCACCCCGGTGCGCCCCGTGAGAACCTCGTACCGGGGTCCATGGTCTTCACGCCGACCCCCGGCCCGGTGGACCTGCGCCACCTCAGCCAGTGGTGGTCCTGGGTCCCCGGCGCCTCGTGGCGCCGGCCCGAGGGGCCGACGTCCGGCATCGACGACCGCGGCGACCACCCCGTGGTCCACGTCGCGCACGAGGACGCGGCGGCCTACGCCGCCTGGGTAGGTGCCGCCCTGCCCACCGAGGCCCAGTGGGAGTACGCCGCCCGCGGCGGTGTCGAGGGCGCCGCGTTCACCTGGGGCGACGAGGCACGCCCCGGCGGGCGCCTCCTGGCGAACATCTGGGACGGACCGGACTTTCCGTGGCGCTCCACGGGGGAGTCCGGCTGGCTGCGCACGGCACCCGTCGGGTCGTTCGCCCCGAACGGGTACGGCCTGTACGACATGGCCGGGAACGTCTGGGAGTGGACCGCGGACTGGTGGACCGACCGGCACCCCGCCGCCGTGCCCGACGCGTGCTGCGCTCCGGCGAACCCCCGCGCCGACGCCGCCGACACCAGCCGCGACTCCCGCAAGCCGCAGTCCGCCGTACCGCGCAAGGTGGTCAAGGGCGGCTCCTTCCTCTGCGCCGACACCTACTGCCGGCGCTACCGGCCCGCGGCCCGCCGGCCGCAGGCCGTCGACACCGGCATGAGCCACGTGGGCTTCCGATGCGTGCACGGCGTCCCCGCGCCCGCCGCGCCGACGTCGTCCGGGACGCCGGGGCACGCGACATGACCGGCGGCGTGCTGCCGTCCTGGTGCCCTGGACCCACCCGCGACGCCGACCCGGGCGGGGCCGGTGCGGCCGCACCTTCACCCGCAACGGGTGAGGCTCGCCCGGGCCAGGCCCTCGCATGATCACCAGGCCGGGTCCGGGACGTCCCCAGCGGACGCGGCCACCGGCCCGTCTGTCCGTCCGCCCTGCCGCCCGGAGGAACACATGCACACGCAGTTCGGACCCGTCGACCTCGTCGCCCTGGCCTTCGATGCTCCCCGCATCCCGCCCGCCGTCTCACGCGCGGTGGTCGACGTCGCCACGTCCGGGGCCGTCACCCTGCTGGACCTCGCCGTGGTGCGCCGCAGCGAGGAGGGCGGCCTCGTCGTCCTGGAGGCCGTCGATCTCGGGGACGAGGTGGACCTCGTGGCGGTCCAGCTGCCGGCCACCGGCCTGACCGGCGACGAGGACCTGCGGGCGATCGCCGCCGACACCGAACCGGGCACGTCGGTGCTCGTCCTGGCGATCGAGCACACCTGGTCACGGCAGCTGGTCTCTGCGGCCGTGCACGCCGAGGCCGACGTGATCCTGCACGAGACGATCCCTGCCGCGACCGTCAACGAGATCGCCGACCAGGCCGAGACCACCGCTGTGGTCCAGGGCTGAGCGACCCTCTCACCATCGAACGGAGCTCCACACATGGCACCCTTCCGACGGATCGGCCGGCCCGGCCTGCTCGGCACCGTGGCACGTCCGGCAGTGATCGCCGGCACGGCGCAGACGACCGAGTCGGCGACGGGGCGATCGGCGATCGGCGACCTGCTCGCGCAGCTCGCTCAGCTGGGCGACCTGCGCGACAGGCGCCTGCTCGACGACGCCGAGTTCGCGGCGGCCAAGGCCAAGCTCCTGGGCTGACGGGCGCTCGGCAGCTCACAGCAGATGGAAGCTGCGCGCGATCTTCAGTGCCTCGCTCCGGCGGGATGCCGCCAGCTTGGTGTACAGGCTCGACACATGTGTCTTGACGGTGTTCTCGGAGACGAACAGCGCGGCGGCGATGTCCGCGTAGGTGGCCCCCCGGGCCAGCTCGTTGAGCACCTCGCGCTCGCGCGGGCTGAGGGCGGGAGGGCGCAGCGCCTGGCCCACCTCCGCGAGCTCGCGGGGCGTCGCGGTGGTGGAGGCGTAGAGCGCCGTCACGTCCGGCCGGTCCGTTGCGGCAGCGGCGAGCTCGTGCGTCCAACCTGCCCCCGGCCCGTCGGCCAGGGGGCGTAGCAGGGTCTCGATGGGCGTGCCCTGCCGTACCCAGCCCAGGAACGGCGCGGCGTTCCGTCGCGTCTCGGTGGCGGTGACCGCTTCCGCCAGGCGCTCGTGCGAGAGCGCCGCGTCGCCGAGCGCGTGGAGCAGCTGGGCCTCGCAGACCAGCGCGACGGCCCGGGTGGCGGGCTGGGAGTACGTGGCGTCCGCGGAGGCGGCCTCGAAGGCCGCGACGGCGCCGCGCCGGTCGCCGTCCCGGTCGGCGCGCAGGCCCCGCACGAGGGCCGACTCGCCGACGGCACCGAGCTGGCTGAGCCTCTCGTGCTGGAGCTTGAGCGTCTCCCGGTCGCTGGCGAGCGAGGCGACGAAGGCCCGCTCGACGAGCAGAGCGATCCGGAGGTGCTCCGGGAGCTGTTCGTCGGTGAGCCGCAGGCACTCGCCCGGCCCGGAGAGGATGCGCTGCGCCTCGACCACGTCACCGCCGAGCACCTCCCGGCGTGCATCCCAGACGCGGAACCAGAAGCGGGTGCACAGGTCGCCGCTGTGGTACGGCACGGACGAGAGCCGTCCGACGGTGGTCCTGGACCGCGCGGGGACGTCGAGCAGGCGGGCGAGGAGCCTGGCGAGGCCCGCCCGCGCCGCGACGAAGGGCTGGGCCCGCCCGTCCAGTGCGTCCGTCGCGGCGAGGACCTCGTCGGCAAGCTCGACGCACGTGCTCTCCCGACCACGCATGTACTGCGTGAAGGCGAGATGGCTCAGAGCGGACAGGCCGAGCCGTGGCAGGCCCTGGCTGCGCGACAGGCTCACGGCCAGGGTCAGGCTCGTCTCCGCCTCGGTGAGCTCCCCGAGCCAGTTCTGCAGCGCGCCCAGCTCGTTGGCGAGCACGGGCAGCACCTCGGCGTTCGCCTCCCGTACGGCCGGCCGCGTCTGCGACGCGGCCAGCACCCGTTTCGCGTGCCCGACCGCGGCATAGGCGGGCTCCAGCCCGAGGGCGACCCGCCACAGCCGTACGCAGGCGATCGTCGCGTCGAGTCCGTCCATGCCGCCCGGGAGCCACGCGTGCGACCAGCGGCGCCGGGCGTCGAGCAACCGGTCCGCCCAGTGGCGGGCCCCTTCGACGTCGTCGCGCAGCCAGCAGTCCAGCGCGATGGTGAACCAGACGTCGGGGCGGTCGTCGACCAGCTCAGGCCGTGCGCGCACGAAGGCGCCCACCTCGTCGGGTCCGCACCGGTCGAGCACCAGGCGCACACCGTCGCGGGCCAGCACGTCGGCGGCCTCGGCCGAGGCCCCGACCCGGACGAGCCGCCCGAACGCCCGGGACGAGCTGCCGCGGCTCACGTCCAGCGTGACGGCCCGGATCACGGTGGCGCGGGCGCGCGCCGCGTCGACGCCGCCTGCGGCAAGCCGCTGCCGGACCACCTCCGCCAGGAGCGGGTGCACGCGGAACCTCTCCGCGGCCGCCGGCGCCGGGTCCGCGTGTGCCCCGTCGTCCTCACGCGGGTCCACGCGCCGCAGGAGCAGCCCCATCTCCTCGAACTCCGCGACGGTCTCTTCCGCCTGCTGGTCGTGGGACAGGTGCGCCGCCGTGGCGACGTCGACCGCCCCCTCGCCGGCGACGCACAGGAGCAGGTGCCGCTGGCGCGAGGTGAGGGTGCCGAAGACCTCGCCGGCCACACGCAGGGTCGCGGGCGTCACGTCGTGGGCGAGCTGACGGGCGGCGACCACCGCGTCCGGCGCGCTGCTCAGGCTGCGGGCGGCCAGGACGGTCGCCGCGCACCACCCGTCGACCTGCCGGGTCACGGCCTCGAGCACCTGCCGGTCGTCGGTCCGGGCGTGCTCCGCGACGAGAAAGGCACTCTCGTCCCGGCTGAGTCGTAACAGGTCGCCGCCCAGGAACGTGAAGTTGCCCAGCAGCTCGGGCACCAGCCTGGTCAGCGGCAGGGCCTGGCGGCTGAGCAGGAGGACCCGCTGGGAGTCCGGCGTCGTGCTGAGGCGGGCGTCCACGTGGTGCAGGGTCGCGGCCGGGAGGCAGTGGGCGTCATCGACCACCACGAGGGGAGGTGGTCCTTCGCTCCGCGGTGCCGGGGCGCCGTCGAGCAGCGTGTCGAGCAAGGCGTCGAACCGGTCCGGCGTCCACGAGCTGTCGGCGGCGATCCACACCGTGCTCTCGGCACGGTCCGACGCCGTCCGCACCCAGCCGGCGACACCCAGCGTCTTGCCGGCGCCGGCAGGGGCGACGACAAGGGTGACGGAGCCCTTCACCGCCTCGTCCAGCCGTTCCCACAGGCGCCGGCGTGGAGCGTAGATCCGCGGCAGTGCCGGTGCGAGGACGCCGGCGGTGGCTGCGTGGGGGAGACCCGGCGCAGCGTGCGCGGGCTGGAGGCGGGGCCCGGGGTTGGTCCGGGCTCCACCGCGAACGGCGATCGGGCTCTTGTCATAAGGCATATCGCAGCGTCCTCACAGACCTGATATGACACGCGACTTCAATGAATTGTCATTAAAGGTGTACATGTGCCTACAGGCAATGGTGCATCTCGATATGGATCGCCGCCTGATCAGGGCTCGTTTTTCACCCCGTGGAAATCAGCCCCGGTCGTCCTGTGCCAAAAGCGTGCAGAGTGCCCAGACGACGGCCACGTTGAATGCGATAACAATGGCACTCCAGATCGGGTAGTAAGGCAGGAATGCAAAGTTTGCAATGGTTGCCACGACGGCCAGGACGACTCCGGCCAGGTAGGCCCAGGTCTGACCGGCGAGCACGCCGATTCCGGTGGCCAGGGCGAGCACGCCGACGACGATGTGGACCCACCCCCAGCTCGACACGTCGAGCTGGTAGACGTACTCGACGCCCGTCAGGTAGATCTCGTCCGCCGCGACGGCGGCGATTCCCTGAAGAATCTGGAACAGCGCGACCATGATGAGCATGGTCCCGGCGAAGCCCGACGTGGTGAGGGCCAAGATGGAGGGCGACCCGGACGCGGTGACGGGGGTCGTCCCCGGGGACGGGTCGGACCGGGGTGCGTGAGCGTCAGTCATCATCTCTCCTCGTGGTGCGTCTTCGTGGGGGTCCGGTCGTGCTGGGTCCGGTCGTGCTGGGTCCGGTCGTGCTGAGTCCGGTCGCGCTGAGCCCGGTCCCGCCCGGACGGGTCAGTCCTCGCCGAAGACCTCGCGGAGCGCGGCCTCCTGCTCCGTGCTGAGATTGGTGAAGATGAGCTCGGGCTGCTCCTGGCCGGCGAACGCGTCGTGGATCTTGTCGACCACCGCGTCCGTGGACAGGACGAACAGCGCGGAGGTCCCGGGGGTGATCTCGTCCCGGACGCGATTGATGAACCCGTCGTCGATGCCCACGTCCGTGAGCGAGCCACTCAACGCACCGGCCGCGGCACCGATGGCCGCGCCGAGCAACGGGACGAAGAAGAGCATCCCGAAGAGCAACCCCCAGAACGAGCCGCCGAGGGCTCCGACGCCGGTGGTCGAATGCAGCTGGTGGGTCCGGGGCTTCTTGGCGCCCTCCTCCCACCGCACCGTCGCCGCGTCCTGCACGGTGACGAGGTTCTGCTGGGCGAGCTGCTGGATGGTCTGCGCCGCGGCCTCGGCGCCGTCCGCGCTCCGGAACTTCCAGACGGTCAGTGTTGCCTGGGACATGTCGGGCTCCTCGGAAAGGTTCGGGAAAGGGGAGTGTCGTGACACTGCTACTCCAGCCCGCCCGGCGTGCCCGGCACCTCACCCGTTCCCGGTGAACGTCGGCCGGGGCGCGCAGATGCGGGTGACCACCACCGGTGCCAGCGTGGACGGACCGGTCGCACGAACCGATCGCACAGACCCGATGCACGAGGAGCGGACGATGAGAGCACTCACGTGGCAGGGCCACGAGAAGGTCAGCGTCGAGACGGTGCCGGACCCGAGGATCGAGGAGCCCGACGACGCGATCATCCGGGTCACGTCGACCGCCATCTGCGGTTCGGACCTGCACCTCTACGGCGTGCTGGGCGCGTTCCTCGACCGCGGCGACATCCTGGGGCACGAGGCCATGGGCGTGGTCGAGGAGGTGGGCACGCAGGCCGGGAACCTGCGTGTCGGTGACCGGGTGGTGGTGCCGTTCGGCATCGCGTGCGGACAGTGCTGGATGTGCCGCCGCGGTCTGCAGTCGCAGTGCGAGACCACGCAGGTCACCGCCGAGGACAGTGGTGCTGCGCTGTTCGGCTACACCAAGCTGTACGGGCAGGTGCCGGGTGGTCAGGCGGAGTACCTGCGGGTGCCGCAGGCGCACTACGGCCCCGTCGTGGTGCCCGACGACGGCACGCCCGACGAGCGCTACCTGTACCTCTCCGACGTGCTGCCCACCGCGTGGCAGGCCGTCGAGTACGCGCAGGTGCCCCCCGGAGGGTCGGTCGTCGTGGTCGGCCTGGGCCCGATCGGGCAGATGGCGGCCCGCGTGGCGGCCCACCGCGGCGCCGGCCTCGTCATCGGCGTGGACCTGGTGCCGGAACGGCTCGCGATGGCGGCCCGGCACGGCGCCACGGTGCTCGACTCCCGGCGCGAGGACGTCCTCGCCTTCGTCCGGGACCTCACCGAGGGGCGTGGCGCGGACGCCGTGATCGATGCCGTCGGCATGGAGGCGCACGGCTCGCCCGTCGCCGAGGCGATGCAGAAGGCAGCGGGCATCCTGCCCGACGCCCTGGGACGGCCGCTGGTCGAGAAGGCCGGCACGGACCGCCTCGCCGCGCTGTACTCGGCGATCGAGCTGGTGCGCCGCGGCGGCGTCATCTCGCTGTCCGGTGTCTACGGCGGTGCGCAGGACCCGCTGCCGATGCTGCGACTGTTCGACAAGCAGGTGACCATCCGGCAGGGGCAGGCCAACGTGCGCCGCTGGACCGACGACCTGCTCCCGCTCGCGTCGGACCCCGCCGACCCGCTGGGCGTGCTCGACCTGGAGACGCACCGCTGGCCTCTCGCACGCGCCGCCGAGGCGTACGAGATGTTCCAGCGCAAGGAGGACGGCTGCGTCAAGGTGGTGCTCGACCCGGCGGCCTCCAGCCAGGGCAAATAACACTCCACGCAGAGCGGAGCGGGTGATAAAGAGGCAGGATGACCCGGTGCCGATGGTCACTGGTCAACAACACAGAGCTGAGATCCCCGGAGCGGACGCCGGGGTAGCTGGTGTCGACATCGGCGGGACGGGCTCGCGTCTGCGGGTCGACTCCGGCCGGCCGGGCGGGGTCTACGAGCTGACGGGACCGCCGGCCACGGTCGTCGCGGGACGCTCGACCGTCCCGGACGTGGTGCGGACCCTGTGCCGGGCCTTCGCCACCGAGTTCGGCGGGCGGCCCCGGGTCGCGGCTGCCGCCGTCGGGATGCGCGGGTTCCGGTCCCAGACACAGGCCGGCAGCCTCGACCCCCACCGCGTGCACGACATCCTCGCGGAGGAGCTGCGCACCAGCTCGACCGCCGTGTCGAGCGACGCCGTCACGGCCCACCTGGGCGCCATCGGCCCTGGTGCGGGCGCCACTCTCGCCGTCGGCACCGGCGCCGTGGCCGTGGCCTGCGACGACGTGGGCCGTTGGCACCTCGCGGACGGCATGGGGCCGCACGTGGGTGACAACGGCGGCGGCGCCTGGATCGGTCGGCGCGGGCTGGACGCGGCGGCGCGATCGATGGACGGCCGTCGCATGGGCGCGTCGCCAGGCCTGGTCCACGCGGCCGAGGCGCACTTCGGACGGCGGGAGCAGTGGGCGGCCGTCACCGACGTGGCCCTGTTCGCCGGGTTCGCGCCGCAGGTCATCCGGGCGGCAAGCCACGGCGACCTGGCCTGCCGCGAGATCCTCGACGAGGCGGCCCGGTCCCTGGCGGACGGTCTGTGCGCCGTGCTGAGCCACCCGGGCGTCGAGCCGGTCGCGGTGACCACGGGCAAGCTGCTGATGCACGCGCCCTCGTTCCGGTCGATGGTGCTCCAGCACCTGCTCGAGAAGCGGGCCGACGTCCGCGTCCAGCCCAGCGCGGGCCTGCCGCTCGACGGCGCGGTGAGCCTGGCCAGGATGCTGGCCGCGCACCCCGCTGCGGTCCGGGAGCACGTTCCCCTGCTGGCCGTGCAGATCGGCGCCTCGGACTGGCTGGACGACTCCGTCACCATGCCGCGCGTGGTGCTCCCGCCCGTCCGGCCGATGCGCGTACCGGACGAGCCCGCGGGGTGGGCCGTCGAGATCCGGTCCGACTTCGAGTGGTCGGCCGACCAGCTCCTGAAGGAGGCGCAACCCTCCGGACCTGCCGACGTCGTACCGCTCACGGGCACGCGCCTGGTGGTCGGCCGGGTGTCCCGCAGCCGCGGCGTGGTGCCAGACATCGTCTGCGAGGACACCGGCGTGTCCCGCAGGCACTGCGAGATCGCCTGGATCGAGGGCGGTTGGAGCGTCATCGACCTCGGGTCGGCGAACGGCACCTACGTCGCTGCCCGCGGTGAGCCCGTACCGGCCGAACCGCTGCGGCAGGGCGAGCGCCGCTGGCTGTCCGACGGCGACCGCATCCACGTCGGCGGCTGGACCTGCCTCACGGCGCGGGCCGTCACGGCGAACGTGCGCTGAGCCGGCGGCCGGGCGGATCCACCTGGACCCCGTGCGGCACGGCTCCGTAGGTTGGCCACATGCCGGGGGACGAGATGTCGGGGGTCGAGCTCGCCCGCGCGTACTGGGACGACGTCGTCCGCCCGATCCTCGATCGTGACCTGCCTGACGTCCCGCGTGCCGCAGGCCGGCTCGGCACCGGCTCGGACGTGCTGGGGCTCGACGACACCATCTCCCGCGACCACGACTGGGGCCTGCGGCTGACCCTGCTGGTCTCCACCGACCGGACGGACGAGGTGGACAGGTTGCTCACGGCGTCCCTCCCGGCGGCGTACCGCGGGCTGCCCACGGCGTTCCCCATGACGTGGGACCCCACCGTGCGTCACCGGGTCGAGGTGGCGGCGCCCGCCGAGCTCGTCCGGTCCCGTACGGGGCTCGACCTGGCGGGCGGGTCCGGCATGGCGGACGGGCTCGGCATGGCGGACGGACTCGGGCCCGGGCGACTGGCTCGCCCTGACCGGGCAGTCGGTGCTCGAGGTGACGGCCGGTCCGGTGTTCGAGGACACGTCCGGCGAGATCACCGCACTGCGCGAGCGGCTCGCCTGGTACCCGCACGACGTATGGCTGCACGTCCTGGCGGCCGACTGGACGCGCGTCGAGCAGGAGCTGCCGTTCGTGGGCCGGACCGGGCAGCGCGGCGACGACCTCGGCTCCCGGCTGATCGCGGCCCGCCTGGTCACGGCGCTGGTCCGGCTCGGCTTCCTCCTGGAACGGCGCTGGCCCCCGTACCCCAAGTGGGCGGGGACGCTGTTCGCGCGGCTGCCCGTGGCGGCGTCGGCCGGGGAGCACCTGGCCGCCGTGCTCGCCGCACAGACCTGGCATGCGCGGGACACCGCCCTGCGCGCGGTGTGCGAGGCGCTGCACGAGCGGCAGCGCGCCGTGGGCCTGCCCGCGCTGGACGGGTCCGCGTGCGAGCCGTTCTTCGAGCGGCCGTTCACGGGGCTGCGCGACGTGCCTGGGGTGCTGCGCGCCGTCGTCACCGACCCGGAGGTGCGTGCGCTGGCGCACCGCGGGGGAGTCGAGCAGTGGGTGGACGACGTCGGCACGCTCGCCGACGAGAAGCTGCGCCGCCGGCTGACGCAGGACCACGTCGAGCGCAAGGGCTGACCGGGCGGACCGAGCAGCGCCGGGGGCGACGTCGAGCTCCGGACAGCATGCTGGACCGGCCGGTCAAGAACAACTATCCTGACGGTATGGCGAGGCCGAGGCAGTTCGACGAGGACGCGGTGCTGCGCGCCGTCTGCGACCAGTTCTGGGACGCCGGCTACGCGGCGACGTCGCTCCAGGACCTCATGCGGGTCAGCGGCCTGGGCAAGGGCAGCCTCTACGCCGCGTTCGGGGACAAGCACGAGCTGTTCCTGCGGGTGCTGCGCCGGTACGTGGCAGGGTTGGACCGCATGCTGCGCCGCAAGATCGGCGAGGCGCCGCGTGCGATCGACGGGCTGCGGTCCTTCGTCATGTCGCCGGTGGGCGATCCCGAGGGTGTCGCTGCCCGGCGTGGCTGCCTGCTCGCCAACAGCGCCACGGAGCTGGCCTCCGCCGACCCGGTGGTCGCGGCGGAGGCCCGGCAGGCGTACGAGGGGACCACGGCGCTCCTCGCCGAGGGGGTGGCGCGGGCGCAGGCCGAGGGTGACCTGCCGGCGTCGGCCGACCCGGTCACCACCGCCCGGGCGGTGCTCGCGGCGCAGCAGGGAGTGACGTACATGGGGCGCACCGGCATGGACGTCGCGACGCTGGCCGCCACGGCCCGTTCGCTCGCGGACCAGCTCCTGCCCGTCGCCGCGGAGAGCCGGCCGGGCTGAGTCCCGCCTCCGGTGCCTGTGGACCGCGCCGGTGCCTGTGGATCACGGCGCGGTGAATGTGGGCGGTCCGACGTACCCTGACCGGCGATGATCACACGTGCAGAGGGTGCTTACCTCGGTGCGCTCCGCGCCTTCCAGGAGCCGATGCTCGACCTGCTGCACCGCAGGTATGCCCCGTTGGTCGTGTCACTGCTGTCGCTGGTGTTCACGCCGGAGCGCCCGGCCGTCCCGGTGGCGGAGGCCCACACCGAGATCGGCGACGCCCTGGACCAGCTGCGGGCGCAGGGGTACGAGCTCAACGCCGACGGCACGCGGGCGATCCCGCAGGGCAGCGCCCGCGAGCTGTGCCGGCAGTGGGCCGACGTCGGCTGGCTCAAGCGCCAGATCGTCGACGACGACGTCGAGGTGTACCAGCTCTCGGCCCACGCCGTCGGGGCGCTGGAGGTCGCGGGGCGCGCCGGTGGCGCGCGCGCCCGGGTCTCGGAGTCGCGGGTGCGCACCCTGCTGGAGGCCGTGGAGCGGCTGGCGCAGGACGCCGACCCGGACGTGCTGGTGCGGATGTCGCGCCTGGACACGCAGATCAAGCGGCTCCAGGCCGAGCTGGACCGTATCCAGCGCACCGGCGAGGTGGACGAGGTCGACGAGGACGAGCTGCTGGAGGAGGCCGAGAACGTGCTGCACCTGGTACGCGAGCTGCCGGCCGACTTCGCGCGCGTGGCCGAGTCGATCCGCGCCATGCAGCGCGACGTCGTCACGGCGTTGCGGCAGGACGAGCGACCCTCGGGCGACGTGCTGCGCGAGTACCTGGAGCGCGGGGAGCAGGTCATGACCGCGACGCCGGAGGGGCGCGCGTTCGCCGGTGCCATGCGGCTCATCGGCGACCCCGAGCGCATCGACGAGCTGTCGGTCCAGCTCGACACGGTGCTGCGGCACCGCTTCACGGGGCGGCTTCCGGGGCAGCAGCGCGCCGAGCTGCGCGACGTCGGGCGCCGTATCGAGCAGGGTGTCGCGGAGGTCATCAAGGCCCAGCGCCAGGCGTCCCACGTCATCACCACCCAGGTGCGCAACCACGACCCGCTGCGCGACCGGCAGGTCGACGAGCTGCTGCGCGAGGTCATGATCGGGTTCCAGACCTGGGTCCCCACGACCCGGCGCGGCCAGGACGTGGAGCCGTTGCGGCGGATGCCCGTCGCGGACGTCGCCCACCTGCGGCAGTCGACCAGCGACCTGAGCCCTCCGCAGCCGCCCGCCCCGCTGCAGGACCGGGACGACGGCGCGGACACGGACCTGGAGGACGCCGCCCGCGAGTGGGGCGGTCCGCACTACGCCGAGCTGCGAGACCACCTGGTCTCCTACGCCGCGGCGCACGGCCCCGACGGCGACGGTACCGACCTCGCCGCGGCGTTCGGCGCGGCGCCCGAGCGGATCCGCAGACCGGTCGACCTGCTCGGGCTGTTGGAGATAGCGCACCAGGACGGCATGGCCGAGACCGACCAGGTCGCGCTCGTCGAGGCGATCCGGCCCGACGGGACCCGGAGGCGGTTCGCGTTCGGCGGCGTCACGGTACGAACCAAGGAAGAGACACATGAGTGAGACCACCGTCGAGGAGCAGGCACCGGCCGACGGGTTCATCGACCCGGTCCCCATGGAGGAGGACCCGACCCAGCTGTTCGCCGGTGACTCGGGGACGCTGGACGCCGCCGTGCGCCGCGTGCTGGTCCGGCTGCTGCAGCGGCGGTTCCTGGTGGCCGACCGTAACCGCGCGCAGTGGCGCACCCTCCTGGAGAACCAGCAGGTGATCGAGTCGCGCCTGCACGACCTGTTCATCCATCTGGTCGTGGACCACGACCGGGGGATCGCGTACAAGAAGCAGGTGCGGTCCGCGGAGCTGGACGTGCCGATCATGCTCAAGGACGACCCGTACAGCCGGGCCGAGACGCTCGTGCTGGTGCACCTGCGCACCGTGTTCCAGCGGGAACAGGGTGCGGGGGAGTCCTCGGTCCGGGTCGACGTCGAGGAGGTCGAGCAGACGGTCCTGACCTTCTTCGACCCGGACGACAAGAACCTGGCGGCCCGGCAGACGGAGATCCGCAACGCCGTCCGGCGGCTGGAGAAGGAAGGGCTGATCGAGGAGGAGTCCGAGGGCCGGTTCCGGGTCACGCCGCTGGTCGAGATCGTGCTGAGCAACGAGCGCCTCGTCGAGCTGCGCGAGTGGCTGCGCCGGCAGAACGAGGACCAGCCGCAGAACGTGGAGGACGCGCGATGACGATGATCGACACCCTGTTCGGCATGATCCCTGCGGCCTCCACGGGCCAGCAGTGGGTGGCACGCGACCTCCAGCTGGTGAACTGGGGCGGGTACGACGGCCACCACCGCGTGCGCCTGGCCTCCACGGCGACCCTGCTCTCCGGCGGCTCCGGCTCGGGCAAGTCCACGCTGATGGACGCCTACATCGCGCTGCTCATGCCGCACACGACGCCGTTCAACGGCGCGTCCAACGGAAGCGTGGTCGGGCGGCCGCGCGGCAAGGACCAGCGCAACATCCTGTCGTACGCCCGCGGCAAGATCGACGAGTCCCGGACCGACGACGGCACCCGCCAGCGGGTGCTGCGCGGCGACGGGCGCGATACCTGGTCGGCGATCGCCATGACCTGGGCGGACCAGTCGGGTACGCACTTCACCGCCGTCCGCGCCTGGTACGTCCCCGCGGCGGCCCGCACCCTGGAAGAGGTCGTGGCCCTCCGCGCCACCTGCGACGGGACCTTCGACCTGCGCGACCTCGAACGGGCGGCGGCGCAGCGACTCGCGCGTACGGCGGTCACCGACGCCGGGCTGGCCTCCTTCGACACCGACCGCGAGTTCACGGCGCGCCTGCACTCGACGCTCGGCATCGGGGCGTCGGGCGACGGCAACAAGGCGGTCGCCCTGCTCGGCCGCATCCAGGCCGGGCAGCAGATCACGACCGTCGACGCCCTGTACAAGGCGATGGTGCTCGAGGAGCCCGACACCCTGGCCAAGGCCGACGAGGTGGTCGAGCACTTCGACGAGCTCGCCGGCACCCGCGAGCAGATGATCACCGCGCGCCAGCAGGTGGGTGCGCTCTCGTCCATCCGCGAGCACCACGCGGCCATCGGCGGCGCCGGTGAACGCCTGCGCGTCATCGACCAGATCGGCTCGTTCGGGGCCGCGGCCTCACCCGCCGCGCTGTGGCGGCACGAGCGGCGCCTCGGTCTGCTGCGTGCCGTCGAGCACGACCTGCAGACCGGCCACCGCGACGCGGTCGCGCTCGCCGACGAGACCCGGGCCCGGATCGCCGCCGCCAAGTCCGAGCTGGACGGTGTGCAGGAGACCCTGCGAGCCTCCGGGGGCGACCGGCTGGCCACCGCGCAGCGCGAGCTCAAGGGCGTCGACGCCCGGCTGGCCGACGTCGTCCGTACGCGCGAGCGGCTGGAGGCGGCCCTCGACGTGCTCGACGCGTCGGCGTCGACCGAGGCCGAGTTCTCGGCCGTCGCGGCGCGTGCCCGCGCCGCCCTGGACGACTCCGGGGCCAAGAAGACGGCCCGCGACGCGTTCGGCGAAGCCATGTCCGCGAGGAACGCTGCACGGGCCGAGCTGAGCGGGCTGGAGGCCGAGCGCTCGGCTGCCGCCGAGCGGCGCGGCAACATCCCCGACCACCTGCACCGAGCTCGTGCCGCCCTCGCCGAGGCCGCCGGGCTCACCCCCGAGGACCTTCCGTTCGTCGGCGAGCTCCTCGAGGTCCGCACCGAGTTCGAGCCCTGGCGCGGAGCCTTCAACCTGGCGCTCGGCGGGTTCGCCACCAAGATGCTGATCGACACGGCGCGCGTCCAGGCGTTCCGCAAGGCGATCGACAGCGTGCCCACCACCACCCGTGTCCGGTTCGAGGGCGTGCCCACCGGGATGCGTGACGACGTCCGCCCCGACACCCGCACCCTGCCCGGCAGGCTCGACGTCCGCAGCGGCCCCTTCGCCGGCTGGCTGCGCCACGAGCTCGCCCAGCGCTTCGCCTATGTCTGCGTCGACACCCCCGGCCAGCTCGCGCAGCACAAGCTGGCGCTCACCCGCAGCGGTCAGCAGTCCGAGGGCTACCGCGGCGCGCACGGCGGCAACCTGCGCTCCAACGTGCTCGGGTTCAGCAACGGCCGCGTGCTCGCCGACCTCGACATGCAGATCGACCAGGCCCGGCGTCGGCTCGCCGAGCTCGAGCAGCGCGTCGAGGAGGCCGAGGCGCAGCTCAACCGGTACGACGACGAGCTCACGGCCTACACCACGGTCAGCGGCCTCACCTGGGACCAGGTGGACGTCGTCGCCGTCGAGGCCGAGCGCGGCCGGTGGGCCAAGGTCATCGACGAGGTCACCGCGGGCAACCCCGAGATCCACCGCCTGCGGGAGCAGTCCGACACGCTCGGGAGGCTCATCGACACCCTCAACCAGGACCTCGGCAAGACGACGGCGCGTGCGGAGTCCCTCGAACAGCGCTGGACCGCGATCACGGACGAGGTCGACACCGCCCAGCAGGCCCTGGACGACGCCGAGACGACCGGGGTCGACGTCGGAGCGGACCAGCGCGCCTACCTCGACGGCCTGTTCCGCGCGGCGGGCCTCGACACGACGCCCGGCGGCGACGCGGCCGCGGCGGCGCTCGACGCCTTCGACGGTGCGCTGCGCCAGGCCACGGAACGGCTCAAGGCCGACCGTGAGGCCGCGCAGACGGCGCTGGGCACCGCCCGGGAGGCGCTGCGCCGGACGTTCGAGACCTTCAAGGAGCGTTGGCACGACCCGAACCTGGGCACCGACCCGGACGAGTCCTTCGCCGACTACGACCGGATCCTGACCGACCTGGAGACCAACGGCATCCACGAGCTCGAGGGGCAGTGGCGCAACAGCCTGCTGCGGTTGTCCGGGAACGACCTCACCGACCTGCACAGTGCGCTGGCCGGCGCGGTCCGGGAGATCAAGGAGCGCATCGGCCCGGTCAACGACATCCTCGCGGACCTGCCGTTCGCGGACGACGGGCACCGGCTCCGGATCGACGCCCGCGACAACCAGTCCTCCGTGGTCGGTGCGTTCCGCAAGGAGCTGCGCGGTCTGCGCGAGTCGCTGTCCCGCGAGGCCACCGACGCCGAGCGCGAGCGGCGCTACCTGCGCATGGCCAAGGTGGTCGACCGCATCCGCCGCACGGCGCCCGACTTCGCCGACCTCGTGGACGTGCGGCGGCACGTGCGCCTCAGCGCCGAGAAGGTTGACCTCGACGGCAACCACGTGGCGCACTACGACGGCATCGGGGAGAAGTCGGGCGGGGAGTCGCAGGAGCTGGTCGCGTTCATCGTCGGTGCGGCGCTGCGCTACCAGCTCGGTGACGCGGGCGCCGCACGGCCGCGCTACGCGCCTGTGTTCCTGGACGAGGCTCTGATCAAGGCGGACGCCCGGTTCACGGGCCGGGCCGTCGGGGCGTGGCGTGGGCTCGGCTTCCAGCTCATCATCGGTGCGCCCAACGACAAGTACAGCGCGCTGGAGCCGCACGTCGACATGAAGTACGTGGTGCTCAAGGACGCCACGGGCCGGTCACGCACCAAGGCGGTGGCGGGTCTGCCGGGGGCTGGGTCCGGTTCCGAGCCCGCGTGAGCTCGGTCGCTTGCCCCGAGATCGGTCACTCAGATGACCGATCTCGGGGCAGGCGACCGAACTCACCGCCGTCCCGAGGTGTAGGGCCGAAGGCCGTCACCCCTCCGAGCTGTCCGCGAGCAGCTCGGGGCACGTGCCGCCCGGCTCGGTCCGCCGCTCGAAGTGCCAGACCTCGTTGGCGTACACCTGGCACAGGCCGTACTTCGCGCCGTTCTGGATGGTCCAGTACGCACCCTCCGTCGGGCCGATGTCGATGGCCTTGCCGGTGACATGCCGGGACAGCTCGGGGGTGCTGACGGTGCGCCGGGCCGCCTCCAGGCTGCCGTGCTTCTGCACGGCCTGGTCCAGCAGGGCCTGCTGGTAGGCGGCGCTGCGCCACCCGCTCGTGATCCAGAAGCTGATGCCGTCCGCCGCGGCGGCGTCGGCGGCCTCCTGGACGGCGGCGGCGAGCGCGGGGTCCAGCTTCGTGATCGCCGGGATGTCGTCGTCGAGGGTGGTCTGGCCGTCCGGCACCTCGCCGCCGGCCAGGCCCGTGGAGCCCGAGCTCTGGTCCAGCACCTCGTCGACGGCCTGCACCACGGGGGAGTCGGTGCGGTCCAGCAGCGGGTAGACGCCGAAGACCACGGCGAGTGCGGCCATCGCCACGATGCCGATCGCCATCGCGCGGCCGCCGGTGCGGCGGCCGGTGCTGCGGGCGGCGGGGCTGACGTGGGCCGGCGGGACCTGAGCCGGGGGGATGTGCGCCGGCGGGACATGAGCCGGCGGGACGTGGGCCGGGGGGACCTGGGCCGGCGGGATGTGCGCCGGAGGGAGTGCGAGGTCGCGTCGTGTCATGCCCTGAGCCCATCGGACCCGGCGTTGTCGTACCGTCTACGTTTTTCGATATGCCCGCGATACGTGACCGGGTGAGCCCGCAAAGGCCCGCCTCGAGAACGCCATCCGTCACGATTCCGGGGCGGATTCCGTGCCTGATGACGTTCTCGAGGCGGGCCACTGGCGCCTGCCGGTCCGGAGAGCTAGCGAGCGCCCTCGAGCTGGGGGTACAGCACCGACAGCGGGGCGGACAGCGACTGCTTGACCCGGCGGCTCGCGTCGTCCGCGAGCACCTCGGGCTCGTCGTTCTCCAGCCCGTCGAAGATCGCCGTCACGATGTCGCGAGGGTCCTCCTTGGGCAGGTCGAGGCGGGCGGTCATCGGGGTGTCCGTGTAGCCCAGGTGTGCGCCGAGCACGTGCGTGCCCTGCTCCATCAGCTCGATGCGTAGCGCGTTGCTGAACGCCCAGAAGGCGGCCTTGGACGCCGCGTACGTGCCGGTGTGCAACCAGCTCAGCGCGGAGTGGAGGTTGATGATCACGCCGCCGCCGTTGCGCGCCAGTACGGGGGCCATCGCCTCGGTCACCGCAAGCTGGGCGAACACGTTGGTCTCGAACACCGAGCGGACGACGTCCAGCGGGGTGCCCAGGACCGGTCGGCCGGAGTCGGAGATCCCCGCGTTGTTGATCAGGATCGTCGTGTCGCCGGCCTGCTCGGCCGCCGCGGCAACGGACGCGGGGTCGTTGACGTCCAGGGTCATCGGCACCACGCGAGGGTCGGTCCACTCCTGCGGCGTGCGCGCGGTGGCGTAGATCTTCGCGGCGCCTCGCCGGAGGGCATCGGCGACGAACGCACGACCGAGGCCGCCGTTCGCGCCGGTGACCAGGACGACGGAGTTCTTGAGGGAGGTCATCGTGTCGTGCTCGCCTTCATGAGGTCGTGGTGCGGACTGGGAGCGGGTTCGGCGTCGGGCGACGAGGCCCGGGCGAGGAGGGTGACCACGGCGGCCAGGGCGAGCACAACGACGGTCACGCTGCCCACGACCAGGGCGGTCTGGAGCCCGTGCGCGGTGCCCAGCGCGCCGACGCCGAGCGCGGTCACCGCCTGCACCAGGTACGCGACCAGGTAGGCCGACGACGTGGTCGCGGCCCGGTGCTCCGCGGGCGCGCTGCGGGTGACGAGCGTGACGCCGCCGGAGAACAGCAGGCTGTAGCCGGCGCCGCCCACCAGCGAGTACAGGACCAGGACGGGCATCGAGTGGGTCGCACCGGCGGTGATCATCAGCGCCTGCGCCACCACGGCGGCCAGCGCACCGAGGCGCAGCGCCGCTGCTGCCCCGAGCCGTCCCGCGACGAGCGCGACGACGCCGATGGCGGCGGCGGAGATCGCCAGGACCACGCCGTTGACGAAGGCGTCGTCGGACCGCACCGTGTCTCGCGCGAACTGGGCGCCCACGCCGAGGAAGATCGCACCGAGCGCGTACGCGGCGGAGACACCGAGCGTCCCGGCCAGGAACGGCAGGAGGCGCCGGGGGACGGCGGGCCGACGCGGACGCCACCGGGAGTTGTCGGGCTGTGCGTCCCGTGGCAGGTACCAGGCACCGAGCACGGTGACGACGGCCCCGGCGAGCAGCGCGATGTAGGCCGTGTGCAGCGGGCTCGGGCCGAACTGCACGGACGCACCCCCGACCAGCAGTGCGGTGATGATGCCCACGGAGCTCGCGGCCGTGGTGATCGGCCCGGTGCGGTCGCGGGCGCCGTCGGCCCGGGTGGACGCGATCACGCTGGTGGCAGGCCCGAGACTCAGGCCCACCCCGACGCCCATCAGCGCGCGCCCCGCGAGCAGCAGCGACAGGTTCGGCGCGAGGAGAAAGGTCAGTGCGCCGAGCCCCAGGAAGCTGAGCCCGGCGAGGATCGCCGCGCGGTTGCCCACGGTCTCCGCGAAGCCGCCGAGCAGCAGCAGCGTCCCGATCAGAGCGACGGGGTAGGCGGCGAAGACCGTGGTGGTGACCGCCGTCGTGAGGTGCCACTCGGTCGCGTAGACCGGGTAGATGAGCGTCGGCGCCGCGGACGCCCACAGCGCGAGGGCCACGGCCGACGCCGCGGCCCAGCGGCTGCCACGCGGCGTCCAGGTGAAAGCCATCGGAACTCCTATCTGGGTTGGTGAACCCAACCTAGCGGCTGGATTGGAAATGGCAACTCAGATAGGATGTGGGCATGAGCACAACGCCCCGCGAACGCAACGCCCGCTGCTCCGTGGCCCGGAGCCTGGAGGTGCTGGGGGAGAAGTGGACGCTGCTGGTGGTTCGCGAGGCTTTCTTCGGTGTCTCGCGGTTCGCCGACTTCCGCGCCCGGCTCGGCATCGCGCCCGACGTGCTGACGGCGCGGCTCGAGACCCTGGTTCAGGGCGGCGTGCTCGAGCGCCGGCCCTACCGCGACGAGGGCAAGCGGCAGCGTGAGGAATACGTGCTCACCGAGGCGGGGGCGGAGCTCAAGACCGTCCTGGCAGCGTTCGTCGCATGGGGTGACATGCACCGCCCGTCCGGGTTCGGGCCGGCCACGGTCTACGTCGAGGAGGCGACGGACAGGCCGGTACGCCTCGCCTTCCTGACCGACGACGGCCGCGAGCTCGACCCCGACGACGTCGCCGTCACGTTCGGGCCGGGCTCGGTGAGCCGCTCGGCGTGATGCGGCGGTTCGCGCCGATGTGAGGTGCCGAGCCGCACGTTGCGCGTCGGTCGTGGAGGACGCCGGTGCCGAGCCGCACGTTGCGCGCCGGTTGTGGAGGACGTCGGTGCCGAGCCGCACGTTGCGCGTCTAATCGGGTGGCTGGTCGTGCCGAACCGCAACCTGCCCGTCGGTCATGAGCGCCAGCCGCAAGCTAGACGTCTATTGAGTCGATATCGGCGCTCAACCTGCGGTTCGACACCGGGGTGGACGTGTGAGTTGCGGTTCGGCCGTCTGTACTCTGCGGACTGACTACCAACTTGCGGTTCGGCGCAGGTGGCTACGTCGGACGCACCGGGAGCTTGCGGTTCGGCGCGGTCCCAGCGCGATGGCCTGACCCGCAGCCTCCACCCGCAGCCTCCACCCGCAGCCTCCACCCGCACAGCCTCCGACCCGCGCAAGCTCCCGCCCGCGGCGTGGTTCTGCGAGTCGCTTCACGAGGATCCCCGCGGATGGCGCCGTCGCTGCACGGCCCGCACCCTGGCGCCTAGGACGCCGGCAGCGCGCTCCATACCCCGGCGGCGATCTCGGCCGCCCGCTCGACGTCGCCGGCGGCGCACGCCTCGATGAGCTCGTCGTGCCGGTCGGCCGACGCCGTTCCCGCCACCGACGAGAAGCGCAACCGCTCCGCACGGCGCAGCACGGGGCTGAACTGGTCCAGCACCGTGGTCAGCGCCTGGTTCGACGCGACCGACACGGCGACGTCGTGCAGTGCGTCGTCCGCGACGAGGGCCGCCTCGATGTCGCCGTCCTCGATCGCGGCACGGAACCGGACGTTGGCCTGGCGCATCGTGTCGATGTGGTCGGGCGTGAGGTTCGGTATGGCCTCGCGGACGGCGAGCTGGTGCATCGCCGCCACGACGTCCCGCGCTTCGTGCACGGTGCGCTCCGACAGGGAGCTGACCGTGGTGGAGCGCCCGGGCTGCGCCGCGACCAGCCCTGCTTCGGCCAGCCGGAGCAGGGCCTCCCGTACAGGCGTGCGGCTCACGCCGAGCCAGGCCGCCAGGTCGATGTCACGCAGTTGCTCGCCCGGAGCCAGGGTCCCGTCGACGATGGCGTCGCGCAGCCGGTGGTAGACGTCGTCGCGCAGCAGCCTGCGATCGATCGTCGGCGTGTTCTGAGGGATAGGCATGCAATATATTGCGCCTCTTCCCGGGGTAACCGCAAGCTCCCAGGAGCGGACCCGAGTGCCACAGGGCGCTGGGCATGCCTGTCCGCCGTGTCTTCGGGCCGACGTGCCGCTCTGCCAGGATGCGAGGATGGAGATGACTGACGTCACGCGCGCGATCGCGGCTGCGACCGGGGTCGCCGCAGCGCTCGGCCTGCCGGCCGACGATGCCATCGTTCTGCACAACTCGAACAAGCTGGCCCTGCGGCTGACGCCGTGCGACGTTCTTGCCCGGGTGGCCCCCGTGGGACAGGAGGTCGCGCAGTTCGAGGTCGAGCTCTCCGTGCGGCTGGCCGAGGTCGGGAGCCCGGTGGGTCGGCTGGAGCCCCGGGTAGACCCGCGCGTGCACACACGCGACGGCTTCGCGGTGACGCTGTGGACCTATTACGAGCCGGTGACACCTCCCATCACGCCGGCCGACTACGCCCGAGCGCTGGAGCAGCTGCACACCGGCATGCGCAAGGTCGATGTGCCGAGCCCGAGCTTCACGGACCGGATCACGAAGGCCGAGGACGTCGTCGCGGTCCCGGCTCGCTCGCCGGAGCTCACCCCTTCGGACCGCGCGTTCCTCAGCGACAGGCTCGCCGGCCTGCGACGGGCGATCGAGGACCGTGGTGCCACGGAGCAGCTGCTCCACGGGGAGCCGCATCCGGGCAACGTGCTCGGCACCAGGCACGGCCCGCTGATCATCGACCTCGAGACGTGCTGCCGCGGACCCGTCGAGTTCGATCTCGCCCATGTTCCCGAGCCGGTCTGCGAGCACTACCCAGGCCTCGACCAGGGACTGCTGAACGAGTGCCGGCAGCTCGTCATCGCGATGGTCGCCGCGTGGCGCTGGGACCTCGAGGACCAGTTCCCCGACGGGCGACGGTTCGGAGAGGACCTGCTGCGCGTGCTGCGTGACGGCCCTCCGTGGCCGACGCTCGACACGGTGCTCCGCCGGACGGAGGGCTCGTAGCACGGGACGGCGCGACCACGATGGGCCGGGCGTGTCGAGACCCGCGGGTCCCGACACGCCCGGCCACGGGCGCTACCAGGTCATCATCGCTACCGGGTCAATCGCTACCGGGTCATGAGGCGGTACTGCTGCGCCACCTCCCTCGGCGTGATCGCGCGGTCCAGGACCTGGATCGTGTCCATCCGGCAGTTGCAGGGGTTCCGCTCCAGCGTGTCCTGCGGAAAGCTGCCGCCGATCTTGACCCCTCGCGGCACCGTCTCCGACGTGCCGGTGCCGTCCACCTGCCACGGGTCGCCGTCGACCACGTAGAAGCCGGGCACCCGCTCGCCGTCGCGGTACAGGGCCATCTTCCCCGTGGTGTAGTCGAAGGTCGCGGCCAGGTGCACCCACTCGTCCTGCGGCAGCAGGGTGCGCCAGTCCTCGTGCGCGGCGAACGTCTGCGACGCGCCGCCGTCGGTGCGCCGGCCCAGGGCGACCAGCCGCAGCTCGCCGTCCACCTCGATGACCTCCAGCAGGGCGCGCACCGCGTGCCCGTCGGAGTCACCCGTGAGCACGCCCGCCAGACCCACGGCGTTGAAGTAGTCGTCCGGGTCGGCCGTGGTGCTGTTCAGGCTGGGGTTCTCACCGGTCATCCGGACCCAGCCCGCCACCGTGATGCCGTCCACCCCGCTGAGCGCCGAGAGCGTGTCGACGCCCTCGGGGTCGAACACCCCTGCCTTCCAGTCGTCGTTCCCGGCCTCCTGCGGATTGACCTGACCCAGCTGGACGGAGTTGTTGCTGTCCGGGTAGGCGCCGTCGGCCACCCGCATGTCCTCCCCGCCGTTGACCAGGTCCAGGTAGGTGCGGGACAGGCCGCGGTCGATCTCCACGGCGCCGTCCTGCTGGAAGGGGTGCTCGAAGTCCCAGAAGGTGACCAGGTTGCCCTGCATCGAGCGCGGCACCTCGTCGCGCACCGGGGCATGCACGGTGTCGACCACCTTCCAGACCTTGCCGTTCGCCTTGGCCACCAGGTAGAGGTCGCCCGAGGCGTCCCTGCCCATGCGCAGGTCGGCCCGCTCGTCACCCGTGAGGTCGGGCATGCGCTTGCGGGTGCCGTCCGTCTCGTAGAGCGCCAGCTCGTAGATCTGCGCCTCGCGCCCGCCGCGGCGCATCCGAGACTCCTCCGTGTAGAACACGCGCCCCTCGACGAGGTCGGTGAACAGGTACTTGCCCTTCAGCCGCGGCAGGTCGTGCCCGCGGTAGACGAACCCGCCGCTGATCGCGTACCCGCTGTCGGCGCTGCACGGCCAGCCGGGCGGCGGGTCGTGGTCGTACGCCACCACGGGATACGTGAAGCCGAGCTCGTCGTCGTCCTCGGGCAGCGGGTACAGGTTGCACCGGTCGGCGGCGTCGAAGACGTACCTGCCCTCCCGGTCGCCCCAGCCGAAGTTGTCCCCGGCCCGGACGTCGTACACGGCCTCGATCGCGTGCTCGCCGATGTGTCCCAGAAACATGCGCGGCTCGGCTCGTCGGTTCTTCTGGTCCCAGCTGAACCGGTGCGGATCACGCATGCCGATCGCGTAGATCTCGCCGAGCGTGCCCGGTACGTCGACGAACGGGTTGGACTCCGGGATGCCGTACGTACCGCCCGGTCCGTCCGTGCCCGCCGGGTCGATCCGCAGGATCTTGCCGGCCGGCGTGTCCCGCTCCTGGGGTACGCCCGTGCCGACGCCGATCCCGCCGTCGCCCACCGCGAGGTAGAGCAGCCCGTAGTCCTCGTCGCCGGGGCGCGCCGTCGGGTTGAAGTCGATCTGCTGGATCGCGTGCACCTGGCCCGCGAAGCCCAGGCGCATCACCTCCCGGCTCGTCCCGGAGAACACGTCGGCCGCGGGATCGTCCGCCACCCACTCGGTCACCACCGCGTGCAGGAACGTCGGGGTCTGCGGAGGGTAGGTCGTGGGGTCCGACGGCGGCCCGGCGTTGCCGGGGCGCTCGCTGTGCACCGTGTAGAACGTGCCGTTGTGCTCGAAGTCCGGGTGGAACGCCGCGAAGCCGAAGCCGCTGCCCATACCGCGCCCGGAGAAGAACTCCGGCGCGAACTCGGCAGCGACGTCCAGGTAGACGTGCGGCTCGCCGTCCTCCACGAGGTAGAGCGGGCCGTTCAGGTCTGGCACGTACGTCCGGCCCGACCCGTCCGGCAGCTCGCCGAGCCCGTTGATCCGCGCGTGGCGCATCAGCCGGCGGTCGACGGGCGCCGGGATGGGCTCCGTCTTGGGGAACGGGGCGTACTCCTCCAGGACCAGCCCGATCGTGGACTGGATCTCCTCGGGGGCCGGGTCCGCTATCGGGTCGCCGTCCGGCACGGCGGCGGTGGACGACGCCGTCGCCAACGTCGCCGTGGTCAACCCGGTCAGGGCTACTGCGGTGACCGCCGCCGCGGCCACCGCCGACCGCCATCGTCGTCTGGTGCGCATGGTGCCTCCTGAATGTCGTCGTCGTCATTGCGGAGTGCTGATCCCGATGGCGGAGTGCGGGTCCCGGCAGGCTCGACCACCGGTCGGGTCATCGGCAGAACGGCCGTTCGCCCGCCGCGCCGAGGATGCCGCCGATCACGTGGGTCTCGAACGACCCGGCACCCGGGAGCGCAGGGTCCTCGGCCCAGGCCTCGGGGGCGTGGCCGAGCGATGTGATCCAGGCACGCCCGCCGTCGTAGTACTGGCACCAGGAGACCGGGTGCTCGCCCGCGTGCCCGGGATGCCCGTTGAAGCCGGTGCCGGAGCCGAACGTGTCGGTGTCCACCTCGGCGAGGAAGCGGACGCCCGTCGGGAAGGGCTCCAGGTTGTACCACTCGTCGCGGAAGTCCCACCGCCGGGGCAGGTCCCGGGTCGAGGTGTCGCGACGGTCGACCGTGACGACCTGCCCGTCGCGGTGCGGCCCGTGGTCGTAGAAGTTGGCCCCGCCGAGCAGTCCCTGGAACCACGGCCAGTGGTACATCGCACCGAGCGTGTTGTGGATCGCGACGAACCCACCGCCCGAGCGGACGTACTGCAGCAGCGCCGTCCGGGACGCGTCGTCGAGCATGGTGCGGGAGGTGCTGAGGAACACCACGGCGTCGTACGGCGCGAGCCGGGCGGGGGAGTCGAGCTGACGCACGTCCTCGGTCCAGTCCACCTCGAAGCCGTACTCCTGCCCCCAGCGGACCATCGCGTTCTGCGCCACGTGCTCCTCGGTGAGGGGCGGGTTCATCCCGGCGGGCAGGAGCGGACCGAGGTGGGCGTGCCGGGAGCTGCCGGTCGCCGTGAGCACCAGCACCCGCACCCGCCCGTCGTCGGCGCGCGGCAGGTTCCAGTCGTTGTAGCAGGCCGGGTCGGTACCGCGGCAGACGCCGTAGTCGGCAACCTTGTCCCGATAGGGGTCCTGATAGGGGGCCTGGCGGCCTGCGGACGGCGGCGGCCCGCCGATCTGCGCGGTCGATCCGGCCGGGGCGGGCGCCCCCGACGTCGCCGGCGCGAGGTGCGGACCGGCGAGCAGCGCGGTCAGGATCGCCAGGCCGAGCACGACCTGTCCCGCACCACCGGTCGGCGTCCTGAGCATGGTTCTGAACGACATGACGGTTCTCCTTTGAACAGCCAGCAGTCAGCCCACCTCGTCGAGTGCTCGGTATCTGCGGCCGAACGGGCGCGCACGTCCTCGGCACTCGACGGAGCGGGGTGGGTCAGGTGACCTCCTTCGGGCGGCCGCCCAGGTAGAGCTGGGCGAGGCGGGGGTCGGCGAGGAGGGTCGGTGCCGGACCGGTGATGTGGACGCGGCCCAGGTCGAGGACGCAGCCGACATCGGCCGCCTCCAGGGCACGCCGGGCGTTCTGCTCGACCAGGAGCACCGCCGTGCCGGCGTCGCGCATCCGCCGGACCTGCTCGAAAACGACAGCGGTCGCCTTGGGGTCCAGACCCATCGACGGCTCGTCGAGCAGCACCACCTTGGGCCGCACCATGAGTGAGCGGGCGAACTCGACCTGCTTCTGCTGCCCGCCCGACAGCGCCCCCGCCAGGGCGGACCACCGCTCGCCGACCAGCGGGAACAGCTCGGTCACGAAGTCGGTGCGCTCGGCGACCACCGACCGGTCGCGCACCGTGTAGGCGCCGAGCAGCACGTTCTCGGCGACCGTCATCTCGGGGAACACGCTGTGCCCCTGCGGCACGTGCGAGAGGCCCGCGGCCAGGAGCTGCTGCGGCGTGCGCCCGGTGACGTCGTCGCCGTCGACCACGACGTGCCCGGATCGCGGCCTGAGCAGGCCGCTTGCCACCTTGAGCACGGTGGACTTGCCGGCCCCGTTGGGACCGACCAGGCAGACCACGCTGCCGGGTGCCACCGTCACGGACAGCCCACGCAGCACGAGGGCGGCCCGGCCGTAGCCGGCCTGCACGTCGGTCAGGCGGAGCAGGGGTTCCGGGCCCCGCCCGGCCGTGGGCTCGGGTTCAGACACCAAGGTATGCCTCCAGCACGAGCGGGTCGTCCTGCACGACGGCGGGGGTGCCCTGCGCGATCGGCCGGCCCCTGTCGAACACCACCACGTGGTCGCTCAGGCCCATGACCAGCTCCATGTTGTGCTCCACGACCACGAACGTGCGGCCCTCGGCGTTGAGCTCGCGCACCAGGTCGGCGATGCGGTCCACGAGCGCGGGATTCACGCCGCCGGCCGGCTCGTCGAGCATGATCGTGCGGGGGTCGCCCATGAGCACGCCCGCGAGCTCGAGCAGCTTCTGCTGGCCGTACGAGATGTCGCGCGCCTCGGCGTGCTCCAGGTGGTCGATGCCCACGCGGGCGAGCAGGTCGCGCGCCCGGGCGACGTCGCGCGGGTTGCGCATGCCCCGCAGCCGCTCCAGCAGCCCGTGCGGCTGCACCGCGACCAGCACGTTCTCCAGCACGGTGAGCCGGGGGAAGACCCTGCAGAGCTGGAAGCTGCGGCCTATGCCGGACCGGGCGATGCGGTGCGGTGCCAGCCCGGTGACGTCCCGGTCCTGGTAGGTCACCGTGCCGGCGTCGGGCCGGATCATGCCCGTGACGCAGTTGAAGAACGTCGTCTTGCCCGACCCGTTGGGTCCGATCAAGGCGTTGATCTTGCCCTCCTGGAAGGTGACGGAGGCGCCGTCGACCGCGCGCACCCCACCGAACGACTTGGTCAGCTCCTGCGTGCTCAGCGCGCTCATCGTGCCGTCTCCTCACGTTGCCGGCCGTCACGTTGCCGGCCGTCACGTTGCCGGCCGTCACGTTGCCGGCCGTCACGTTGCCGGCCGTCCCGTTGCTCGGCCAGCTCCGCGGCGCTGACCTCACGGATCGACGCCGCCCGGCGTCGCCGGTGCACCAGCGAGGTCAGGGCCGGGATGACGCCGTCGGGCATGAACAGGACGACCAGACCGAGCAGGATGCCGGTGGCGACCAGGTGGAACTGCGTGTCGCCGTACTGCGACTTGAACACCTCGACGGCGTACCCCACCACGACGGCCCCGAGTAGCGGCCCGAACAGGCTGCGCACCCCGCCGAGCAGCGCCATGAGCACCATGTACGTGCCCACCAGGATCGAGAACTGGAAGATCGGGTCGAGGTAGCCGAACCACAGCGCGTACAGGCCGCCGCCCAGCGCCGTGAAGAACGCGCTGACCACGAGCGCCGTGAGCTTGTAGGCGAAGGTGGGCACGCCCAGCGCCTGGGCCTTGTCCTCGTCCTCGCGGATGGCCTTGAGCCCGGCGCCCAGCCGGGACCGCTCGATCACCCACCACGTGAGCAGCGCGAGGGCGAGCAGCACGGCGTGCAGGTAGAAGAACCGTTCGTGCTGTTCGGGCCGCAGCACCTCGGGCCCGAACGGGCGCGGGACGCGCAACCCGCCCGAGCCGCCGGTGAACGTGTGCCAGCTCTGGAAGGTGAGCTGCAGGATCAGCACCAGCGCGATCGAGACGATGACGAACGACGCGCCGCGCACCCGCAGCGACGCGACGCCCACGGGGACGGCGATCACGGCGACGATCAGCCCGCCCGCGACCAGCGCGAGCCACGGGTCCAGGCCGGTGCGCAGGACGAGCAGCGCCGTCGCGTACCCGCCCAGGCCCGAGTAGGCGGCGTGGCCGAGCGAGATGTACCCGGTGAACCCGCCCACCAGGTTCCACGACGTCGCGAGCACCGCGTAGCTGAGGATCACCACGCCGACGGACAGGACGAACGGGTCGGGGGCCAGCGAGGGGAACAGGAGCACGACCGCGACGAGGGCGAGCAGGCCGGCGAACCGGGCCACGCGGGCCGTCGTCGGGCGCCCGGACGGGGTGCCGCTAGAAGCGTTGGGCAAGGCGGCCTCCGAAGAATCCCTGCGGGCGGATCATGAGGGTCACGAACAGGGCCAGGTAGAAGACGGTCTGCGCCCAGGTGGTGCCGAGCGGCACCTGCAGCAGGCTCGCGGCCACGCCGAGCAGCAGCGCGGCGATCGCCGCGCCGGGGATGCTGCCCAGTCCGCCGACGACGATGATCGCCATCAGCGGACCGATCCAGTGCCAGTGCAGCGACGGGTAGATCGTGTAGTCCAGCGCGAGGGCCGTGCCGCCGATCGCCGCCGTGGCCAGCCCGAGCCCGAAGCCGAGCCCGGCCACGCGGTCGGTGTCGATGCCGATCAGCCGCGCGGCCTCCGGGTGCTGGGTGGTGGCGCGTAGGGCCCGGCCGAACGACGTCTTGCGCAGGATCAGGTACAGGGCGGCGAGCGACACCGCGGCCAGGGCGAACGCGATGAGCTTGACCACCGCGACGCTGACGCCCGCCACCTCGATGCTGGTGCCCGAGTAGGGGAGCTGGACGCGGCGCTGCGTGCCGGTCCACACGAAGCCGAGCAGGCCCTCGATGGTCAGCGCCACGGCGAACGTCAGCAGCACCGACATGGTGGTGAGGCTGATCGGCCGCAGCCGGGACACCAGGAACCGCTGCATCCCGTAGCCGATCACGAAGAACAGCGGCACCGTGATGACCAGCGACAGCAGCGGGTCCAGCCCCGAGCGCTCGTGGAAGTACCAGGCCAGGTAGGCGGCGAGGATCAGGAAGGCGGAGTGGGCGATCATGACCACCCGCATGACGCCGAAGTACAGCGTCAGGCCCGCGGCCAGCAGGGCGTACAGCCCGCCCAGCAGGATCCCCAGCACCAGGCTCTGCGCGAACAGGGCTCCGGTCATGCGATCACCACTCGGGCTTCGGGTGGACGAGGTCGGCTTCCTTGACGTCGTCGGGCAGCACGATCCTGATCTCGCCGTCGACGTACTGCTGGATCAGGTGCGCGCTCTGCGGCCTCCCCTGCGCGTCCCAGCTCAGCGTGCCGACGACGGTCTCGACCTCGTTCTCGTGGAGCCAGTCGACGAGCTGCTGCTGGCAGTCGGGCGACGGGTCCGCGCAGCCGACCGCCTCGACCGCGGCGGCCACCACCTGTCCGGTGGTCCAGGCGTTGGCCTCGTCCTCGGCCGGCGGTGCGCCGTGCTCGGCCTCGTACGCCTCGACGAACTCCTGGTTGGACGGGTACGGCGCCGTGGGGGTGTACCCGGTGGGGGCGAGGATGCCCTCCGTCTTGTCGCCGATCGCCTCGGGGAACTCCGCGTTCGTGGGCGCGCCGGAGATGGCCGCCAGCTGGGGCTGGTAGCCCTGCTGCTGCAGCGCCACCACGAGGTTCACGCCGTCCTGGTACTGCGAGCCGACGACGAGCAGGTCGGCGTCGGAGTCCGCGATCTTGGCGGCGATGCCGCTGAAGTCCGTGGTGTTGGGCGGGTAGACCTCGTCCACCACCACCTCCATACCTTCCCCGGCGAGCGCGTCGCGCAGCCCGTACGCGGTGCCCTGCGCGAACGGGTCGTCCATGGAGGCGACGGCGATCGTCTGCGGCCGTTCGTCCTCCGGCAGGCCGAGGACGTACTCGGCGAGGTGGTTGTAGTGGTCGTCGGCGATGGCCGGCGCCGCGTAGAACAGGTTGTCGAAGCCCTGCTCGAACACCTCGGCGGCGGCACCGGCCGGCTCGACGAAGAGGAACCCGTAGTCCTGTGCCACCTGCGCCGCGGGGACCACGAGCCGGGTCGAGAACGGCCCGAAGACGAGGTCGACGCCGTCCTGGTTGATCAGGCGCTCGTAGTCCGAGGCGACCCGGTCCGCGTTGGACTGGTCGTCGACGATGACGAGCTCCACCTGGCGGCCCAGCAGTCCGCCGTTCTCGTTCACGTGTGCGGCCCAGGCCTCGTAGCCGCGCTGCACGCCCTTGCCGGGTTCCGCGAAGTCGCCGGTCAGGGGGAGCGAGACGCCGACGACGATCGGGTCGTCGGGCCCGGCGGACCCGCCGTCCTGCGCGCCGCCGTCGCCGGGGCTCGCCAGGCAGGCGGACAGGGTCAGAGCCGTGGCCGCGGCAAGAGCCGCTACCGTCAGCCGTCGGGTTGCTCTCATGGTCCACTCCTTTGTGGCAAGCGCTTCCGTAACCGCTTACGGCACTCTAGGAACTGGGACGCTGGGTGACAAGGGTTCAGGTACCTTCTATTACCTTTCGCTGTACCTGCAGGTTACCTGTGGCGAGGAGATCTCATGCGGAAGCACACCTCCGGTCTACGTCTGGTCGACGTCGCCGAGCGGGCCGGCGTGTCCATCGCCACCGCGTCACGTGCCCTGTCGGGTGCCGCGGGCGTGTCCGACGCCCTGGCCGAGCGGGTCCGCGCCGTCGCGGCGGAGCTGGGCTACGTCGCGAACGTGCACGCCAGGTCGCTCGCGAGCGGCGCCAGCCCGGGGGTGGGTCTCGTGGTCCACGAGATCGGCGACCCCTACTTCGCCGAGATAGCCAGCGGCGTGCTGGAGGTGGCGGATGCGCACGGGCGCATGGTGCAGATCTGCCACACCGGCCGGGACCCGTACACCGAGGTGGCGCAGCTGCGTGCGCTCGTCAACGCGCGTGTGGGAATCATCGTCGTGGCGGGGTCCGGGCACCTGGACCCCGAGGTCCAGGCGCGTACCAAGGCGGAGGTGCAGGGCTTCGAGGCCGCCGGCGGACGCGTCGCCGTCATCGGGCGGCACCCCCAGCTCGGCGTCGACGCGGTGGTGCCCGCCAACGTGGAGGGCGGCGAGGCGATCGCCGGGCACCTGCTCGAGCTGGGGCACCGGCGTATCGGCGTCGCGGCCGGCGCGCGCCGGCTGGCCACGATGGCCGACCGGCTCACGGGCGTCGAACGGGCGCTCGGGGGATACGGCCTGACCCTCGGCGACCTGCCCGTGGTCGAGGCCGAGTTCACGCTCGACGGCGGCAAGGCGGCCGCGCGCCGCATCCTCGACGAGCACCCGGACGTGACCGCGATCCTGGCCCTCAACGACGACATGGCCGTCGGCGTGCTGTCGGTGCTGAGCGAGCGGGGCGTCGTGGTGCCGGGCGACGTGTCCGTCACGGGGTTCGACGACGTCTCCGTCGCGGGGCACCTCTCGCCTGCCCTGACGACCGTGCACCTGCCGATGAAGGAGATGGGTCGTCAGGCGCTGGAGCTCGCGCTCCTGCCGCGGGCTGCGCGTCCGAGGCGCCGGGCGGCGGCGCAGCGCCTGATGGTCCGCGCCTCGACGGCCCCGGCGCGCGCCACCGACCCGGCCCGTCCGGGCGCGTGACCTCCCGCGGTCCCGGGCCCGCGGCCGGGCTATGCCCGTCGGCCGGCGCGGAGCAGCGCGGTCGCCGCTGTGAGCAGCACGAGCATCAGAGCGCCGAACGTGAGCACCGCGGTCGAGGTGGAGACCACCTGCAGCAGGATGCCGAGCAGGACGACGGGCAGCGACATGCCCGCATACGCGGCGAGGAAGAGCCCGGCGAGGGCTTCGGCCCGTGAGCCGCCGGCGGTGACGGACGCGACCGTGCCGACCCCGGCCTTGAACAGGGTGCCCGCGCCCGCGCCGGTGATGATCCCGCCGATCACGAGCACCGGGAACGTCGCGGCGAGCATCGCGACGACGATCAGGACGAGCCCGGTGGTCAGGAGGGCCACGCCGAGCGTGTGCTGCGTACGGATGCCGCGACGGCCCGTCGCGACCTGCGCGACGGCGGCGGCCCCGAACACGGTGAACGAGACGACCCCTGCCACGCCGTGCGACGTGACGTGCAGATCGTGGGCGAGGAACGACGGCGCCAGGGACGTGAACAGGCCGAACATCGCGAAGCTCACGAACCCGGCCACGAGGGCGCCGGTGTAGAGCACGCGCGAGGCAGCCGGGACCGTCACCCGCTGCGGCCGGTAACGCCAGGGCTCGCCCAGCGCGTCGACCGTCTCGGGTACGAACGTCATCAGGAGCAGACCGAGCACGAGAGCGAACAGGAACACCAGGTACGGAGTGTGCAGGGGAGCCGGTGCGAGGTCGGCCAGGAAGCCTGACACGAGCGGACCCAGGCCGATGCCGCCGAGGTTCGCCGCGGTCGAGATCGTCTCCGCGCGCCTGCTCGGCGGCCGGCCTGCCCGCTCGCGACCGGTGGCGTGCAGCTCGGTCAGGTGGGCGGTCGCGGTCGCGGTGAGCAGGCCGATGCCGAGACCGGAGACGATGCGCGCGACCAGCAGCAGGGCGAGGTCGGTCGAGGTCAGGAAGACGAGGCCGGCGAGGACGTTCAGGACCACCGCCGGTGCGATCAGGCGCAGCCGGCCGAAGCGGTCCGACAGGTGGCCCGCGAGGAACAGCGCGGCCATGACGCCGAGCGCGTACGCGGCGAACACGAGGGTGACCGCGACGGATCCGAAGCCCTCCTTCTGCTGGTACAGGACGTACAGCGGGGCCGGCACGCCGGCGAAGGCCATCGTGACGGCGAAGACGTACGCGATGATCCAGAACCCGCGGGCGTGGTGCCGCTGAGGGCGGTGGGAGGGTGCGGGGGACGTGGGGTGCGCGGACGCACGCACCGGGCGTGCGAGGTTGGTGGAAAGTGTCACCCCTCGAGAGTCGCGCTGTCCGGGCATCGCGTCCAACGAATGTTTGCGAAGCCAGGTATCGCGCTTCGCGATAGCTCATACTCGGGTGATGCAGGTCCACCAGCTCCAGTACTTCGTCGCCATCGCCGAGACCGGCAGCTTCACCGCAGGTGCGCAGCGTGCGCGGGTGGTCCAGTCCGCGGCGTCGACCGCCGTCAAGCAGCTCGAACGAGAGCTCGGCTGCACGCTCTTCGTCCGGGGCCGCCGCATCTCGCTCACGCCCGAGGGTGCGGCGCTCCTGCCCCGGGCACGCGACGTGCTCGCCGCGCTCGACGCCGCCCGGGCCGCGGTCGCGGCGGTGCGCGGTCAGGTCGCCGGGACGGTGAGCCTCGGCACGATGAACCACCTCGCCGGGATCGACCTGGCCGGGCTGCTGGCCGACTTCCGGCGCGTGCACCCCGCCGTCGTCGTGCACGTGCGGCAGACGGCGACCGGATCCCAGGGAAGCCTCGACGCCGTGCGCAGCGGCGACCTCGACCTGGCGCTCGCATCGACCGCCTCCGACGCCGTGCCCGGGCTGCGTCTGTGCCTTCTGGACAGCGAACCGATCCAGTTCGTCTGCCACCGGTCCCACCCGTTGGCGGGAGCCGGTGCGGTGCGGCTCGAGCAGCTCACCGACGAACCCTTCATCGAGTCGCCCGTGGGCTGGGGCAACCGTGCCGTGGTCGACCGGGCGTTCGCCGCCGCGGGCCTGCGTCGTGCGGTGCTCACCGAGGCGACCGACTTCGTGCTGGGCCAGGCGCTCGTGCGCGAGCGGCTCGGCGTCATGTTCGTGCCGAGGTCCGCCGTGTCACCGGACCCCGAGCTCGTCGCGCTCGACCTCGATCCCGCGCTCATCTGGCCCGTGCTGCTCGTCCGGTCCGCGAGCCGCCCTCTGTCCGCGGCGGCCGCCGCCCTCGCCGACCGGATCGAGCGCGTCATCGCGCCCGCGACAGGGTGACCTGGCGAGACCGTTGGCGTGCGCACTGATGTCGCGAGCAACTATGTAGGGTGCAGGTATCCCTCGCGCCGCGCGGAGACCGCGCTGCGGCACGGGCGTGCGCGGGTTCGTCCCCGCCTGCCCCGGAGGTTCGCCCGCCCCATGAGGTTCCGTCCGCCCTTCGACAAGGACCGCTCCCGGCTCACCCGTATGCCGAGCCCCGACCTGGTGATCGCGGTGCTCGCGTTCGCCGGCATGTGCGCGTCGTTCATGCAGACGATCCTGCTGCCGATCCAGTCCGAGCTGCCGGTCCTGCTGGGAGCGTCACGCGACGTCACCGCGTGGGTGGTCACCGTGACCCTGCTCGTGGCGGCGATCTGCACGCCCATCTCCGGGCGGCTGGGGGACATGTACGGCAAGAAGAACGTCGCCCTCGTGCTGCTCGGCCTCCTGGTGCTGGGTTCGGTCGTCGCTGCGCTGTCGCCCTCGGTGCTGCTGCTCATCGTCGGCCGGGGCCTGCAGGGCATGGGGATGGGTGTCGTGCCGCTGGGCATCTCGATCCTGCGCGACGTGCTGCACCGCGACCGCCTCGGATCGGGCATCGCGCTGGTCAGCGCCACGCTCGGCGTCGGCGGGGCGCTGGGCCTGCCCATCAGCGCGTTCGTCACCGAGCGCTACGACTGGCACGTCGTGTTCTGGGTGGCCGCCGGCCTCGGGCTGGTCGCGCTGGCGCTGGTCGCGTGGGTGGTGCCCGTGAGCACGCTGCGCACCGGGGGCCGGCTCGACGCCGTCGGCGTGGCCGGCCTCGCCGTCGGCCTGACCGGGGTGCTCCTGGCGGTCTCGCGCGGCAACGACTGGGGCTGGGGCTCGCCCCGCACGCTCGGGCTGCTGGTCGGCGGCGTCGCCGTGCTGCTCGTGTGGGGCTGGTACGAGCTGCGCGTCACGGAGCCCCTGGTCGACCTGCGGGTCACGGCGCGCGGCACCGTGCTGTTCACCAACCTCGCCTCGATCGCGATGGGCTTCTCCCTGTTCGCGTCGAACGTGGTGTTCCCGCAGCTCCTGGAGCTGCCGACGGCGGCGGGCGGGCTGGGTCTGACCCTGATGCAGGCGAGCCTGGTGCTCATGCCGTCCGGCCTGGTGATGCTCGCGATGTCGCCCGTCGCGGGGCGGCTCGAGCACCGCATCGGCCCCAAGCCGCTGCTGGCGTCCGGAGCGGCCGTCATCGCGGTCTCCTACGTGATAGCGGTAGTGGTCGACCTCGACGTGTGGAGCGTGCTCGTGGTCAACGTCGTGGTCGGCGTCGGTATCGGGCTGGGGTTCGCGGCCATGCCCGCCCTCATCATGCGGGTGGTCCCCGCGCACGAGACCGGAGCCGCGAACGGGCTCAACACCCTCATGCGGTCGCTGGGCACCACGTCGGCCGCCGCCGTCGTGGGCGGCGTGCTCGCCTCGGGCGGTGCCCAGCTCGACGGCGTCCCGGTGCCGTCGGACGACGCCTTCCGCACGGCTCTGCTGCTGGGTCTGCTCGCCTCGGTCGTGTGCACGGTGCTGGCGCTGCTGATCCCGCGCCCGAGCCCTCCGGCGCACGAGCATCCCTCGCTGCCCGACGGCGTGCTGTAGCGGGACCACTCTGGCGCGCGGCGCGCCCTGACCGGGCGCCGCCGGACGCACGAACGCCCCGGCGCGGTAGGCGCCGGGGCGTTGGTCAGTCGGTCACCGCTCCTCGCGGAACTCCACGTGCTTGCGGGCGACGGGGTCGAACTTGCGCAGGACGAGCCGGTCCGGGTCGTTGCGGCGGTTCTTGCGGGTCACGTACGTGAAGCCGGTGCCCTCGGTGGAGCGCAGCTTGACGACGGGACGAAGGTCGACGCGCGAGGCCATCAGTTACCACCCTTGGTGTCGTTGTTCGTCGCGTGCTTGGCGTAGCGCTGCCGGAACTTCTCGACGCGGCCGGCGGTGTCGACCACGCGGGCCGATCCGGTCCAGAAGGGGTGGCTGGCACTGGAGATCTCGATGTCGACCACCGGGTAGGTGTTGCCGTCGGTCCACTCGATGGTGGTCCGGGGGCGTCCCGGGCCGGCGTCCGTCTCGCCCGCGAGCGTGGAGCGGGTGAGGAAGGTGAGGTCGGCGCTCGTGTCGCGGAAGACGACGGGACCGTAGGTGGGGTGGATGTTCTTCATGGCTTTGCTCCCTCCGCTCAGCCCTGGCGCGCCTTCCAGCGCGGGTTGAGCCTGTTGATCACGAACGTCTTGCCGTGGCGGCGCACAACCTTCGCGCCGGGCTTGTCCTTCAGGGATCGCAGTGACGCACGAACCTTCATGTGCCGCTCCTTCCGTCGTGGGCCAGGGCGCGGGCCGCGGCCATCCGGTCCACGCCGGGCAGGTCCAGGCCGCGCAGCGTGCGCCGCAGCTCGGCGCGTCGCGCGGCGTGACGGGCGACCACCTCTCGGCGTCGTGCCCTGGTGATGATCGTCGACGTGTCGGCCATCTGAACCCTCTCCCTCCGGCGTATCGCGCTACCTAGTCCAGAACTGAGAACGGTTATCATTTATTCCGTTGCTGGTCCAGGTCCGAAGCGGTCGATCCGGGCGAAGAAGCGGTATCTGTCGAACAGGAGGCAGGCCCGGAATCATCCCGGTGGGCGCAGACCGCGCGGAGCTGCCGGCGTGGAGGTTCTGGCGTGGAGGCTGGCGCGGCGCCGCTAGCGCGGGCAGAGGTAGGCGGCGGTCTGCGGGCGCACGCCGTCGGGCCCGGTCCAGCTCGCGGGGCCGGTGGCGACCCGCGCCCAGCCGAGCCGCTCGTAGAGGCGCACGGCAGGGCCGCCGTCATCCACGACGTCGAGGACGAGCCGGCGCCCACGGCGTTCCGGCGCGTCCTCGACCCGCTCCACCAGGGCGGAGGCGATACCCGTGCCGCGCGCCGCGGGAGCGACGAACAGTCGGCTGACGCCGGCCAGGCCGGTCACGGAGGCGCCCGCGGCCTCCGCGAGCTCGGCCGCGTACTCGACCTTGCCCCCTTCCACGAGCATCACGTGACCGACGACCTCGCCGTCGGACAGTGCTATCCAGGCGGCGAGGGCATCGTCGGGGGTGAGCCAGGCGGTGGGGTCGGCGGGCCAGGCCATGGGGTAGCGGTCGCTCTGGTGGACCAGTCGCAGTGCCTCGACGACCCGGTCGAGGTGGGCGGAGTGGCGAGGGGCGATCCGAAGGTCTGGCACGGGCCCAAGGTATACGAGGCGCGGGACGTGGCCCGGCTGGTGCTAGGCGCTCACGGCGGCCTCCGCGGGGCCGACCTGCCCGTGGAGCGGCTCTCCGCGCAGCCAGCGGCCGAGCTCGTCGAGCACGTGCCCGCTCAGGCGCCGCGTCTCGTTCCCGAGCGACCCGGCGGCGTGCGGGGTGATGGCGACGTTGCCGAGGCGGTGCAGGGGCGACGTCGCGGGCAGCGGCTCCGGGTCGGTGACGTCGAGGATGGCGTCGATCCGGCCGGTGGCGCACGCGTCGGCCAGCGCGTCGTGGTCCACCAGCGCGCCGCGCGCGGTATTGATGAGGGTCGCGCCGTCGGGCAGCAGAGCGAGCTCACGTGCCCCGATCATCCGGCGCGTCTCGGGGAGGGACGGCGCGTGCAGGCTGAGGATCTCGGAGTGCGCAAGGACGTCGTCGAGGTCCGTCAGCCGACCGCCGAGGGCGGCGACCTGGCCGGCGTCGGCGTACGGGTCGGCGACCAGGATCTCGGCGGTGTCCAGCACCCGCAGCAGCTCCATGACCCGGCGGCCGGTGCGGGAGAAGCCGACGATGCCCAGACGGCGCCCGCGGTTGCCGAGGGGGCGTACGGGAGTGTCGAGGGCGTCCAGCCGGGTGCCGTCCCACGTACGGCCGCTCCCCGCCAGGAACGGAATCCGCTTGCCCGCCATGATCACGGCCGCGAGCGTGTACTCGGCCACCGGGACCGCGTTGGCGTCCGCCGCGGTGGAGACCACCACGCCTCGCTCGTGCACGGCGTCGGTGACGATGCCGCGGACGCTTCCGGCGGCGTGCAGCACGACGCGCAGACGTGGTGCGGCGTCGAGGATCTCCGCGGTCAGGGCGGGGGCGCCCCACGACGTGATGAGCACATCGGCGGTGGCCAGGCGGCGTCGCGCCGCGGTCGAGGTCAGCTCGGCCACCGCCGGGGGAGTCCCCAGCGTGACCAGCTCACGCAGTCGGGCGAGCTCGGCCGGGCCGAACTGCAGGTCGAACGTCTTCGGGCTCATCGCGAGCAGAGCTGTGGGCACGTCCGGCATCTCCCAGGTCGTCGTATGATCATTTCGATCGTTATGACCGAACGATCGGCCGCACCCAGGCTCAGCGACCCGGGCGAACCTGTCAAGCCTCGACAGGTCCGGACGAGCCCGGCGCGCGGCCGATCCGCCGCACCGACCCGGGAGCCCGCCATGCGTACCCCTGACGACCGACGAGAGCGGCTGCTCGCCGTCGTGAACGAGCGCGGCACCGTCCCGCTGCGCGAGCTGGCGGAGGTGCTGGCCGTCTCGCTGGTGACCGTCCGCCGCGACGTCGAGTCGCTGAACAACGCGGGTCTGCTGGTCCGGCAGCACGGGTCGGTCAGCTCGCTGGAGCGGTTCTCGCGTGGCAAGGCCCCGGGCGCCTCGTCGCCCTACGTCGCGATGACCCTCGGCTCCGCGTCCCCCTACCTGGGTCCCGTGGCGCAGGCGGCCCGGCGCCGCGCGTACGAGCTCGGGATGCGGTTCGTGCTGCACCTGGTGCCGGACGACCAGGTGGCCGAGGCGGTCGGCCGGTTCCAGGCCGACGACGGGTGCGCCGGGGTCCTCGTGGCACCGCACTGGACGCGCGACGAGTCGCTGGCCCGTGCCGAGGAGCTGCTGACCGGTCCGCGGCCGGTGGTCCTGGTCGAGCGGCAGCCGGCCCTGGAACACCCGCTCGCGGGCCTGGACCAGGTCGGCTGCGACCACGCGCGGGGGGTCTTCCTCGCCGTGGACCACCTCCGGTCGCTGGGTCACGGGCGCCTGGCCCTGACCGCGCGGGCGGACAGTCCGACCGCCCGCGCGGTGCGCTCCGCGTTCGGCCGCCTCGTGGGCGAGGAGCACGCCCGCGACGCGGTCTGGGTCAGCCCCCGGGACGAGGCGGCGTCACCCGGCGCGCTCGCGGACTTCGCCCGGTGGGTGACCGAGAACGACGTCACCGGCGTCGTCGCGCACAACGACTGGGCGGCGATCCAGGTGCACCAGGCCTTGCGCGACCTCGGTCGTGACGTTCCGGGCGACGTCTCGCTCATCGCGTACGACGACGTCGTGGCGGAGCTGTCGACCACGGCGCTGACCGCCGTCGCTCCGCCGGTGCGCGAGATCGGCTACACCGCCGTGGACGTGCTCCGGCGGCGGAGCCAGGACCGCGAGGCGCCGGTGCGGCACGTCCGGCTCGCGCCCCGGCTGGTCGTCCGCGGGTCCACCGGACCCCGTCGCTGATCATTTTGATCGAGTTGATCGATGCGGTCGACAGGCCGTCGACCCGTGTCCTAGCGTCCCTACCCGACACGACAACGATGTTGAGGAGCACAGCGCGGCCGTGACGGTCGCGCGGTCAGGGGACAGATGCACGCTCATCGAAGAGCCGTGGCCAGGGCCTCCGCGGTCTGCGCCGTACTGTTCGGCGTCTCGGCCTGTGCGGGCGGCGCGGCCGCCCCGGCGGACGACGTCACCGTCCTCACGTTCTGGTCGTCCCTGCGGGGGACCGAGAACGTGATCGACCTGTTCAACGAGACGCACGACGACATCCAGGTGGAGCTCACCGACACCCCGACCGGTGCGGCCGGGACCAACTCGATGCTCTACAACTCGGTGCGCGCCGGCAACGCCCCCGACGTCGCGACCCTGGAGACGAACATCGCGGCGCAGTTCGCGCTGGACGGCGTGCTGCTCGACATCACCGACGACATCACGCCCGAGGTCCGCGACGCGATGCTGCCGCAGGCGTTCGACCTGACCACGTTCGACGGGCGCACGTACGGCCTCGCGCTCGATATCGAACCGATGATGATGTACTACCGGGCCGACCTGTTCGAGAAGTACGACATCGAGGTGCCGACCACCTGGGCCGAGTACCGCGCCGCGGGCGAGCGGCTCGCGGCGCAGGACCCCGACGTGCGCATCGGCACGTTCTTCACCAACGGGGCCGCGCACGTCGCCTCCTACGTCTGGCAGACCGCGGACCCCTGGTTCTCCGCCGACGACGACGGATGGGAGGTCGGGATGACCGGCGCGGGCTCGCTGCGCGTGGCCGACTACTGGCAGTCGATGGTCGACGACGACCTGGTCAAGGTGGTGCCCGACGGAAGCCAGGAGTGGTCCGCGGCCGTCGCGAACGACCAGATCGCGACCTTCCTCGTCGGGGCGTGGGGTGGTGGGGCACTGATGGGCTCGATGCCCGGCAGCGCCGGCTCGTGGCGGGTCGCGCCCCTGCCGTACTGGGCGGACCAGGGGCCGGCCACCGGTACCCAGGGCGGGTCGGCATTCGGCATCCCGGTCGGCTCCGACCACCCGGACGAGGCGCTCGAGCTCATCGAGTGGATGATCACGAACGAGGACGCCATGCGGGCGCGCATCGCGACCGGCACCAGCTCCATGTACCCCGCGGTGACCGACCTGGTCGACGTCGGGCGCGAGACGCTCGACGCGTCGTACTTCGGCGGGCAGGACATCTACGGCGTCTTCGACGAGGCCGCCGCGACCGTGCCGGAAGGCTGGACGTGGGGCCCGCGCACGGCGCTGACCGACGCGGCCCTGGTCGAGGAGCTCGCCAAGGTGCGCCGCGGCACCACGGTTCGTGAGGCACTGCACGCCGCGCAGGACGAGACGTATCGCGACATGGCGGCCCTGGGCCTCCAGGTCCGGACCCGGGAGGACGACGCATGAGCGGCACACAGGTCGCCGACCCCGGCAAGCGCGTGGCGCTCGCCGTCCTGCTCGGGCCGTTCACGGCGCTGCTGGCCCTGGTGTTCGTGGTGCCGGTCCTCGTCACGATCTACCTGAGCTTCTTCTCGACCGTCTACGAGGGCACCGGCTTCGGTACCGCGCGGACCGCGTTCGTGGGCCTGCGCAACTTCGCCACGGCCCTGGGCGACCCGGCGTTCCTGAGCGGGCTGGGGGTCATCGCCCTCTACTCCGCGATCTTCATCCCACTGGCCCTCTGCCTCGGCCTGGCGCTGGCCCTCCTGCTGGACAGCGGTCTGGCCTGGGCGCGTCAGGTCAGCCAGACCGTGCTGTTCCTGCCCCACGCCGTGCCCGGGATCATCGCCGCGCTCATCTGGCTCTACCTCTACACGCCCGGGTTGTCCCCGGTGCTGCGCGCGCTGGGCTCGTCGGGTCTGGAGATCGAGCTCCTGGGCGGCTCCCTCCTGGTCCCCGCGATCGTCAACATCAGCCTCTGGAGCGCCGTCGGCTACAACATGGTCATCTTCTACGCCGCGCTCAAGGCGGTGCCGGGCGAGCTCCTGGAGGCCGCGGCGATCGACGGCGCGGGCCGGGTCCGCACGGCGCTCATGATCAAGGTCCCGCTGATCCGCGGCGCCGTGGTCACCATCGGGATGTTCGCCGTGATCGGGGCGCTGCAGCTCTTCACCGAGCCGATGCTGCTCTCCCAGGCGAGCCCCGCGATCGGTTCGCGCTTCACCCCGAACATGTACGTGTTCGACGCCGCCTTCACCCGCAACAACTACGGGCTCGCCGCGGCCTCCGCGCTCGTGCTGCTCGTGGTCTGCTGCGCGCTCTCGTACGCCGTCGTCCGACTCACCAACCGAGGAGCACGCCGATGACCACGACCATGGCACGCCCCACGGGCCGGACGCCCTCCGCGACAGGGCGGCGCAAGCCGTCCCCGCCCGGCGGCAGGCCGCGCTGGTCGAGCCCCGCGGTGGTCAACGTACTGGTGCTGCTGGCGGTGCTCTACTGCCTCGGCCCGTTGCTGTGGCTCCTGGCTGCGTCCACCAAGGACACCGAGGCGCTCTTCGCGGCCAACCTGTTCTCCCTCGACGGGTTCTCCTTCGTGGAGAACGTGCGCCAGCTGTTCGCCGAGGGGGACGGCGTCTACCTGCGCTGGTACGCCAACTCACTGCTGTACGCGTTCGTCGGCGGTGCGGCGGCCGCGCTGGTCAGCGTCGCCGCCGGCTACGTCTTCGACAAGCTCGAGTTCCGCGGCAAGAAGGTGCTCTTCGGCCTGGTGCTGGTCAGCGTGATGGTCCCGCCCACGGTGCTCGCGCTGCCCATGTACCTGGTGGCCTCGGGCCTCGGTGCCGTCGACTCGGTCTGGGCGATCCTCGTGCCCGTGCTGTTCAACCCGTTCGGGGTCTACCTGGCGCGGATCTTCAGCCAGGGCTACGTGCCCGACGCCGTGGTGGAGGCCGCACGCGTGGACGGCGCGACCCCGCTGCGGACCTTCACGTCCATCGGGCTGCCGCTCATGGCGCCGGGGTACGTCACGATCTTCCTGTTCCAGCTCACGGCGATCTGGAACAACTTCATGCTGCCACTGGTCATGCTCTCCGACGACAGCCTCTATCCGGTGAGCCTCGGCCTGTACACCTGGAACAGCCAGGCCAGCATCACCCCGCTCTACTACCAGCTGACGATCGTCGGCTCGCTGCTCGCGCTGATCCCGCTGGTGGTCGCATTCCTGTTCCTGCAACGTTTCTGGCGATCCGGCCTGACGGCCGGCAGCGTCAAGTCCTGAACCACCGAGAGAGGCCACGATGACACTCGACGCGACCGCCCTGGGCTGGGACCTGCCGCTCCCCGCCGAGGACCGACGACTCAGCCCCGTGACCGGACTGGGCCGTGAGCACTGGGGCCAGATCGCCGACAACCTGCTGCTCGCGGTCAGGCGGTACGCCAGTGCGGAGGGCGCGCAGCTCGACCTGCCCGGCCGCCCCTCGCGCTCGGGCGCCCTCTCCGACGGCCTCGAGGGCTGGGCGCGGACCTTCGCGCTGGCAGCCATCCGCGTGCGCGGCGACGTCGGCGCGGACCCGCACGGACACCTCGCCTTCTACCGGCGTGGCCTCGTCGCCGGCACCCGGCACGCCACAGGCGGTCCGCGCACCGACGAGTCGTGGCAGGACATCCGCTCGATCGCCGACGCCGGTCAGCCCATGGTCGAGTCCGCGTCCGTGGCGCTCGGCCTGCACCTCAGCCGCCCGTGGCTGTGGGACACGCTGGACCCGGGCGAGCAGGACGGCGTGGCCGCGTGGCTGCACGACGCGCTCACCCACGACCCGGCGCCCAACAACTGGTACCTGTTCCCGATGATGGTGGCCGGCTTCCTCGAGGACGTCGGCCGCGGCGACGCCGCGAGCGCCGCCTCGTACCGCCACGGCCTGGAGCTCATCGAGCACTGGTACGACGGCGACGGCTGGTACCGCGACGGCGACGGCCGGGCCTACGACCACTACATCGGCTGGATCATGCACTTCTACCCGGTGCTCCAGTCATGGATCCGCCAGGACCAGGAGCTCCTGGACCGGTACGGCGACCGGCTGGCCGCCTTCCTCACCACCTACCTGCCCACGTTCGACGACAACGGCGCACCGCTGTACCAGGGACGCTCGCTGACCTACCGGACCGCCGCCCTCGCCGCACCGGCCATCGCCTCCGTGACGGGGCGCCACCCCTGGTCGCCCGGTGCGGCCCGCGCACTCACGAGCCGCACGCTGCGGTACTTCCTCGAACGAGGTTCCGTCGAGCGCGGGCTCTTCGGCCTCGGCTGGCACGGCCCGCACGACGCCAGCCTGCAGCCGTACTCCGGACCGGCGTCGCCGTACTGGGCGGTGCACGGCTTCGCCGGCCTGCTGCTCCCACCGGACCACGAGTACTGGACGGCGACCGAGGAGGCACCGCCGGCCCAGGACGGGACGCTCGCGATCCGCGGCGTCGGCTGGCTGGTGCAGCGCACACCGGACGGCCTGGCCCGCGTGCACAACCACGGCAGCGACCACCTGCACCCCGGCGCGGCGGAGGACGGACCCGCCGACCCGCTCTACGCCCGCCTCGCCTACTCGACCCGGACCGGCCCGACCACGGCGTCGAACGTGGCCGACAACTCCGTCGAGATCGAGCACGACGGCCGGGTCAGCGCGCGGCGCCGCGTCCACCCGCTCGGCACGGGCGAGGACTGGGCCGCCTCCGCCTGGCGGCCACGCTTCCCCGGCACCGCCGGGTTGGCCGCCGGACCGCCGCGCTCACCGGGGGCCCACCTGCCCGCCGCCTGGGTGGACACGCTCGTGCTCACGGACGGCGCCCACGAGGTGCGCGTGGTGCGCCTGCGCGGCATCCGTCCGGGCACCCCCGTACGGCTGACCGGCTGGGCGCTCGCCGCCGAGGAACCCGGCGGGCTGACGACGGCGCTCGCGGACGCCCCGGGTGTCGCCGGCCTGACGATCACCGGGGGTGGGCTGGTCTCGCACCTGGCGGGGCTGTGCGGGTTCGACGACGGCGAGGTGCTCCGCGCACCCGCGGGCACCGCCTACGGGCGCTGGGCCCTGGTGCCGGCTGTCACCGGCACCTGGCACGGGTCGCTGCTCGTCGCGCACGTGCGGCTGTCCGACGGGGAGGCGGGCGCGCCGGACGTGGTCGGCGCGACCGTGGACGGGCTCTCCGCCCGGATCAGCCTGCCGGGCGGGGAGCGCGTGGTGCGCTGGTCCGACGAGGTGCCGGTGGTGGAGCGGGCCTGACCGGCTCTAGCGGAAGTGTCCTCGCCCGACGGCCTGGCGGATCGCCGTCCGGTAGCCCTCGGGCATGTCGAGGGCGTCGGCCTCGTCGGGTGTCACGACGACGAGCTCCTTGTGCTCGTGGCTGTAGACGGGAGCGGCGTCGCCGTCGTACGTGGCGAGGTATGTGACGACGAAGACGTGCCGGTCGGGGAAGACGCGGTAGACCCAGGTGTGGAAGGGCTCCCCGACCTGCGCGTCCCAGGCGAGCTCCTCCTGGATCTCACGCGCGAGGCTCGCGGCCGGCTCCTCGCCGGGCTCCAGCTTGCCGCCCGGCAGCTCCCACTCGTCGCGCTCGTTGCGCAGCAGGGGGAGCCGGCCGCCCCAGCTGATCACCGCCTTGAGCGAGACGGGGAGCTGGTACTCGAAGTAGCCGGCGTTCCTCTCGACGAGGTAGGGCTCACCGGGGGAGCGGGTGTGCAGCGTCGCGACCATCGTTCGACGATAAGGCCTGTCGAAAGAGCCACTTCGACCGCACCGTGTACGACGACGCCGCGGCGTGGGCTGCGCAGAAGGCCGCCAGTCCCGTACGGGTCCAGTGGGACCCGGAGCGGACGCCGACGGGCACGGCGCTGGAGCACCGGTCGCTGCAGGTGGGGATCGGAGGGTCCGCCGTCGGCGGGTACGTGGACGAGTGGGTGGTCGGGTTGGAGGACATCACCGAGCGGGTCATCGCCTGGCGTGCCGAGCTGGCCGAGGGCGGTGCACCCGCCCTGCCTGCCGAGACGCCCTACCCGCTGCCGGACGACGTCGCGGTACGGATCGGCGCGGACCGGCCGCCGCGCGTGCCGTGCTGAGCCGCCGGCCCTGTCAGACCCGCGGCGCCAGCGTCGCGAAGGCGCGTTCGAGCAGGCCGGGCAGTTCGGTGCCGTCCTCGGTGTTGGCCCACGCCGTGAGCGCGACGTCGAAGCACGCGAGCGCCGACTGCACGAGCACCTCGGCGCGCAGTGCCGCGTCGTCGCCGGTGAGTCGCTCCGTGACGACCGGGGTGAGCAGGCGCGCCCAGGCGAGGTGCTTCTCGACGTTGCGTGCGCGCAGCGAGGCCGTGCTGCCGAGCACGCGCAGCGCCAGCTTGCCCCGCGCGTCCCCGATGGCATCCACCTGGTGGCTGACGAGCGTGTCGAAGGCGGCGGCGAGCGACTCCCACACCGGTTCGGAACGCGGTCGGGCGGCGAGCGTGTCGCGCACGTACTCGCCCCATCGGGTCGGGTCGCCGATGACGACGTCCTCCTTGGCCGGGAAGTACCGGTGGAAGGTGCGCGCGGACATGCCCGCGGCGGCGGCGACCTGCTCGACGGTCACCTGGTCGAAGCCGCGCTCGGCGAACAGCCCGAGGGCGATGTCGGTGATGCGTGCGCGTACCGCGTCGCGGCTGACTTCTCGCAGGCTCGGCCCACTGCTCGACGCGCTTGGCATGTTCGCCAGTGTAGGTGGGACAGAAGTGTCAGAGGCTGACAGGAATGGCGTACGCTGACAGGATATTCACCTCAAGGGAGTCTCACCATGCAGATGCGCACTCTGGGCCGGCAGGGCCTGACCGTCTCCGCCCTCGGCTACGGGGCGATGGGTACGGCGATGGCCTACGGACCCACCGACGACACGGAGTCGATCGCGGCGATCCGTCGCGCCCACGAGGAGGGCGTGACCCTCTTCGACACCGCCGAGCTGTACGGCTGGGGTGCGGGGGAGAAGCTGCTCGGCCACGCCCTCGCGCCGATTCGCGACGAGGTGGTGATCGCGACGAAGTTCGGCTACACCGAGAACTACGGGTCCGACTCGCGACCGGGGCACATCCGTGAGGTGGTCGACAACAGCCTGCGGAACCTGAACATCGACACCATCGACGTGCTCTACCAGCACACCACCGACCCGAACGTGCCGATCGAGGACGTCGTGGGCGTGATGAAGGAGTACGTGGAGGCCGGCAAGGTCAAGTACCTCGGCCTCTCCAACTCGGACGAGGACACGATCCGTCGGGCGCACGCGGTGCACCCGATCTCGGTGCTGCAGGAGGAGTACTCGATCTTCGCCCGTGACCGTGAGCCGCTGCTGCCCGTGCTCGAGGAGCTCGGCATCGGGCTCGTCGCCTACTCCCCGCTGGCCCGCGGCTTCCTGAGTGGCGCGGTGCGGCCGCGCAGCGAGCTGACCAAGGACGACACGCGCAACGTGATCGGCTGGTGGGCGCCCGAGAACTTCGCCGCCAACGTCGAGATCGCCGACCGGCTCGCCGAGCTCGCCGCGGCCAGGGGCATGACGCTCTCGCAGCTGGCGCTGGCGTGGCTGCTGGCCCGGAAGAACTACATCGTGCCGATTCCAGGGTCGCGCAACCCCGAGCGGGTCGCGCAGAACGTCGCCGCGGCGGCGATCACGCTGAGCGATGACGATCTGGCGCGCATCGCCCAGATCGCGCCGGACGGTGCGGTGGGCAGCCGGGGCCTCTAGCCGCGCGAAGCACCGGGCACCGGGTGCGGTGGCGGACTCGGATCGACGGGTGCGGCGACGAAAAGGCCTCGATCCGAGTTCGTCCACCATGTCAGGGTCGTCCCATGTTGAACGCCCCTGAGCAACGCCTCCTCGACGCGGCGCTCGACGTCGCCTCACGTCTTCCGGCCGACGGTACCTACCTGAACACGGTCGCATCTGCGGTGATGGACATCCACGGGGACGTCTACACGGGTGTGAACGTCGGCCACTTCACGGGTGGTCCGTGCGCGGAGCTGGTGGCGCTCGGGGTGGCGGCGGGTGCGGGCGCCGGCCCGATCTCGCGCATCGTCGCGGTCGGTGACGAGAACCGCGGCATCATGCCTCCGTGCGGGCGGTGCCGTCAGGTACTGCTCGACCAGCAGCCGGACTGCCGCGTCATCGTGCCCGACGGTCTCGACGCGTTCTCCGTTCCCGCTCGCGATCTGCTCCCGTACCCGTCCCAGCACCCGGACGCCAACCCGCCACGCCTGCTGCGGTTCAGCCCACGGCACTGGGATGACGTGGTCGACGGCGTCAAGACCGCGACGACTCGTTTCAACGACCCCGCTGCGCCGGGGCTGGCCACGCTCCTGTTCGAGTTCGACGACCGGTACCGGTCCCTGCCCGGGGTGGTCGCATCCGTCGAGCAGGTGCGGTTCGCCGACATCACCGACGCCCAGGCGGCCCTGGAAGGCTGCACGGCCGATGAGCTGCGCACGGCACTTCGGGCTTACTACTATCCCGAGATCGTCGTCGACGACGTAGTCGACTTCGTGCGGTTCCGGGTGGTCGAGCAGGGCTGACGCGTTCGTCGATGGCTGGTGGGCGGTCCGGGAGTTCATCCAGGACGCGGACTCCGACCGGCAGCAGTACCCGACCCGCTGCTCCACGGTGCGGCGGCTGGCCGTTCAGGGGCGGGTCGAGATCTGCTGGACCGCCCAGGCGTTCCCGTCGGGGTCGCTGAAGTAGCAGAACCCCACGTTGTCGAGCGGTTCGGGCATCGGCTCCGGGTTCTCGCCGAGCACGCGCACGTCGCTCACCTCCACGCCTCGCTCAGCCAGCTCCGCCTGGGCCTTCCTGACGTCGTTGACGACGAGTTGCAGTCCCTTGAGTGATCCCGGCGGCATCGCCGGCACCACGCCCTCGCCGATGACGATCGAGCAGCCCGATCCAGGCGGGGTCAGCTGCACGATGCGCTGGCCCTCGGCGATCTTCGTGTCGTGGTCGACGTGGAAGCCGACCTTGTCGCTGTAGAAGGCCTTCGCACGCTCGATATCGGAGACGGGCACGATGACGACTTCCAGGGTCCACTTCATGGTTGCTCCTCCAGCGGGTGGGTGGTTCGGGTGAGGACGGCGTTCAGCCGGTCGTACGACTGGCCGACTCCTCGGGTCATCGGGTAGCGGAGCACGGTCTCGCGCGCCTCCGGGGACGGGTACAGCAGGGTGCTGATGAGCCTCGTGGTGCCGGACAGCTCGGTGAGGTCGTGCGTCACCAGCGTCTCGCCGGGATAGGACTGGTCGTCGAACACCTCGGTGCAGACGAGGCGAGCCGGCCGTTCGACCACGCTGTACATACCGGACTGGGTCATCTCGGCGCCGTTCGGACCGCGGGAGACGAACCGCCAGCGCCCGCCGACCCGCAGGTCGACCGCGCACGAGACGAGCCTCCAGCCGCGAGCGCCGTACCAGCGGGTCAGCAGGCGTGGTGTGGTCAGCGCATCGAAGACGAGACCGGCGGGGGCGTCGAACGTCCGCGACAGCACGATCTCGCGGTCACCTGGTGCGGCGACCTGCAGCCGTCCGTCGGTGCTCATGACGGGTCGTCCCGCGGGGGAGCGGTGGGCTGGCCGTCGGCGGTGAGGTCAGCCAGCAGGGCATCAAGCTGCTGGTAGCTCTCGTCCCAGTAGTCGCGGTAGTTGGCCAGCCACGCCGTGGCGTCCCGCAGGGGCCCAGGTTGCAGCCGACACGGCCGGCGCTGCGCCTCCCGGCTCCGGGTGACGAGCCCCGCTCGCTCAAGCACCTTCAGATGCTTCGAGATCGCGGGCTGGCTGATGTCGAAAGGTGCGGCCAGTTCGGTGACCGTCGCTTCGCCCTCGGCCAGCCGGGCCACGATGGCGCGCCGTGTCGGGTCAGCGAGCGCTGCGAACGTCGCGTCGAGCCGCTCAGCGATGACCGCGCCCATAACCAAACAGTTTCATAACCATATGGTGATGTAACTGCGTGTGTGGCGAGTCTGTCAAGACTCCGGCGGGGTCACATCCGCTGCGGCGCGGCGATGCCCAGAACTTCAGGCCTGTCGAAGGACCGGGCAGAGGTCGTAGAACTCGATGTACGCCAGCCCGAACAGCTAGTCGCACGGGCGGTTCGGTTCGACCGGTGGGCCGAGCGGTGTGCCGGCGTCGGTCGCCTTGCGCAGGATGGAGCGGTTCACGACTCCAACCACCGCAACACCGCACCCTTTCGTGCGGTCCGCCCTCGTGACCAGGAGGAGGACCGCAGTCAACCGACCCCCTCGCGGTCAAATAGCGTAGGGCCCATGACGACACAAAGCTTCGCCACGACCGTCGCCGACTGGGCCGTCGGGCTCATGGAGACCCTCGGCGCACCGGGCGCGGGCGTAGCGATCGCCCTCGAGAACCTGTTCCCGCCCCTGCCGAGCGAGGTGATCCTGCCGTTGGCAGGTTTCACCGCCGCGCAGGGCACCCTCGTCCTGTGGCACGTCATCGTCTGGACGACGGCGGGCTCCGTGGTCGGCGCCATCCTTCTGTACGGGCTGGGCGCGTGGCTGGGCCGGGACCGCCTGCGCAACATCGTCGACCGGATGCCGCTGGTGAAGCTCGAGGACGTCGACAAGGCCGAGGACTGGTTCAACCGGCACGGCGACTGGGCGGTCCTGATCGGCAGGCTCATCCCGATCGTGCGCAGCCTGATCTCGATCCCGGCCGGTGTGGAACGCATGTCGCTCTGGCGGTTCCTCGCGTTCACGACGCTCGGATCCGGTGTGTGGAACACCCTGCTGGTCGGCGCGGGCTACCTGCTGGGCGACCAGTGGCACATCGTCGAGGAGAGCGTCGGCGTGTTCCAGAAGCTCGTCATCGTCGTGGTGGTCCTGCTGGTGGTCTGGTGGCTGGTGAAGACGCTGCGCGGACGCCAGGACGCGGACTCGCCCCGGCACGTGCGAAAGCGCTGAGTGGCGCGGACGGAGAAAGGCATGATGTTGCCGTGACTGACGACCGCACCGCGCAGACCCTCCGCTCGATCGCTCCGTACCTGGCCGACTGGGCCTCGTTCCAGGCCGCCTACCACGGCGTTCCCGGCCTCCAGCTCGCCGTCGGACGCCGTGGCGAGGTCTTCGTCGACCTTGCGTGGGGCAAGGCGAACCTGGAGACGGGGGAGGACCTGACCAGCGAGCACCTGTTTCGCGTCGCGTCCCACTCCAAGACGTTCACCACGGTGATCGTGATGCAGCTCGTCGAGCGCGGTGAGCTACGCCTGGACGACACAGCGGGTGACCTCGTGCCCGAGCTCACCGGCTCCCGCGCTGCCGGCGTCACCGTCCGGGAGCTGCTGGGCCACCAGGCGGGCATCATCCGTGACTCCTCCGACGGTGACTTCTGGCAGCACCACCGGCCCTTCCTCGACCGCGCCGAGGTGCTGGAGTGCGTGCGTTCCGAGGGTGTCGTCTTCGAGCCGAACCAGCACTTCAAGTACACGAACATCGGCTACAGCCTCCTCGGCGTCATCATCGAGCAGGTGACGGGCAGAACCTACGACGAGGTGGCGCGCGCCGCCGTCATCGAGCCGCTCGGCCTCACCCGCACCGGCACGGAGCTCGACCCCGGCCGCGCGGCCGAGTACGCGGCCGGGCACACCGGCCGCATCTCGCACGACGACGGACGCCGCGTCATCCCGCACGTCGACACCCGCGCCATGGCCGCGGCCACGGGCTGGTACTCCACCGCGCTCGAGATGGTCCGCTACGGCGCCACGCACGTGTTCGGCGACACCACGCTGCTCAGCGACGCCGGCAAGCGGATCATGCAGCGCGAGGAGTCCCGCGTCGAGGTGCGCGGTCAGCAGCTCGGCCGGTACGGCGTGGGCATCCAGCTCGGCGCGATCGGCGACCGTCAGGTCGTGGGCCACTCCGGCGGATACCCCGGCCACATCACGCGTACCTGGATCGACCCCGTCGACGGGCTCGTGGTCTCGGCCCTGACCAACGCCGTGGACGGCATCGCCACGCAGATCGCCGAGGGCATCATCCAGATCATCGGCCTGGCGCTCGCGGCCGCCGACGAGGTCGCGTCAGGCAAGGCTCCGGGCGGCGTTCCCGCGGGCGCGCCCCTCGGGCGCTTCGCCAACCTGTGGGGCGTGTCCGACGTCGTGGACCTCGGCGGGATCCTGCATGCGATCAACCCGCGCTTTGTGCAGCCGGCCGAGGTCGCGCAGCGGCTGGTCGTGTCCGGCGGTCGGCTGGTGCAGGAGCCCGTCGCCGGGTTCGGGACGGTGGGCGAACCGGTCGACGTCGAACGGGGCACCGACGGCGCGATCGTGTCCGTGCGGATCGGCGCCATGACCGCGTGGCCGATCGATGCGTACCGGGCGGGCTCAGGTCCGGCCACCTCGCCGAGCACGGCCGGGTGACCTACGCGCCCAGTCGGGAGCGCGCCATCAGCTCGAGCACCTGCATGAAGCGTTGTGTGCCCGCTCGGCCCAGGACGAACGGGTTGCGGTCCCCGGACCCCTCGCGCACCTGCCGCAGCCGCTCGAGCCCGCCGTCGGACTGGGCGTGGTTGTTGAGCTCGACGTCCACGCGGGAGCGTCGCATCAGGGCGGCGTAGCGGACCACGGAGCGCACGTAGTCGCGCTTGCCCGACGCCGCCTCGGGCATACCGGTGCCGCCCCAGAGCATCGCCGTGTGCCGCCGTCCCTTCCACGAGACGGGGAAGATCGGGGAGACGGTACCCGGGGTGTGGCCCGGCGTGTACGGCAGACGGACGGTGGTGCGGCCCAGGGTGAGGCGCTGCCCGTCGGTGATCTCCAGGTCCCGTTCGGGTGCGTCGGGCGAGTCGTCCGCGGCGACCAGGTCCCAGTCGGCAGGGCTCATGAGCACGCGAGCCCCGTAGCGGTCCGCGACGTACCGGGCCCCGCCGAAGTGGTCGGCGTGACCGTGCGCGACCACCACGTAACGGATCCTGGCCGGGTCGACGCCCAACCGGCGCAGCCCCGGCACCAAGATGTTCTCCGCCTGGTCCCGCGATTCCAGGGCGTCGATCAGGATCACGCCGTCGGAGGTCTCCAGTGCCGCGGCCGAGACGAAGTCGGTGCCGACCATCGTGACGTCGTCGAAGACGCGGGTCGGGTCGGGATCGGGGGCCGACGGCGGCAGCCAACCGTCGGCCATCGCCTCGATCAGCGCCAGTAGCACCGGGTCGTCGCCGGCCAGCTGGGCGGCGCGCTCGGCGTACTCCGCGGGAGTGTCAGGTGACGGTGACGGTTCGTCCGCAGACGGTGAGCCCGACGACGGCGGGGCCGGTTTCGCGGCGCTTCCTCCAGGGTTCTGAGCGGGATCCTGCGCCGACCGATCCACGCAGCTCGCCAGCGGGACCACCGCTGCTGCTGCGAGGACGGCGCGACGGGACAGCGTGGCATGGCGGAGCAGATCCATCCGGCGATCGTACGAAGCGGTCGACCGGCTCGGCCGGAGGGCACGCGGTGTCCACCGGAGACCGTCGGCACCGGCGTCGGCGCGGGGGAGGACTTGTACTGGGCAGGGTGTGTTGCTCTGCGTCGACACTGTCCACGGAGGGCAACCGACCCCGCCCGCGTGGTCTCTCCTCGTCCGTCCAGCAGGCCTGGTGCGTGCCCCGGTGCCGGTACCCGCATCGCGGTAGCGTTGGCAGGTGACGTTCAACGAGGGTGGTCAGTTCGAGGGCGGCCGCGTCCGCAGAGGTGGCGGACGTCGTGGCGCGGTCGCCGTGGGCGGCGGAGGCGGCGTGGCGATCGTCATCGCCCTCGTCTACATGCTGGTGACCGGCAACAGCCCGCAGGACATCCTCGGCGGCACCACATCGGGTGGCGGGAACACGGGCGAGGCCGGCTACATCGAGGAGTGCACGGCCGAGGAGGCCAACGCGAACCGCGAGTGCCGCCTGAACGCGGCGGTGCAGTCGCTCGACGCCTACTGGACCGCGACCCTCCCGGACCAGGGCGGCGTCGAGTACCAGATGCCCGAGGTCGTGAGCTTCACCCAGGCCGTCGACACGGGCTGCGGCTCGGCGACGTCCGCCACCGGACCGTTCTACTGCCCCGCGGACACCACCGTGTACGAAGACCTCGCATTCTTCGACCAGCTCTCCAGCCAGTTCGGCGCCGAGGGCGGTCCGCTCGCCGAGATGTACGTGACGGCGCACGAGTTCGGGCACCACATCGAGAACCAGCTCGGACTCTTCGAGCGGGCCGACCGTTCCGGCACGGGCGCCGACTCCGACTCGGTGCGTATCGAGCTCATGGCCGACTGCCTCGCCGGCATGTGGGCAGGCAACGCCGCCACCACCGAGGACCCGGACACCGGGGTCACGTTCCTCGAACCGATCAGCCGGGACGAGCTGGAGCAGGCGCTGTCCGCGGCGTCGGCGGTCGGCGACGACAACATCCAGCGTCGATCAGGCGGCGACGTGAACCCGGAGGCGTTCTCGCACGGCTCCAGCGAGCAGCGTGTGCAGTGGTTCTCCACCGGTTACAACGGTGGCACCATCGACGACTGCAATGCGCTGGACGCGGCCAACCTCTGACCTTCCGGTGCACCCAGCAACCAGGGCCCGGCACCTCCGGGTGCTGTGCTCAGCCCACCCAGGTGCGGTGGTCGCGCGCCGCGAGGTGGATGATCTCCAGCTCGCGGTCCGTGTGCACCGCTCGCCGGCTCACGAGCCACGGCACCAGCTCGTCCGCGGTGAGCACCTCGACGTCGTCCCGCGGCCCGACGACCCGGGGCTGGTCCGCCCGGACGAACACGATGAGCGCCTGCACGTTGATCGGCACCTTCGTGGCGCGGCTCAGGATCTCCTGGGTGCGGCGGGCGGAGCTCCGGGCGACGTCGGCGGTGACGTCCTGCAGGGGCCGGTACACGGTCTGCACGGTGTAGACGCCGGCCGGCCCGATCACGAGCTGGTCGAGCTCGAGCACGCCGAGTCCTTCCTCGTCGCTGGTCGACAGGTGCCGCCCCGAGCCGGTTGGCGCCTCCGTGCGGACGGACTGGAGGACGCGCCACGTCGGGTGCTGGGCAATGAGCTCCCAGAGCTCCTGGGCCACGGCCCGCACCCCGGCGATGCGGCGGTTCAGCTCACGGTGCTCCTCGTCGGGCCGCCCCCGGAGCCGCCCGCGCACCACTGCCGCGGTGTGCTCCCGGAAGTACGCGCTGCGCTGCGCGAGCAGGTGCTTTGCGGGGCGGTTGTTGGTCAGATCGTCCCCGCGGGCCAGCCGGCCGGTGCGCAGGTACGGGAGAGCGCTGGTGACGGTGACGGGAACGCTGGGGGAGTCAGTGCCCATGAGCGGAAGGTACGTGCGCGACTGCGCGAGCGCGCGCCGGGGCGGTGATAAGCCCGGGTGAACGGGGCCGGCCGCCGTCGGCCGTCCGGCCGTCCGTTCAGTCCTGCCTGGCGGGAAAGGCCCGGCGGGCCAGCAGCACCACGGTGAGGGCCGCGCCGACGAGTACGGCTCCGGTCCACGGCACGACGCCGGCGCCCGCACTGTCGAGCACGAGCGCCCCGAGGGCCGCGCCGCCGCCGATCCCGATGTTGGCGGTTGCGTTGACGAGCGCGCCCACGGCGTCGGGCGAGGCTCCGCGCGTCCGGATCGCCGCCGTCTGGAAGACGGCGGCGACCGCGCCGAAGCCCACACTCCATACAGCCGCGGCGGCGAGCGTGCCCACCGTGCCGGGGAACGCGACGCCGAGTGCCAGGATGCCGCCCACGACGACGACCAGGGTGACCACGGTGGTCTGCCGGGGCCGCACGTCGAGCCGGGCGGCGGCGTACCAGGCGCCGATCAGGCCGAGCGTGCCGATCAGCAGCAGCGCCGGGCCGAGCGCGGAGGCGGCGAGCCCGGCGCCCAGGAGCAGCACGGACACGTAGGTGTAGACGGTGTAGTGGCCCAGGTACGCGAGCGCGTTCGCCGCGGTGACCTGGGCGAGGGCGGTACGGCGGGCACCGCGCGCGGCGTCGTCGGGGGGAGCGCCGCCGCCGGGCACCGACGGCAGCAGCAGGGCTGTGAGCACCGCGGCGAGCGTGCACGCCCCGGCCAGCACCAGGAAGGCGGTGCGCCAGCCGACCGCTGTGCCGAGCGACGTCGACAGGGGCACGCCGAGCACGAACCCGGCCGATGCGCCGAGCGTGACCAGTGCCAGGGCGCGTCCCGCCAGGTGCGGGCGGACCAGGCGGGACGCGTAGCCGATGCTCACCGAGAAGAAGACCGCGTGCGACGCGCCGCCCAGCGCACGGGCCGTCGCGACGAGTGCGAACGTGGGCGCGAGCGAGACGACCACGTTGCTCACGGTGTAGATGCCGAGCGTGCTGAGCAGCACCGTCTTGCGTGGCAAGCGGCGCGTGACCGCCGTCAGGGGGAGTGCCAGAGCAGCGACCATGAACGCGTACGCGGTGACGAGCAGCCCCGCGACGCCCTCGGAGACGGACAGGTCGTCGCTGATCAGTGGGAGCAGGCCGACGGGCACCAGCTCGGTGGTGATGGCGACGAACGTGGCCAGTGCCAGGGCGAACAGCCCGCCTGCGGCCTCGCGGACGCTGCCGGGCTGCCACGGCTGGGTCGTCCTCCTCGCTGCAGACATGGTCCCCATCCTGACATCGCGGCATGGTGAGGCAGGCCACCGCCCGACGGCGCCCGGACCCACTAGACTGGACGGGCCCCCGCCGCCGTGGGCCGAGCGACGAACCACCACCCCCAACCGTGAGGACCATCTGCGTGATCACTGCCCATGGCGTCGAGCTGCGCGTCGGTGCGCGTGTGCTGCTGAGCGAGGCGACCTTCCGGGTCGCCTCGGGCGACCGCATCGGCCTCGTGGGCCGTAACGGCGCCGGCAAGACCACGCTGACCAAGACCCTCGCCGGGGAGACCCAGCCGACGGGCGGGCAGATCGTGCGCGGCACCGACATCGGCTACCTCCCGCAGGACCCCCGCACGGGCGACCTCGACGTCCTCGCCATGGACCGTGTGCTGTCCGCGCGCGGCCTGGACAAGGTCATCACCAAGATGCGCGAGGCGGAGGGCGAGATGGCGTCGGCCGACGAGGCGACGCAGACCGCCGCGATGGAGCGCTATCCCAAGCTCGAGGCCCGCTTCCTGGCCGCCGGCGGGTACGCCGCCGAGTCGGAGGCGCAGATCATCACCGCGAACCTGGGTCTGGACGACCGCGTGCTCGCGCAGCCGCTGGGCACGCTCTCCGGTGGGCAGCGCCGCCGGATCGAGCTCGCGCGCATCCTGTTCAGCGGCGTCGAGACGCTGCTGCTGGACGAGCCCACCAACCACCTCGACGCCGACTCGATCATCTGGCTGCGCGACTACCTCAAGGCGTACAACGGCGGGTTCATCGTGATCAGCCACGACGTCGACCTGCTGCGTGCCACCGTGAACAAGGTGTTCCACCTGGACGCGAACCGGGGCGAGCTCGACCAGTACAACATGGGCTGGGACACGTACCTGGAGCAGCGCGAGACGGACGAGCGACGTCGTCGGCGTGAGCGGGCGAACGCGGAGAAGAAGGCCGGCACCCTGCTCGCCCAGGCCGAGAAGATGCGCGCCAAGGCGACCAAGGCGACCGCCGCGCAGAACATGATCAAGCGCGCCGAGAAGATGCTCGGCGGCCTGGAGAACGAGCGTGCCGCCGACCGCGTGGCCAAGCTCCGCTTCCCGACGCCGGCGCCCTGCGGGCGAACGCCGTTGACCGCGAGCGGGCTGTCCAAGGCATATGGGTCGCAGGAGGTGTTCGCGGGGGTCGACCTGGCGATCGACCGCGGGTCGCGCGTCGTGATCCTCGGCTTCAACGGTGCGGGCAAGACGACGCTCCTGCGCATCCTCGCGGGCGTCGAGGCCCCGGACACCGGCGAGGTCGAGCCCGGCCACGGCCTCAAGCTCGGCTACTACGCCCAGGAGCACGACACGCTCGACATGGACGCGACCGTCGTGGAGAACCTGCGGCACGCCGCGCCCGACCTCACCGACACCCAGGTGCGCTCGGTGCTCGGCTCGTTCCTGTTCAGCGGCGACGACGCCGAGAAGCCCGCGAACGTGCTCTCCGGCGGTGAGAAGACGCGGCTCGCGCTGGCGACGATCGTCGTCTCCGGCGCCAACGTGCTGCTGCTGGACGAACCCACCAACAACCTCGACCCGGCATCCCGCGCCGAGATCCTCGGGGCGCTCAAGACGTACGAGGGCGCGGTCGTCATGGTGACCCACGACGACGGTGCGGTCGAGGCCCTGGAGCCCGAGCGCGTGCTCCTGCTGCCCGACGGCGACGAGGACCTCTGGAACGACAGCTACCAGGAGCTCGTCTCCCTCGCCTGACGGTCGAACCGGTCAACCGCTGGTCGCGGCGGTCAGACGCTGCTCAAGAGCCTGAGCGGCTGGGGGAGAGCACTACTCCGCGGGCCCTGTTGCTCTGCGTGGACATTGTCCACGCAGAGCAACAGGGCCCGCTGTCGTCATGTCTACCCAGAGGCGCGGCGAGGTCCCGACAGGCTCGATCAACGGTTGGCCGGAGCAGCTCAGTGCAGCTGGGACTCGATCAGCGCGTCTTCCTCGTCCTCGGCGCTGCGCCGGCGCTCCTTGGGCGCCTTGCGGGCCCGGACCCCTTCGCCGTCGGACGCCTCGCCGGAGGCCAGCAGCAGGTCGCCCGCCGACACGTTCTCCCCGCGCAGCGTTCCCCGCTCGCGGCGCCACAGCACGATGTATCCGCCCACGGCGCCGAGCGCGAAGATGGCCCACTGGAACGCGTAGGAGAGGTGCGAGCCCGGGTCGGTGTCGGGCTTGGGCAGGGTCGCCAGCGCGACATCGGGAGCGGGCTGTTCCGACCGCAGCGCGCCGTACGCGCCGACCGTGCGCCCCTCGGCCCACCCTGCGCCGTCGGGCCCGGCGGCGAGCACCTGGGCCGTCGAGATCGCCTGCACCTGGCCGGGCTGCGCGCCGCGGTCGGACGGCGGCTCGTCGGCGCGCAGCGAGACCACGACGGTCACGTCGCCCGAGGGCGCGTCCGGGACGGCGTCCGGGCCCCGCGCGTCGCGCCCGAGCGGCACCGTGCCGCGGTTGACGACCAGCACGATCTCCTGGCCGTTCGGCAGGTGCGCCTCGAACGGCACCAGCACGTGATACCCGTTGCGACCCGCGACCGGCCGGTTGCGCAGGAGCACGGTCGCGTCCGTGACGTACGTGCCCTCCAGCTCGACCGGACGCCAGATGTCGGAGCCCGGCACCACGGCACCCGGTCCGGGCAGGATCTCGTTCACGGGCACCGCGGGCGCCGACCAGTTGTTCTCGATGAGGTCGATCTCGGCCTCGCGGGACTCGTACCGGTTCCACTGCCAGCGTCCGGCGATCAGGCACAGGGCGGCCAGGACCACGGCTGCCACCGCGAGGATCACCCACTGGCGGGTGGTGCGCGGGCTGCGGGACTCGTCGTCGCTCACGGCACGCGGTCCAGCTCCGCGACAGCCACCGTCTGCTTCCAGAACGACCGGGAGGCGAGGAACTGTTCGAGGTGCTCACGGTGCTCGTCGCACGCCAGCCAGACCTTGCGGCGTTCGGGGGTGTGCAGCTTCGGGTTGTTCCAGAGCAGTCCCCACGCCGCCGGGGCGCGGCAGCCCTTGGCGCTGCAGATCAGCTCGCCCTCGGGAACGGGGTCGGGTGCGGGGCCGGAGAGGCCGAGGAGGTCCATCGGTCGTTTCTCTCAGTCGTCGACGTGATCGATGACGCGGCCGGCACCGGGGGCACTCGGAGCAGCGGGGGCATCCGGGGCGTCCGGCACGTCGGAAGCCGGTGGCAGCTCCTCGAGCAGGGGGGCGGCCTGCGGCGTCACGGGGGAGGTGTCGTGCGTGACCTGGTCCCGTCCGGCGTTGGCGATCAGCACCGCGGAGTACGGCAGCACGACCGCGGCGGCGACGAGTACCCACCGGACCCAGCCGTCGACCAGGACCGCACCGAGGATGCAGACCACGCGGATGGACATCTGGATGAGATAGCTCCGTGTGCGGCGCGCCTGGTCCACCGCCAGCGGCTCGGGAGCCGAGGTGATGGACGGGACCGGCTCGCTCATGCAGCAAGTCTACGTCCGCGACGTCCGCGCGGAACCCGCCGGGCACAGCGCGGACGGATGTCACACGTCCGGGCACCGCGAATGGTTGTTGTAGAAAACCGACAAGGACCGGTGGATCCCTGTGGCCCGGCGCGCGCGGCGCGGGCCCGACGCGCGGGGTAGCGTCGCAGCGGACCCGGATCGACCCAGGTACCGGCCGCGGCCCCCCAGCCTCGCGCGGCTTCATGCGAACGTGCAGCATTCCAGCATCGAGGAGTTCAGGTGACCACCATGCCCGCCACTCAGAGCATCGCCGCAGGTCCCACGGGCCGTGTAGTCGTCGTGACGGGTGCCGCTCGCGGCATCGGCCGCGCCATCGCCGAGCGTTTCGTGGCCGACGGCGACCGCGTCGCCACCATCTACCGTGGCGGCGACCTGCCCAAGGGTGTCGAGGGCTACGTGGCCGACGTCACCGACTCCGCGGCCGTCGATGCCGCGTTCACCGCCATCGAGAAGGAGATGGGCGTCGTCGAGGTGCTCGTCGCCAACGCGGGCGTGACCAAGGACCAGCTCCTCATGCGCATGAGCGACGAGGAGTTCGAGTCGGTCCTGGACGTGAACCTCACCGGAACGTTCCGCTGTGTCCGCCGTGCGTCCAAGGGCATGATCCGGGCGCGGAAGGGCCGCATCGTGCTGCTGGGCTCGATCGTCGGCCTGTCGGGCGGCCCCGGCCAGGTCAACTACTCGTCGTCGAAGGCAGCCCTGGTGGGCATGGCGCGCTCGATCACCCGCGAGCTGGGTGCGCGCGGCATCACGGCGAACGTCGTCGCGCCGGGCTACGTCGAGACGGACATGACGGCGGCGCTGTCCGACGACGTGCGCAACGGTTACCTCAAGACGATCCCGGCCGCCCGGTTCGCCGTGACCGAGGAGATCGCGTCCGTGGTGTCGTTCATCGCGTCCGACGCCGCGGGGTACGTCTCCGGCGCCGTCATCCCCGTCGACGGTGGCCTCGGGATGGGGCACTGACCCGTACGCTGTCGCCGCGGCCCGCGGATGGGCCCGAACACATCCGCCATTCTTGATATGAAGCACGGCGTGCAGTTTCGTCTCACGCCGTCATGCGCATTACGCTCGCACCCAGCGCAGGGGTTGTTTCGGCACGCCTGCGCCTGATCGGAAGGACAACATGGGTCTCCTCGAAGGTAAGAAGCTGCTCGTCACGGGCGTGCTGACGGACTCGTCGATCGCATTCCACGCAGCCCGGCTCGCTCAGGACGAGGGCGCCGAGGTGGTTCTCTCGTCCTTCGGGCGGCAGATGAAGCTCACGCAGGCCTTCGCCAAGCGGCTGCCGGTCGAGGCACCGGTGGTCGAGCTGGACGCGACCAGCCAGGAGAACCTCGACGGTCTCGCCGACGCGATCCGTGCGGAGGGCTTCGACCGCATCGACGGCGTGGTGCACTCGATCGGGTTCGCGCCGCAGTCCGTCATGGGCGGCAACTTCCTCAGCGGAACCTGGGAGGACGTCGCCACCGCGCTGCACGTCTCCACGTTCTCGTACAAGTCGATCGCCGTGGCGGCGAAGGAGCTCATGACCGACGGCGGCGCCGTCGTCGGGCTGACGTTCGACGCGCAGTTCGCCTGGCCCGTGTACGACTGGATGGGCGTGGCCAAGGCGGGCCTCGAGTCCGCGAACCGCTACCTGGCGCGTGACCTCGGCCCCGAGGGCATCCGCTGCAACCTCGTCTCGGCCGGCCCGATCCGGACCACCGCCGCCAAGTCCATCCCGGGCTTCGCGACGATGGAGGACGCCTGGCCGACGCGAGCCCCGCTCGGCTGGGACCAGACCACCGCCGAGCCGGCGGCGCGTGCCGTCTGCGCGCTGCTGTCGGACTGGTTCCCGGCGACGACCGGCGAGATCGTGCACGTCGACGGCGGCGTGCACGCCATGGGTCAGTAGATGGGCTGGAGGCACTGATGGGCAGAGCGTCGGGCACGGAGCCCACCAGGTCGCCGGGACGGCGTCTGGTGCTGCTCCGGCACGCGAAGGCGGAGCCGCCGTCGGACCTTCCCGACGAGACGCGACCCCTCGCCCTGCGTGGCAGGGACCAGGCGGTGAAGGTCGGTGCGGCACTCGTCGAGGCCGGCCTCGTGCCCGACGCCGTGCTCGTCTCCGGTGCGGTGCGCACCCGCCAGACGTGGGACCTGGCGCGCAAGCACCTGGGGGAGCCGCCGGTGGCCTACACCGACGACCTGCTGGGTGCGATGCCGCGCGGGGTGCTCGCGCTGGTGCGTGAGCTCGACCCCGCCGCCCGGACCGTCCTGGTGGTCGGCCACGAACCCGCCATGGCGGGCACGGCCGAGCTCCTGGCCGGCCCGGGATCGGAGGACGGAGCCCTCGCACAGGTGCGCGTGGGCGTCCCGACGGCGACCTACTCGGTGCTCGAGGCCGACCTGGACTGGGCGGACTGGGACCGCAAGGCGGCCCGTCTGACGGAGGTCACCCGCCCGGCCTGACGCCTTTCAGTGTCAGACACGAACGGACGTGTCAGACGCACGGATCACCCTGGTGACCTGAGCGTCTGACACGTCCGTTCGTGTCTGACAGGACTCGGCTCAGAGGAGGGCCAGCAGGTTGTCCAGGCGGTCCTCGATCACGTGGGGGGCCTGCTCGCGGACGAGCGGCTTGGCGTTGAACGCCACGCCGACGCCGGCCAGGCCGATCATGTCGAGGTCGTTCGCGCCGTCGCCCACCGCGACCGTCTGCTCCAGCGGCACGCCGGCCTGCGCGGCCCACTCCCGGAGTGTCGCGGCCTTGGCGGCCCGGTCGATGACGGGGCCGATGGTGCGGCCGGTCAGCACACCGTCGGCGACCTCCAGCCGGTTGGCCCGCACGAGCTCGATCCCCAGCTCGCGCGCGATCGGGACCGCGATCTCCTCGAACCCGCCCGAGACCAGCCCGAACGCCCAGCCGCGGGCGTGGCACTCGGCCACCAGCTCGCGGGCGCCCGGCATCAGCTCCACCGCCGCGCGGACCTTGTCCAGTGCCTCGACCGGCACGCCGGCCAGGGTCGCCACGCGCTCGCGCAGCGACCCGGCGAAGTCGAGCTCGCCCCGCATCGCGCGCTCGGTCACGGCCGCCACCTGCTCGCGGGTGCCGGCGTGCTCGGCGATCAGCTCGATGACCTCCTGGCGAAAGAACGTGGAGTCGGCGTCGGACACGATGAGTCGCTTCACGGGACCAGTGTGCCGGAGCGGCGCGCCGCCGCGCGGCCCAGTCCACACTGCGCGCCGCCCGGGCCGCCCGGCAGCGCGGGCGCCCGAGGCGCCCGAGGCGCCCGAGGCGCCCGAGGCGCCCGAACGTAGGGTTGGTCGCTCTCTGAGCGCTCAGAGTGCGACCAACCCTACGTTCGCCTGCCTGCCTGAATGGGCCTCAGGGGCGGATCGTCAGTAGTTACCCCGGGCGATCCAGTTCTTGCCGTCTGCGGCTATGCCCTCGAGGATGCGCAGAGTGGGCGCGAACCCGGTGGTGTCGAGACTCACGTCCAGCGGGTTGTCCGGTGCGACCTCGGGACCGGTGTCGGGCCGTTCAGGGCTCCGTTGGTCGTGCGCGGCGAACTCCTCCGATCCCTTGGTGACGAGGATGTCCCTGGCCGGCCCGTTGGTGAGGGTCAACCGTAGGTTCTGCCTGCCGTCGGTGCCCTTGACGACGTTGACCGAGGAGACCGCGTCGAAGCGGAAGGTGTTGCGCTCCTCGCTGTTGAACGCACCTGTCTCGAAGTTCAGCACCTTGCTGACCTCGCGGACGCCGTCCTCGGTGATCAGGAACAGCCGCAAGGCGTATCTGTTGTACCGCCACGGGCCGTTGCGCTCCTGGGCCCTGCTGGCGCTGGGAGTGGGAACTCGGAGCACGGCATACGAGATCACGTCGCGCCATGAGATGCGGAAGTGCTCAAGGGCATCGGCGATCAGGATCGTGGTGTCGCTGCGCAGCCACTTCTCCATCTCGTCCTCGCTCGGCCGGGCGTCCTTCAGCCTCTGCGTCCAACGCCGGAACTCGTTCTCCCGCCCTTCCTTGCGCCGACGTTCGTCGTCGACGTCGTCAAGGTAATGGCGTCTCCCACTGGCGACCTTGTACCACTTTCTCGCGGTGTATAGCCCGCCGGCCACCGCCAAGACAGAGGTGATAGCCGCTCCGACGGGTTGAACCTGGAGCGCGTTCTGGACAACGGAACCGACCGTGAGCAACAGGACTGTCAGCCCCAGTACACAACGGATCTTGGTCCTGTCGGCAATGTGAAAACGAAGCTTGTGGTCGTCGATGGTGCCGGATTGCCACTGCTCCCGTACGTCGATGGCGTGGTAGCGGATCAGCCAGACGACATTCGCGAGCGAGACGTTGCTCTCCCGATAGATCTCGACGATCTCGTCGCGCAGGTAACTACGGACGCCGGCTGTCTCGGCGAGCCACCAGTCCTTGTTGCTTCCTTGCGGCCGGTACCTGCTGAAGTAGTACACGAAGGATCTGGTGACGCTCGCGGCAAAGCCCTCGCCATCGGAGTTTGCATCGGCCGCGCTCGTGCGCCGCCGCTGCTCCTCCCATCGGAGTCGCTCGACGCGATAGCGCCACTCGAAAGCATTGCGCGTGGTGAAATAGGCAGCGGCGATCGCGAGGGTGAGGGCCACGATCGCCACGGGTTCAGCACTGCTGACGGCCAGCCATCCGAGATAGCCGACAGTGAGGGCACACAGGAGTTTTCCTGCAGTGATCAGAGCGTGTTCACCTGAGGCGATGGCTGGATCTTGGGCATGACGAGCTCGGGGTCCAGCGGGGTCGGCTTCGAAGTAGGCCCAGGCGCGATAGCCGCGGTTCCCAGAATGGCGCTCGACAAGGGCCCGCTTCTTGGTGCTCGCCCAGACGCCGTCCTTTGTCGCACCTGACAGCACCTTGTCGAGATGTCGGAGCGCCCTTTCGCGGAGTTCCACGGGTAGCGCCAAGATCCGCTTCTCTGCCAGGTCGGTGCCCTCGGCCGAGGGGTCGAGCCGGTTGACGATCAGTTCACGGACCGCTCCGAGCGCCGGACCGTACTCCTCGTCGTCCTCATAGGCGACGAATCGCGTGGCCGCGTCGGTGAGACGGGCTCGTTCGTCCTTCGTGAGGTCCCGATCGGACCGTGCGCTGAACATGGACAAGGCCCAGTGGAAGCGCACCTCGGCGGTTTCCAGCCCATCGGCCATGGCCGCGCTGAACAGGTCCTCGGCCTTGCGGGGCACTCCATCTTCCAGATACCGCACGCCGGTCTGGTACTTCTTCTCCGGCGGATCGGTCGCACCGATCTGATAGACGTTCGCGTTGTGGACGACGCTCGCCTGGATGGCGACCATGCTCCCCGGCCCGGCACTGTTGTCCGTCCTGATGTCGCCTGGCTCGGGCGGAGGCGGTGGCGGCGTGCCGTCGGCGTTCATGCGATCCCGTTCAGTGCGGTGATGACGACGGCGGTCTTCGCCGCGAGGCCCGTCAGGTGCCCCACGAGACCACCGAACTGCCGGAGCGCGATGACCGCCTTCTTCTTGCCCTTCGCGTCAGGATCTCGCAGTGCTGTCTCGGCGTTGACGAGGCCGCTCTTCGCGGCGTCGTAGGTCTCCTCGTCGACAGCCCCGTCGGCACGGTGGGCATCGAGCAGCGCGCGAAGCTCGGCCAGCGCCTTGGTCGGGTCGGTCACCTGCTCCCGGTGGGAGGCCGCGGACATCCAGACCGAACTGCCGGTGACGTTCGCCGCCTGGATCCCCACGTTGCCTGACGCTGTGTTGTTCACGGTGGTGCTGGGCGGGGTGGGGCGAGGATCGTTCGGGGTCATGGGCGTCTCCTCTGCTTCGTTGGCCAGCTCGACTGCGAGCTCGATCGCGAATGCCGCGGCGTGCGCCGCCGCGCGGGGTTGCCAGGTGCCGTCGTTCGCCGATGTCTTCTCATCGTCGGCCCGGTCGCTGATGCCGCGGATGATCGCGACCGGGGCGCTGTTGAGGTGCCCGGCATGAGCGATCCCGGCGGCTTCCATCTCGATGGCCGTCGCGTTGTTGTAGTGCTTGTGGATCCGACGAGCCTCGACGGAGACGCGAGAGTTCAGGACCACCTCGCCCGCTGCGATGGCACCGAACGTGACGCTCGGACGACCGCCGTCCGACATGCGGGCGTCCAGCGGCAGCCGTGCCGTCCAGGTTCCGGAACGCTCGAGGTGGTGGGCCAGCTGACTGAGGTGATGCGACGTCTTCCACTCGCTCGGACGGGCCTTGAAGCCGTCGTCCTCACTCGTACCGCCCTGGTAGGCGAACACGCGATCGGCCACGACCACCTGGCCGAGTGGCGTGGAGTCCCAGACCGCTCCCGCAACTCCGACGAACAGCGCCGCCACAGGCGAGAACTGCTGGATCGCCCGCTCGGCGAGCACCGCGGAGTTGGAGTTGCCGACTCCGACCAGCCCGACCGCGATCCTGCAGTCGGTGCCGTCGACCGTGCCGATCTCGAACCGCGTCCCGGTGCTGTGCCGATGTTGCTCGATGTCCTTCAGGTGCTGTCGGACTGCCTTGTACTCGAGATCCAGTGCTGTCAGAACGACGACCACGCGTGCGTCAGTCATCGACCCTCCTCGGAATCGTTCGATGGTTCAGGGCGGGTGAGCGGGGGGTGCAGTGTCGTGGCAGGTCCCGCACGGAACAGGCGAGCGGGACGGCCGGTGGTCATGCGACGGTCGGCCCCGGCGGACTCGATGAAACCCGGGACACGCTGGACCTTGCGATAGAAGTTGCGTGGGTCGAGATCGATGCCCCACACCGCCTCATAGACCTCCTGGAGATCGGCGATGGTGAAGGTCTTGGTGCAGAAAGCTGTCGCCAGCGGGGTGTGCTCGAGCTTGGTTCTGACCAGCTCGACGGCGTCGTTGACGATCTTCCAGTGGTCGAACGCGAGCTGGACGCTTCCGGACAGCACCTGCTCAACCGGTACCCACGCGGCTCCCGACGCGTCGGTACCCGCCACAGGCTCGGGAAGTCCCGGTGCGATCGCCAGGTAGGCGATAGACAGCACACGGCCGCGTGGGTCGCGGCCAGGTGTGCCGTAGGCCCCGACCTGCTCGATGTGCAGGTCGCTACCGTCCAGATCTGCCTCCTCCTGGAGCTCGCGCAGGGCGGCGGCGTAGATGTCCTCCTCGACGTTGTTGAGAAAACCTCCCGGCAGGGCCTGGGCGCCCTGGAAGGGCTCGATCCCGCGCTCGATCAACAGGACGTGGAAGACCGACGCGCGCAACGTCAGGATCACGAGGTCGACTGCCACCGAGATCTCCGGTGGCGTCCACGTGCTGTCATCGGTCACCGGCGATCACCCCTTAATGTCGAACTGACAATAAGGGGTCGAAGGTCGCCCGAGCAAGAGCAAACCAGGAATGGGATGCGTCGAACGGAGGAGTGGTCGCACTCTGAGCGCTCAGAGTGCGACCACTCCTACCTTCGGCGGGTCGCGCGGCGGCGCGACGCCGTGGCGAGCGCAGCGCGTCAGTGCCGCAGTCCTGTCAGTCGACGACCGTGCCCTTCGGGACCACCACGAGTCCCGACTCCGTGACTGTGAAGCCACGCGCCCGGTCCTCGTCGTGGTCCACACCGATCCTCGCCCGCTCGTTGACGATCACGTTCTTGTCGACGATCGCCCGGTGCACGTGCGCGTACCGGTGCACCTGGACGTCGTCCATCAGCACCGAGTTGGACACGTTGGACCACGAGTGCAGATGCACCCCGGGGGAGAGGACCGACCCCGCGGCCTGCGCACCCGAGATGAGCACACCCGGCGAGACGATGGACTCCGCCGCGTGCCCCATCCGTCCCGGCCCCGCATGGACGAACTTGGCCGGCGGCAGCCCCGTGTAGCCCGTGTAGACCGGCCACTCGTTGTTGTACAGATTGAAGATCGGGTGCACGGCGATCAGGTCGGTGTGGGCGTCGTAGAACGAGTCGATCGTCCCCACGTCACGCCAGTAGCCGCGGTCCCGGTCGGTCGAGCCGGGCACGTCGTTGCGGATGAAGTCGTACACGCCCGCCTCGCCGTCGGCCACGAACGCCGGGATGATGTCGCCGCCCATGTCGTGCCGTGAGTCCGGGTTCGCCGCGTCCTTGGTGACGGCCTCGACCAGCGCGTCGGCGTCGAACACGTAGTTGCCCATCGAGGCGAGGATCTCGCCGGGGGAGTCGGGCAGGCCCACCGGGTCGGTGGGCTTCTCCAGGAACTCGCGGATCTTCGTGGGGTCGGCGGGGTCCACGTCGATGACGCCGAACTGGTCGGCCATGTCGATCGGCTGCCGGATCGCGGCGACCGTCGCCCGCGCCCCCGACTCGATGTGCGCGTCCACCATCTGCGAGAAGTCCATGCGGTAGACGTGGTCCGCGCCCACCACGACCACGATGTCCGGGCGCTCGTCGTCGATGATGTTGAGGCACTGGTAGATCGCGTCGGCGCTGCCGAGATACCAGTGCTTGCCCACGCGCTGCTGGGCGGGAACGGGCGCCACGAAGTTGCCCAGCAGCGGCGACATGCGCCACGTCTTGGAGATGTGACGGTCCAGGGAGTGCGACTTGTACTGCGTCAGCACCACGACGTGCAGATAACGTGAGTTGACGATGTTGGACAGGGCGAAGTCCACCAGACGGTAGATGCCGCCGAAGGGCACTGCGGGCTTGGCGCGGGCGGCAGTCAGCGGCATCAGCCGCTTACCCTCGCCGCCGGCGAGGACGATCGCTAGGACGCGGGGGGCGGAAGCCATACGGGTGACATTAAGCCCTTTTCGGCTGACTCGTCAGGTGGCGCGCTGAGCGGAGGCGCTAGGTTGGGCCTGTGTCCGACCCCGCAGCCGCACCGACCCCCGCAACCAGGCCCGCATCCCGCCCGGACGACGACGTCCGACCCGGTGAACGGTCCGCCGGCACGCTCCGCGTGGACCTCCTGACCCGCGAGTTCCCGCCGCACGTCTACGGTGGCGCCGGCGTGCACGTCGCCGAGCTCGCCGCGGTCCTGGCGCAGCACGCCGACGTCCGCGTCCGCTGCTTCGACGGCCCGCGCGACGCCGCCGCCGAGGCAGCAGGCGTCACCGGGTACGAGACGCCGACGGCGCTCGCGGGCGCCAACGCGGCGCTGGCCACCCTGGGCACGGACCTCGTGATGGCCGACGACGTCGTGGGCGCCGACCTGGTCCACTCGCACACCTGGTACGCCAACATGGCGGGCCACCTCGGCGGCCTGCTGCACGGCGTGCCCCACGTGGTCACCGCGCACTCCCTGGAGCCGCTGCGGCCCTGGAAGGCCGAGCAGCTCGGCGGCGGTTACGCCCTCTCGTCGTGGGCCGAACGCACCGCCTATCTGGGCGCGGCGGGCGTCATCGCGGTCTCGGCAGGCATGCGGGCCGACATCCTGCGGGTCTACCCGGAGCTCGACCCGGAGCGCGTCCACGTGGTGCACAACGGGATCGACCTGGCGGGCTGGCGCCGTCCCGACGTCGGCGACCCCGGCGCGGAGGCCACCGCCCGGCGCTACGGCATCGACCCGGACCGGCCCGCCGTCGTCTTCGTGGGCCGGATCACCCGGCAGAAAGGGCTGCCGTACCTGCTGCGGGCGGCGGCGGAACTGCCGCCGGAGGTCCAGCTCGTGCTGTGCGCGGGCGCGCCGGACACGCCGGAGATCATGACGGAGGTCCGCGAGCTGACCGACCGCCTGCGGGAGTCGCGCACCGGCGTGGTCTGGATCGAGGAGATGCTGCCGCGGCCGGACCTCGTGGCGGTCCTCGCGGCCTGCACGGTCTTCGTCTGCCCGAGCGTCTACGAGCCGCTCGGCATCGTGAACCTCGAGGCCATGGCTGTCGGTCTGCCCGTGGTCGGCACGGCCACGGGCGGCATCCCCGAGGTGGTCGACGACGGCGTCACCGGCCTGCTGGTCCCCATCGACCAGTCCGACGACGGGACCGGCACGCCGCTGGACCCCGACGGCTTCGTGGCCGACCTCGCGGCGGCGCTGACCCAGGTGGCCACCGACCCGGAGCGGGCCACGCTGATGGGGGCCGAGGGGCGTCGTCGGGCCGAGGAGCACTTCGCCTGGGCGGCGATCGCCGAGCGCACCATGGACGTCTACCAGCGGGTGCTCGCACAGGGCTGAGCGCCCCCGAGGCGGGCCCGGGCGGGATGCTCAGCGCACCTCGCCGTAGGTGGCGGCGCTCATCGCGTGCCGGGCCGTGCGGTCCACCTCGCGCAGCGCCGTCGACCGCTGGTCCACCTGGAAGACGTTCACCGCGCCGCCGTCGTCCACCGTGCCCAGGGCGACGATCGCGCGCAGGCGCGAGGCGAGGTCGAGCACGCGGGCGCGTCGGCCGTCCAGGTGCGGCACGGGCCACGACGACGTGCTGGCGGACCGGATCCGCTCGATGGCGTCGGCCGCGTCGTCGCGCCAGCGGGCCACGTCCAGCTGGTCCAGGGCGTCCGTCGCGGTCATGAGGCTCGTGCGCAGCTCGCGCTCGGCGTCGGCCACCGAGCCGATCTGGGCGAGCACCAGCGTGGTCCAGGCCGGGACCTCGAGCACGTGCCACGTGACCATGTGCCCGGGCTCGATATGGCTGCCGAACGCCTGGACCCGGGGAACCGCCGCCCAGCTCCCGGCCGGGGTGGTGATCACCACGCACTCGCCGGCGTCCGTCGCCTCGAGATTGGCCGCGGCGGGCACGCCCGCGGGGTCGCCCGGGGCGGGCAGGAGCGCGCAGACCTCGCGCGGCCCCGTCGTCCAGGCGGTGAAGAGCGTGTCGAGGTCGGTGCCGTCGGCAAAGCCGGGTAGCCCTTCCACGGTGTGCGGCTCGTCGTCGCCCACGACGGACTTCACGGCGTGCGAGGTGTCGCCCACGCCCTGCAGCCACAGGGCGAGCAGCACGCTCCGGGGGAGGTCCTGATCGGTGTCCACCGCAGAACTGTAAATGACTCCTCCTCGGGTATCGTCGGTGCCCATGAGCTCGGTTCTCCAACTCACGGGCGTCACCGTCCGTCGCGGCACCTCGACCATCCTCGATTCCGTGGACTGGCAGGTGAACGAGGGAGAACGGTGGATCGTGCTCGGCCCGAACGGTGCGGGCAAGACAACTCTCCTCCAGATCGTCGCGGCACGCCTCCACCCGACGTCGGGCACGGCGAAGATCCTCGACTCGACGCTCGGTCGCGTGGACGTGTTCGAGCTGCGGCCCCGCATCGGCATCTCGAGCGCCGCGGTCGCCGAGCGCCTCCCGACGGCGGAGACCGTGCGCGACGTCGTGCTGACCGCCGCCTACGGCGTGACGGGGCGCTGGCACGAGAGCTATGACGAGCTCGACGAGCAGCGCGCCAAGGACCTGCTGGCGGCGTTCGACGTCGACCACCTCGCCGACCGTACCTACGGCACCCTCTCGGAGGGCGAGCGCAAGCGCGTGCAGATCGCCCGGGCACTCATGACCGACCCCGAGCTGCTGCTCCTCGACGAGCCGGGTGCCGGCCTCGACCTGGGAGGCCGCGAGGAGCTGGTGGGCGCGCTGTCCGAGCTCGCGGCCGACCCGATGTCGCCCGTGCTGGTGCACGTGACGCACCACGTGGAGGAGATCCCGCCCGGGTTCACGCACCTGCTGCTGATGAAGCAGGCCGGCATCCAGGCTGCCGGGCCCATCGAGGAGGTTCTCACCGCGGACAACCTCTCGGCCGCGTTCGGGATACCGCTCATCGTCGCGCACGGCGGCGGCCGCTGGCTGGCACGCGCGGCGCGCTGACTCGGGACTTCGCCTTCTGACAAGGATTTCTCGCCGCCGTTCCGATCTGAAACGAGCGGCGCACCAAAGAGATCAAGTTGGAACACGCATCTCGCTACCGCTGTGTCAGTGGTCCTTGGTAAAGTCCGGGCAAAGGTCCGAGGTGGCGGTTGATTCACCGCAAGGACCCGCCGACGGAGAGGTTCCGCCGGCGACCGGTCGCCAGCCGGAATGGACGCTCGGAAGGAGCACCCATGGCCTGGTTGTGGTGGGTAGGTGCGGCGCTGATCTTCGCGTTGATCGAACTGCTGTCGCTGGACTTCGTCTTCATCATGTTCGCGGGCGGCGCGCTGGCCGCAGGCGTGGCGAACGCGGCTGGAGCCCCGCTGTGGGTGCAGGCCGTCGTCTTCGTGGTGGCATCGGTGGTGCTGCTCATGACGTTGCGTCCCACGCTGATCCGCCACCTGCACAACAACACCCCCAAGGCACCGACCAACGCCGAGGCGAACGTCGGACGCACGGCGTCGGTGGTCGAGGAGGTCAGCACGTCCGCCGGCCTCGTGAAGCTCAGCGGAGAGGTGTGGAGTGCACGGGCCGTACCCGGCTCGCCTCTGCTGTCCGCCGGCACTAGCGTTCGTGTGGTCCAGATCGACGGCGCCACCGCGGTCGTCGAGCCGGCGTAACAATCTTGCGCGCCCGGGGGCGGCCCACTGGCCGTCCCTGCGGCGTGATGCAGTTCGTCAGAAGCGTGAAATCCGTCCGTGCGGGCCAAGGTGCTCGCGTAAGGAGACGTCGTGGAGTCATTCGGGCAAGTCCTGCTCTATCTGATCATTGCCCTGGTCGTGATCGTCGGTATCGTCGCGGTGATCCGCGCCGTGCGGATCGTTCCTCAGTCAGTGGCGCTCGTCGTGGAGCGCCTGGGTCGGTACTCGAAGACGCTCGACCCCGGCCTGCACGTGCTGGTGCCGTTCGTGGACCGCGTCCGTGCCGGCGTCGACCTGCGTGAGCAGGTCGTCTCGTTCCCGCCGCAGCCGGTGATCACCAGCGACAACCTGGTGGTCGAGATCGACACCGTCATCTACTTCCAGGTGACGGACGCCAAGTCGGCGGTCTACGAGATCGCGAACTACATCACGGCCATCGAGCAGCTGACCGTGACCACGCTTCGTAACGTCATCGGTGCGATGGACCTCGAGCAGACCCTGACGAGCCGTGACCAGATCAACGGCCAGCTCCGTGGCGTGCTCGACGAGGCGACCGGGCGCTGGGGCATCCGCGTCAACCGTGTCGAGCTCAAGTCGATCGAGCCGCCGCCCTCGATCCAGGGCGCGATGGAGCAGCAGATGCGCGCCGAGCGTGACCGCCGTGCCGCGATCCTCACGGCCGAGGGTGTCAAGCAGTCCGCGATCCTCACCGCAGAGGGTGAGAAGCAGTCGCAGATCCTGCGCGCCGAGGGTGACGCCCAGTCGCAGATCCTCCGGGCCGAGGGTGAGTCGCGCGCGATCGTCCAGGTCTTCGACGCCATCCACCGCGGTGACGCCGACCCCAAGCTGCTGGCCTACCAGTACCTGCAGATGCTGCCGCAGATCGCGAACGGCACCTCGAACACCACCTGGGTCATCCCGACCGAGTTCACCGCGGCGCTGGGCAACATTGCCCAGGGCTTCGGCGGTACGCCGGGCGGTCCCGGCACCCCGACGCCGCCGAGCGACGGTCCGTCCGGTCCCCGGCCGCCGGCCCCCACGACCCCGGTCGTCGAGCCGCCGCTGCTGCAGGATCCGGGCGAGGCGCTCGCTGAGGCGCAGCGTCAGGCCGAGGCCGCCGTGGCCGACGCGACGAGCGCCGGCACGCGGTCGGGCGAGCCGTTCGACCCGCGTACCGAGCTCGGTCAGCGCCCGGGCGGCTCGACGCCGCCCCCGCCGCAGCCCCCGGCTCCGCCGGCCGGCTGACCTGGCCTGAAGTGGCCTGACCGTCGGTTGGGCTGGTTGGCTGATCGGCTGGCCGGCCTGGGTGGTCGACCGTAGTGCGCGAGAGCCCTCCTGCGTCTATGCAGGAGGGCTCTCGCATGCCCGGAGTTCCGCCAGGCGCTGCAGCGGCTTGTCGAAGTTGGCCGAGTCGGTTCTGGTGAGGTGGGTTCTGG
>Ga0233375_1000051_pt1 | contig 81405 bp, 70 predicted proteins | sample ElkDunMinimDraft_10_FD_191539 | JGI IMG/M metagenome (GOLD analysis project Ga0233375, IMG submission 191539) | Fecal eukaryotic communites from dung pellets of Tule Elk in California, USA - Elk Dung E16 | ecosystem: Host-associated > Mammals > Digestive system > Large intestine > Fecal | place...
GACCTGGGCGAGCCGGCGCTGGTCGCCTCGCGCCGCGGCACCGCGCAGGTGGCCTTCGCGGTGATCGCCACCACCGCGGTACTGGTCGCGGTGTTCCTGCCGGTGGGCTTCATGGAAGGCAATACCGGGCGGCTGTTCCGCGAGCTGTCGGTGGCGCTGGCCGGCGCGGTGGCGCTGTCGGCCTTCGTCGCGCTGACGCTCACGCCGATGATGTGCTCCAAGCTGCTGCGTCCGCATGGCAAGGCCACCGGCTTCAATGCCTGGACGGGACGCCAGCTCGGACGCCTGAGCAGCGCCTACGGCCGCGGCGTCGGGCGCCTGGTCCGCATCCCCGCGCGGCGCCTGCTGGCGCTGCTGGTGGTGGCGATGGGCCTGTTCGCGGTGGTCGCGGCGGTGCTGTTCATCCGCGTGCCCAGCGAGCTGGCGCCGGCGGAGGACCGTGGCCGCTTCTTCGTGATGGTCGACGGGCCGGAAGGCGCGGGCTTCGACTACACCGTGTCCCAGGTGCAGCAGGTCGAGGAGATCGTGCTTGCCGAGGTGGGCGAGGGCAAGCCGATCCAGCGCGCCAATTCGCGCGTGCCGCGCGGTTGGGGTGGCGGCGAGGAAATGCACACCGGCCACGTGATCATCTTCCTCGAGGACTGGGGCAAGCGCGAGCAGACCACCGAGGAAGTGGTGGCCGGCCTGCGTCGCCAGTTCGGGACGCTGCCCGGCGTGCAGGTGCGCGCCAACGTGCCTGGCGGCCTGGTCGGCAGCCGTGGGCAGCGCTACCAGCTGGTGCTCGGCGGGCCGGACTACGAGGAACTGGCCGGGTGGCGCGACCGCATCCTGCAGCGCATGGAGTCCAACCCGGGCATCCAGGACCCGGATTCGGATTACAAGGAAACGCGCCCGCAGATGCGCGTGCAGATCGACCGCGCGCGCGCGGCCGACCTCGGCGTGCCGGTGACCCAGATCGGGCGCACGCTGGAGACGATGATGGGGTCGCGCCGCGTCACCACCTACGTCGACAACGGCGAGGAATACGAGGTGATGGTGCAGGCCGGGCGCGAGGCGCGAATGACGCCGGCGGACCTGGCCAACACCTACGTGCGCAGCGGCGACGGCGGACTGGTGCCGATGTCGAGCCTGGTCACGCTGGAGGAGCTGGCCGAGCCGGGCAACTTCAACCGCTTCAACCGCCTGCGTGCGATCACCATCAGCGCGGGGCTGGCGCCGGGTTACACCATGGGCGAGGCCCTGGAATGGACCCGGCAGGTGGTCGACGAGGAACTGCCCGACTACGCCCAGATCGACTGGAAGGGCGAGTCGCGCGAGTACCAGCGCGCCGGCGGCGCGGTGCTGGTGACCTTCGCCATGGCCCTGCTGATCGTCTACCTGGTGCTGGCCGCGCAGTTCGAGAGCTTCATCCATCCGCTGGTGATCATGCTGACCGTGCCGCTGGCCGTGCTCGGCGCGCTGATCGGCCTGTGGGCGACCGGGGGCACGCTCAACCTCTTCAGCCAGATCGGCATCGTGATGCTGGTGGGGCTGGCGGCGAAGAACGGCATCCTGATCGTCGAGTTCGCCAACCAGCTGCGCGACGAGGGCCGTGGCGTGATCGACGCCATCGTCGAGGCCTCGGCGGTGCGCCTGCGCCCGATCCTGATGACCTCGGCCGCGACGGTCGTGGGCGCGGTGCCGCTGGTGGTCGCAGGCGGGCCGGGCTCGGCCAGTCGCGCGACCATCGGCGTGGTGATCATCTTCGGCGTGTCCTTTGCCACCGTGCTGTCGCTGTTCGTGGTGCCGGCGTTCTATGCGCTGCTGGCTCCGTTCACCCGGTCGCCCGAGGCGCTGGCACGCCAGCTCGAGGAGCTGGAGGCGCAGACTCCGGCGGTGGGCGGGCACGCCTGATCCCCGATTGGCGCGGCCGGGCGGCCGCGCCACAATCGGGCGGAAGGATCCGCCGCGGAGGGAGGCCATGCACGACACCATCCTGGTCGTCGACCGGGCGATCCGGCTGCGTGCCTGGCGGCCGGACGATCTCGACGCGCTGCTGCGCCATGCCGACGACGCCGAGGTCTCCCGGGGCACCAGCGACCGCTTTCCCTTCCCCTATACCCGCGAAGACGGGCTGGCTTTCCTGTCCGGCAACGTGCTCGACCTCTCGGGTCCGGTGTTCGCGATCGAACTGGAGGGGCTGGCCTGCGGGGGCATCGGAGCCACCGTGCTTGCGGGCGAGCGCGCGATCGGCGCCGAGGTGGGGTACTGGCTCGGGCGCGCCCACTGGGGCCGCGGCATCATGAGCAGGGTGCTGGCCACGTTCGCGCCCTGGCTGATCGCGCGCCACGGCCTGCTGCGCCTGCAGGCCGGCGTGCTGGACTTCAACCTCGCCTCGGCGCGAGTGCTGGAGAAGAACGGCTTCGCGGAGGAAGGGCGGCTGCGCTGTGCGGTGCGCAAGCGCGGGCGGCTGCACGACCTGCGGATCTTCGGCCGGCTCGCGCCATTCCCTCCGGGCCAGGCGTGACCATTGGAGCTTGGCCGGATCGCGGAATCGGTTATCGTTTCAGGCTTGCGCCCGCCGTCCCGGTCGGAGCGTCGACCGACCGCAGGAGGGCATCCGTGGAAGAAGTGCTTGGCTGGATCAACGGCATCATCTGGAGCCAGGCGCTGATCGCGCTGTGCCTGGGCGCCGGGCTGTGGTTTACCTTCCGCACCCGCTTCATGCAGGTGCGTGGCCTGGTCGAGATGACCCGGCTGACCTTCTCCGGACAGAAGTCCGACGCCGGCATTTCCTCGTTCCAGGCGCTGGCCATGTCGATGTCCGGCCGCATCGGCATCGGCAACATCGCCGGCGTGGCCACGGCCATCGCCTTCGGCGGCCCCGGCGCCGTGTTCTGGATGTGGGTGATGGGCTTCCTGGGCGCGTCGACCTCGTTCGTCGAGTGCTGCCTGGCGCAGATCTACAAGGAGAAGGACAACGAGGGGCGCTACCGCGGCGGCCCGGCCTACTACATCGAGAAGGGCCTGGGGCTGAAGTGGTACGCGGTGCTGTTCGCGCTGGCGACCATCGCCGCGGCCGGCGTGCTGATGCCCGGCGTGCAGGCCAACGCCATCGCCGACGGCATCGCCAACGCCTGCCAGGGCGGCGCGCTGTGCGGCTCGCTCGAAGGCCAGGTGATGGGCATGGCTTCGCGCGACGCGCTCAAGCTGGGCATCGGCATCACAGTGGCCCTGCTGCTGGCGACGATCATCTTCGGCGGCGTCAAGCGCATCGCGGCCTTCGCCGAACTGGTCGTGCCCTTCATGGCGGTGGGCTACATCCTCACCGCGCTGACGGTGATGGTGCTCAACTACGACTACCTGCCGCAGATGTTCGACCTCATCTTCTCCAGCGCCTTCGGCATGCACGCCGGGTTCGGCGCGATGCTGGGCCTGGCGGTGGAGTGGGGCGTCAAGCGCGGCATCTACGCCAACGAGGCCGGGCAGGGCACCGGGCCGCATGCGGCGGCCGCCGCCGAGGTGTCCCACCCGGCCAAGCAGGGCTACGTGCAGGCCTGGGCGATCTACTTCGACACCATGCTGATCTGCACCTCGACCGCCTTCCTGGTGCTGGCCACCGGCATGTACAACGTGGTCGGGCCGGATGGTGCGATGCTGCAGGAAGCCCTGCCCGGCATCGAACCGGGCGCCGGCTTCGTCCAGAACGGCATCGATACCGTGCTGCCGGGCTGGGGCGCGGGCTTCGTGGCGACGGCGCTGTTCTTCTTCGCGTTCACCACGATCATGGCCTATTACTACATGGCCGAGACCAACCTCACCTATATCAACGGCCACAAGACCCGCCCGTTGGCGACCCTGATGCTGCGCCTGGCGATCCTGGTCATGGTGGTATTCGGCGCCTTCCACAACGCGAGCACGGCCTGGGCGCTGGGCGACATCGGCGTGGGGCTGATGGCCTGGCTCAACATCATCGCCATCCTGCTGCTGCAGAAGCCGGCCATGGCCGCGCTGCGCGACTACGAGCGGCAGAAGAAGCAGGGCCTGGACCCGGTGTTCGATCCGGATGCGCTGGGCATCCGCAACGCCGACTTCTGGCGCAAGCGGTCCTGAGCATGTCCGACAGGCGCCCGCCACCGCCAGCACCCGGCCGCGACGCCCCCTGGGGGGCGCGTGGACGCGGTGGCGCCCGCGCGCGCGAGGACGCGGCACCGGCCGCCCCGGACCGGCGCGGCGAGATGCGCCTGTATGGCCTCAACGCGGTGCGTGCGGTCTTCGCACGCCGGCCGCAGGCGATCCGCAAGCTGTATCTGGAGCCCTCGCGGATCCCGGACCTGCAGCCGCTGCTGAAGTGGTGCGTGGCCAACCGCGTCGGCTATCGCGTGGTCGAGGAGGTCGACGAGCTGCGCAAGCTCGCGGCGAGCACCCATCACGAGGGCGTGGTCGCCGACGTGCTGCGCGAGGCTCCGCGTTCGCTGGAGGCGTGGCTGTCGGCGCTGCCGGCCGGACCCTGCTGCGCCCTGTGGCTGGACGGCGTCGGCAACCCGCACAACCTGGGCGCGATCCTGCGCTCGTCGGCCCATTTCGGCGTGTCGGCCCTGCTGCTGCCCGCCGAGTCGCCGCTGGCCCTGTCCGGCGCGGCGGCACGGGTCGCCGAAGGCGGCGCCGAGGCGGTGCCCTTCGTCCGCCTAGGGGCGGTGGACGGGGCGATCGGCCAGCTGCACGCGGCCGGCTTCGCCCTGGCCGCCACCGTCGTGCGCGGTGGCGACGACCTGTTCGCGGCATCGCTGCCGTCGCGCCTGATCTATGTGCTGGGCGCCGAGGGCGCCGGCATGGGCGAGGCGCTGGCCGCGGCCTGCGACCAGCGCCTGTCGATCCCCGGCACGGGCGAGGTGGAGAGCCTCAACGTCGCCGCCGCCACCGCGGTGCTGCTCGCGCAATGGGCCAGGGGTATGCGCGGCTAGCCCGCGTCCCTTCAGTCGGCGGCGACCGGCACCAGGCGCAGGGCCGCGCCTCCGCCCCCTTCGGCAAGCGCCAGGCGCAGCGTGTCGCCGCCGCGCAGCCGCCGCGTTTCCCGGCGCACCTCGACCGGCGCCGCACCGTCCTGCCACAGCGTGGCCTCGAACGGCCCCTCGTCGAGGAACGACAGGTCGATGTCGAGCGTGCGCGCGGCCTCGTTGCCCATCGCGCCGATGTACCAGTCCGCGCCGTGGCGGCGCGCCAGCACGATGTACTCCCCGATTGCGCCGTCGAGCACGCGCGTCTCGTCCCATGAGGTCGGCACCAGCCCGATGAAGTCGGCGCCCGCGGCGTCGATGTACACCTCCGGGCTGTCGGCCACCATCTGCAGCGGACTGTCGTAGACCACGAACATCGCGAGCTGGTGCGCGCGGCTGCCCATCACCTGCGGCCGGGTGAACGAAACCTGGAACTGCTCCGGCCTGGAATTGCGGAATCCGCCGGGCGTGTAGTCGATCGGACCCACCAGCATGCGCGTGAACGGGATGGTCACGTTGTGCGTGGGCGTCACCCGGCGGCTCCACTTGTTGTACTCGGCGCCGAGCACGCCCTCCTGGGTGAGGAAGTGCGGCCAGGTGCGGTTGAGGCCGGTGGGCCGGTAGGCGCCATGCAGGTCGAGCATCAGCCGGTGTCCGGCGGCGCTGCGCATCATGCGGTGGAAGAAGGCGACCATCTCCTGGTCGTTGCGGTCCATGTAGTCGACCTTGACGCCTTTGACTCCCCAGTCGCGATAGCGCGCGAACAACTCGTCCATGCGCGTGTCCAGCGCCCTGAAGTGCACCCACAGCCAGATGCCGACGCCGCGCTCGCGTGCATGCGCGAGCAGGGCGGGCAGGTCGAGTCCGGGAACCGGGCGGGAGGCGTCGGCGGAGGGGTCCCACAGGTCGCCGCCGCTGCTGCCCGGGTACCAGCCGGCGTCGATCAGCATGTAGTCCAGGCCCATGTCGGCGGCATGGTCGATATAGCGGCGCATGGTCGCGGTGTTCATGCCGGCCTCCGCCACGTCCGGCGCCACGCTGCCCGACCACCAGTCCCAGGCGCTCTTGCCGGGCACGATCCAGGACGTGTCCGCGAGCGGCGTGGGCGGGTTGAGGTGGGAGATGAGGTTGCTCTCGACCAGGTCGCCCGGGCGGTCTCCCAGCATCACCACGCGCCAGGGCGTCAGGTGTCCGTCCCCGTCGAGTTCGTCGCGGGCGAGGCGCACGGCGATCCCAGGCGTGTCCTGGCGCGGCGACAGCCGCGTGTCCAGGCCCAGGCGGCCGTCGCCGCGGCCGGACAGATAGAAGGCCGCGTAGCGGTCCAGGTCGGCCTCGGCGATGGCGAAGGTGGCGCCGCCGCCCGCCTCGCAGACCAGGGGCAGGTCGATGAGGTGCATCGGCCGGATCCTGGAGGCCTGGATCGGGTCGAACTCGCCCTCGTGCGGCGTGTTGAAGCGGCCGACGTTGAACGACCAGCAGCGGTAGTCGTCGGCGAACAGGTAGCCGGTGAGCTCCTGGCGCACGGCCAGATCGCCGTGGTCTGGACGCGGCAGCCGGTAGCGCAGGGCGACGCCGTCGTCGTAGGCGCGGGCGATCACGCCCAGGCGCCTGCCGTCGGCATCGGCCAGGTCCAGTTCCAGTTCGCGGTAATGGTCGCGCGCCTCGCGATGCTTGCCGGCGACCAGGCGGTAGCGCTCGTCTCCCTCGCGGCGGCGCAGCCCGACGATGCGCATGCCAGGACCCAGGCGTACGTCCTCGTCCAGCGCCATGCCCAGGGGCGAGGGCAGCAGCAGCTGGCGCCCCCGCCAGTCCAGCGCGAAGGCCACGCCGCCCTCGTCCTGCGAGAACGTCAGGCCGGCCTGCCCGCCGGGCGACCGCAGCGCCGCGCCCGCGGCCTCGACCGCCCGGGCGACCGTTGGCAGGGCGAGCACGAACAGCAGGGCAAACGCGGACAGCAGCGGATATCGACGGCGCATCGTGCGGCTCCCTGTGCGGAACCTGCGAGCCTACGCGCGCGCGCGCGCCGCGTCTGGAATACCGCGGTGACGATTCGGAATGGCCTGGCCGCGCCGCGCCGCGGGTGGGTGGGTGCGTGACATGCTGTGCGCTTACTCGGGAGGGCGGCGGATGCAACGTGGTTCGACGCGGCCGGAATCGGGCCACAAGGGCGACGCGGACGCGCTGCCCGCGCTGGTGGTCTTCGGCGAGGCGCTGACCGACCTGGTGCCCGCGGGCGATGGCCTGTGGCGCGGCGTGCCCGGCGGCGCCTGCTGGAACCTCGCGCGCGTGGCCGCGCTCCTGGGCGTGCATACCGGCTGGGCCGGCGCGGTGGGCGCGGGCGCGCTCGGCCGGGAGTTGCTGGCGCGGTCGACGCAGGCCGGGCTGGACCTGCGCTTCGCCCAGCAGGTCGCGCTGCCGCCGCTGCTGGCGGTGGTGCATTCGCTCGATCCGCCGCAGTACCTGTTCGCCGGCAGCGCCGACCAGGGCTTCGATCCGCGGCGCCTGCCCGATGGCTGGCGGCAGGCCTGCCGGTATGCGCATTTCGGTTCCATCAGCCTGGTGCGCCAGCCGCTGGGCGACCGCCTGATGGCGCTGGCCGCCGACCTGCGCGCGCGCGGGGTCCCGATCAGCTTCGACCCGAACTGCCGGAACCTGATGGGTGCGGACTATCTCCCGCGGTTCGAACGGCTGGCGGCGATCGCGGACCTGCTCAAGCTCTCGGACGAGGACCTGCGCCACCTCTATCCGCGCCTGCCCGAGTGCGAGGCGCTGGCAGGGCTGCGCGAGCGGATGCGGGCGGGGTCGCTGCTGCTCTATACCCGCGGCGGAAAGGGCATGTGCCTGTACGTGGACGGGGGCCGCATCGAGCAGCCGGCGTTCGCGGTACCGGTCAGCGATACGGTCGGCGCCGGCGATGCCTGTCTCGGAGGCTTCCTGGCCAGCCTGCTGCAGAGGCCGCGACAGGACTGGAGCGGGCACCTGCGCTTTGCCGCCGCGGTGGGGGCCGCGGCGTGCACGCGGCCCGGGGCACATGCGCCCGCGCGCGACGAGGTCGAAAGACTGCTGGCGACGCCGGGGCGGTGACCCGTGCGTGGCCGCGCATGCGCCGTGTGGGCGTCAGCCGTGCCACGGGGCCGGGCGGCCGCGGTTCAGCCGTCCTGGTCCTTCGGCGCGCTGCCGAAATCCTCGCGCGACTCGGCCGCCAGCCAGGCGAACACCGCGTAGGCGGCGACGTTCTGCGCCAGGGCGTCGGGATCGACCTTGTCGAGCGTGTCGTCGGCGTTGTGGTGCAGGTCGAAGTAGTGGGTGCCGTCCTGGCCGAGCCAGGCCCAGGCACCACCGGCCGCGGCCAGCGGCGAGATGTCCGGCCCCGGGCCGCCCTCTCCGGGCATGGGCGCGATGCCCAGCGGCGCGAGCGCCTCGGCGATCGCGGCGCTGGTCGCATGCTCCAGCCCCGCGCTGGTGTTGAAGCCGTAGATGCGCCCGGCGCCGAAGTCGCTTTCCACCGCGACCACGTGCCGGCCCACGTCGGCGGCGTGCCGGCGCGCGTACTCGCGCGCGCCGAGCAGGCCCTGCTCCTCGTTGGCGAAGGCGACCACCCGGATCGTGCGCCGCGGCCGCTGCGGCAGCTGCCCGAGCAGGCGGCCGGCGGCCATGGTGATGCCGATGCCCGAGGCATCGTCGATCGCGCCGGTGCCCAGGTCCCAGGAGTCCAGGTGCGCGCCGAGCAGCACCAGTTCCTGCGGCGCCTCGCGCCCGGTGATCTCGCCGATCACGTTGTGCGAGGTGTACTCGCCATCCCAGCCGCAATCGAGCGCCAGCCGCACGCGCACCGGCCCGCGCGCGAGCAGGCGTGCGAGCTGGTCGGCATCGGGCAGCGACAGCGCCGCCGCCGGGACCGGGGCGAGTCCTTCATCGAAACGGGTGATGCCGGTATTGGCGACGCGGTGTTCGCTGGTGCCCGCCGAGCGCATCAGGAAGGCGACGGCGCCCTTGCGGATCGCCTCGGACGGGCCACGGCTGCGGATCGCGCCGCTGTTGCCGTAGGCGCTGCCATCGCGCGCGCGCTCCATCGGCGAGTCGACGAAGGCGATGCGCCCGGCGAGCGAGCCCGCGGGCGCGGCCTGCAGCGCCTCGAGGCTGTCGAAGCGCACGATCCCGGCCTCGACCGTGCCGCCCGGACTGCCGCCCAGCGCGGTCACCACCAGCGGCTGCGCATACTCGCCGAGCACCTGCGCCGACTCGCCGCGGCGTTCCCACTTCGGGAACGTGACCGGCTCGATCCAGACCTTGTCGTAGCCCAGCTCGCGGAACTTGGCCTGCGCCCAGGCTACCGCCCGCGCATCGGCCTCGCTGCCGGCCAGGCGCGGGCCGATCTCCGAGGTCAGCGATTCGACCACCTGCCATGCGGTGCCGTCGGCCAGTGCGCGCTCGCGCAGCACGGCGGTCGAGCCCGCCACCGCGGACACGGCCTCATCGGCGGCGTACGCCGGTACGACCAGAAGCGACAACAGGCACGCGGACACCAGCAGGGGCAGACGCATCGAGGCCTTCCGGAAAGCGGGGAAGCGGCGAGCCTAGCAGGCGCGCGCCGCCCCGAGGGAGGCCTTGCCGCGCTACTTGCGCAGCGAGTCGCGGATCTCGCGCAGCAGCACCACTTCTTCCGGCGGCGCGGCGGGCGCGGCTTCGGGCTTGCGATGCACGCGGTTGATCACCTTCACCAGCAGGAAGATCGCGAAGGCGATGATGACGAACTGCACGATGGTGTTGAGGAACTCGCCGACGCCGACGACGACCGCAGGTACTTCCTCACCCGCCGCGTTCACCGTGGCGCCGCGCAGCGTCCAGGCGATATCGCTGAAGTCCACGCCGCCCAGCAGCAGTCCGATCGGCGGCATGATCACGTTGTCCACCAGCGAGGTGACGATCTTGCCGAAGGCAGCGCCGATCACCACGCCCACGGCGAGGTCGATGACGTTGCCGCGCATCGCGAATTCCTTGAACTCGTTGATCATGCCCATCGCTGCATCCTCGTACTGTGGGGGCTGCGCGGGGACGGACCCGCGCGCGCGGCCACTATGCCGAGCGTGGCAGAAGCTGGCAATGAAGCTCGAGCAGGTCGTCCAGGCGCGCGACGCAGCGATCGCCAGGCTGCAGCGCGGCCACGCCGGCCGGCGTGCCCATGAACACCAGGTCGCCGGCGCGCAGCGCGTACAGGCGCGAGAGTTCGTGCAGGATCTCCGGCACGTCCCAGATCAGCTGGTCGAGGGTCGACCGCTGACGGACCAGACCGTTCACTTCCAGCGACAGGCTGCGTAGCGCGAGTTCGCCGACCTCGGCGGCCGGCACGATCGCGCCCACCGGTGCGGACTGGTCGAAGCCCTTGGCCGTGTCCCAGGGCAGGCCCTTGGCCTTGGCCGCGGCCTGGAGATCGCGCCGGGTCAGGTCCAGGCCCACGGCATAGCCGTAGACCAGTTCGCCGGCAGCTTCGACCGGCAGTTCGCCCGGCGGCGCATCACGCCCCAGCGCGACCACCAGCTCCACCTCGTGGTGCAGGTCGGTGGTGCCGGGCGGATAGGCCACCTGGCCGTCGACGACGATGGCGTCGGCCGGCTTGTGGAAGAACACCGGGGTGCCGCGCTCGGCCCGCGAGGCCGGCGCGGTCGCGCCCATCTCGCGCGCGTGGTCGGCGAAGTTGCGCCCGACGCAGTAGATCCTGCGCACCGGGAAGCTTCCGCCGCCGCGTACCGGGATGCGGGGCGGGGCTGGCGCCGCGACGACGTCGGACATGGGTCAGCGCAGGACGGGCTGGCCGGGCTTGGACACCACGCGGTACTCGGCGTCGAGCGACTCGCGGGCGGGCTTGTGCGTGCGTCCGCGCAGGGCGCCGCGCAGCAGGCCGAACGAGACCATGGCCGCGCCCACCACCAGTCCGACCACCAGCAGCCCCGCCAGCACGGCCACGCCCACCAGTCCCAGCGCCACCCGCAGCAGCGGATTGCGCGGCTTGCGCGGCGTGAACAACCCGCGCGCACCGGAGGCGTCGAAGCGGGCATGCAGCGTGCGGAAGAAGACAGACGACATGCGTTGGGAGTGCCACAATAGGGAAGGCCGCAGTATCGGGCCCTCCGTTCGCAAAGTTGTAACAGGAATGTTAAATCGTCGTGAACGCAGCTGAGCAGGAACCCCTCTCCGCATTCGAGGCGATCCCCGATGGAGGCTTCGTCGAGGTCGGCGCGGTGCTGGATGGCGATGCCGAGTCGCTGGTCCTGCACCGCGATGGCGACCGGGTGCGCGCCTGGTTCAATGTCTGCCCGCATGCCGGGCGGCGCCTGGACTGGGCACCGGGACAGTTCCTCAAATCCAAGGATGGCCTGCTGGTCTGCGCCGCGCATGGCGCCAGCTTCGAGCTGGCGGGCGGCCTGTGCGTGGCCGGTCCCTGTCGCGGCGAGGCGCTGCGCCCGGTCGACGTCGAAGTGGTCGACGGCATGGTGCGGCTGGCCGGCTGATCGCGCGCGCGGCCGGCTCCACAGCGCCGCGTGTCAGAACATCAGGTTCACCGCCAGCACTACGATGGCGGTGTAGACGAGCGAGAGCGGCAGGCCGATCTTCCACAGTTCGCGCGGGCGGTAGCCGCCCGGGCCGGTGATCATCGACATCACCGGGTTGGACTGGGTGACGAAGTTGTTGGATGCCGACAGCGCGACGATCAGCGCGAACGCGGTCGGGTTGCCGCCGCTGGCCAGGGCCAGGTTGACCGCGATCGGCACCACCACGATGGTCGCGCCGACATGGCTGATCACCATCGAGAAGGCGGCGGTGAGCACGGCCACGGCGAATTCCAGCAGCCACGAGGGCAGGCCGGTGGGCAGGCGCTCGATGGTGTGGCCCGCGACCCAGGCCGCGGCGCCGCTGCCGTCCATCGCCCAGCCCAGGGGGATCAGGCAGGCCATCAGGAACACCGTCTTCCAGCTGATCGCCGAATAGGCCTCGTCCATCTTCAGCACGCCGAACACCAGCATGCCGGCCACGCCGGTCATCAGCGCGATCGAGGTCGGCACGCGTCCGGACAGCGCGATCAGCATGGTCACGGCGAAGATCACCATGGCGATGCGGAACTTGTGCGGCCGCTGCTCGCCCTTGGGATAGTCGGTGACGATCACGAAGTCGCGCTTGCCGGCCGCCTGCGCGAGGTCCTGCCAGATGCTGTGCAGCACCAGCATGTCGCCGGCGCGCAGCGCGGTGTCGCGCAGGTTTTCGCGGATCACCGTCTTGTCGCGGTTGATCGCCAGCAGGCTGATGCCGTACTGCCGGCGCAGCTGCAGCTCGGCCGCGGTCTTGCCGATGAACTTGGAGGTGGGCGGGATCACCGCCTCGGAGATGCCGGCGCGGCTGGGGTTGAACAGGTCGGCGAAATTGCGCAGCCGCGAGTTCATGCGCAGGAACTGGTTCTGCGCGAAGTCCGACACCTGCTGTCGCGGCCCCATCGCGCCGATCACGCTGCCCACCCAGATGCGCGCGTCCGGCGGCGGCGCCAGCCGCGCCTCGTTGCCGGTCTGCAGGGCCAGCAGCAGCGGCGCGTTATGCAGCGCCTCGGCCTCGCCGAAGGTCATGCCCACCAGGGGGCTGTCGGCGCTGACCACCAGTTCGTGCACCTCGCCGGCGATGCCGTAGGTGCGCGCGAAGTAGCTCTCGGTGCGCGCGGGCGTGACGCTGGCGTCGCCGTCCTCGCGCAGCCGGCGCTTGCCCAGGAACTGGAAGTAAAGCAGGCCCGCGGCGAGCAGGGCCAGGCCAATGGGCATCGGCGCGAACATGTTCAGCGGTTCGAGCGTGGCCGCGCCCGAGGGCAGGTTGGCGTTGGTCGCCACCAGCAGGTCGTTGAGCAGGATCAGCGGCGAGTTGCCGACCATGGTCAGGGTGCCGCCCATCACGATCGCCACCGCCACCGGCAGCAGCAGCCTCGACAGGCTGATGCCGGTGCGCGATGACAGCCGCGAGACCACCGGCAGGTACAGCGCCATCACCGAGGGGTTCTGCATCACCGACGAGTTGAGTCCGGCGATGCCCGAGACCAGCAGCAGCAGCCGGTCCTCCATGCCGCGCGCGCGACGCAGCAGCCAAGCGGCGAGGCGGTTGAGCGCGCCGGTGCGGTCCAGGCCCATCCCGAGGATCATCGTGGCGATCACGCTGATCACCGCGTTGGAGGAGAAGCCGTTGAACAGGTCCTCCGGCTGCACCAGGCCGGTCAGGCCCAGCATCACCAGCACCACCAGCGCGACCAGGTCGGCGCGCACGCGCTGGAACACGAACAGCACCATGGTCAGGCCCACCAGCCCGAGCACGATCTTCATGTCCGTCGTGAGCGCGAGCTGGGGGTCCATCAGGGCCGGGGTCCGGTCAGCGGCCGGGAGCGGGGCGCCGTCGCGGCAGCGCGCGGGGCGGGCGGCAGCGAGCGGGCGCGAGGGGTCATGGCCGGGGCAGGTCCTGCCGGTCGTAGAGCAGGTCCCAGACGCCATGGCCCAGGCGCTGGCCGCGTGACTCGAAATGGGTCTGCGGGCGCCAGTCCGGGCGCGGCACGTGGCCACGCGGGCCCGCGCGGTTGGCCAGGCCCGGGGTGGCGTCGAGCACGTCCCACATCTGCTCGGCGTAGTCGGCCCAGTCGGTGGCCAGGTGCAGGCGCCCGTCCGCGGCGAGCTTGCGCACCAGCAGCGCGGCGAAGGCCGGCTGCACCAGGCGGCGCTTGTTGTGGCGCTTCTTGTGCCAGGGATCGGGGAAGTAGATGCGCACCTCGTCGAGGCCGCCGTCGGCGATCTCGTGGTTCAGCACCTCGACCGCGTCGTGGTGGTAGAGGCGCACGTTCCCGGTGCCGTCGGCGGCCAGCGCATTGAGCAGGCGGCCGACGCCGGGCGCATGAACCTCGATGCCGATGAAGTCGCGGCCCGGATCGCGCGGCGCGGCATGGCGCAGAGCCTCGCCGTTGCCGAAGCCGATCTCCAGAACGCGCGGCGCGCTGCGGCCGAACACCGCGTCGAAATCGCGCGGCCGGCCTTCGTAGTCCAGCCCGTAACGCGGCCACTGCGCATCGAATGCGCGCTGCTGCGCCTCGGTGAAGCGGCCCTGCCTCAGGACGAAGCTGCGGACCTCGCGGCGGCCCTCGACGACGGTGAACGGCTTGGGCGGGACTTTCGCGCCGTCACTGGCGAACGGATCGGTCATCGCTCAGCCGACCAGCCCTTCGACCGGAGACGAGGCGCTGGCGTAGCGCTTGCGCGGGATGCGGCCGGCCAGGAAGGCGTCGCGGCCGGCTTCGACCGCCAGCTTCATCGCCCGCGCCATGCGCACCGGGTCCCTGGCCCCGGCGATGGCGGTGTTCATCAGCACGCCGTCGCAGCCCAGTTCCATCGCGATCGCGGCATCGGAGGCGGTGCCCACGCCGGCGTCGACGATGATCGGCACCTTCGCGTTCTCGATGATCTCGATCAGGTTGTAGCGGTTCTGGATCCCGAGGCCCGAGCCGATCGGCGCGGCCAACGGCATCACCGCCACGCAGCCGATCTCCTCCAGGCGCTTGCACAGGATCGGGTCGTCGCTGGTGTAGACCATCACCTCGAAGCCGTCGGCCACCAGCTGCTCGGCGGCCTTGAGCGTCTGCACCACGTCGGGGTACAGGGTCTTCTGGTCGCCCAGCACCTCGAGCTTGGTCAGGTTGTGGCCGTCGAGCAGCTCGCGCGCCAGGCGGCAGGTGCGCACCGCGTCCTCTGCGGTGTAGCAGCCGGCGGTGTTGGGCAGGATCGTGTAGCGCTCGGGCGGCAGTACGTCGAGCAGGTTCGGCTCGTTCGGATCCTGGCCGATGTTGGTGCGGCGGATGGCGACGGTGACGATCTGCGCGCCGGCGGCCTCGGTGGCGCGGCGGGTCTCGTCGAGGTCGCGGAACTTGCCGGTGCCGGTCAGCAGGCGCGAGGCGTAGGACTTGCCGGCGATGACGAGCCGGTCATCGGAACTGGTGTGCGTGGTCATCGCTGGATTATCGCGCAAAGGCGCGGCGCTGCGGGCAGGTCGGGGCGCCCGGTCAGCGCCGGGCATGGTGCGTGCGCAGGCCGTGGCTCAGCCGCCGCCCAGCGCGTGCACGATTTCCACGCGGTCGCCCGGCGCCAGCACGTGGTCGGGGTGCCGCCCGCGCGGCACGATCTGTCCGTTGACCTCGACCGCCACGCGGCGGCCCGCCAGGCCCTGTTGTTCGAGCAGCGCCTGCACGGTCGTATCGTCGGGAACCGGCAGCGTCTGGCCGTTGAGCTTGATGTCCATGCGGAGATTGTCGCCCGTCGGCGCGCGCGCTGCACGCCGTGCGGCGCTGCGGCGTGAGCGCCACTGGCCGTTCAGGGACACTTGCGCTCCGTGCGGCCCCGTACTGGCCGCCTTTCCCTCGACAGCGGAGCCGTCCATGCGTCACATGCAATCCCGGAATGCCCCCCTCGCCGCCGCCCTGGCTGCCGCGCTGGCCTTCGTCGCCGCGCCCACCATGGCCGATGACACGTTCTCGCGCACCATCTTCTTCGGCGACAGCCTCACCGACGCCGGCTACTTCCGGCCGCTGCTCGTGCAGCAGAACCCGCAGGCCGCCATCCTCGGCCGCTTCACCACCAACCCCGGCCTGGTCTGGGCCGAGTGGGTGGCCCAGCACTACGGCACCGACGCCAGGCCCAACGGCAATGGCCAGTCTGGCGACAACTACGCCGCCGGCGGCGCGCAGATCGCCACCGATCGCATGGGGCCGCCCTTCGGCCTGACCCCGTCGCTGGCCAGCCAGGCGGCCAGCTACCTCGCCGCCTCCGGCGGCCGCGCCGATCCCGGTGCGCTCTATACCGTGTGGGGTGGCGCCAACGACCTGTTCGGCGTCGCCGCCAATCCGGGACAGGCACAGCAGATCATCGGCGCGGCGGTGACCGCGCAGGTCGGCATCGTCGGCGCGCTGCAGTCGGCCGGCGCGCGCTATGTGCTGGTGCCCAACATCCCCGACATCGGCCTCACCCCGACCTTCCTGGCGCAGGGCCCGGTCGCCGCGGCCCAGGGCACGGCCCTGGCCACGGCCTACAACCAGGCGCTGTACGGCGGGCTTGAGGCCAACGGCCTGCGCGTGATCCCGCTCGATACCTTCACCTTCCTGCGCGAGGTGGCCGCCAGCCCGGCGACCTACGGTTACGCCAACATCACCGACACGGCCTGCCAGCCGCAGATCACCGCGCAGTCGATCACCTGCAACCCGGCCACCTATGTCACCCCGGGCGCCGACCAGACCTACCTGTTCGCCGACGGAGTGCATCCCAGCTCGGCCGCGCAGCGCGGCACCGCCGACCTCGCGCTGGCGATGATCGAGGCGCCGCGCCAGCTCGCGGTGCTGCCGCACTCGGCGGCGATGACCGGCCGTGCCCGCGCCGAAGGCGTGGCTGCGCAGCTGGCCGTGGCGCCGGCGGCGGAGGGGCGCCGCTGGTGGGTGGACCTGCGTGGCGACTTCCAGCGCTACGGCCACGGCGATGCCTACGATGGTGCGGGCCCGGCGCTGACCGCGGGCCTGGCCTGGACGCATGGCAACCTGGTGGCCGGTGGCTTCGCCGGCTATGGCCGGCAGGCCAACGACTGGGGCCAGCGTCGCGGCGACTGGGACCAGTCCGAGGCGAGCGTCGGCGGCTTCCTGGCCTGGCACGGCGACGGCGGCGCCTGGGTCAGCGGCCAGCTGAGCTACAGCGCGCTGGACTTCGACATCCACCGCCAGGTGCCGCTGGGGCCGGCGCTGCGCGTGCACCGCGGTTCCACCGATGGTCGCAACCTCACCGCCGCGCTGCATGCCGGCTGGCACCTCGGCGAGGGCGCGCTGCGCCATGGGCCGGTGCTGGGCGTGGTGGCACAGCGCATCGACATCGACGGCTATGCCGAGCCCGACCCGTCCAGTTCGACCTCGCTGGCCTTCCCGGACCAGGACTTCGACTCGCTGGTGGGCAGCGTCGGCTGGCAGGTCAGCCACGCGATCCACGCGCGGCTCGCGCCCTATGCGCGCCTGACCCTCGACCGCGAGTTCGAGGACGCCGCGCCCGAGGCGTTCGCCCGTTCGCAGTCCACTGGCATGGAGTACGCGGTGCCCGGCCTGTCCTACGACGACACCTACGCCACGCTCACCCTCGGTGCGCGCACCACGCTGTTCGGCTTCGATGCCAACCTCGGCGTGCGTCTGAATGCCGGCGAGAAGGGGGGCAGGCAGACCACCGCCTTCGCCACGCTCGGCGGCGGATTCTGACGCGACCAGGAGGCCGGCACGCGCCGGCCTCCGACGTTGCCAAGGCGGCCGTGGCGGGCATAGACTGGTGCCGTACGCGGGTGTAGTTCAATGGTAGAACTGCAGCTTCCCAAGCTGCTAGCGTGGGTTCGATTCCCATCACCCGCTCCAGACAACAGGCGGCGGCATCATCGACAAGGTGATGCCGCCGTTTTTCGCTTGCGCAGGCCGTCGATGAAGCTCGCGATCCTTTCCCGCAACGGCAAGCTCTATTCGACGCGCCGGCTGGTGGAGGCCGGGCGCGCCGCCGGCCACAGCGTGCGGGTGCTCGATCCGCTGCGCTGCTACATGCGCATCGGCGACGACGGCTTCGCCATGCGCTACAAGGGCAAGGCCATCGACGGTTACGGCGCGGTCATCCCGCGCATCGGCGCGTCCATCACCCGCTACGGCTGTGCGGTGCTGCGCCAGTTCGAGCTGATGGGCAGCTACACGCCCAATCCGGCCGCGGCCATCGCGCGGGCGCGCGACAAGCTTGCCTGCCACCAGCTGCTGGCCGCCCAGGGCATCGGTCTGCCGGCGACCGCCTTCGGCGACAACCCCGACGACACCGCCGACCTGCTGGCGCTGCTCGGGCCGCCGCCGCATGTGATCAAGCTCAACGAGGGCACCCAGGGCGCGGGCGTGATGCTGGCCGAGAAGCTGTCGGCCTCGCGCGGCGTGATCGAGGCGCTGCGCGGGCTCTACGCCAACTTCCTGGTGCAGGAATTCGTGGCCGAGGCCGAGGGTGCGGACCTGCGTTGCTTCGTGGTCGGCGACCGCGTCGTCGCGGCAATGCAGCGCAAGGCCGCGCCCGGCGACTTCCGCTCCAACCTGCATCGCGGCGGTACCGCGACCGCGGTGGAGACCAGCGCCGAGGAGCAGGCGGTCGCGGTGCGCGCCGCGCACGCCGTGGGGCTGGCGGTGGCCGGGGTGGATCTGATCCGCTCGCAGCGCGGCCCACTGGTGCTCGAGGTCAACGCCTCGCCGGGGCTGGAGGGGATCGAGGAGTCGACCGGCATCGATATTGCGGCGAAGATCGTGGATCTCGTGGTCAAGTCGTCGGCTTCCGGTGAGACGGGTGTCGGGCCACCGGCCTCCCGCCGGCGTGCCCGACGCAGTGCTCGTCACGGCGATTTAACGAGCGCTTAATCGGCCCCGGACTAAGTTGGCGTCACCGGATTCGGTGTCGCCCCAGTTCTCCTTGTCCCGGGAGCGGCCACGGATCGCGGTCATCGGGGCAGTACTTTTGGGCCCAGGCGATGGCATCGTCTGGGCTCTTTTGTGCGCGGACGTCAACGGAGCGCCGACGTATGCGTATGCCAGAATCCGCCGCACGCCTGAACCGCGCGACGTCCGCGCGGTCAAAGGTCGCCTACCACCAGGAATCTGCCTGCATGCGCATTCTCGTCATCGAAGACAACCAGGACATCGCGGCCAATCTCGGGGACTACCTGGAGGACCGCGGACATACGGTGGACTTCGCCGCCGACGGGGTGACCGGCCTGCACCTGGCGGTGGTCCACGACTTCGATGCGATCGTGCTCGATCTCAACCTGCCCGGCATGGACGGCCTGGAGGTCTGCCGCAAACTGCGCAACGACGCGCGCAAGCAGACCCCGGTGCTGATGCTCACCGCCCGCGACAGCCTGGACAACAAGCTTGCCGGCTTCGATTCGGGCGCGGACGACTATCTGGTCAAGCCCTTCGCGCTGCAGGAGGTCGAGGTCCGGCTCAACGCGCTGTCGCGGCGCGGCAAGGGCGTGCAGACGCGGGTGCTGGACGTGGGCGACCTGGAGTACAACCTCGACACGCTCGAGGTGCGCCGTCGCGGCAAGCTCGTGCAACTCAACCCGACTGCGCTGAAGATCCTGCAGGCGCTGATGGAGGCCTCGCCGGCGGTGGTCACCCGCCAGGACCTGGAAACCCGGGTCTGGGGCGAGGAACTGCCCGACTCGGACTCGCTGCGCGTGCATATCCACGGCCTGCGCGCCGTGATCGACAAGCCCTTCGACGTGCCGCTGATCCAGACCCGCCACGGAATCGGCTACCGCATCGCAGCGCCCGATGGCGCAGGCTGAGGGCGCTACACCGGACGCCGTCGTCCGCAGCAGCCCGCGCCGGCGCTACCGCCGGCGGCTGCGCAGCCGCATCATCCTGTCGTTCCTGCTGCTGAGCTTCGCGCTCACGGCCCTGTTCGCCGTGGCCGCGGTCTACGTCGGCGCGCTGGTCGAGGACCAGGCGGTCGGGCGCGTGCTCAAGCGCAACGTGGACGACTACGCCGCGCGCTTCTATACGGACAACTCCGCCGAGTGGGCGCCGCTCAACGATGTGCGCGCCATCGTCTATGGGCCCGACAAGCGCCAGAACGCGCCGCCGGACTGGGCCGAGCTGGAAACCGGCGTCTACAACATGAACGGCGAGGAGGACGGCAAGCCGTTCGTGTACCGGCTGGTTGTGAAGAAGGACCCGGACTACTGGTTCTTCCTCGCCCAGGACATGACCAACACCGCCGAAACCCGCGCCGAAGTGCAGTGGATCATGATCGCGGCGGTAATCGTTTTCACCCTGATGGCCGGGCTGATCGGCTGGTGGTCGGCATCGCGGGTGATGAGTCCGGTGTCGGAGCTTGCGCGGCGGCTGGGCGAGTCCGGCGACGATTCGCGCCCGCAGACGCTGGCCGACCATTTCCCCGACGACGAGGTCGGCGAGCTGGCGCGTGCGCTCGACGACTATGCCGCGCGCCTGACCGAGGTGGTGCAGCGCGACCGCGAGTTCAACGCCGACGTCAGCCACGAACTGCGCACGCCGCTGGCGGTGATCCGCGGCGCGGTCGAACTGTTGCTGTCGCGGCCCGAACTCGACGGCAAGACCCGCGACCGGCTGCTGCGCATCCAGCGCGCCGAACAGCAGTGCACCGACCTGATCAGCGCGCTGCTGCTGCTCTCGCGCAACGAGCGCGGGCACGGCGCGACCGACGTGGCCAGGGTGGCCGAGCAGCTGTTCGACGCGCACCGCGGCCAGCTCGGCAGCAAGCCCCTGGTCCTGCGGGTCGAGGGCGCGCCGGGGCAGGTGGTGGTCGATGCGCCCGAATCGGCCGTGACCGTGGCCCTGGGCAACCTGGTCGGCAATGCGGTCAAGTACACGCGCGAGGGCGAGGTGGTGGTGCGGCTGCGCGAGAACGCCGTGGACGTGATCGACACCGGACCCGGGCTGAGCGAGGAGGACGCGGCGCGCCTGTTCGAGCGCGGCTACCGCGGCACGCACGCCGAGCACTCCCAGGGCGGCGGCATCGGCCTGTCGATCGTGCGCCGGCTGTGCGCGCTGTACGGCTGGAACGTGCGCGTGGTGCCCGGCCAGGTCCGCGGCGTGGTCGCTACCCTGACCTTCGCGCCCGCGCCGGACTGACGGCCTCCGCGACGCCACGCTCGCGCCGGTTGTGCGAACCTCGCCGTACACGCGAGGGTCGGGCGATGCCGGGAGCAGGATCGACGGGGCGGGGCGGCTGGCGGCAGTGGCTGCTGGGCCTGCTCTGGGCGCAGGCGGCCTGGTTCCCGGCATCCGCGCAGGCACCGCAGGCGCCGCAGGTCGTGGACGATCCGTCGCAGGCGCTGCGCGAACGCATGGTCGAGCGCCAGCTCGCCGGGCGCGGCATCGACGATGCGCGCGTGCTCGCGGCCATGGCCAGGGTGCCGCGGCACCTGTTCGTCCCCGAGGCCGCGGCGGCGCAGGCCTATCTCGACCAGCCCCTGCCCATCGGCCACGACCAGACCATCTCGCAGCCCTATATCGTCGCGCTGATGACGCAGCTGGCGGGCATCGGGCCGGAGGACCGGGTGCTCGAGGTCGGTACCGGCTCGGGCTACCAGGCGGCGGTACTGGGCGAGTTGGCCGGCGCGGTGTACAGCATCGAGATCGTGGCGCCGCTGGCCGCGCAGGCCGCGCGCGTGCTGGACGAACTGGGCTACGCGCGGGTGCAGGTGCGCACGGGCGATGGCTATGCGGGCTGGCCCGAGCATGCGCCCTACGATGCGATCCTGGTCACCGCCGCGCCCGAACGCGTGCCGGCGCCGCTGCTGGCGCAACTCAGACCGGGTGGTCGGCTGGTGATCCCGGTCGGGCCGGTGCACGCGGTGCAGGAACTGCGCGTGATCGAGAAGCAGGACAATGGCCGCCTGCGCGAGAGGGTGGTGAGCCCGGTGCGCTTCGTGCCGCTGACCGGGCAGGCCGCCGATCGCGACCGCGGCGGACGCTGAGACCCCACGCCGCCGCGGCTGCAAGGTGGCGCGCCGCAGGGGCGCGCCACGCGACTGCCCTCAGACCGGCTCGAGCCAGCCGTGGTGGTCGGGCGTGCTGCCGTCGAACAGGCCGAAGAACAGTTCCTGGATGCGACGCGTCACCGGGCCCGCCTTGCCGGCGCCGACCTGGCGGCCGTCCACCGAGCGGATCGGCGTGATCTCGGCGGCGGTGCCGCACATGAACAGCTCGTCGCACAGGTACAGGTACTCGCGCGGCAGGTCGCGCTCCACCACGGTCAGCCCGGCTTCGCGGGCCAGGGTGATGATGGAGTTGCGGGTGATGCCGTTGAGCAGGGCGGCGCTGACCGGCGTGGTATGCAGGGCGCCGTCGAAGACCAGGAACAGGTTCTCGCCCGCGCCCTCGCTGAGCAGGCCGGTGGAGGCCAGGGCGATGCCCTCGCCGAAGCCCAGGCGCCGCGCCTCGCGCGCGACCAGGGTGCCGGACAGGTAGTTGCCGCCGGCCTTGGCGCCGGCCGGAATGGTGTTGGGCGCGAACCGCTGCCAGCTCGACACGCAGGCGTCGATGCCGTTCTCCAGCGCCTCGTCGCCCAGGTACTTGCCCATCTTCCAGGTCGCGACCGCGACGTCGACGGGGGTCTCGGCCGACAGGCCGAAGCCGCCGAGGCCGCGGTAGGCCACCGGGCGCAGGTAGTCGGTGGTGTTGCCGTTGGCGGAGATCACCTGGCGGCAGGCGGCGTTGATCTCGTCCAGCGAGTAGGGGATGTCGATCTCGTGGATCTTGGCCGACAGGTACAGGCGCCGGTTGTGGTCGCTGAGGCGGAAGATCGCCGGGCCGTTGGCGGTGTCATAGCAGCGGATGCCCTCGAACACCGACGAGCCGTAGTGCAGGGCATGGGACATGACATGCGTGGTCGCCTCGGCCCAGGGCTTGACCTTGCCGTTGTGCCAGATCCATTCGGGGTACTGCATGAACGCGCCTCGATACGTGTGAAACCATCATTCTGCCTCATTGCCGCGCCGGGCACCGCCGGGCGGTCGCCCGGCAGGCCGCGCTCGGGCTAGAGGCTCAGCCACCAGCAGTCGAGATGGCGGCGCAGGGAGAACACCGTCTGCAGGGGCGTGATGCGGTCGGCGACGGTCTGCTCGACCACCAGGGCGGTCGGCGGACGCCGCACGGCGCCGGCGCTGGCGGCGGCCAGCACCGAGGCGGGCAGCCCGGTGCCTGCATCCACCGTCTGTGCCGCCCCGCCCGGGCCGCGCTCGGCCGATCGCCAGGACAGGCCGGCCCGCGCCGGTTGGATGGCCTCGGGCGGCGGCGGCTGCAGGGGCGAGATGCCAAGCAGCGGCCGGTTCACGATCCCGTCGAGCCGGTTCATGATCGCCTGCGCGCCGCGGGTCGAGGTGCCCGGCCAGTGGTAGATCCCGGCCAGGCGGTTGACGTCGCGGTTGTCGATCGATGCGCCCAGTTCGAACACCAGGTCCTGCAGGTTGCGGCTGCAGTCACGGCGGATCAGGCGGCCGCCCTGCTGCACCGTGCCCGCTCGCGGCACGCGCTCGCTGGCGCCCAGGTCGGCGCACTGGCGGTCGGTGTAGACGTGCCCGCCATCGGCCATGACGCAGCGGCGGATCTGGGCCTGGGCCTCGCCTCCGGCCAGGGGGGCGCAGGCCAGGAAGCAGCAGGCAAGCAGCAGTGGACGCATGGCTCCAGCCTAGCGTCCGCGCCGGCGGCCGGGAAGGGCGCGACGTGGCCGCCCGGCCACCCGCGCCGGCCGCGATTCAGGGCAGTCGCGCCAGGACCGCCTGGGTCGGGCGGGCGAGGTTGAGCGTGTAGAAATGCAGGCCCGGGGCGCCACCGGCGAGCAGCCGCTCGCACAGGCGCGCCACCACGTCCGCGCCGAACTCGCGGATACCGTCCGCGTCGTCGCCCAGCGCCTGCATCTTGCGGGTGATCCAGCGCGGGATCTCGGCCCCGCATTGCTCGGAGAAGCGGCGCAGCTGGGCGAAGTTGGAGATCGGCATGATGCCCGGCACGATCGGCACCTCGACGCCCAGCGCCCGCACTGCATCCACGAAGTGGAAGTACGCGTCGGCGTTGTAGAAGTACTGGGTGATCGCGCCGTCGGCGCCGGCGTCGACCTTGGCCTTGAAATGGCGCAGGTCCGCATGCGCGTCCTCGGCGTGCGGATGGGTTTCGGGGTAGGCGCCGACCTCGATGTGAAAATGGTCGCCATGCCGTTCGCGGATGAACGCGATCAGGTCCGAGGCGTAGCGCAGATCGCCCGGCTGGCCCATGCCGGAGGGCAGGTCGCCGCGCAGCGCCACGATCCGCCGGCAGCCGAGGTCGCGATAGCGCTGCAGCAGCTCGGCGATCTCCTCGCGGGTGCCGCCCACGCACGACAGGTGCGGCGCAGCCTCCAGGCCGTGCGCCTCGAGCAGGTTCTCCACGGTCTCGGCGGTATAGCTCAGGGTCGAGCCGCCGGCGCCGAAGGTGCACGAGACGTATTGCGGCGCGTGCACCTTGAGCCTGGCGACGGTCCGCTGCAGCAGGGCGCGCTGCTCGTCGGTCTTGGGCGGATAGAACTCGAAGCTGATCTGGGACATTCGGGCGCGCCCGGGCGGGGTGCGGCGATTGTATCTCTATATCGCGATGGATGTGTTGAAGATGCCCGGAGGCGCGCGCCGGCGGCTAAGCTGCGTCCCCCTTGCCGCCGGTCCTCCGCATGCGAATCGTCCTGACCCCCTTCGCCCGCACCCGCCTGTTCCCGCGCCAGCCGCGCGCCAATACCATCCAGGACTGCACGCCAGAGCAGTTCGAGCAGCGCCTCAACGAGGAGTCGCCGCTGCACGTGCTGGAAGGCTACGCGCCGTTCTGCCGGCTGCACGTGCACCGCAACTGGACCTCCACCCGCTGCCTGACCGTTCCGGTCACCGACGGGAACCGCCATCTGCTGCGCTCGGCCTACGAGGCCCGCAGCCGCGACGAACTGCCGGTGCTGGTGCGCTGGTTCGAAGGCGTGGAGCCGCCGGTGGCCGGCTACTTCGTGGTGATCCTCTACAGCGCGGAGCAGCTGGCCAAGGAAGGCGCGCCGATCGACGGCGACTGGGGTGTGGTCGGCTGCCTGTACACGGCCGCGCCCGAGGAGATCCCGATGGCGCCGGTGACCATGATGCGCAATGCGCTCGGGGTGGAGGAGGGCGGCTCGGGCGTACCGCTGGATCGTGAGCGCTACCTGCGCAGCGTGGAATTCTGGGAGCGCCACGCCAACTGGCGCGGCTGACGGCCCCCCGATCACGCGACGAGCACGCACTCGACGCGCTGCTTTCACGGCCGACGCGGGAAGGTGGGAACCCGCCGGCGCTGCCGGCACCGCCCGCCCCCAACCGGAGCCGCCCATGCTGGCCACGACCTACCGGCGCCCGCGCAGGATGCGCATCGAGCACGTCGCCGAACCGGAGATCGAGCACCCCAACGACGCCATCGTGCGTGTCACCCGCGCCTGCATCTGCGGCTCGGACATCCATATCTACAACGGGCTGGTCCCGGACACGCGGGTCGGCTCGATCATCGGCCACGAATTCACCGGCGTGGTCGAAGCGGTCGGCCCGTCGGTGCAGAACCTCAAGGTCGGCGACCGGGTGCTGGTGCCGTTCAACATCTTCTGCGGCAGCTGCTACTTCTGCCAGAAGGAACTGTACGGCAACTGCCACAACGTCAATTCCGAGGCCAGCGCGGTGGGCGGCTTCTACGGCTATTCGCATACCGCTGGCGGCTACGACGGCGGCCAGGCCGAATACGTGCGCGTGCCCTTCGCCGACCTGGGCCCCACGGTGATCCCGGACGACATCCACATCGAGGACGCGGTGCTGCTCACCGACGCCTTCCCCACCGGCTACCAGGCCGCGGAGATGGGCGACATCCGCGAAGGCGACACCGTGGTGGTGTTCGGCGCAGGCCCGGTCGGGCTGTTCGCGGCCAAGAGCGCCTGGTTCTTCGGCGCGGCGCGGGTGATCGTGGTGGACGAGCTGGAGTACCGGCTGGAGTTCGCCCGCAAGTTCGCGCACGCCGAAACCGTCAACTTCCGCGAGGTCGACGACATGGCGGTGCACATCAAGAAGATGACCGACTGGCTCGGCGCGGACGTGTGCATCGACGCGGTGGGCTGCGACGCCTCGGGCAGCGCCCTGCACAGCCTGACCGGCAAGGTCATGATGCTGCAGGCCGGCTCGGCCATCGCCCTGCACTGGGCGATCAACAGCGTGCGCAAGTGCGGGCGGGTGTCGATCGTCGGCGTGTACGGGCCGACCTTCAACGCCGTGCCGATCGGCAACGCGCTCAACAAGGGCCTGACCCTGCGCATGAACCAGGCCAGTGTGAAGCGACACCTGCCGCGGCTGATCGAGCACATCCGCGCCGGCCACATCTCGCCGCGCGAGGTCATCACCCATCGCATCGCGCTGGAGGACGTGGCCGATGCCTACGACATCTTCGCGCGCAAGCTCGACAACTGCATCAAGCCGGTGCTGATCCCGCCCTCGGCGCGCGCCAGCGCCTGACCGGATCCGGAGACGACGATGGACAATGCCACGCGATTCAGCCACATCCCCGGCTGGGGCTCGGACCTCCCGCGCGAGAACCGCCCGGCGGTGCCGATGGAGCGCACCCCGCCCCGGCTCGAGGTGCCCTGGAGCGAGCCTCCACCGCAGCAGCCGCTGACGGTGGAGATCCTGCGCTCGGTGGAGCGGCCCAACTACTCCCGCACCTTCGGCACGCGCCTGCCGCCCAAGGGCCTCAGCGGTGCGTTGCGGCGCAGCGCGTTCCGCTACAGCGAGAACGACCTGCGCCACTGGCTCACGCTGGTCGCCGCCGACCGCGTGAACGTGGTCGAGGGGCTGTGCGAGGACGCGAAGCGCTCGCCGCTGAAGGCGGCGGCGGTGGGCGCGGGGATCGTGGCGCTGGTGTGGTGGCTGGCGCGGGACTGATCCGCTCCAGCCCGGCCAGCGCATCCAGTTGGCCTAGGAAGTGCTGCAGGTAGCCCGGCGCCTGCGCGTGCATCAGCGCCAGTGCGCGATGCACGAGCACGGTGGAGTGCATGGGCCCGGCATCCTCGGGCACGTCGGCCAGCGCATCGTGCAGCTGGCCGGCGGTGCGCAGTCGCGCCCAGGTCGAGCGGAATCCGGCCAGGGCGGGCAGTTCGGCGAACGCGGCCTCGTCTGCTTCCCCGGTCCCGGGTGCCTGCTCCTGCGCGGGAGCGCCGCCCGCGTCCGGCTGCGCAGGCGCAGCAGACGCGGACGCGTTCCGGGGTTTGCGCGGGGGGCGGGCAGCGGTGAGGTGCGCGAGCAGCTGTGCCAGCGGCGAGGGACTCGCGGCATCGCGTGCGGCCGCGCCGTCCCCCGACATCGGCGTAGGGGCGTCTTCAGCCAGATGCTGCAGCCGCGCTTCGACGAGTGCGCGCGCGCTGCCGTCCAGGCGCGCGGCGCGCGCCGCCAGCGCCTGCCTGCGTCGCGCGCGCATGGCCTCGCTTCCGGGACGGGGCGGCGTGGCGCCGGGGATCTCAGCGTCCATCGGCCTGGGTGACGTCCTGGCGCGGGCGCGGCATGGGTGCGATCTCGACTCGGCGGTTGCGTGCGCGACCGGCCTCGTCCTCGTTGGAGCTCACCGGCTGCTGCGCGCCGAACGCGGCCGCGAACACCGCGTCGGCCGGCACGCCGGCGTCGATCAGGGCGCGGGTGACCGTGAGCGCGCGTTGCGCCGACAGTTCCCAGTTGTCGGCATAGCGGCGGTTGCCGCCCAACACCGGGCGGTCGTCGGTGAAGCCGCTGACCATCAGGATCTCGTCGCGCGCGGACAGGTAGGTCGACAGCGGCGGAGCCAGTTCTCGCAGCAACGTGTGGCCCTCGTCCTGCAGCGCATCGGAGTTGAGCGCGAACAGCACGTTGCCGCGGATGCCGATGCGCCCATCCACCAAGGTGACGCGGCCGGCCGCCAGCGGCACGGCCAGTGCGCGTTCGAGTTCCTGGCGCTGCGCGGCGACCCGCGCCTGCTCGCCGGTGAGCCGCTCGAGCTCGGCGGCGGTGTGCAGCTGCATGCCGACCACGCCCAGCAGGATCAGCACGAACACGCCCAGCATCACCGCCATCAGGTCGCCGAAGGCGGCCCAGACGGTCGCCTGGTCGCCGGTCTCGTCCAGCTGCGCGCTCATGCCTCAACGGCCTGGCTCGCGCCGGCCACGCGCTGCAGCTCGGCGATGATCTGCTGCTGCGACAGGACGCTGAGTTCGACCACCTCGCGCGCCTGCGCGACGTAGTAGGCCAGCTGCTCGTCGCTGCGGGCGAGCGAGCCGTCGAGCGCGGTGGCCAGCTGCTGCAGGCGCTCGAGCAGGGACTCGTTGGCCTGGCCGAACGCGTCCACCGCCGCGCCGAAGGCGTCGCCGAGGCTGGCCACCTCGACCGCGCCGGCGGTGAGCTGGGCGACCGCGCCGTCCAGCCGGCCGGCTTCCGCCTCCATGCGCTCGAGCAGGCGTTCGCTGGTGCGTTCGAGCAGGTCCGCCGAGCCGGTCACCAGCGCGTCCACCGCCGCGCGCTGCTCGCCCGAGGCGTGGTTCACCGCGTCGAGCAGGGTTTCGAGGGTGGCGAGCAGGCGGGTGCGCTCCTCGAGCATCGCGGTGTCGCGGACCATGCTCTCCGACAGCGCCCGGCGCAGTTCGGCCACCACCTCGGCGGCCGCGCGCGGCGCTTCCGCCGCGGTCTGCATCAGGCGCGAGACCTCGGCGATGGTGGCGCCGGCATGCGCCTGCGCCTGCGTGGCCATCTCGCCGGCGGTGCGTTCCAGGGTCGCGCAGATCTCCTGCTGGCGTCGGGCGACGTCCTCGCCCGCCTGTTCCCAATGTTGCGTCAGGCCCGAGGCCATCGCGTCGAGCGTGCCGGTCCAGGCGGCCAGGCGCGCCTCGTCGCGCGCCGCCAGCATCTCCTGCAGCGCCTCGTGCGAGGCGCGCGCGCCGGCGACGAGCTCGGCGCCATGACGCTGCAGTTCCGCGCCGGCCGCGGCCAGCGCGGCCTCGTTGCGCGCGGCGAGCGCTTCGTTGCCGCGCTCCTGGCGCGCGAGCGCTTCGCTCCATGCCTCGGACAGGCGGTCGCCGGTGGCCGCAAGGCGTGCGGACACCGTGTCGAGCAGGGCGGCCGCGCGCTGTTCCTGGGCCTGGCCGGCCTGCGCGAGCTGCGCCTGCAGCGCTTCGGCGAGGCTTGCGTTGGCGCGCTGCTGCCCTGCGAGCGCCTCGCGCCAGCTTCCGGCCGCGGCCGTGCTGGCGCTCTCGAATCCTGCGGCCAGCGCGTCGAGTTGGCGCTGCACCGCTACCGACACGCTTTCGCGCAAGGCCCCGGCCTCGCGCGACATTCCCGCCAGGGTGCCTTCGATCACCGGCTGCAGGGCGCCGGTCACCGCGCGGCTGCTCTCGGCCACGCTGGCGGCAAGCGACTGCCCGACCGAGGCGGCCAGCTGGGTATAGGCCTGCTCGACCCGGGCGTGGAAATCGTCCTGGCGTTGCTGCAGCCGTGCATCGGCGGCGCCCGACTGCGCCTCGATCGCGCTCGACATGGCCTGCAGCCGGTCGACCAGGGCGGGCATCAGCGCGGCCTGCTGCTGCAGCAGGTCGAGGGCCTGCTCGCGCTGGTGCAGCGGCGAGTGCACGCGCAGCGGGCCGGCGATGGCCGCATCCAGACGTTGCGCCACCTGCAGGCGCTCGCGTCGCGCCAGCGTGGACAGCAGGCCGAGCGCGGCGGACGCGCCGACGCCGGCGATCGAGGTGCCGAAGGCCAGGGCCAGTCCGCGTACCGGGTTCGACAGCGATGCGCGGATCGCCTCCAGGTCCAGGGCGCCGGCCAGCGCCAGGCCGGTGCCGCGCAGGGTGGCCATCATGCCCAGCAGGGTGCCGAGCATGCCCAGCAGCACCAGCATCGCGCCCAGCGACGGCGCCAGCTGTGGCGGCGGCAGCGACGCCTGCGCACCTTCGATGCGCAGGCGTACCGGGTTGCGCAGGCCGGGCTGCAGGCGCGCGAGCCAGCCCGGCAGGTCACCCGCACCCGCGCCGGCGTCGTCCAGCGCGGCGCCCAGGCCACGCGTGGCGGCGCGGAAGCGGTGCAGTTCGAACACGCCGGCGAGGTAACACAGCGCGACCAGCAATACGACGAGAACGCCGAGCAGGTTGTCGCGCAGGTAGCCGGCGCCGATCCAGCCGATGACGGCCAGTCCGGCCAGGAAGATGCACAGCGCGAGGATGTCGGAGGAACGTCGGGTCATGGAGTCTGGTCGGCAGGGGCGAGCGCGGCGAGCAGCGCGTCGACGGGGGAGAATCGGAGGTCGAGTTCGGCGAGCAGCAGCTCGCGCATGTCGTGGCGGAAACGCGCCAGCCACGCGGCCGGCGTGGCGGCGGGGGCCTGCTGGCGCAGCCGTTCGAAGTGACCTGCGAGCAGGTCCGGCACGCCCGACAGCAGGGCGTGTTCGCGCGGCGCGAGGATCTGTTCCATCGCCGCGTCGACCTCGGCCAGGCGCGCCAGCGGGGCGCAGGCCGCGCACAGCTCACGCAGACGGCCACGCAGGCGTCCGGTGGCGACGAGGGCCGCGCGCTGGTGGGCGACGTAGCGGGCGCGCAGCGGCGCGAAGTCGATTGCCGCCTCGTCCTGCGCCTCGGCCGCGAGCAGGCGGTCGCCCAGGATCTCGCCACGCAGCTGCGCGCGCGCCTGCGTGCAGGCGGCGGCGATGTCGCCATCGGGCTCGGGCGCCGTGGCCTCATCCGGCAGGCGGCCGTCGAGCGCGCCGGCCAGCACCACCGCGCGCGGCCAGTCGATCCACTGCGCCAGGGTGGCCGCCAGCGGCGGTCCCGCGCCGGCGTCCACGCCCGCCACCCGTGCCAGCAGGCGGACGAAGACCGGACCTGCGACCGGGGTGGGGTGGGACGACACGGGGGTCATGCGTTCTGGGTCCTGAAACACACCGGGCGCCAAGTGGCGCCCGGTGCGATGCCTGGTCGGGGCGCCGACTCAGTAGCGGTAGTGCTCCGGCTTGAACGGACCTTCGACCGGCACGCCGAGGTAGTCGGCCTGTTCCGGCGTCAGCCGGGTCAGCTTCACCCCGATCTTCTCCAGGTGCAGGCGCGCCACTTCCTCGTCCAGCTTCTTGGGCAGGATGTAGACCTTGGCCTCGTAGCTGTCCTTGTTCGCCCACAGCTCGATCTGCGCCAGGGTCTGGTTGGCGAACGAGTTGGACATCACGAAGCTCGGATGGCCGGTGGCGCAGCCCAGGTTCACCAGGCGGCCTTCGGCCAGCAGGAAGATGCTGTTGCCGGCCTTTCCATCACTCGCTGCGAAGGTGAACTTGTCCACCTGCGGCTTGATGTTGGTCTTGACCGCGCCCGAGGCGTACAGCGCATCGACCTGGATCTCGTTGTCGAAGTGGCCGATGTTGCAGACGATGGCCTGGTCCTTCATCGCCTGCATGTGCTCCAGGCGGATGATGTCCTTGTTGCCGGTGGTGGTGACGTAGATGTCGGCCTCGCCGAGGGTGTCCTCGACGGTCTTGACCTCGTAGCCCTCCATCGCCGCCTGCAGTGCGCAGATCGGGTCGATCTCGGTGACGATCACGCGGGCGCCGTAGGCGCGCAGCGAAGCGGCCGAACCCTTGCCCACGTCGCCGTAGCCACAGACCACGGCGACCTTGCCGGCCAGCATCACGTCCATCGCGCGCTTGAGGCCGTCGGCCAGCGACTCGCGGCAGCCGTAGAGGTTGTCGAACTTGCTCTTGGTCACCGAGTCGTTGACGTTGATCGCCGGCACCAGCAGCTTGCCGGCCTCGGCGAGCTGGTAGAGGCGGTGCACGCCGGTGGTCGTCTCCTCGGAAACGCCCTTCCAGTCCTTGACCACCCGGGTCCAGTAGCCCGGACGCTCCCTGGCCACGCGCTTGAGCAGGTTCTTGATCACCTGCTCCTCGTGGCTGCCGGAAGGCCCGTTCACCCAGCTCTCGTCGCCCTGCTCGAGCTCATAGCCCTTGTGGATCAGCAGGGTGACGTCGCCGCCGTCGTCCACCACCAGCTCCGGGCCGGTCAGGGTGCCGTCGGGCAGGGTGAAGGTCAGCGCGTCGAGCGTGCAGTCCCAGTATTCCTCCAGCGTCTCGCCCTTCCAGGCGAACACCGGGGTGCCGGTGGCGGCGATCGCCGCGGCGGCGTGGTCCTGGGTGGAGAAGATGTTGCACGAGGCCCAGCGCACGTCGGCGCCGATGTCCTTCAGCGTCTCGATCAGCACCGCGGTCTGGATGGTCATGTGCAGCGAGCCGGTCACGCGCACGCCCTTCAGGGGTGCGGCGGCGGCATGCTTGCGGCGGATCGACATCAGGCCCGGCATCTCGTGCTCGGCGATGTCGATCTCCTTGCGGCCCCAGTCGGCCAGCGAGATGTCGGCGACCTTGAAATCGCCCTCTTGGGAGAAGGTCTTGACCTGTGCGTTCATGTGGTGCTCCGTCGTCGGGAGTCCGCGAGGACTCGGGGACGGGCGCCGTTGTCGCAGTCACGGTCCCGTCGAGCCTGGCCGGGGAATCCACGGTCGCAGCGCCCCTCGACGGGGGCGCAATTGTATCGCTTCCACCCCCGTCGCGGCTGAATCGGCGTGGGCCGCGGCCGCTTGCCGCGGGCGGCCGTGACCAACGCCATGGGGTCGCGTGGCGTGCGGCTGCTATGTTGCGTGGTTCGATTTCAAGGGGAGTAGTTGATGGAAACCGGTGTGATGCGTTGCCTGCGTCCGCTGCTGCTGGCCGCCACGCTGGCCGCGGCGCCGCAGTTGTCGGCACAGGAGGCGGCCGGCCACGGCCAGACGGCCGGCTACCGGCTGCCCGCGGCGGAACTGCGTGCGATCGTCGATGCGCCGTCGGCGCCGCGGCTGTCGCTGTCGCCGCGTGGCGACCTGCTGGCCTACATGCAGGTGCCCGCGCTGCCGGGCATCGATGTCGTCGCCCAGCCCGAGCTCAAGCTCGCGGGCCTGCGCATCCACCCGGGCACGCACTCGGCCAGCGCCTTCAGCTTCAGCGACGACCTGTGGCTGCAGCAGGTGGACGGCGGTGGCGAGCGGCGCATTGCCGGCCTGCCGCAGCCGCTGGCGCTGTCGTCGGCGCAGTGGTCGCCGGACCAGCGCCACATCGCCTTCAGCCACGTCGACCGTAGCGCCGGACGCGTGGAGCTGTGGCTGGTGGACGTGGCCGCGGCCCGTGCCCGCCGCCTCACCGAGCGCCCGCTGGGCAGCGTGGCCGGCAGCGGCTTCGAATGGCTGCCAGACAGCAGCGGGCTGCTGGTGCTGCTGCGGCCGCAGGGGCAGGGCCCGGCGCCTGCGGACAGCGGCGTGCCGTCGGGTCCCAACATCCAGGAAACGCGCGGCGGCGGGCAGGTGCAGAGCCTGCGGACCTACCAGGACCTGCTGCGCAACCCGCACGACGAGGCGCTGTTCGCCTACTACATGACCAGCCAGCTGGCGACGGTGGCCCTGGACGGGCGCGTGCGCGCGATCGGCACGCCGGACCTGCACATCGGCGTGGCGGTGTCGCCCGATGGGCGGCACGTGCTGCGCCAGCGCCTGGAGCGGCCGTTCTCCTACCTGGTGCCGTATTCGCGCTTCCCGCGCCGCATCGACGTGGTCGGCATGGACGGGCGCGTGCTGCACACCGTGGCCACGCTGCCGCTGGTGGAAGGCCTGCCGACCGGCAACGACGCCGTGGCGCCCGGCGTGCGCCGCATCGGCTGGCGCGCGGATGCGCCGGCGACCCTGGTCTGGGCCGAGGCCCAGGACGGCGGCGACCCGGCGCGCGATGCGGCGGTGCGTGATCGCGTGTTCGCGCACGCCGCGCCGTTCGCCGGACAGCCGCAGGTGCTGGCCGACCTGTCGATGCGCTATGCGGGCGTGTCCTGGGGCGACGGCGAGCTCGCCCTGCTGTACGAATCCTGGTGGAAGACGCGCGGGCTGCGCGAGTGGCGCCTGGCGCCCGACACGGGCGCGGCGCCGGCGCTGCTGCGCGAAGCGTCCTACGAGGACCGCTACGCCGATCCCGGTTCGCCGGTGCTGCGCACCGACGAGCGTGGTTTCTCGCGCCTGCTCACCACCGGCGACGGGCAGACCATCTACCGCATCGGCGATGGCGCCTCGGCCGAAGGCGACCGCCCCTTCCTCGACCGCCAGGATCTCGCCACCGGCCGCACCGAGCGCCTGTTCCGTTCCGAGGCGCCCTGGTACGAGGCGCCGATCGCGCTGCTCGACCCGGATGCCTCCCGCATCCTGACCCTGCGCGAATCGCCCACCGATCCGGCCAACGTGCTGCTGCGCCGCCTCGGCGATGGCGCCGCGACGGTCGCCCTGAGCGACTTCCCGCATCCCACGCCGGCGCTGCGCGGGGTGAGCAAGGAGCAGATCCGCTACGTGCGCGAGGACGGGGTGGAACTGACGGCCGACCTGTACCTGCCGCCGGGATATGACGCCGGTCGCGACGGCCCGCTGCCGATGCTGATGTGGGCCTATCCGCGCGAGTTCAAATCCGCCGATGCCGCCAGCCAGGTGCGCGGTTCGCCCTACCGTTTCAACCGCGTCAGCTACTGGGGCCCGCTGGCCTTCCTCGCGCGCGGCTACGCGGTGCTGGACGGCCCGACCATGCCGATCGTCGGCGAGGGCGATGCCGAGCCGAACGACACCTACATCAGGCAGCTGGTGTCCAGCGCCCAGGCCGCGGTCGATGCGGTGGTCTCGCGTGGCGTGGCCGACCGCGACCGCATCGCCATCGGCGGCCATTCCTACGGTGCGTTCATGACCGCCAACCTGCTGGCGCATTCGGACCTGTTCCGCGCCGGCATCGCGCGCAGCGGCGCCTACAACCGCTCGCTCACGCCCTTCGGCTTCCAGGCCGAGGAACGCAACTACTGGCAGGCCACCGACACCTACCACGCGATGTCGCCGTTCAACCACGCGCACCGCATCGACGAGCCGATGCTGCTGATCCACGGCGAGGAGGACAACAACTCGGGCACCTTCCCGATGCAGAGCGAACGCATGTTCGCCGCGCTCAAGGGACTGGGTGGCACCGCGCGCCTGGTGATGCTGCCGCGAGAGTCGCACGGCTACCGCGCCCGCGAATCGATCCTGCACATGCTGGCCGAGACCAGCGACTGGCTGGACACCCACGTGCGCGACGCCGCGCCGCGCGAGTAGGCGGGGGCAGGGGACGGGCCGCGCGGCGCGTTCCGGCCGCGGTCGGCTCCGCGCGTCGCGCGGGGCCGCGCCTGCGGCGATCCGGCCGATCCGCGGGGAAGGCGGGCGGACGGGTCGCCCGGATGCGGAGCGGCGCGGCTTCGCGGACGCGCCGACGGGCCGCTACCAACACGGCCGGAAAGATATTCACGAACGTGTGAGTGAGTATTGACAGTGCCTGGATCGGCGGCCACTATCGGCCCGGTTGCGTCTTTGCTGAACCAGTCCTGTGGGAGGGACCTGCGATGGGAAGTCGTCTTGTAGTGGCCACGACCGTGGCCGCGTTGCTTGCAATGCCCGTGTCCGCGCTCGCGCAGGCCACGGCCGAAGTGATCGAACGCCAGCGCGCGGATGCATCGTCCGCCACGGCGCCGCAGGAACTGGACACGGTGGTCGTCACCGCGACCCGGCGCAGCGAGCCGCTGAAGGACGTGCCGCTGAGCGTCACCGTCCTGTCGCAGGAGGACCTCGATGCAAAGGGCGTGGTCGGCTACGAGGGGCTGGCCGACCAGACGCCGGGCGTGGTGCTCAACCGCGCCAGCGCGAACTTCAACAACTTCACCGCCCGCGGCATCGCCACCAACGGCTACAACGCCAACCTGCAGAGCACGGTGGCGATCTACATCGACGAGCTGCCGATCTCGGCCAACGGCAATTCGACCATCCTCGATCCGAGCCTGTACGACGTGGAAAGCGTGGAGTTCCTGCGCGGCCCGCAGGGCACGCTGTTCGGGTCCGGCTCGCTGGCCGGCGCCCTGCGCATCCTCACGCGGGATCCGGATCCCGACGCGTTCGATGCCTCGTTCCTCGGCGACCTGGGCATCACCGGCTCGGGCGCGCTGCGACAGCGCTACAACGCGATGCTCAACATCCCGCTCGCGCAGGACACCCTCGCGCTGCGGGTGGTGGGCTTCCGGCGCGACGAGGAGGGCTACATCGACAACGTGGGCACCGGCATCGACAACGCCAACAGCCTGCGCAGCTGGGGCGGGCGCGCCACCCTGCTGTGGGAGCCCACCGAGCGGTTCTCCGCGCGCCTGCGCGTGGCGCGCGAGGAGAGCACGCCAGACGACTCGTCGCTGGTGAATCCGGACCTGGGCACGGACAAGCGCCGCTCCGACCGACCGGACATGTTCTATGGCCGGATGACCAACTACAACGCGACGCTCGACTACCAGTTCGACGCGGCGCGCCTGACCAGTTCCACCACCTGGTCGGACTACGAGGCCGCGTTCAACGTCGACCTGGCCGGAACCTACGGCCACGCGTTCGCGTTCGCCCTGGACGCGCCGGTGGACAGCAGCACCTTCGTGCAGGAGACGCGCCTGGTCTCCGACCATGGCGGGCCGCTTGAATGGGTGCTGGGCGCGTTCCATTACAAGCGCGAGCGCGACGTGCACTTCGCCTACCGCTCCAACGAGGACTACCTGCGCGCGAGCGGCATCACCGGCCTGCCGGACGAGTACTACCTGCGCTTCCTGTCGCACGACGTGCTCAAGGAGCAGGCGCTGTTCGGCGAACTGACCTGGCGTTTCAACGAGGATCTGTGGACCACGCTGGGCATGCGCTACGGCAGCATCGAGGCGCAAGGCTTCACCCGCGAGGGCGGCTACAACAGCGACTACCTCACCCAGGCCTTCCTGTGCGCCTTCTACCAGATGTGCGGCGGCGCGGTCACGGTGACGCCGGTGCAGGCGGCCGAAGGGCGCAAGGCGAAGGAGTCCGGCCCGTCCTGGCGCCTGAGCGCGTCCTGGCGCCCGGTGCCCTCGGTCACCACCTACGCCGCGGTCGCGACCGGCTTCCGCGCGCCGGTGGTCAATGCGCAGGCCGGTTCGGTCAGCACCATCGATCCGGACGACCTGGTGATCCCCGCCGGTGCCGATTCGGACGAACTGGTCAGCTACGAGCTCGGCATGAAGGGCCGCTGGTGGAACGGGCGGCTGGCCGCGAACCTGGCGCTGTTCCATATCGACTGGAACGACATCCAGATCCAGGCCAACCGCGTCTCCGACTCGATCCAGTTCGCCACCAACATCGGCGGCGCCTACAGCCGCGGCCTGGAGTTCGAGCTGATGGCCATGCCGAACCAGCACTGGACCATCGCCCTCAACGGCTCGCTCAACCGCGCCAAGGTCGACTCGCTGACCGACGAGGAGGCGGCCGTGTCGGGCACCGTGCTGGGCGCGAGGCTGTCGGGGCCCGAGATCAGCGGCTCGCTGGCGGTCAACTACAACTTCGACTGGATCCGCGACTCGGTCGGCAACGCATCGCTGGCGGTGGTGCACGTGGGCGGCTTCCCCGGATCGTTCCAGTACGTGCCCGGGCAGCCGGGCGTGGTCAGTCCCACCTACGGACACACCGACCACTACACGGTGGTCAACGCCTCGCTGGCGGCCGCGTTCGAACGCGTGACCGTGGGCCTGTACGCGGAGAACCTGTTCAACGACCGCTCGATCACCTACGTGCATCCCGAGGCGTTCCTGGACAGCCGCTTCGGCGTCGTACGGCCGCGCACGGTGGGCGTCCGCGTGGGGTACCGGTTCTGATGGCCGCGGCGGCGGCTCCGGCCCATCCGGGCGCGCCGATGGCGCGTCCGGGACCGCGCGCGTGGATCGTGCTGGCGATCCTGTGCTTCGTCTACGTGCTCAACTTCCTGGACCGCCAGCTGCTGTCGATCCTGGCCAAGCCGATCCAGGACGAGCTGGGCGTCACCGATGGACAACTCGGCCTGATCGGCGGGCTGTACTTTGCGATGTTCTACTGCATCCTGGCGATTCCCGTCGGCTGGCTGGCCGACCGCACCAACCGGGTCAAGGTGCTGGCGTTCTCCTGCGGGCTGTGGAGCGCGGCCACCGCGGCCTGCGGGATGGCGTCGTCGTATCCGCAGCTGGCGATGGCGCGGATGATGGTGGGCGTGGGCGAGGCGGGCGGCGTGCCGCCGTCCTACGCGATCATCTCCGACTATTTCCCGCCGGGCATGCGCGGCACCGCGCTGAGCCTGTTCAACCTGGGGCCACCGATCGGCCAGGCGCTGGGCGTGGCGTTCGGCGCCTCGATCGCGGCGGCCTATTCGTGGCGGCTGGCCTTCGTGTGGGTAGGCGCGATCGGCGTGGTCACCGCGGTCGTGGTGTGGCTCGCGGTCCGCGAGCCCAGGAAGGGCGGGCTGGACGCCCCGCCCGCCGGGGCCGCCCCGGGGACGCTCGAGCCCACGCCGCCGTTCTGGCAGACCTGCCGGGAATACTTCGCCAACCCGGTGCTGCGCGGCATGGCGCTGGCGTGCGGCGCGAACCAGTTCATCACCTACGGCATCCTCAACTTCACCGTGCTGTTCCTGATGCGCGAGAAGGGCATGGTGCTCGAGGACGTGGCGGTCTGGTATGCGCTGGTGGTCGGCATCGGCATCTGCGCGGGCATGTTCGCCTCCGGCCGCCTGATCGACCGTCTCTCCAAGCGCTCCAGGACGGCCTATGCCTACCTGCCTGCGCTGGGACTGGCGCTGGGCGCGCCGTTCTTCGCCGCCTTCGTCTGGGCCGAGAGCTGGCAGCTGGCCCTGGTCTTCCTGCTGCTGCCCACCGGACTGAACTACTTCTACCTCTCCCCGGCGGTGACCCTGGTGCAGGAGGAAGTGCGTCCCAGCCAGCGCGTGCTGGCCGGCGCGCTGCTGCTGCTGGTGATGAACCTGATCGGCCTGGGTTTCGGTCCGGCCTACCTGGGGCTGGCCAGCGACTTCTTCCGTTCCAGCCATCCCGACAGCTCGCTGCAGATGGCGTTCTACACGCTGATTCCGTTCTACGTGCTGGCCGTGGCGATGTTCCTTCGGCTGGCACGCACCATCCGTATCCAGGCGGCACAGGAGAACAGGCCATGATCCATCCGCTCCTTCGCATCCTGCTCGCCGCCGCGGTGCTGGCGGGCGTGGCCGCGCCGGTCGCGGCCGAGGCACCGGTCGTGCACGCGCCGGCCGGATCGCTGCGCGGCGAGGCCGGGGAGGGCGTGCGCGCCTTCCGCGGTATTCCCTATGCCGAGCCGCCGGTGAAGCAGCTGCGCTGGCGTGCGCCCGTGCCCGCCAGCGCCTGGAGCGGCACCCGCGACGCGACCCGCTTCGGGCCTGCCTGCGTGCAGCCGCCGGCGCGCCCGGGCAGCATCTACTCGCCGGCAGAGCAGCTGCCCACCAGCGAGGACTGCCTCTCGCTCAACGTGTGGACCCCGGTCGACGCGGAGCATGCGCCGGTGTTCGTCTGGATCCACGGCGGATCGCTGGTCGCCGGTTCCAGCCGCGAGCCGATGTACGACGGCGCGCGGCTGGCCGCGCAGGGCGTGGTGGTGGTCAGCATCAACTACCGGCTGGGCGTGCTCGGCTACCTCGCCCATCCCGACCTGAGCGCCGAGTCGGCCGATGGCGTCTCGGGCAACTACGGGCTGCTCGACCAGATCGAGGCCTTGCGCTGGGTCCAGCGCAATATCGCCGCGTTCGGCGGCGACCCCGGCAACGTGACCATCGCCGGCGAGTCGGCCGGTGCGCTGAGCGTGATGTACCTGATGGCCGCGCCGCCAGCACGCGGGCTGTTCCATCGCGCGATCGCGCAGAGCGCCTACATGATCTCCACGCCGGCTTTGCGTGAGACCGTGCACGGCACGCCCTCGGCGGAGGAGGCCGGGCTGACGCTGAGCCGCGGCATCGGCGTGCGCGGCCTGCCGCGTTTGCGCGGCATGGATGCGCAGGAACTCACGGTCAAGGCGGCGATGTCGGGCTTCCTGCCGTTCGGCAACATCGACGGCAAGCTGCTGCCCAGGCAGCTGGTGGAGGTCTTCGATCGCGGCGAACAGGCGCCGGTGCCGGTCCTGGCCGGTTTCAACGAAGGCGAGATCCGCTCGCTGCGCTTCCTGCTGCCGCCCCCGCCCGTGGACGCGGCCGCGTACGAGGCGGCGATCCGCGCCGCGTACGGCGACCTGGCCGGGGCCATGCTGGAGCGCTATCCGGGGAGCGACATCGACGCCGCGCTGCTGGCCATCACCCGCGACGCGATGTACGGCTGGACCGCCGAGCGTCTGGTGCGCGCGCAGGCGGCGCTGGGCCAGCCGTCGTTCCTGTATTACTTCGATCACGGTTATCCGGCCGCCGACCAGGCCGGGCTCCACGCCTTCCACGCCGCGGAGATTCCGTACGCGCTGGGCACGATGGAGGGCGTGCCGGCGGCCTGGCCGAAGCCGCCGCGGACGCAGGCCGAGCGCGAACTCGCCTCCGCCATGCAGGCGTACTGGGCTTCGTTCGCGCGTGGCGGCTCGCCGGTCGCGCCGGGCCAGCCCGACTGGCCGGCCTATGGCGCCTCGCGGGCCTTCCTGGCCATTGCCGGCACGCCCACGCCCGGCGAGCACCTGATGCCGGGGATGTTCGAGCTGGTCGAATCGGTGGTGTGCCGGCGCCGCGCGCAGGGCGGACAACCCTGGCACTGGAACGTCGGCATCGTCGCGCCGCCGCTGCCCGGCAAGGGGGATGGATGTCCGTGATCCATGGGCAGATGCAGCCCTACACGCTGACCCTGGACCGTTTCCTCGACCACGCCGCGAAGTGGCACCCCGAGGTCGAGGTGGTCACCGCGCGCGGCGACGGCGCTGTGGACCGCATCGGCTACGCGGGCCTGCGTGCGCGCAGTCGCCGCTTGTCGGCGGTGCTGGCCGGCGCCGGCGTGGGCGCGGGCGACTGCGTCGCCACCCTGGCCTGGAACACGCAGGCGCACATGGAGGCCTGGTTCGCGGTGATGGGCATGGGCGCGGTGTGCCATACCCTCAACCCGCGCCTGACCGAGGCCCATCTGGCGGCGATGCTGTCCAGGTCGTGTGCCCGCATCCTGCTGGTGTCGGCCGACCTGGCGCCGCTGGCACGCCGTGTCGCGGCGGCGGTGGGGACGCTCGAGCGCATCGTCTCCATCGACGGCGTGGTGCCGGACGAGCGCGGCGCGCCGCCGATCGCGCCCTTGGCGCCGTTGGTGGAGGCGGGCGGAGAAGACGTCGACTGGGGCGGTTTCGACGAGAACGCGCCTTGCGGCCTGTGCTTCACCTCCGGGACCACGGGCGCGCCGAAGGGCGTGACCTACACGCACCGGGGCGTGTTCCTGCACACCCTGCGCGCATTGCAGGCCGACACCATGGCGCTGTCCTCGCGCGAATGCGTGCTGCTGGCCGTGCCGATGTTCCACGCCAACGGCTGGGGGGTTCCGTTCGCGGCCCCGGCGGTCGGTGCGCGCCTGGTCCTGCCTGGCCGCCACCTCGACGGGGCGAGCCTGGCCGCGCTGATCAATGCCGAGTCGGTCACCGTCGCGCTGGGGGTGGCCACCGTGTGGCTGGCGTTGGCCGAGCATCTGGAGAGCACCGGCGCGCGGACGCCGACGCTGCGGCGGGTGATCGTCGGCGGTGCGCCGATGGCGCCGGCGCTGATGCGACGGCTCGAGCGTGTGCTGGGCGCGTCGGTGCAGACCAGCTGGGGCATGACCGAGCTCTCGCCGACCGGCACGGTCGCGCGACCGGACGACCCGGCGCGCGCGGCGCATGTGTCCGGCCGCCCCGCGATTGGCGTGGACCTGATGCTGGCCGACGCCGAGGGCGTCGCGCTGCCCGAGCAGCGCGGGACCGAGGGCCGCCTGCAAGTGCGCGGCGCCAGCGTGGTGCAGCGCTATTTCGGCGAGACCGCGCCGGCGGTGGACGCCGACGGCTGGTTCGATACCGGCGACCTGGCGCGCATCGAGGCCGACGGCAGCCTGGTCATCACCGGGCGCGCGAAGGACCTGATCAAGTCCGGCGGGGAATGGATCAATCCGGCGGAGATCGAGGAGATCGTGGGCGGACTGCCGGAGGTGTCGCTGGCGGCGGTGATCGGTCGCGAGCATCCGCGCTGGGGCGAGCGCCCGGTGCTGCTGGTGGAGGTGCGCGACGGCGCGACGCTCGAAGACGAGGCGTTGCTGGGCGCGTTGCGCGACCGCGTCGCATCGTGGTGGCTGCCCGACGAGATCGTCAGAATCGAACGCATGCCTTTGGCAGCGACCGGGAAAATTGACAGAATGCGCCTCAGGGCCGAATACGGCGGCGCCCGGGCGGAGACGGGGACATGAGGTCCTCGCCGGTCGCGGGCGCGACGATGCATTGGAGGCAGCGTGCCAACAGACGCGACATCGCGCGGTGGTCGCGTGAGCAAGGCGAAACGGCCCGCGGCCGCGCGGCAGAAGCGGCCGACCAAGGCCGAGCAGCGCGCGGAGATGACCGAGCAGATCCTGGACGCGGCCGAGCACCTGTTCTCGCGGAACGGCCTGCACGGGGTCACGCTCAAGGACGTGGCGCACCGGGTCGGGGTGCACCACACCCTGCTCAACTACTACTTCAACGACAAGAAGACCCTGTTCGACGCGGTGATGGCGCGGCGCGCGGCCGTGACCAGCGGCCGGCGCATGCAGGCGCTGGACGACTACGAGGCGGCAAGCGGCGGCAAGCCGACGGTGGAGGGCGCGCTGCATGCCTTCCTCGACACCGACCTGGACCTGTACATCCAGGGCGGCGAGAACTGGAAGAACTACGGCGCGTTGAGCGCGCTGGCCTCGACCACGCCCTATGGCGCCGAGCTGATGGACCAGCACTTCGACCCGGTGGTGCTGCGCCTGATCGAACTGCTGAAGAAGGCGCTGCCCGACTGCGCCGAGGAAGACATCTTCTGGGGTTACCACTTCGTCACCGGTGCGCTGATGCTCACCCTGGCGCGGACCGGCCGCATCGACCGCCTCTCCGGTGGCCTGTGCCGGTCGGACGACTACGACGCGGTCAAGGCGCGCATGGCCAGCTTCATGGCCGCCGGCTTCCGCTCCATCTGCAAGCGGCGGGGGAGCGCGAAGGCGCGCTGAACCCGGGCAGCATCCCGTCCGCTGTTCCTGTCCCGGACGGAGATTGAAAGCATGTCGCTTGAGGGACGTATCGCGATCGTGACCGGTGCCGGCGGCGGCCTGGGGCGCCAGCACGCGCTGTACCTGGCGCGCAAGGGCGCGCGGGTAGTGGTCAATGACATGGGCGAGGCGCAGGCGCGTTCGGTCGCCGAGGAGATCGGCGCGGCCGGCGGCCAGGCCATCGCCTGCACGGGCTCGGTCTGCGACGAAGCCGCGGTGGCGGCGATGGTCGAACGCACGCTCGCGGCCTGGGGCCGGATCGACATCCTGGTCAACAACGCCGGCATCCTGCGCGACCGCAGTTTCGTCAACATGAGCCTGGCCGAGTTCCGCGAGGTCGTGGACGTGCATCTGATGGGCGCGGCGACCTGCTGCAAGGCGGTGTGGGAGCCGATGCGCGCCCAGCGCCATGGCCGCATCGTCATGACCACCTCGTCCTCGGGCCTGTACGGCAACTTCGGGCAGGCCAACTACGGTGCAGCCAAGATGGCCCTGGTGGGGCTGATGCAGACCCTGGCCATCGAGGGCGCGAAGTACGACATCCGGGTCAACTGCCTGGCACCCACGGCGTCCACCGGCATGACCGCCGGGGTGCTGCCCGAAGAGAGCCTGCGCGTGCTCGATCCGGCGCTGGTCAGCCCGGCGCTGCTGCCGCTGGTGGGTCAGGACGCGCCGACCCGCGCGATCGTCTGCGCGGGCGGCGGGCACTTCGCACGCGCCTGGGTGACGCTGACCCAGGGGCGCCACCTGGGCGGTGGCGAGGATGCGGGCGAGCGCCTGGGCCTGGAGTGGCAGGCGGTGTCGGATCCGGCCGACCAGATCGTGCCCGACTACGGCTTCACCCAGGCCGAGCGTGAGGTGGCCAGCGCGCTGGCCCACGCGGACGAGGCCGCGACGGCCTGAAGCATGCGGCCGGTCCCGCGGCCGGCCGGTCCCGCGGCCGCCTGCAGGTGGTCGCCGCCGGCGTGCCGCGGGCCGGTGCCGCCCAGGCGCCATGCCTGCAACGCAGGGGCGTATCGCCGTCCGTGGTGCGCAGGCGAGCGGGCGTGCGCACCCCGCGGGGGGAGAGCGCCCCGACTGTTCCTCCCTTCATCCGGAAGATTCCATGACCGACATCTTCATCGTGTCCGCCGTGCGCACGGCCGTTGGCGGCTTCGGCGGCGCGCTGCGCGACATCCCGCCGTCCGCGCTGGGCGTGGCCACCGCCACTGCGGCGATCCAGCGATCCAGCCTGCCGCCCGAGGCGTTCGGCCACGCGGTCTATGGCCAGGTGCTGCCCAGCGAGCCACGCGATGCCTACCTTGCGCGGGTGATCGCGATCGAGGCGGGCCTACCCGTGGCCACCCCGGCGCTGACCGTCAACCGCCTGTGTGGGTCGGGGCTGCAGGCCATCGTGTCGGCGGCGCAGGCGCTGCTGCTCGGCGACTGCAGCGTGGCGCTCGCCGGCGGCGCGGAGTCCATGAGCCGCACGCCGTTCCACCTGCCCACGCAGCGCTGGGGCCGCAAGCTCGGCGACGCCACGCTGGTGGACGCGCTCAATGAAGGCCTCAAGGATCCGTTCGACCGGGTGCTGATGGGCGTGACCGCCGAACACGTGGCCGCGCAGCACGGCATCGACCGTGCGCGCCAGGACGCCACGGCGCTGGAAAGTCACCGCCGCGCCGCGCGGGCGATCGACGAAGGCCGCTTCGCCGGGCAGATCGTGCCGGTCGCGGTGGGACGCCGCGGCCGCGAAACCCTGTTCGAGGTCGACGAGCATCCGCGCCGCGGCCTCACGCCGGACGACCTCGCCGGCCTGCGGCCTGCGTTCCGGCAGGACGGCACGGTGACCGCGGGCAATGCCTCGGGCATCAACGACGGCGCGGCGTCGGTCGTGCTCGCGACCGGCGAGGCGGTCGCGCGGCACGGGCTGCGCCCCATGGCGCGCCTGGTGGCCTATGCGCACGCCGGAGTCGAGCCGATGTCGATGGGGATGGGGCCGGTGCCGGCCACGCGCGCGGCACTGGCGCGTGCCGGGCTGGCGATCGACGACCTGGACGTCATCGAGTCCAACGAGGCCTTCGCCGCGCAGGCCTGCGCAGTGTCCGACACGCTGGGCCTGGACCCGGAGAAGGTCAACCCCAACGGCAGCGGCATCGCGCTGGGGCATCCGGTGGGCGCCACCGGCGCGATCATCACCGTCAAGCTGGTGCACGAACTGCAGCGCACGGGCGGGCGCTATGGCCTGGCGACGATGTGCATCGGCGGCGGGCAGGGCATCGCGGCGATCTTCGAGCGGACCTAGCCGCGGGCGGGCGCCTCTGGCGCCTGCCGCAAAGAAGAACGGGCCGCTTCCGCGGCCCGTTCTTCCCGCCATGCCGTGCCGGGCGGACCCGGCGCGACGGTTGCGCGCCGTCTTACAGCTTGGCGGCCTTGCGCAGTTCCTCGGCGCGGTCGGTCTTCTCCCAGGAGAAGGCGGTCGCGGTGTGCTTCTTGCCGGCGCCGTCGACGTAGCTGATTTCCTTCGGCTTGCGGCCGAAGTGGCCGTAGGCGGCGGTCGGCTGGTAGATCGGGTGCTCCAGGTCGAGCATCCGGGTCAGGCCGTAGGGGCGCAGGTCGAAGTGGCGGCGGATCAGCTTCTCGATCACGTCGTCGCCGACCTTGCCGGTGCCGAAGGTGGTCACCGAGATCGAGGTCGGCTCGGCCACGCCGATGGCGTAGGACACCTGCACCTCGCAGCGGTCGGCCAGGCCGGCGGCCACGATGTTCTTGGCGACGTAGCGCGCCGCGTAGGCGGCCGAGCGGTCGACCTTGGAGGGATCCTTGCCCGAGAATGCGCCGCCGCCGTGGCGGGCCATGCCGCCGTAGGTGTCGACGATGATCTTGCGTCCGGTCAGGCCGCAGTCGCCCACCGGCCCGCCGATCACGAACTTGCCGGTCGGGTTGATGTGCACCTTGTTCTTGGGCAGCGCCTCGAGCCACTTCTTGGGCAGCACCGGGCGCAGGATGTGCTCGCGCACGGCCTCGACCAGGTCCTTCTGCTTGATCTCCGGATCGTGCTGGGTGGACAGCACCACCGCGTCCAGGCCGAGCACGCGGTTGCCCTCGTAGCGCAGGGTGACCTGGCTCTTGGCGTCCGGGCGCAGCCAGCCGAGCTTGCCGCTCTTGCGCACCTTGGCCTGCTGTTCGACCAGGCGATGGCTGTAGTAGATCGGCGCGGGCATGAACTCGGGCGCCTCGTTGCAGGCATAGCCGAACATCAGGCCCTGGTCGCCCGCGCCCTGCTGCTCGGGCTTCTTGCGGTCGACGCCCTGGTTGATGTCGGGCGACTGCTTGCCGAGCATGTTGATGATCGCGCAGGTGTGGCCGTCGAAGCCGACGTACGAGTTGTCGTAGCCGATGCCGTTGATGACCTTGCGCGCGAGCGCCTCGATGTCCACCCAGGCGCTGGTGGTGACTTCGCCGGCGACGATCGCCGCACCGGTCTTCACCAGGGTCTCGCAGGCCACTCGGGCGCGCTTGTCCTGCGCCAGGATGGCGTCCAGCACCGCATCGGAGAGCTGGTCGGCGATCTTGTCGGGATGGCCTTCCGAAACCGATTCGGAGGTGAACAGGTAGCTGGACATCGGCTATATCCTTCAATTCGGATGAAAAGATGGGTGCGGATGATACACGGGCGGCCCGGCCTGCGCACCCGGCGCGTGGCCCGGCTTCAGGTTCGCACGTCTCCACGGTCGGGGCGGGTCACGATTGCGTGCTGCCGATCCGTCGCCGGCCTGGCGTGACCGACCGCAGGGATGCTCACGCGAGCCGGGCCCGTTCGCGCGATCGGCGGATCGCGCCGTTGGAGCTGCCATCCAGTCCGGACGAACGCGGGCGGGCGCAGCGACGGAGGCTGCGCTGGCAGTGCTTGCCGGGCGAGCGGCAGGAGAACGCAACGCGAAGTGGCGCCCCGCAGGCTGTCCATGCACGCACGTGGCCCAGGCCGATGCGCGCGACCTGCGCGAGAGCGAGGACGCGTGCCGGGCAGAGGAGGCGTTGACGCGGGACCAGGACCTGCGTGCCTGCGACGCCCGGCCGGCAGCGGTGCGACTGCTAGCATCGGCGGATGGATTCGATCAGCCAGCTCCTGCTCGGCGCCGCGGTCGCCGGCGCCGTGGTGCCCGCCACGCATCGGCGCGCGGCGATGCTCGCCGGCGCCGCACTGGGGACCTTGCCCGACCTGGATTCGCTCCCGGTCGCGCTGTTCACCGACGATCCGGTCGCGCTGATGACGCTGCACCGCAGCTTCAGCCATTCGCTGTTCGTGCTGCCGCTGCTGGGCTGGGCGATCTGGGCGTTCTTCCGGCGCCGCGGCGGGCGCGTGGCGCAGGCGCCGCGACGCTGGTTCTGGGCGATCCAGCTGGCGCTGATCACGCATCCGCTGCTGGATGCGTTCACCTCCTACGGCACGCAACTGCTGTGGCCGTTGCCGCTGCCGCCGACGATGTGGTCGAGCGTGTTCATCATCGATCCGGGCTACACGCTGTGGCTGCTGCTGGGCGTGGTGGTGGCGGCGTTCGCGGGCAGCCGTCCACTGGCGCGGCAGGCCCTGGTGGCCGGCCTGGCGCTGAGCTGTGCCTACCTGGGCTGGTCGCTGCTGGCCAAGGGCATGGTCGAGCGCGAGGCGCGGCGCGCGCTGGCGCAGTCGGGCCTGGCCGATGCGCCGATGTTCTCGGCGCCGATGCCGTTCAATACCCTGCTGTGGCGGGTGGTGGCGATGACGCCCGACGGCTTCGTCGAAGGCGAGCATTCCCTGGTGGCCGATACCCGTCCGATCGCGTTGCGCCGCCATGCCTCCGCGGTCGAAGCGCTGGAGGCGACGGCCGCGCTGCCCGCGGTGGCGCGCCTGCGCTGGTTCAACCAGGGCTTCATGAAGGCCAGCGTGCAGGACGACCGCCTGGTGCTGACCGACCTGCGCATGGGCATGGAACCCGACTACAGCTTCAACTTCGCGGTGGCCGAACGCGGCGGCGACGGCTGGCGCGCGATCGCGCCCGAGCAGTTGTCCTTCCCCTGGCAGGCGCGCCGGCGGCTGGTGCAGATGTGGGAGCGGATCTGGGTCGAACCTGCGGCCGCGCCCGCGCGGCCCGGCACGGGCGGCGATCAGGCGGCGGCGGGCAGTTCGGGCGCCACGCCGGCGGCGAGCGCGTCGAAGTAGTCGCGGGTCAGGCGCAGCTGCGCCTCCGCGGTCTCGGCCCGGTTGACCACGCTACGGAAGGCGGCGTTCTCGGGCCGGTCCTTGGCGTACCAGCCCAGGTGCTTGCGCGCGATGCGCACGCCGGCCTGTTCGCCGTAGAACGCGTGCAGGGCTTCCAGGTGTCCGAGCAGGATGTCGCGGACCTCGGCAAGGGCCGGCGTATCGCGTTCCTCGCCGGTGGCGAGGAAGTGCGCGATCTCGCCCAGCAGCCAGGGCCGCCCCTGTGCGGCACGGCCGATCATCACCGCGTCGGCGCCGGTATGGCGCAGCACCTGCAGCGCCTTGGCCGGCGAGTCGATGTCGCCGTTGGCGATCACCGGGATGCGCAGCTGCGCCTTGATGCCGGCGATGGTGTCGTACTCGGCCTGGCCGGTGTAGTGCTGGTCGCGGGTGCGGCCGTGCACGGCCAGCGCGGCGATGCCCGAGGCCTCGGCGATGCGCGCGATCGCGGGCGCGTTGCGGTGGCAGGCGTCCCAGCCGGTGCGGATCTTGAGCGTGACCGGTACGTCCACCGCAGCCACCACCGCCTCGAGGATGCGCCCGACCAGCGCCTCGTCCTGCATCAGCGCCGAGCCGGCCCAGGCATTGCACACCTTCTTGGCCGGGCAGCCCATGTTGATGTCGATGATCTGCGCGCCCTGGTCGGCGTTGTGGCGCGCGGCCTGTGCCATCGCGGCCGGGTCGGTGCCGGCGATCTGCACGCTGACCGGATCGGGCTCGCCGGCATGGTCCATGCGCGTGCGCGACTTGCGCGTGTTCCAGAAACGCGGATCGCTGGTGGTCATCTCCGACACCGCCAGGCCCGCGCCCAGCCGCTTGCACAGCTGCCGGAACGGCTTGTCGGTGACCCCGGCCATGGGGGCCAGGACCACGCGGGGCTCGATGCGGTAGGGGCCGATCTGCATGCGCGCATTGTAGCGGGGCGTCCCCGCCGGCCGGGCCCGCGGCGGCGTCAGGGGGCGGTGGCGGCCAGCAGCGGCATCGATTCGGCCGCGCCTTCGTGTTCGGTCGACAGCGCGGCGTAGCGCGCCGCGAAGCGCACGTGGTTGGCGAAGGGACGCTCGGGCACGGTCGCCAGCGAACTGGCCAGGGCGCCGTTGAAGGCGTCGCCCGCGCCGGTGGTGTCGATGGTGCGCGCCTCGAAGGCGGGGATGCGGTAGTAGGGCAGATCGTCGCCGCGGCACTTGGCCTCGCGATGGGAGACGAAGGCGCCGGCCGCGCCCAGGGTGACCACCACGGTACCGCGCGGCAGCAGCACCCGGCACAGGGCGTGCAGGTCGGCGCCGTCGAGGCCGGCCACCGCGTCGGCGTCGATCAGTTCGCTGGCGTGGCGCGCCAGCAGCGCGGCGAATTCGGTTTCGTTCGGGGTCAGCACGTCGGCCACCGCCAGCAGCTCGCGCGTGCTCTGCGCATTGGCCGGGGCGGGGTTGAGGATCGTGCGGATGCCGCCGGCGCGTGCCAGCCGCATCGCTTCGAGCACGCTGTCGACCGGCGATTCGAGCTGCGCCAGCACGATCCGCGCGGCGGCGATGGCACCGGCCTGGCGGGCGATGTGGCCCGGGGTGAGCGCGCCGTTGGCGCCCGGGCCGATGACGATGGTGTTGCGGCCGTCGGCATCGACGTGGATCCCGGCGGTGCCGGTGGGCTCGTCGCCGGTCTGCGCGCGCAGCTCGATCCCGGAGCGCGCGGCCAGGTCGCAGGCCAGCTGGCCGCCGGCGTCCTCGCCCAGCGCGCAGACGAACAACGTGCGCGCGCCGCTGCGGGCGCTGGCCGTGGCCTGGTTGAAGCCCTTGCCGCCGGGGCCGGTGACGTAGTGGCCGATCAGCGTCTCGCCCGGCCGGGGCAGGGTCTTGCAGTGCCAGACATGATCGATGTTGAAGGAGCCGACCACCACCACCTGTGCAGGAGCGGGGGAGGACATGGCGCGCTCCGGTGCGGGCTCAGGCGCCCAGGTTGGTGAGGACACCGGCGATGGTCGCCGTCATCAGGGTGGCGATGGTGCCGCCCAGTACCGCGCGCAGGCCGAACCGGGCCAGGTCCTGGCGCCGCTCGGGGGCCAAGCCGCCGATGCCGCCGATCTGGATCGCGATCGAGCTGAAGTTGGCGAAGCCGCACAGCGCGTAGGTGGCGATCAGCCGGCCCTGGTCGCTGAGGGTGACGCCTTCGACGCGGCCGTTGACGATGTCGGCCAGCTGCAGGTACGCCACGAACTCGTTGATCACCACCTTCTGGCCGATCAGCGAGCCGACCACGCCCGCGTCCTGCCAGGGCACGCCGATCAGCCAAGCGATGGGCGCCAGCACCCAGCCGAAGATCGCAGCCAGGTCCAGCGGGCGGCCGATCGCGGCCTGGATGCCGGTGATCTCGCCCAGCCAGGTCAGCGGCGCGTTGACCATCGCGATCAGCGCGATGAAGGCCAGCAGCATCGCGCCGATGTTCAGCGCCAGGCGCAGGCCGTCGCCGGCGCCGGCCGCGGCCGCGTCGATCACGTTGCTGGTGGTCTTCTCGACCTCCATCTTCACCGTGCCGCGGGTGAGCGGCTCGCCGGTCTCGGGGATCAGGATCTTGGCGATCACCAGGGTGGCCGGCGCGGCCATGATCGAGGCGGCCAGCAGGTGCTTGGCGTAGTAGGCCTGCGCGGCCGGATCGCCGCCGCCGAGCATGCCCACGTAGGCGGCCAGCACGCCGCCGGCGATATGCGCCATGCCGCCGATCATCATCGTGATCAGTTCCGACTCGGTCATGCGCGGGATGTAGGGGCGCACCGTCAGCGGCGCCTCGGTCTGGCCGATGAACACGCTGGCGCAGACGCTGGTGGTCTCGGCGCCGGACACCCGCATCACCTTGGTGATCGCCCAAGCCATGGCACGCACCACCGCCTGCATCACGCCCAGGTGGTAGAGCACGCCCATCAGCGCGGCGAAGAAGATGATGGTGGGCAGCACCTGGAAGGCGAAGATGAACCCGTAGGTCTCCACGTTCATCAGGCTGCCGAAGATGAACTCCGAGCCGGCGTTGACGAAGCCCAGCAGGCGCACGAAGCCCTGGCCCAGCAGGTCGAACACGTCGCGGCCGCCGGGCACCAGCAGCACCACCGCCGCGAAGGCGATCTGCAGCGCGATGCCGGTGCCCACCAGGGTCCAGTCCACACGCCGCTTGTTGTTGGAGAACAACCACGTGAGACCGATCAGCACCGCCAGCCCGAAAAGGCCGAAACCGACGCGCAGCAGTGCTTCCATCCCGTTCCCCGGCAAACATGACTTGCAAAACAGACGCGGCAGCCTAGAGCAGCGGACCGGTCGCGGCAACCACGGAGATGCAACGGGGGGCCGCGCGCCAGGCTTGCGCCAGGCCGTCGGATGTGCGCAAGTCCCGCGTTTTCCCGGCCTGGGCAGGCCTTCGCCCTGCCTAGCTGTCGCGGGCGATCACGCGGTTGCGGCCGGTGCGCTTGGCTTCCTGCAGGCGGCGGTCGGCCGCGCCAAGCAGGGCCGAGGCGGTGGCCCCGTCCTGGGGGAAGGCGGCCAGGCCGGCGCTGAAGGCCAAGGTGATCGGCTCGGCCCGCTCGGCGTGGAAGGGCTGGGCGGCCAGGCTGCGGCGGCTGCGGTCGATCCGCTCCCAGGCGCTGCCGATCGGGCACAGCAGGACCAGCACGAACTCCTGGCCGCCGATGCGCGCCAGGTGCTCGTCGTCCTCCAGCATCCCGGCCAGGTGCTCGGCGATGTGGCGGATCGCTCGATCGCCGCCCAGGTGGCCGATCTCCTCATAGACGCGGCGGAAGTGGTCGATGTCGACCAGGCCGATGCTGACCGTGCGCCCGTCGCGGCGCGCGGCCTCGAACATGCGCGGCAGCCGCTGCAGCAGCCAGGCGCGGTTGGGAACGCCGGTCAGCGCGTCGCGGCCGGACAGTTCGATCAGCCGCTGCATGCGATAGACGATCGTGCTGGTGAGCAGGGTCATCATCGCCAGCAACAGCAGGCGCTGTCCCTGTTCGGCCATCGTCGGCACGCCTCCCGGCAGCGCCGGCACGGCGGACGGCGCCAGCGCCAGCACGGTGCCGGCCAGGACCGCGTACTGCACGATCGCCAGGCCACCGACGAAGGCGGTGAGCCGGCCGTCGCTGCGCAGCGCGGTCAGGACGATGGCGAACAGGTAGAAGCACCACACCACCAGACTGTCGACGCCGGCGGCCGGTTCCTGCAGCGACAGCAGGGCGAGCATGCCGGTGGTGGCGGTGATGTCCCAGGCGCCGGTGGCATAGGGCAGCCAGTGGTGGCGACGGTGGTTGCGCGCCAGTGCCAGCCACACCTGCGCCATGAGGTTGACGAAGACGGCGGCGGCCAGGCCCAGCATGATGCGGCCGATGTCGGCGCCGCCCAGCGCCTCGACCAGCGGCAGCATCAGCAGCAGCAGCGACAGCAGCACGCGCACCTTGGCCACCAGCAGCTCGCCGCCGGCGCCCAGTTCCAGCATCACCTCGTCGGGCCGGCCGAACAGGGTGGACAGCACGCGCTTGAGCGGGACGGGTTCGCGCATCGGGTCGCAGGGGTCGGCGGGATCGCGCGGCGAGCATACCGCGAGCGCCCGCCCCGCGTGGCCGGCTCGCATAGACTGTGCGCCGTGAACGCAAGTGGAGCACGCAGATGCGCTATCGCCGACTCGGGAGTTCGGGGCTGCAGTTGTCGGCCCTGTCGCTCGGCAGCTGGCTGACCGCCGGCGCCCGCATCGGCCGAAGTCAGGCGCGCGAACTGGTGGCCATGGCCTGGGACCACGGCGTCAATTTCTTCGACAGCGCCGAGAACTACGCCAACGGAGAGGCCGAGCGGGTGGTCGGCGACGTGATCGCCGACCTGCGCCTGCCGCGGGATGGCTTCTGCGTCTCGAGCACGGTGCGCTTCGGCTCGGCGGCCGATCCGCGCCCCACCCAGCGCGGCCTGTCGCGCAAGCACGTGCGCGATGCCTGCCACGACGCGCTGCGCCGCCTGCGCGTGGACTACCTGGACCTGTTCTTCTGCCACCGGCCCGATCCGGACACGCCGGTGGCCGAAACCGTGTGGGCGATGGACGCGCTCGTGCGCCAGGGCAAGATCCTCTACTGGGGTACGTCCGAATGGCCGCTGGCGCTGATCCGCGAAGCCCTCCATGTCGCCCGCACCCACCACCTGTACGGGCCGACCATGGAGCAGCCGCAGTACAACCTGCTGCATCGCGACCGGGTCGAACTCGAATACGCGCCGCTGTACGCCGAGCACGGACTGGGGGTGACGGTGTGGTCGCCGCTGGCCTCTGGACTGCTCAGCGGGAAGTACAACGACGGCGTGCCGCAGGACAGCCGGCTGGCCTACCTCGGGCGCGGCAGCGTCGAGGACAGCCGGCCCGACGGTGCCGAGCGGCTCGCGCGGGCCCGCCGCTTCACCGCGCTGGCGGGCGAGTTGGGCGTGGCGCCGGCCCCCCTGGCGATCGCCTGGTGCCTGCTCAACCCGCATGTGTCCACGGTCCTGCTGGGTGCCAGTTCCACCGCGCAGCTGGCGGAGAACCTGGGTGCGCTGGAGCTGGTCGACCGCTTCGACGAGGCGACGTGGCGGCGCCTGGAGGCGGCCACACGCTGACGGGGAGGACGCCTGCCGACTGGCGGTCGTTGACATCTAAACGGGAATCATTAGCATCACCATTCCCTTCCGGCGGAGTGCCCACGATGCTGCCCAGCGAGCGCAATGCGCATGCCGTGCCCGTGCGGGCCGACCCCGTGGCCGAGGGCGAGCAGTCGGCCGGCGAGGCCGAGATCGACAGCCTGCGCCTGCTGCAGGGACGCCGTGAACTGCTCATCCGCCACGGCGGCGAGTGCTATCGGCTGCGCCACACCCGCAACGACAAGCTGATCCTGACCAAATAGGTCGCTGGCGGCTCAGTCGGCCGGCCGCGGCGGCGCGGGCGGCGCCGGGGGCGCAGGCGGTGCCGGGACGGACGGCGCGGTGGGGGGCTTGGGCGGCGCGGGAGGCGCCGGCGGTGGGGCGGGCAGGGCCGGGATCCTGGGCACCGCCACCTGCGCCTGCGCCTGGCGGCGATCGCGCAGGTAGTCGATCCGCACCTTGCTGCCCGCGTCGCGATCGCGCAGCAGCACCATCACCTCGCGGGGGCTGCGGACCGGTCGGCCGTCGACGCGCTGGATCACATCGCCGGGCTCCAGCCCTTCCAGCTCGCCGCTGCTCAGGACCAGCACGCCGTGGTCGGTGCCGAAATAGCGCCCCAGCTTCGCGTCGACGCTGGCCAGGTTCAGGCCATGCCAGCGCAGCGCCGACAGCAGGGTGCCGGGCGTGCAGTCGCCGCCGCGGCATGCGCCCTCCCGGCTGATGCGCTGGATCTCGCGGCGCACGTCCGAGGCGATGCCCGGTACCGAATCCAGCGCGACCGAGGCGGTCTGGAGCCCGTCGCGCGCGGCATCGAGCCCTTGCGCGATCGCGTCGCGGTCGAGCCATTCCACCCGCCCGTCGGCCGTGCTGAATGCCAGCGCCCGCCGGCGCCCGTCGGGTTGCAGCGCGACCACGCTGTCGCGGCTTCCGCGCCGGTAGCCGATCTCCACGGTCGTGCCGGGCTGCAGCCGCCGCAGCAGTTCGCGCGCGTTGCGCAGCCGCAGCTCGCCGGTGTTGCCCAGCACGGCGACGCCGTCGATCGAGACCAGGCGATCGCCGGCGCGCAGGCCTCCTCGATCGGCCGGCCATCCCGGGGTGACGCCAGTGATGCGCACGCCGGGCTGGTCGTCGCCGTCCAGCACCACGCCAAGCAGTGCGCGCGGCTGCGCCGGCGCCGGGTGCGCGTGTTGCCGGGCCTGTGCCGCGGGCGCGCGCACGGAACCGCCCGCGTCTTCGCCACGTTCGCGCGAAGCCGGGCGTGGCGTGGCGGCACTGCTTGCCCAGCTGGGGCAGGAGGTGGCGGCCAGCACGGCGGCCAACACGGACAGGAAAGCGAGCTTCATGGTGGCTCCTGGAAAGGGTGGGGGAGCGGCGCTCAGTCCACGAGCACCAGTGCGGTGTCGTAGCGGCTGCCCTGTGCGGCCAGCCAGCGCTGATTGCCTTCGAAGCCGGTCGCGGCGCGCAGGCCTTCCACGCGCCGTTGCCACAGCCGCAGGCGTTCGTCCTGCGCGAGGCCGGGCTGGATCAGGGCCAGGTCGATGCGTCCCAGTTGCTCGTCCAGCGCCTGCGAGATCAGTGCCGCGGTGCCGCTGGAGACGCGTTCGTCGCGTGACAGTCCCAACAGCGCCTCCAGTTCCGCGGACTGCGCGTACAGCGCTTCGAGCTGCCCGTCGGCCGGGGCGACCGCGGCCGGCCCGGTGCCTGTCGCGGGTGCAGCAGGCGATGGCACCTGCTGCAGGCGCCAGGGCAGGGCGATGGCCAGCGCCAGGGCCGCGGCGCTGGCCGCCCACAGCGGCCAGGGGCGGCGCCGGCGTGCGTCGAGCCTGGCGGCCACGGCCTGCCATCCTCCGGGGGGCGGGGTTTCCAGCGGCAGCGCGGCCAGTGCGTCGTGCCAGCTGCGTGGCGCCGGTGCGGGGCAGTGGTCATGCATGCGCGGACTCCCGCAGCGGAACGGGGGCGGGTTGCTCGAGCAGCAGCCGCAACCGGCGCGCACCGCGCGCCAACTGCGACTTGGAAAAGCTGGGGGTGCGTTCCATCAGCGTCGCGATCTCTTCATGGGTATAGCCCTCGGCGTGGTACAGCCACAGCACGCTGCGCGTGGCAGCCGGCAGGCTGGCCAGCGCCCGCTGCAGCGCCGCGGCGTCCGCGGCGGCGGGGGGCGGGGGATGACGGTCGTCCTCGGGCTCGTGCAGTTCCAGCTCCAGCGCCTCCGGCGTCAGCCGGTGGCGGCGCAGGCGCATCAGCGCCTCGTTGACCGCGATCTGCCGCAGCCAGCCCCAGAACGGACTGTCGCCGCGGAAATGGCCGATCCGGTCGAGCACCTTGAGCATGGTGTCCTGCAGCACCTCCGAAGCTTCCTCGCGATCGCCGCAGATGCGCAGCGCGAGGGTGAACACGGGCCGCTCGAACCAGCGGTACACCTGCTCGAAGGCGGGGCGTTCGCCGGCGCGCAGGCGGGCGACCAGGGCGGCGGGCACCTCGATCGCGAAACTCGACGCTGGCTGTGGTTCGGGCGGCATGTCCCTGTCTGGATGCGGCCGGAGGCCGGAGCGTCGCAGGCGGTCCCGCCCCGCGCCCGTGGCGGGCGTCATGGCGCCTCGGGCGGTCACATCCGGGGGCCGGCGCGCGTCTGCCACCTATACTGGAATCACGCAACCGGAGGAGAGCGTCATGGGTGGAGGAATGTTCCTGGCAGCGGTGCTGCTGGTGGCGGGCATCGTCATTCTGTTCAAGACCGTGCGCATGGTGCCGCAGGGCTTCGAATGGACCGTCGAGCGCTTCGGCCGCTATACCCACACCATGAGCCCGGGCCTGCATTTCCTGGTTCCGGTGGTGTACGGGGTGGGGCGTAAGGTCAACATGATGGAGCAGGTCCTGGACGTGCCCAGCCAGGAGGTCATCACCAAGGACAACGCGGTGGTGAAGGTCGACGGCGTGGTGTTCTTCCAGGTGCTGGACGCAGCCAAGGCCGCGTACGAGGTCTCCAACCTCGAGATCGCGATGATCGCCCTGGTGCAGACCAACATCCGCACCGTGATCGGCTCGATGGACCTGGACGAATCGCTGAGCCAGCGCGAGACCATCAATGCGCAGCTGCTGAACGTGGTCGACCACGCCACCAACCCGTGGGGGGTCAAGGTGACGCGCATCGAGATCCGCGACATCCAGCCGCCGCGCGACCTGGTCGATTCCATGGCCCGGCAGATGAAGGCCGAGCGCGAGCGGCGCGCGGTGATCCTCGAGGCCGAGGGCCACCGCCAGTCGGCGATCCTGCGCGCCGAGGGCGAGAAGCAGGCCGCGATCCTGGAGGCCGAGGGCGAGCGCGAGGCCGCGTTCCGCGAGGCCGAGGCGCGCGAGCGCCTGGCCGAGGCCGAGGCCGCCGCCACGCGCATGGTGTCCGAGGCGATCGCCCAGGGCGACGTGCAGGCGATCAACTACTTCGTGGCGCAGAAGTACGTGCAGGCCTTCGAGAAGCTGGCCACCGCGCCGAACCAGAAGTTCGTGCTGATGCCGATGGAGGCCAGCGGCATCATCGGTTCGATCGCGGGCGTGGCCGAGCTGGCCAAGGAAGCGCTGGGCAAGCAGCAGGCCGCGCCGCGCAATCCCACCCCGCCGCCGCGCGCGACGTTCCCGACCGGAGGCTGAGCCATGGACCTGCGCTGGGAGGTAGTGGCCTGGGCGGCGGTGGCGCTGCTGCTGTTCGCGGCCGAGGCGCTGGCGCCGGGCGCCTTCATGCTGTGGATGGGCTTCGCGGCGGTGGCGGTGTTCGTCGCGGTGCTGGCGGTGCCGGGGATTCCGCTGCTGGCGCAGGTGGCCGCCTTCGTGGTGCTCAGCTTCGTGTCCATCCAGGTGTACCGCAAGTGGTTCCGCGGCCGCGCCCGCGAAAGCGATCGCCCGACGCTCAACCGCCGCGCCTTCCAGCACGTCGGCCGCGTGGTCGCGCTGGAACAGCCGATCACCGCCGGCCGCGGCAGGGTCAAGATCGGCGACGCGTTCTGGATCGTGCAGGGCCCCGACCTGCCGGTCGGCACCCCCGTGCGCGTGACCGGCACCGACGGCATGATCCTGCAGGTCGAACCCGCCCCGCTCGCTGACGCGGCCGGTCAGGGCGCATGACGCACGGCGGTTCCGCCGCACTGGCGATTGTGTAACACCGCGTCGCGCGGCTAGCGTGCCGCGCCATGGGACACGAGCACGACCACGCCAGCGCCGCCAGCATCCGCCACGAGAAGCCGCTGTGGTGGGCGCTCGGCCTGGTCGCGGCCTTCATGCTGGTCGAACTGCTGGCGGCCTTCGCCACCAACAGCCTGGCGCTGCTGTCGGATGCGGCGCACATGGCCACCGACGCGCTGGCGCTGGGCATCGCCCTGGTCGCGGTCCGCCTGTCGCGCCGCCGGCCCGATGCACGGCGCAGCTTCGGCTATGTGCGCACCGAGGCCATGGGCGCGATGCTCAACGGCCTGCTGCTGTTCGTGCTGGCCGGCTACATCCTGTGGGAGGCGGCCCAGCGCTTCATGCAGCCGCCGCAGGTGGCCACGATGGGCATGCTCGCGGTGGGCGTCGCCGGCCTGGTGGTGAACCTGATCGCGATGCGCCTGCTCCATGCCGGCAGCGGCGAGAGCCTGAACGTCAAGGGCGCGTATCTGGAAGTCTGGGCGGACATGCTCGGCTCGGTCGGCGTGATCGTCGGCGCGCTGCTGATCGAGTTCACCGGCTGGCGCATGGCCGACCCCCTGGTGGCCGCCGCGATCGGCCTGTGGGTGCTGCCGCGCGCCTGGACCCTCATGCGCCAGGCCGGCAACGTGCTGATGATGGGCGTGCCCGAGGGCATCGTCATGGACGAGGTGCGCGCGCTGCTGGCCGGGCTGCCCGGGGTGACCGGCGTGCACGATCTGCATGTGTGGTCGCTCGCCTCCAGCCGCGCGGCGATGACCGCGCACCTGGTGGTGGCCGACGGCGTGGACCCGGGCACGGTGCGCCGGCTGGCGGCCACGCGCCTGCGGCAGCGCTTCGACATCGGCCATGCCACCCTGCAGATCGAGGGCGACGACGACTGCCACGGCGCCGATTGCGAGGACGCGTCGACGCACGACCACGACCACGACCACGACCACGACCACGACCACGACCACGACCACGGGCACAGCCACAACCACGTCCATGAGAACGGTGATGGCCGCGACCACGGGCATCCCGGCGGGCACCGGCACGGCCACCCGCACTGACCCGGCCTCCGGCCCGGCCGGTTGCGATCTGGGATAATTGGCCATCCCCATCCTGGATCGCGCCATGACCCGCAAGACCATCCTCAACGACAGCCACCGCGCCCTGGGCGCCCGCATGGTGGACTTCGGCGGCTGGGACATGCCGATCCACTACGGATCGCAGATCGACGAGCACCACCAGGTCAGGCGCGACGCCGGCATGTTCGACGTCAGCCACATGACCGTGATCGACCTGCACGGCGATCAGGTCCGGCCGTTCCTGCGTCGGCTGGTCGCCAACTCCGTGGACAAGCTCAAGGCGCCCGGCAAGGCCCTGTACGCCTGCATGCTCGACGAGCAGGGCGGGATCATCGACGACCTGATCATCTACTTCCTGCGCGAGGACTGGTTCCGTCTGGTGGTCAATGCGGCCACCCGCGACAAGGACCTGGCGTGGATCAGCACGCAGGCCGAGCCGTTCGGCATCGAGGTCCGCGAGCGGCCCGAACTGGCGATGATCGCGGTCCAGGGACCCAACGCGCGCGAGCGCGTGCAGGGCCTGCTCGATGGCGAGGGCGCGGCCGCGGTTGCCGCCCTGGGCAAGTTCGCCGCGCACGACGTTCCGGGCACGGCCTACGGCGACCTGTTCGTCGCCCGCACCGGCTACACCGGCGAGGACGGTTTCGAGATCATCGTGCCCGAGGCCGGCGCGGCGGCGCTGTGGGACGCGCTGCTGCAGGCAGGGGTGAAGCCGGCCGGCCTCGGCGCGCGCGACACCCTGCGCCTGGAGGCGGGCCTCAACCTCTTCGGCCAGGACATGGACGAGTCGGTCAGCCCCTACGAGGCGGCGCTGGGCTGGACCGTGGCGCTGGACGAGGGCCGCGACTTCATCGGCCGCCCGGCGTTGGAGCGGCAGAAGCGCGACGGCGTGCCGCGACAGATGATCGGCCTGGTGATGGACGAGAAGGGCGTGCTGCGCCACGGCCAGCGGGTGCTCACCGCCCACGGCGAAGGAGAGATCCTGTCGGGCACGTTCTCGCCAACGCTTGGCAAGGCGATCGCGTTCGCACGGGTGCCCGCGGGCGACCTGTCCTCGGACGTGCGCGTGGACATCCGTGGCCGCGAGGTGCCGGTGCGGGTCGTGCGCTTCCCGTTCGTGCGCGACGGCAAGGCGCTCTGACCCGCGTCCGACCGGCGGCGCTTGCGGCGCCGGCGTCGGGCTTGGCTACACTAGTCATCCATTCCCCCAGCATCCGTACGAGAGCGGAGTCCAAATGAGCGAGATCCCCGGCGACCTGAAGTTCATGAAGTCCCATGAGTGGGCGCGTGTCGAGGGCGACGGCAAGGTCACCGTCGGTATTTCCGACCATGCCCAGGGCCTGCTCGGCGACCTGGTCTACGTCGAACTGCCCGCGGTGGGCGACAGCGTCGAGGCCGGTACCGCCTGTGCGGTGGTCGAGTCGGTCAAGGCCGCGTCGGACGTGTACGCGCCGGTGTCGGGCACGGTCGTGGCGGTCAACACCGCGCTGGCCGACAAGCCCGAGACCATCAACGAGGACGCCTACGGCGAAGGCTGGCTGTGCGTGCTCGAAGCCAGCGACCCGGACCAGCTCAACGACCTGCTCGAGCCCGACGACTACGCCGAACTGCTCGAAGAAGACGGCCACTGATCGTCACGCGGCGGACACATCGTCCGCCGCGAACGCATCGCCGGGTGTGCAATGCATCCGGCCATCGCACCAGGGGCGGCGCCATCGGCGCGCCAACTCCCCCCGCCGAACGACATCAACTGGCGCGCATCGCATCGCGAGCGCCATCGCCGGCGGGAAAAAAGTTTGCGCAGTTTCCGCGCAATCGGCCTTGTGCGGCGCGCAACGCGCGCCTCGGCAGGCAACCGTTCAAGTCTGTGTGCACGGCGTCGCGACGCAGTTCCAGGAGCCGCATCCAATGCTGCCCGGACCGATCCGGATACGTCATCCGTATCGCGCGTATCTTCAAAACACGCTTGTTTCTTGCGCTTTCGTTTCGCCGGCGCGGTTCGATGCCGCGCATGCGGCGGCAGTTCGCGGGACGCTTGCGCGCGTCCGCCGCAGGACGATGCACGGCGTGCATGCGTTCGATGGCGAACGTTTCGCGGAGACGGGTGTTGACAGCCGAAAAAACCGTGATTAGGTTTCGCCCAACAGACGGGTTGCCGCAGAAGCGAGTGAGTCAGCACACAGCGAAAACGCGCAGCAAAAAAACCACCTCCGCCCCGGACTTCTACAAGGTGGATCAAGGCACCGTCTCCGCTGCAAAAACGACCCCACCCATTTCCAGACACCTGCGCCGCACGAGGCAGCAGGTGTTTTCGTGTTACCGGGACCGCGTTCCCCCGACCGCGTTGTCCCTGCCGAATCCGTTCCGTCGCGCCTGGCGCGCCGGCGGTTGTGCACGGGTCCGATACCCGCGCGCTGCTTGACCACTGGGCAGTCGTACTGCAAGTCAACTGACGAGGAGAGCCATCCGATGGCCGCGAAGAAAGCTGCAAAGAAGAAAGTCGCCAAGAAGGCGACGAAGGCACCCGCCAAGAAGACCGCCAAGGTCGCGAAGAAGAAGGTAGCCAAGAAGGCGGCGAAGAAGGTCGCCAAGAAGGCCGCCAAGAAGACCGTTCGCAAGGCCGCCACCAAGAAGGTAGCCAAGAAGGCGACGAAGAAGACCGCCAAGAAGGCAGCCAAGAAGACCGCCAAGAAGGCTGCGAAGAAGGTCGCCAAGAAGGCTACGGCCAAGAAGGCGACCCGCAAGAGCGCCGCCAAGACCGCCACCAAGCGACCCGCCAAGAAGGTTGCGAAGAAGGCGACCGCCAAGAAGGCCGCGACCAAGAAGACCGCCAAGAAGGCGACCAGGGCTCCGGCGAAGAAGGTTGCCCGCAAGCGCACCGCCAAGAACGGCGCGGCTCTGGCCATGCCGCCGATGCCCACGCCCCTGATCTGATCCTCGGTCAGCCGTGACCCGGAAGCTCCTTCTCCGCGTGCCCAGGCGGAGAGGGAGTTTTTTTATGGGCTGAGGAACCGCGACCGCGCGCAGGCCGGGCCCGCCGCCGGATGCCGGGCGGGATACCTTCAACCGGAGTCCCCGGCCCGGACCCGCGATCGCGCGGCCGCGCATGGCGACCGCGGGTGACCGGAATCGCTAGTGCGGGCGCGCCTGCGCCTGGCCCGACTGCGCGCCGCCGGTTTCAGGGGAGGCGGCATCGTCGGAGGCGTACAGGGAGTCCATGTCGATGTTGACGTCCAGCCACTGCTGCGTCGGCAGGCCGATGGCCCGGTCGAGGATCGTCGGCAGGAGCCCCGACGGCAGCGAGCTGTCGCTGTTCCACAGGACCGCCACGCCCAGGTTGCGCTCGGGCAGCATGGCCATCAGGCCGCGGTAGCCCTGCACCGCTCCGCCATGGAACACGAGGCGGTGGCCGGCGTAGTCGTAGACGCGCCAGCCCAGTCCGTAGCCGGCCGAGTTCAGCCGCTCGCGCCGCCATGAGGTGCCCCGGATCTCGCCGGGTGTGCCGACGATAGGCGCCTGCAGCGTGGCCAGCAGCGGCGCGGGCAACACGTCGGGGCGATGTCCGCCCTGTGCGATCAGCCACTGCGCCATGTCCGCGGCGCTGGCATTGACGCCCGCGGCCGGGGCGAGGCGGTAGTAGGTCGGCTTGGGCATCAGTGAGCGCCAGCCGCCGCCGGCGCGCACGTGCGGCTTCGCCCAGCGCGGGCTGGCGGTGATGCCCTCGAGCCCGAGGCTGGCGTCGTTCATGCCCAGCGGCTTGAAGATCCGGCGGACCACCGCTTCGTTGTAGAACTGCCCGCTCGCGGCGAACACGACGTCGCCGACCAGGCTGAAGGCGACGTTCTGGTAGCCGTAGCAGTCGCCGGGCGCGCAGGCCATCGGCACGGCGGCGAAGCGCTGCACCAGGCTGTGGTAGTCGGCGTTGCTTTCGATGTCGCGGTCGTAGGTATGGTGGCGCAGGCCCACCCGATGGCTGAGGACGTCTGCCACGGTGAGGCGCTCGGCCGCGGTCGGGTCCGAGAAACGGAGGCTGGGCATGAAGTCGGCGACGCGGCTGTCCCAGCGCAGCGCGCCCTCGGCCACCAGCATGCCGGTCACGGTGCCGGCGAAGGACTTCGACAGCGAGGCCAGCCGGAATACGGTGTGCGCATCGACCGGCTCGGCCGAGGAGACGTCGGTGATGCCGTAGCCGCGGGCGCTCAGCACCTCGCCGTTGTGGACGATCGCCATCGCCAGCCCGGGCACGCGCTGGTTGGCCACCAGGTCCTGCGCCATCGCCTCGAACAGGCGGACGTCGAAGCCGGCGGCCAGCGGCTGCCGCCTGGGTTCGGCCGGCAGCGGCGCGGGCCGACCGGCAGGGACCACCGGCGTGATCGGCGCGGGTGTCACATCCGCCGTGGCGGGGGCGTCCCCGTTCCATGGCATGGGTGTCTGCGCGGCGACGGTCAGGGCGATCGCCGGCAGCAGGCCGAGCAGCAGTGCGCGATGCAGGCGTGTGCTGCGCGGCCGGGGAAGGTTCGCTTTCATCGGGACTGCCCCCTGCGTATGCTCTCGCTGCAGGCGATCATATGCGCCTGTTCCCGCAGTTGCATGAACAAGGGGAGAAATCGCCGTGAGTGGATTGATTCTGCTGGCAATCGTCGTCGGCATTCTGGTGCTGGCCGGCGCCTGGGGCGTCGGTGTCTACAACGGGCTGGTGACCGCGCGCAATGCGTTCCGCAACGCCTTCGCCCAGATCGACGTGCAGCTGCAGCGGCGCTTCGACCTGATCCCCAACCTGGTCGAGACGGCCAAGGGCTACCTCACCCACGAGCGGCAGACGCTGGAAGCGGTGATCGCGGCGCGTGGTGCGGCGGTCTCTGGCCTGGCTGCCGCCAAGGCCAGCCCGGGCGATCCGGCGGCGATGGCCGAACTGGGCCAGACGCAGGGCATGCTCAACAGCGCGCTGGGACGGCTGCTCGCGGTGGCCGAGGCCTATCCGGACCTCAAGGCCAACCAGAACATGATGCAGCTGACCGAGGAGCTGACCAGCACCGAGAACAGGGTCGCCTTCGCGCGCCAGGCCTACAACGACTCGGTGATGGCTTACAACAACCGGCGCGAGGTGTTCCCTTCGAGCATCGTCGCGGGCATGTTCAACTTCGCCCCGGCCGCCCTGCTCGACATCCCGGCCGATCGCGCGCAGGTGCGTGAAGCGCCGCAAGTGCGGTTCTGACCGGGGCCCTGGGCCGCACGGGCGGGCACGTCCCGCGCGGGCGGCCCGCCGGCTTTCCTGATCCGTCTTCCCGTACCGCCGGTTCCGCGCGTCCATGAACTTCTTCGAACGCCAGGCGCAAGCGCGCCGCAGCACATCGCGACTGGTCCTGCTGTTCGCCTTGGCGGTGGCCGGCATCGTGGTGGCGGTGGACCTGGCGGTGCTGCTGGTGTTCGGCAGCAACCCCGGGGTGCTGGTGGCCGCCACCCTGGTGACGCTGTCGGTGGTCGGTATCGGCTCGCTGTACCGGGTGGCCTCGCTGCGCGGCGGCGGCGAGGCGGTGGCCCAGCAGATGGGCGGCGTGCCGGTGCCGGAGGACACCACGGACGTGCACCTGCGCCGGCTGCGCAACGTGGTCGAGGAGATGTCGATCGCCTCGGGCGTGCCGGTGCCGAAGGTGTACGTGATGGAGCACGAGCCCGGGATCAACGCCTTCGCCGCCGGATACTCGACCTCGGATGCGGTGATCGCGGTCACGCGTGGCGCGCTGGACCGGCTCAACCGCGACGAACTGCAGGGCGTGGTGGCGCACGAGTACAGCCACATCCTCAACGGCGACATGCGCCTGAACATCCGCATGATCGGGGTGCTGTTCGGGATCCTGATGCTGGGCCTGATCGGGCGCCGGATCCTGCAGCACCTGCACGGGGTGCGCGGCCGCAACGCGATGCCGGTGATCGTCGGCGCGCTGGTCGCCCTGGTGGTGGGCTACGTGGGCCTGTTCTTCGGGCGGATGATCAAGGCCGGCGTGAGCCGCAGCCGCGAGGTGCTGGCCGACGCTTCTGCGGTGCAGTTCACGCGCCAGGCGCAGGGCCTGGCCGGCGCGCTGAAGAAGATCGGAGGCCTGCACGATGGCTCGCGCCTTGCCGAGCCGGCCAACGCCGAGGAAGTCAGCCACATGCTGTTCGGCGACGGCACCGGCCTGCGCGGCCTGTTCGCCACCCATCCTCCGCTGCTGCAGCGGATCCGCGCGCTCGATCCCGGCTTCCCGGCCGAGGGGCTGGAGCGGCTGCGGGCGCAGTGGCTGACGCGGCCGCCCAACGGCCTGGACGAGGACCTGCAGCTGGGCCTGGCGGGCTACGGCGAGGGCACCGGCCTGCCGCAGGCCAACGCGCGCCTGGGCCTGACGCCGCCGCAGGTCGCCGCACAGGTCGCGGATCCGGGAGAGGACGACTACCGCCGCGCCGACGCCATCGTGGCGGCGATGCCGGCCGACCTGCGCGCGGTGGCCGCCGGCCGCGACACCGCGGGTGCGTTGCTGCTGGGCCTGCTGATCGACGCCGATCAGCAGGTCGCCGACCGCCAGCGCAGCGAGATCGTCGCGCGGCTGGGCGTGCAGGTCGCCGCCGAGGCGCGCCGCCTGCGCGAGGAGCGGCTGCATGCGTTGCATCCAGCGCTGCGCATGCCGCTCGCGGCCCTGGCCTTCCCGGCGATGCGGTTGCGGCCGCGTCCGGAACTGGCGACGTTCCTGGACACCGTGCACGCGGTCGTCCACGCCGATGGCCGGGTGAGCCTGTTCGAATACTGCCTGGGGCGACTGCTGGAAGTGCAGCTGCGCGAGATGCTCGATCCGGCCCGCTACGCGCGCTTCGGCCGGCGCAAGCCGGGCAACGTGCGCCAGGAGTTCGCCACGCTGCTGGCCGTGGTCGCGCAGGCGGGCCATCCGCACGATGTGGACGCCGCGCGCCGCGCCTACCTCGCCGGCATGCAGCGCGTGCTGCCGCGCGACCACCTGCCCTATGCGCCGCCGGCCGAGGGCGTGCTTGCACTGGACGCGGTGTGGGAGCCGCTGGACGCGCTCGACCCGCTGGCCAAGCAGCTCGCGGTCGAGGCGATCACCGATGCGGTCGCCCACGACGGCCGCGTCTCGGTGGCAGAGGCGGAACTGCTGCGCACCGTCTGCGGCGTGCTGCACTGTCCGCTGCCGCCGGTGCTCGATCAGCGCTGATCCCACGCCACGCCGCGCGGCGGCGGCTCAGGCGATGCGCCCGAGGACCAGATCGGCGGCGCGCTCGGCGATCATGATGGTCGGCGCATTGGTGTTGCCGCCGGGCAGGGTGGGCATCACCGACGCGTCGACCACGCGCAGGCCCTCGACCCCGTGCACGCGCAGGGCCGGATCGACCACGGCGCCGGCGTCGTCGCCCATGCGGCAGGTGCCCACCGGGTGGTACACGCTCTCGGCCCGCCCGCGCACGAAGGCCTCCAGGCCGGCCTCGTCCAGGTCTTCGCGAACCGGATGGATCGGTCCGCCGCGATAGGGCGCGAAAGCGGGCTGCGCGAGGATCTCGCGCGAGATGCGCGCGCACTCGATCATCATGCGCAGGTCGAAGCCGTCGGGGTCGGACAGGTAGTTGGCCTCGATCCGGGGCGGATCGCCGCCGCGGTCGCTGGCCAGCGCGATGCGCCCGCGGCTGCGTGGCCGCAGGAAGCAGGCATGCAGGGTGTAGCCGTCGCCGGGCAGTCGCCGGCGGCCGTGGTCGTCGAGCATGGCCGGAACGAAATGCAGCTGGATGTCGGCGCGCGAGTCGGGCGCGAGCGCCGATCGCACGAAGCCGCCGGCCTCGGCCAGGTTGCTGGTGCCGGCGCCACGGCGGCCGCGCAGGTAGTAGTCGAACGCCAGGCGCAGCTCGCTGGCGCGGTCGTACGAGACCCGCTGCGTGGAGCGCTGCAGGGTGCAGACATCCAGGTGGTCCTGCAGGTTGGCGCCGACGCCCGGCGCATCGTGCAGCACGCGCACGCCATGCCGCCGCAGCTGCGCGGCCGGACCGATCCCCGACAGCATCAGCAGGTGTGGCGAGTTGATCGCGCCCCCGCACAGGATGACTTCGCGTTCGGCCGGCTGGTGGTAGGCACGGCCCCGCGCCGTGTACACCACGCCGCTGGCGCGGCCGCTTTCGAAAGTGATGCGCTGCACCTGCGCGCCGGTGGTCACCACCAGGTTGGCGCGACCGCGGGCGGGACGTAGGTAGGCCACGGCCGCCGAGCAGCGCGCGCCATCGCGCTGGGTGACCTGGTACAGGCCCACGCCTTCCTGCACCGGGCCGTTGAAGTCGGGATTGTGCGCGAAGCCGGCCTGCCCGGCGGCGTCGACGAAGGCGCGGGAGAGCGGATTGACGTGGCGCAGGTCGCAGACCGACAGCGGGCCATCGGCGCCGTGCAGGGCATCGGCGCCGCGCGCATTGCCCTCGCTGCGGCGGAAGTAGGGCAGCAGCGAGGCCCAATCCCAGCCGTGTGCGCCCGAGGCGGCCCAGGCGTCGTAGTCGGCGGCCGCGCCGCGCGTATAGCACATCGCATTGATCGCGCTGGAGCCGCCCAGGACCTTGCCGCGCGGCCACCACAGCCGGCGTCCGCCGAGCTGCGGCTCGGGCTCGGTGTGGTAGTTCCAGTTGATGTCGGTGCGGTTGACCAGCCGCGCCAGCCCCGCCGGCATGTGGATGAAGGGGTGCCAGTCGCGCGGGCCGGCCTCGAGAAGCAGCACGCGCACCTGCGGATCTTCGGACAGCCGGTTCGCCAGCACGCAGCCGGCCGACCCGCCGCCGATGATGATGAAGTCGAACGCGGGCGTTGGGGAGCCGGGTCTGATACGCATGCGCGGCACGTTAGGTCCCGGGACTAGAGCATATGCTCGGCGCTGGAACGCGCCGCGCCATTCGGCTACCGTTTGCGCGCCCCACGCGTGGAACCCAGATGAGCAGCGCACCCGATCAGCAAGTTCCCGCGGGACGGGCGGCGCGGTTTCGCGCCGCGTTCGCCGAATCGCCGCCGCTGCTGTGGTCGTTCCTGTACTTCTTCTGCCTGCTCAGCGGCTACTACGTGCTGCGCCCGGTGCGAGAGGCGATGGCCGCATCCAGCGACATCGAGGCGGTCTTCCCGCCGGCGCTGATCGAGTTCTTCGCCGAGCGTGGCGTGGCCCTGGGCGAGTTCACCCTGCAGTTCATCTTCACCAGCGTGTTCCTGATCATGCTGGTCCTGCAGCCGGTGTACGGCTGGCTGGTGAGCCGCTTCCCGCGGCGCGTGTTCCTGCCGGTGATCTACGGCTTCTTCATCGCCACGCTGCTGGGCTTCCATGCGATGTTCGACAGCGGCATGGCCGGGCGCGGGCTGGCCTTCATCCTCTGGATCACCGTGTTCAACCTGTTCGCGGTGGCGGTGTTCTGGAGCTTCATGGCCGATGTGTACAGCAACGTCGAAGCCAGGCGCTATTACGGCTACATCGGCGCGGCGGGCACGATCGGCGCCTTCGTCGGGCCGGTGCTGACGCGCACCCTGGTCGAGCAGGTGGGCATTCCCAACATGATGCTGGTCTCGGCCGGCCTGCTGGCCCTGTGCATGGTCTGCATCCTGCGCCTGCGCCGGTATGCGGCGGCGCGCGAGGCCGAGCGCGGCCAGGCCAGCGGCGAGAAGCCGATGGGCGGCGAAGTGCTGGCGGGCCTCAAGCTGGTCATGCGCGAGCCGCTGCTGCGCTGGATGGCGCTGATGGTGGTGCTGGGCGTGGGCGTGGGCACCCTGCTGTACAACGAGCAGAACCGTATCGCGCGCACCGCCTTCGCCACCGCCGAGGAACGCGCGGCGTTCTTCTCCACGCTCGACCTGGCGGTCAATTCGCTGACCCTCCTGGTGCAGCTGCTGGTCACCCGCGCGCTGATGTCGCGTTTCGGCATCGCCCCGGCGCTGCTGATCCCGGGCGCGGCGATCATCCTGGGCTTCTCGATCCTCTCGGCCTCGCCGTTGCCGGTGATGGTGGCGATCGTGCAGGTGGTGACGCGGGCCAGCGAGTTCTCGCTGGCCAAGCCGGCGCGCGAGACCATCTACACGCGGGTGGGTCGCGAATGGCGCTACAAGGCCGGTGCCGCGATCGACACGGTGATCTACCGCGGCGGCGACCTGACCTTCGTCTGGCTGCACAAGTTCCTGGCCGCCTTCGGCTCGAACGTGGTGTTCGGCGCCGGCCTGCTGATCGCCTCGGGCATGACCTTCAGCGCCTGGCGCCTGCTGCGCGAGGAAGCGAAGCTGCCGCGCGAGCGCTGACAGCCTCGACCTGCGGCCTGAGGCGCGCGCGGCGGCAACTCAGTGCGCCACGATCGGCCATGCGAACAGCGCCGCGCCGCAGGCGAACGCCACGCTGAGCACGTGCACCAGAGGATGGTGGATGCGCAGCCAGATGAACTGGGTGGCCAGGCGGAGGAGCCAGAACGCGCACATGCCGCCCAGCACCGCGCGGCCCAGGGACGTGGACGCCAGTTCGGCCGGATGCCACAGGCACAGCAGGCCGACCGCGGTGAACACCCACACCAGTTGCAGGTTGGCGATCTGCAGGATCGCGCGATTGGCGCGGGTGGTGCCCTCCAGCGTGCGCGGCCAGCCGAACAACCGCCAGAAGCCGAGGTGGAACAGGGCGAAGCCGAAGCTGTGCAGCGCGCAGAGCAGGAGGATCGTCTGGACCGGCATTCGCGAACCCCCGGCGGCGCTCCGCCGTCAGAAGCACCTTCAGCCGCGGCGCGGCGAGACCCACATGCGGATGACGGCGCGGAACACGGCCTCGCCCGATGCGTCGAGGATGTCGACCCGCACCGGCAGTTCCCGGCCCTGCGGCGACGCCTCCGGGGCCTCGAGCGTGGCCACCGCCCGCATGGTGCCGCGCGCTTTTTTCAGGTACTCGACGGTCATGCCGCGCGGGATCCAGCGCATCGAGGTCGGGATGCTCACATCCGTGGCCAGTCCGCCGATGAACTCCGCCAGGTTGCACAGGGCGATGGCGTGCACCGTGCCCAGGTGGTTGCTGACGCGCCGGCGGTGGCGCAACGTCGCCTCGCCGCGGCCGGGAACGAGCGAGACGATCCGCGGCGAGATGCTGGAGAAGTAGGGCGCCTTCCAGCACACCAGGCGCGAGAACAGCCACCTGCCCATGGTCGTGGATCCGCATCGGCGGTACAGGCGCAGGACGTCGCTGCCCATCTGCATTCTCCAGTCGCGACGACGGCGGGTCTTGCCCGCCGTCGTCTTCGTGGTGTCCCGGCGTCAGGCCGCTTCGCGCGGCTGGCGCTTGTGCTGCGGCAGGTCGTAGTAGCCCGCTGCGCGCAGTTCGTGGGGTTCGAAATCGTCCACGGTGATGGTGTCGAGCGTCAGCTCGCGCAGCTCCTCGAGCTGGCGGCGCTCCTCGGCCGTGATCCAGCCGCCGGCCACCGCTTCGTCCAGCTGCGAGGCGAAGTCCAGCGCCTGGATGCTGGCGCCCTTGAGCGCCTTGAGGAACTTGCGCTCCACCGGCTCGGCGGCGATGGCCTTGGCCAGGTAGCTGTCGATGCGGCCGCCCATGTTGTTCTCGCAGGGAGTGAGGAACACACCCTCGGCCAGGCGGTCGCGCGCCTCGTTGGGGGCCATCAGCGACATCGCCACGCGATGGACCAGGCGGTCGCCCGGCGGCACGGCCCGGCGGCCCAGCGGGAACACCAGCGGCCACAGCAGCCAGCCCAGCGGGCGGATCGGGAAGTTGCGCAGCGCCTGCGACAGCGCCCGCTCGATCTCGTGTGCGCTGTTGTGGAAGGCCCAGGCCAGCAACTGGTGGTCGGCTTCGGGCGCGCCCAGGTCGTGGTGGCGCTTGAGCACCGCGCTCATCATGTAAAGGTGGCTGAGCACGTCGCCCAGGCGCCCCGACAGCGACTCCTTGAACTTGAGCTTGCCGCCCAGCGCGCCCAGCGAGACGTCGGTGAGCAGGGCCAGGTTGGCGGCGTAGCGGTCGAGCTTGCGGAAATAGCGGCGGGTGTTGTCGTCGCCCGGGGCCGCGCCGATCCGCGATCCGGTGAGGCCGAACCAGAACGAGCGCACCGCATTGGAGAACGCGCCGCCGATGTGGCTGTACAGCGCGTCGTCGAGCGCCTGCAGGCCGGCCTTGCCGTCCGGATCCTGGGCCGCCTTCATCTCCTTCATGATGTACGGGTGGCACAGGATCGAGCCCTGCCCGAAGATCAGCAGGCTGCGGGTCATGATGTTGGCGCCCTCGACCGTGATCGCGATCGGCGAGGCCTGCCAGGCGCGGCCACCGAGGTTGCGCGGGCCGAGGATGATGCCCTTGCCGCCGACGATGTCCATGAAGTCGCTGGCGACCTCGCGGCCCATCGTGGTGCAGTGGTACTTGGCGATGGCCGAGGGCACGGAAGGCACGTCGCCGCGGTCGACCGCGGCGGCCGTGGCCTGCGAGAGCGCGCTGATCGCGTAGGCCTTGCCGCCGATGCGCGCCAGGGCTTCCTCCACGCCCTCGAAGCGCCCGACCGACAGGCCGAACTGCTTGCGGATGCGGGCATAGGCGCCGCCCACCACGGCCGCGAACTTGGCGCCGCCGCTGGCGGTGGAGGGCAGGGTGATCGAGCGGCCCACGGCCAGGCACTCGTTGAGCATGTTCCAGCCCAGGCCGGCCTTCTCGACCCCGCCGATGAGCTGGCTCAGCGGCAGGAACACTTCCTGGCCGCGCACCGGGCCGTTCTGGAACGGCGAGTTGAGCGGGAAGTGGCGGCGGCCGACGTCCACGCCGCGGGTCTCGCGCGGCAGCAGCGCCAGGGTGATGCCGATGTCGCGGCGGTCGCCGATCAGCCCTTCCGGGTCGTACATGCGGAAGGCCAGGCCGATGATCGTCGCCACCGGCGCCAGCGTGATGTAGCGCTTGTCGAAGGTGAGCTTGACGCCGAGCACCTCCTCGCCGTTCCACTCGCCCTTGCAGACGATGCCGAAGTCGGGGATCGAGGTGGCGTCGGAGCCGGCGAACGGACCGGTCAGGCCGAAGCACGGCACTTCCTGGCCGACCGCAAGGCGCGGCAGGTAGTAGTCCTTCTGCTCCTGGGTGCCGTAGTGCATCAGCAACTCGCCCGGGCCCAGCGAGTTGGGCACGCCGACGGTGGAGCTGACCACGCTGCTGGCCGAGGACAGCTTCTGGATCACCTTGTGGTGGGCCAGCGCGGAGAAGCCCAGGCCGCCGTACTCCTTCGGGATGATCATGCCGAAGAAGCGGTTCTTCTTGATGAACTCCCACATCTCCGGCGGGAGGTCGGCGTGGACGTGGTTGATCTCCCACTCGTTGGTCATCCGGCACAGTTCCTCGACCGGGCCATCGAGGAAGGCCTGCTCCTCGGCGGAGAGCTGCGGCTTGGGATAACCCAGCAGCGTGTCCCAGTCGGGATCGCCCGAGAACAGCTCGCCTTCGAAACCGACCGAGCCGGTCTCCAGCGCGATGCGCTCGGTCTGCGACAGCGGCGGCAGCGCCTTGCGCAGGAAGCCCAGTGCCGGGGCGGTGATCAGCGGCTTGCGGATGAACGGCAGCAGCAGGGGCACCGCGACCAGGGCCAGCAGCGCGCCGGCCACGACGGTGGCGGTGCGGTCGGCGCCCAGGAACCAGCAGCCGAGCAGGGCGATGGCGGTGATCGCGACCCAGCTGGTCAGGCGCATGCGGTGGTAGGCCGCGAAGGCGCTGGCGAGCAGCAGTGCGATGAAGGGAATGGCGATGCTCATCCGAGGCCTCCAGATTGGAATTGCCGGAAACGTGACCCACGTACCGGACCGTACGGTCGAGTATGGTTGAGCCTGCGCAGGCTTGTCAACGGACCCCGCGTCGGCGACGATACGTTTCCCGACGCCAGCGTATGGATGACGATCAAGATGGCCAGATCCGCCAGCAAAGCCGCTGCGAACGCGCCTGCCACGGTGGCTGCAGCGGCGGGCGCCAAGGCCGAACGGCCGGGTCGGCTGAGTGCCGACGACTGGGCGCAGGCGGCGCTGGAACTGATCGCCGAGCAGGGCGTCGCTGCCGTGGCAGTGGAGCCGCTGGCGCGTCGGCTCGGCGTGACCAAGGGCAGCTTCTACTGGCATTTCCCGTCGCGCGAGGCGCTGCTGCAGGCGGCGCTGGAGCGCTGGGAAACGGTCGAGCAGCAGGCCGTGTTCGGCACGCTGGAGCACGTGCCCGATCCGCGCGAGCGCCTGCGTTCGCTGTTCCAGATGGTGGCGCACGAGTACCAGTCGCACGTGATCTACAGCGCGCTGCTCAAGGCGCTGGACCACCCGGCGGTGCAGCCGGTGATCGACCGCGTGTCCAAGCGCCGCCTGGACTACCTCACCGCGTCCTTCCGCCAGACCGGCCTGGGTCGTGAGGACGCCGTGCACCGCGCCCGGCTGACCTACGCCGCCTACGTCGGCTTTCTCCAGCTCAACCTGCAACTGCACCAGACGCGGATGCCGCAGGAGGAGTTCGAGGCCTATGTCGAGCACCTGACCACGACCCTGGTTCCCGCCTGAGGCCTGAGGCCTGAGGCCGCGCCCGCCCGCACTTTCGCGGGTCCATTGCCGCGTTGCAGCAAGTCCGATGCCCGCGGGCGCATAGACTGTTGCAATTGAAAGTTTTCGGCGCATCGCCGGTTTCCGGGAGTGGACAATGAACGCAGTACCGCGACCGCAGGCAGCGCCTGCGGCGGGCAGCCAGCTGGCGGCCCTCGACGCGTGGGTGGCGGAGGTGGCGGCTCTCACCCGGCCCGACCACATCCACTGGTGCGACGGCAGCGATGCCGAATACCAGGCGCTGCTGGCGGGGATGGAGGCCGACGGCAGCATGGTCCGCCTCAACCCAGAAACCCATCCGGGCTGCTGGCTGCACCGCTCGGATCCGGACGACGTGGCGCGGGTGGAGCACCTGACTTTCGTGTGCACGCGCGAGCGCGACGCGGCCGGCCCGAACAACCACTGGATGGCGCCGGACGAGGCGCACGCCAAGATGGATGCGCTGTTCGATGGCTGCATGCGCGGGCGCACTCTGTACGTGATCCCCTACTGCATGGGGCCGCTGGATTCGCCGCTGGCCCGGTGCGGGGTGGAGATCACCGATTCGCCCTATGTGGTGGCGAACATGCGCCTGATGACCAGGATGGGCGCGGCGGCGCTGCATCGCATCGAACGCGAAGGCGCGCAGGGCAAGCCCTTCGTGCGCGGCCTGCACTCGACCGGCGAACTCGATCCCGACCGCCGCTTCATCATGCATTTCCCCGAGGAACTGGCGATCAAGTCCTATGGCTCGGGCTATGGCGGCAACGCGCTGCTGGGCAAGAAGTGCCATGCACTGCGCCTGGCGTCCTGGCAGGCGCGCGAGGAGGGCTGGCTGGCCGAGCACATGCTCATTCTCGGGCTGGAGACGCCGCAGGGCGACACGCACTACATCGCCGCAGCCTTCCCCAGCGCCTGCGGCAAGACCAACCTGGCCATGCTGATCCCGCCCGAGGCCTACCGCGAGCGCGGATGGAAGGTGTGGACGGTGGGCGACGACATCTGCTGGATGCGTCCTGGCGAGGACGGCCGGCTGTGGGCGATCAACCCCGAGGCCGGCTATTTCGGTGTCGCCCCGGGCACCTCGGCCAGGACCAATCCCAACGCGCTGGCGATGATCCAGCGCGACACCATCTACACCAACGTGGCAGTCACCGAGGACAACCAGCCATGGTGGGAGGGCCTGGACGAGCGCGTGCCGGCGCTGGACTGGCGCGGTCGGCCCTTCGACCCGGCCAACGGCCCGGCCGCCCATCCCAATGCGCGTTTCACCGTGTCGGCCAGGCAGTGCCCGAGCTGGTCGCCGCGCGCCGAGGATCCGCAGGGCGTGCCGATCTCCGCCATCGTCTTCGGCGGCCGTCGTTCCACGCTCATGCCGCTGGTCTTCGAGGCGCGCGACTGGGCCCATGGGGTGCGCGTGGGCGCGGCGATGGGTTCGGAAACCACCGCCGCCGCGACCGGCGCGGTCGGCGTGATGCGCCGCGACCCGATGGCGATGAAGCCGTTCTGCGGCTACCACTTCGGCGACTACTTCGCGCACTGGCTGTCGTTCGACCGCCCGGGCGCCAGGCTGCCGAAGATCTTCCACGTCAACTGGTTCCGCAAGGGCGAGGACGGCCGCTTCCTGTGGCCCGGCTTCGGCGAGAACATGCGCGTGCTGGAGTGGGTCGTGGCGCGGGTGGAGGGGACTGCGCCTGCCACTGACAGCCAGGTCGGCCTGTTGCCCGCTCCAGGCGCCATCAGCTCGCCCCATTGCCCGCCTGGCGACCTCGAAGCGGTGCTGGCCCTCGACGAGGCGGCCTGGCCACGCGAGGAGGCCGAAATCGCCGAGCATCTGCAAGGCTTCTGCGAACGCCTGCCGAGGTCGATGCGCTGATGACCGAGATGGCCACCGCCGCCTGACGGCGGTCGTGCCCGGCTGCCACACGGCCGGATCCGGTGCGCGCCCGTCGCACGCGGGCTCGCGCTCTGGCTAGAATGCGGCAACTCCCCGGGAGTCGTCGCGTGTCTGATCGTGCGCAACTGGCGTCACTGGTAGATGAGGCAGGCGCCGCAGCGGCGGGCGGCCGCTGGCAGCAAGCCGAGCAGCTGTGGTCGCGCGTGCACGCGGCCGACCCTGGGCACGTGCAAGCGCTTTTCAGTCTAGGCGTCCACGCTTTGCGGCGCGGCGACGGCCCGGCAGCGCTGGCCTACCTGCAGCAGGCGCGCATGCGCGCCCCGCGCGATCCGATGATCGCGCTGACGCTGGGCCGGATCCATCGGGAGGCCGGCCAGGTCGAACACGAGTGGGGCATGTTGATTGCCGCGCTCGAGATCGACCCCTATTTCCTGCCGGCATTGCTCGCAAAGGCCGAGTTTCACGAGCGGCAGCGCAGGCCCAGGGCGGCTGCCGCTGCATATCGCGACGTCCTGACCGTCGCCCCGGCCGAATCCGAGTGGCCGCCGCCGTTGCGGCGGCGCCTTGCGTACGCGCGCGAACGCGTCGAACAGGACATGCAGGAACTGGTGGAGTTCCTTGGACATCGGGTGGCGGCCAGCCGTGCGACGGTCGAGCGCGCACACGAGGCACGCTGGGACGAGGCGGTTTCGATCCTGGCCGGGCGCGGCCGGCCGTATCACTCGCAGTGCAACCAGTTGCACGTGCCGCGACTGCCTGCGATCACTTTCTACGACGATGCGCTGTTTCCCTGGATGCGCGAACTCGAGGCGCGCACCGGGGTCATCAAGCAGGAACTGCAGGACATGCTGGCCCGTCGGGGCGAGGAGTTCGTGCCCTACATCCAGTACCAGGCTGGTGATCCGGTCAACCAGTGGGACAAGCTCAACCATTCCCGCAACTGGGCCGGCTTCCACCTGTACGCGCATGGCGAGCCGGTATCCGAACACCTCGCGCAATGCCCGCAGACGGCCGCGGCGCTGGCGCTGGTGGATACCGTGGAGATCACCGGGCTGTGTCCGAACGCGATGTTCTCCGCGTTGGCCCCTGGCGCGCATATTCCGCCGCACACAGGAGAAACCAATGCGCGTCTGGTCGCTCACCTGCCGCTGGTGGTGCCCGAGCGTTGCAGTTACCGCGTCGGTTACGACCGGCGCCAATGGCGCGAGGGGAAGTGCTGGGTGTTCGACGACACCATCGAGCACGAGGCGCGCAACGACAGCGACCAGGTGCGCGTGATCCTGATGTTCGATGTATGGAATCCGCTGCTGTCGCGCGCCGAACGCGAGATGGTTTCGGCGCTGGCGACGGCAATGCGCGATTGGCGTATCGAAGAGAATGCGATGGAGAAGCGCAGGTGAGCGCATGACCCCCCGAGACCCCGGCCTCGCCCTGCTGTTGCCAGTGCTCCTGGCGCCGTTGGCGGTGCAGGCCGCCTCCCATCCCTGCGCCAGTGAGCCGGATGCGGGCAAGCGACTGGCCTGCTACGACTCCGCTTTTCCCTTGTCCCCGCAGGTTCAGGAGGTCGCCCGTGAGCAGGCGCGGGCCCGGTTCGGTCTGACGCACCCGAATGTCGCGCCCGGCGATTCCGGCCAGGCGCTGGGCGTCGCGGAACCCGAGCGGATCGAAAGCAAGGTGGCTAGCGTGGAGCATTCCGGTGGGTTGCGGGAGTTCCGGCTGGAGAACGGCCAGGCTTGGCGCCAGGTCGACACCCGTAGCGGTGGTCATGTGCAACCCGGCGACGAAGTGCAGGTGCGCAAGGCCGTGCTGGCGGGCTATCAGCTGAGGATGCCCAACGGGGTGTCCGTGCGTGTGCGCCGTACGCGCTAGCAGCGTGGGGACGTCGGCCAGGCAGGCACTCACCGTTGCACAGGCGCAGCGGTTCCAGCAGGCAGTAGCGCTGCTGCGTTCCGGACAGCCCGCGGAGGCATTGGCGATTGCGCAGGACCTTGCCGCACAGTCGCCCCGGGCGGCCGACGCTTGGCAGTTGATAGGACTTTGCCAGGCGGGCGCCGGCGGGCATGGGGAGGCAGCTGATGCCTTCGAGCAGGCGCTCGCGCTGGTGCCGGGCAATGCCGCCGTCTCGCGAAACTACGGAGTGTTCCTCGCTGGTCGCGGAAAGGCGCTGCGCGAGCAAGATGCACCGGAGGTTGCCGAGCCGGTGCTGCGCAAGGCGCTGACGCTGGTGCCGGACCTGCCCTCGGCCTGGGTCGACCTCGGCATGGTGCTACGCCTGCTGGGACGTGTCGAAGAAGGGCTGGCCGCGCTTCGCAGGGCCGATTCGCTGCTGCAGCAGCGCGGAGCACCATCACCGGAGGTGCAGGACGCCATCGGTGGAGCGCTGGCGGACGCCGGGCGTGCGACCGATGCGCTGGCCGCTGCGCGCGCGCTTGTGGCCTCGCATCCCGGGTACGCGCCCGGACACGAGACGCTGGGCCGTCTGCTGTGGGAGCACGGTGCGGAACTTGCCCCGGGTGAAGATCCCTTGGCCACGTTCCGCGCCGCCGCCACGGCGCAGCCCGACAACCATGCGCTGCAGCTGTCGCTGGCGAGGTTGCTGCTGGCCGTGGGACGGCCCGACGAGGTCCTGGCGCTGGTGGATCCCTTGCGTCAGCGCGACCCGGGCAACGCACTGCTGGACTGGTTTGCCGCCGATGCCCTGGATGCCCTTGGGCAACGCGAACAGGCTGCGCGCCTGTTCGCTGCCGCTGCCAAGAGCGAACTGGCGGAGTTTCCTGAGTTCCTCAATGCCCGTGCCAGACACGCGTTCCGTTCGGGGCAGATAGATCTGGCGGCCGCGTGCGCGGCCAAGGTGGTCGAGTTCGACCCGCGCAACCAGGAGGGCTGGAGTCACCGGGGGACCGCCTGGCGGCTGCTGGGGGACGAGCGCGAACACTGGCTTTGCGACTACGAGCGGCTGGTGGGGTACGTGGAGATCGAAGCGCCGCCCGGTGTTCCCGACCTGGAGACGTTCCTGGCAGCGCTGGCAGCAACGCTCGACACGCTGCACAACGCCGGGCGGGAGCCCGTCCACCAGAGCGTGCGTGGTGGAACGCAGACGGCCGGACAATTGTTCGGCCGAGACGTTCCCATGATCCGGGCAGCGGAGTCGGCTCTCGCCGCGGCGGTCGAGCGCTGGCTGGCGACGCTGCCCGATGACGACGGGCATCCCTTCCTGTCCATGAAGCGGCCCGGCGCGCGTTTCGTCGGGTCCTGGTCTGTACGGCTCGGCTCCTCGGGCAGCCATTCCAACCATATCCACCCCAGGGGCTGGGCGAGCTCGGCGTTCTACGTCGCCCTGCCCGACTTGATCGACCAGGCCGGCGATGGATCCACACACGGCTGGTTGCAGTTCGGCGTTCCGGTGGAGACGCTGGGCCTCCACTTGCCTCCCCGGCGCCTGATCCGGCCCAGGCCAGGCCATCTCGCCCTGTTCCCGTCCTACATGTGGCACGGGACGGTGCCGTTCGAAGCCTCGCAACCCAGGTTGACGATTGCCTTCGACATGCGTCCCAAGGGGTGACGCGAGCGGGCGATGGCGTCGACCGTGCGTCCGCACCGGCCCATCGCCAGCGATCGCGCATGATGGACTCCGCACCGCCGTGCGCACACACTCCGCCTGTCCTGCCTGATCCGGCAGGCTCCCATTTCCAGCCGAGGAGCATGGTATGAACCTGCGGTCATCGCGATTCCCGCTGTCCCGTGTGCATGCTCTCAAGGAAGACCGATGGTATGCGTTCCCTGCCCGGCTGCTCGGGTGGGCGGCCCTCGGCCTCCTGTCCCTCGGGCAAGCATGGGCGCAGGACGCGACTGCGCCTGCGGAGGGGCAGCCGGGGAATCGCCAAGCTGTCTCCGCTGACCCGTTGAACAAGAACGGCAAGGTCTGCAAGCGCGAGGATGTGACGGGCAGTCGCATGCCCAAGCGGGTCTGCTACACGCCCGACCAATGGGAAGCGCGCGAGCGTGCCGCGCGAGAGGCCGTGCGCGAGATGGACGCACGGCAGGCGGGCATGGACGGGCAGGGGGGGTAATCGCCCCGCAGCCGCTGGCAGCGCCATCGCCTCGAGCGGGTTCGGAATCGGAGAAGGCGGCGGGCCTGGGCCCGCCGCCTTCTTTCTTGCGTGATGCGATTAGGCGATCAGAACTTCACCGAAATGCTGCCGAAGATGTAGCGTCCGACCTGGTCGTATCCACCCAGAGCGTTGGCGTTGGCGGACAGGCCACTGTCCCCGGAGAACGGCGGCTCCTTGTCGGTGATGTTGTTCACGCCCAAGGTCAGCGTCGCCTGGGCGAAGTTCACGCTGCCGTTCAGGTCGAGGTAGCTGTAGGACGGCACGCCGTTGTCCAGCCAGATCACGCGATCGTCGTCGGTGAAGCGGCTGCCGTCGACGTCACGATAGTCCATGCTGTCGATGAAGCGCCAGCGCAGGCCCAGCGCGTATCGATCCCAGGCGTAGCGCACCGAGGCGATGCTGCGCAGCTTCGGCGACTGGCACAGGAAGGTTTCGTTGACCAGGCCCTTGCATTCGTAGCCGGTGGTCGGTTCGGCGGCGAGGGTCTGGGTGTAGTCCTTCAACACGTAGTTGGCGGCAAGCGAGGTGCTCAGGCTGCCCGCTCCCAGCGCGAACGAGTAATTCGCGGCGAAGTCGAGGCCCTTACGCTCCAGGATGCCGATATTGTCAGGCAGATTGACGATATGGCCGGTCAGCGGGTCCGACGCCAGTCCCACATACAGATCGTACTCACCCGCGCGCGGGTCGCGATTGATACGATCGCAATACAGGTTCTGCTCCATGCAGAGGATCTGGATCGTGTTGTAGCCGATGCCGCCGATGGCGCCCTCGATCTCCACGCTGTACCAGTCCAGCGACAGGTTCAGGTTCTCGATCGGCTCCACCGCAAAGCCAACCGTATAGGTATCCGCCACTTCAGGCTTCAGGTTGGGATTGCCGCCGGTGACGTTGTTGTACTGGTTGGCGGGGTTTGCCGGCACGTTGCCGTACACCGCCAGCGGCACGCCGGCGCGGGCACACTGTTCAGCCGAATAGCTGGGACTGGGGCCGGCACATAGGTCAGTGCCGCCGGCGTTCAGCGCGATGCGTTGCGGGTAGTAGAGGTCGTTCAGGCCCGGAGCACGGACCGCGCGGTTGTAACCGGCCCGCAGCAGCAGCTTGTCGTCCCACATCGTGCTGGTGAGGCCGAGCTTGTAGGTGTCGTAATTGCCCGAGGTCTCGTCGTCGGAGTACCGATAGCCGAGCGAGGCGTCGAAGCGGTTGAACGCGCCTTCTCCCACGTAGATCGGCAGCGCGGCTTCGAGGAAGAAGTCGTTCACCGTGTTGGAGGCATTGACTGGCAGGCTGGCGGCACCGGCACCGGCGAAGTTGCCGGCAGCGGAATCGGTGTCGTAGTCGGTCTGGTAGGAATAATCGCGACGCTCCATACCGACCGCGAGGCCGATTTCCTCGCCGCCGGCCGACGGGAAGCCAAAGCCGAGGAAGCCATTCGCTTCCGCGGCGAAGGCGCGGTAGCTGGTCTTGTAGACCGAGAAGCTGGTGCCGGCCATCGCCTGCGCTGCTTCCGGGGAGATGCTGTCGGTCCAGATATCGTAAGGCAGGCAGCCCTGGAAGGTGCCATAGGTGGGATCCTCGCAACCCAGGGCAGCGGCCGAGATGCGCGAGATCAGGAAATCGTTCTTGCCGATGTCGACGGTCTTAGTCTTGCCCGAAACCAACGATACGTCGTAGCTCCAGGACGAGTCGAACAGGGAGCCCCGCACGCCTGCGGTAATGCGGTGGGTATTGTCGTCGGCGCTGCTGATGCGAGGGCCGCCTTCGACGTTGCGCTTCCACATGGTGATGCGCGCCATGTCGGTAGTGACGCCCGCGTCGGCGCACAGGGTGCCGATCAGGGGGTTGCCGCAGTCGACATTGATCGGGACGCCGAAGGCGCCCGACTCGGCAATCTGCACCTCGGAGTTGCGTTCCAGGAACAGGGCCTCGATGTAGGGCTCGAAGTAATCGTTGATCTCGTAGCGGCCCATGAAGCCGGCGGTGACGCGCTTGTCGGGGCGCTGGTAGAAGTTGATGGGCGCGTAGTT
>Ga0233375_1000052_pt1 | contig 80197 bp, 58 predicted proteins | sample ElkDunMinimDraft_10_FD_191539 | JGI IMG/M metagenome (GOLD analysis project Ga0233375, IMG submission 191539) | Fecal eukaryotic communites from dung pellets of Tule Elk in California, USA - Elk Dung E16 | ecosystem: Host-associated > Mammals > Digestive system > Large intestine > Fecal | place...
GAACCCGGAAGCTAAGCCCTTCAGCGCCGATGGTACTGCCCTGGAGACGGGGTGGGAGAGTAGGACGCCGCCGGACAACCCTTCACCGAAGGCCCACCCCACACGGGGTGGGCCTTCGGCATTTCTGTGCATCCAGGCGGGCTCGTACGGCGGGTGTGCCGTCGGTGATCGGACCCGCGACCCGGTACCCGGGCACGATCTGGCATGGAACCGGACGTGGCCACGGCATCGGGCCCCACTAGAATGGCGACCATGTCCACCATCTCCCGTGACGAGGTCGCGCGCGTCGCCGCGCTGGCCCGCATCGATCTGCGACCTGAGGAGCTGGATCGGCTCTCCGGTGAGCTCGACGTGATCGTCGACGCCATCGCGAAGGTCAGCGAGGTCGCGACGCCCGACGTCCCCGCGACGAGCCACCCTCTTCCGTTGACCAACGTCTTCCGCGACGACATCCCGCAGCCGGCCCTGCCCGTGGCGGACGTGCTCGCGCAGGCGCCGTCCGCGGAGGACGGCCGCTTCGCCGTCCCGCAGATCCTCGGGGAGGAATGATGACCGACGACCTCACGCGGCTGTCCGCCGCGGACCTCGCCGGACGCCTGCGCTCGGGAGAGGTGAGCAGCGTCGACGCGACGCAGGCACACCTCGACCGGATCGCCGCCGTCGACGGTGTCGTGAACGCCTTCCTGCACGTGAGTACCGACGACGCGCTGCGGACCGCGCGGTCGGTCGACGAGCGTCGGGCCGCCGGCGAGGAGCTGCACCCGCTCGCGGGCGTGCCCATCGCCGTGAAGGACGTCGTCGTCACCCAGGGCATGCCGACGACCGCAGGTTCCAAGATCCTCGAGGGCTGGATCCCGCCCTACGACGCGACGCTCGTCGAGAAGATCCGCGCGGCCGGTCTGCCGATCCTCGGCAAGACCAACATGGACGAGTTCGCGATGGGGTCCTCGACCGAGCACTCCGCGTACGGCAACACGCGCAACCCGTGGGACCTCGACCGGATCCCGGGCGGGTCCGGCGGCGGCTCCGCGGCCGCGGTCGCGGCGTTCGAGGCGCCGCTCGCGATCGGTACCGACACCGGTGGCTCGATCCGCCAGCCCGGTGCCGTCACCGGCACCGTGGGCGTGAAGCCGACGTACGGTGGCGTCTCGCGGTACGGCCTCATCGCCATGGCGTCGTCGCTGGACCAGGCGGGCCCCGTCACGCGAACCGTCCTCGACTCGGCGCTGCTGCACGAGCTCATCGGTGGTCCGGACCGTCGTGACTCGACGTCGATCCCCGAGGCGCTGCCCGCGATCGTCGAGGCGGCACGGCAGGGCGCGACGGGCGACCTGACCGGCGTGCGCGTCGGTGTGGTCACCGAGCTGACCGGCGAGGGCTACCAGGAGGGTGTCAGCGCTCGCTTCGCGCAGTCGCTCGACCTCCTGCGCGGCCTCGGCGCGGAGATCGTCGAGGTCTCCTGCCCCCACTTCGAGTACGCGCTCGGCGCGTACTACCTCATCATGCCGTCGGAGGCGTCGAGCAACCTCGCGAAGTTCGACGGCATGCGCTTCGGCCTGCGCGTCGAGCCCGAGGAGGGCCCGGTGACCGCCGAGCGCGTCATGGCCGCGACCCGCGGGGCCGGCTTCGGCGACGAGGTCAAGCGCCGCATCATCCTGGGTACCTACGCGCTCTCGGCGGGCTACTACGACGCCTACTACGGCAGCGCCCAGAAGGTCCGCACGCTCATCCAGCGCGACTTCGCGGCCGCGTTCGCGCAGGTGGACGTGCTCGTCTCGCCGACCGCGCCGACGACCGCGTTCCGGTTCGGCGAGAAGCTCGACGACCCGCTCGCGATGTACCTGAACGACGTCGCGACCATTCCCGCGAACCTCGCGGGCGTCCCGGGCATGTCGGTGCCCGCGGGTCTGTCGGACGACGGCCTGCCCGTCGGGTTCCAGATCCTCGCGCCGGCGAAGGCCGACGACCGCATGTACCGGGTGGGCGCCGCCCTCGAGGCCGCGCTCGAGACCTCGTGGGGCGGGCCCCTCCTCGACCGCGCGCCGGTGCTGCCCACGGCCCTCACCGAGCAGGAAGGCTGAGCTGATGACCGCCACGACCGTCGACCTCGTCGACTACGCCGACGCGACGCGCCGCTACGACCCCGTCATCGGGATCGAGGTGCACGTCGAGCTCGGCACCCTGACCAAGATGTTCTGCCCGGCCGAGGTGAGCTTCGGCGCCGAGCCGAACACGCAGGTCACGCCGGTCTCGCTCGGCCTGCCGGGTGCGCTGCCCGTCGTCAACGGCAAGGCCGTCGAGTACGCGATCCGCATCGGTCTCGCGCTCAACTGCGAGATCGCCGAGACGTGCCGCTTCGCGCGCAAGAACTACTTCTACCCGGACGTGCCGAAGAACTTCCAGACGTCGCAGTACGACGAGCCGATCGCCTTCGACGGGTGGATCGACGTCGAGCTCGAGGACGGGACCGTCTTCCGCGTCGAGATCGAGCGCGCGCACATGGAGGAGGACGCGGGCAAGAACACCCACGTCGGCGGCGCCACCGGGCGCATCCACGGTGCCGAGTACTCGCTCGTCGACTACAACCGGGCAGGCATCCCGCTGGTCGAGATCGTCACGCGACCCATCACGGGTGCGGGCGACCGCGCGCCGGAGGTCGCGCGCGCGTACGTGCAGACGTTGCGCGACATCTTCCGCGCCCTCGACGTGTCCGAGGCCAGGATGGAGCGCGGCAACGTCCGCGCGGACGTCAACCTCTCTCTGCGCCCGACCCCGGAGTCGCCGCTCGGCACGCGCACGGAGACCAAGAACGTCAACTCGTTCCGCTCCGTCGAGCGCGCCGTCCGGTATGAGGTCTCCCGACAGGCCGCCGTGCTCGACGCGGGCGGCACGGTCATCCAGGAGACGCGGCACTGGCACGAGGACACGGGCGTCACGACGTCCGGCCGCGTGAAGTCGGACGCCGAGGACTACCGCTACTTCCCCGAGCCGGACCTCGTGCCGATCGCACCGCCGCGCGACTGGATCGAGGAGATCCGTGCCGGTCTGCCCGAGCTCCCGGTCGCGCGCCGTCGTCGCCTGCAGGGGGAGTGGGGCTACGCCGACGCGGAGATGCGCGACGTCGTGAACGCGGGGGCGATCGACCTCATCGAGGCGACCGTGGCGGCGGGCACGAGTGCGGCAGGCGCGCGCAAGTGGTGGATGGGCGAGCTCGCCCGGCGTGCCAAGCAGGACGACCTCACGCTCGAGGCGCTCTCCGTCACGCCCGCCCAGATCGCCGAGCTCCAGGGGCTCGTCGACACGGGGCGCATCAACGACAAGCTCGCGCGCCAGGTGCTCGAGGGCGTCCTGGCGGGGGAGGGCGACCCGGAGCAGGTCGTCGTCGCGCGCGGCCTCGAGGTCGTGTCGGACGACGGCGCGCTGCTCGCCGCGATCGACGAGGCGCTCGCCGCGCAGCCGGACGTCGTCGAGAAGGTTCGCGGGGGCAACCTCGGCCCGGTCGGCGCGATCATCGGTGCCGTCATGAAGGCGACGCGCGGGCAGGCGGACGCCGCCCGCGTGCGCGAGCTCGTCCTCGAGCGGATCGGCTGACGCCGTGACGCGCGGACCGGTGCTGCTCGGTGAGATGGTGCGCCTGCGCCCGATCGAGGCGCGCGACGCCGACCGCATGTGGGAGTCGCTCCAGGACCCGGAGTCGAACCGGCTCACGGGGACGACGGAGGCCTTCACGCGGGACCAGATCGACGAGTGGGCCGCGTCGATCAGCGACCGGGAGGGGCGGTACGACTGGTCGATCACGCCCGGCGCCGTCCGGGACGGCCAGCCCGTCAGCGACGAGATGATCGGCGAGATCGTCCTCAACGGCCTCGACGGGCACGCCCGGTCGGCCAACCTGCGCCTGGCGCTGCTCCCCAACTACCGGGGGCGCGGCTACGGGCGCGAGGCGATCTTCGAGGTGCTGCGGTTCGCGTTCGACGGTGCGACGGACGTCGACGGCGTCCGGCACGACGGGCCTCGCCTGCACCGGGTGAGCCTCGACGTGCTGAGCATCAACCCGCGAGCCCGCATGCTCTACGAGTCGTTGGGCTTCCGCGAGGAGGGTCGCCTGCGCGACGTCTACCGTGACCGCGACGGCTGGGCGGACGCGACGGTCATGAGCATCCTCGAGGACGAGTTCCGGGCGGGCATCGGCGCGCCCTGACCCTCGACCACGCGCGAGCGCGGTCGCTCGACACCCAGAAGGGCCCGGCAGCAGTCGCTGCCGGGCCCTTCGTCGTCTCCGGGCCCGCGCCCGGCTCCGCGGCGCCCGTGCCCGCCCGCTCGAGCACGTCGGCTGCCGGGGCCCACTCTGTTGACATCCCGCCACTGATCGTCGTAGATTCATAAGACGGAAACATACTTCCGAGATGTGAAAACAGCACAGGCTGCGGATCGCACAAGGCGATCCGACCACCACGTCGAGAGGAACACGTCGCGATGACGCTGGACGAGTTCAACCGGTTGTCGCCGCAGGAGGTGCGGGACGCGCTCCTCGCGTGCGCGCACGTCGACCGCTGGGCCGACGAGGTCGCGGCCGGGCGCCCGTACGCGAGCGTCGACGCCGTCGCGCAGGCCGCGCTGACGGCCGCCGACCCGTGGACAGACGACGAGCTCGGCTCCGCCCTCGCGCGTCATCCCCGGATCGGGGAGCGGGCCCAGGGGGACGCCGCCGACGCGAGCATGTCGCGGTCCGAGCAGGCCGGCGTCGACACCACGGACGACGAGGTGACACGTCGTCTCGCGCAGGGCAACCTGGCGTACGAGGAGAAGTTCGGCCACGTGTTCCTCGTCCGTGCCGCGGGTCGCAGCGCCGAGGAGATCCTCGCCCAGCTGACCGATCGCCTCGGCAACGACGCCGGGGCAGAGCGGGCCAACGCGGCCCGCAACCTGCGCGAGATCGCCGCGCTGCGGCTGAAGGGAATGCTGACTCCATGAGCACCCACGCCAGCCACATCACCACGCACGTACTCGACGCGGCCAGCGGTAGGCCCGCCGAGGGGATCACCGTCCGCCTGGAGGCGGCTCCGGAGATCGCGGAGGGGACGACGGGGCAGGGCTGGTCCCTGGTGGCGTCCTCCCGCACGGACGACGACGGTCGCGTCCCCGAGCTCGGGCCCGCGACCCTCGTCCCCGGTACGTACCGGCTCGTGTTCGACACGGGCGAGTACTTCGACCGGCGAGACACCGTGTCCTTCTACCCGGAGGTCGTCATCGTCTTCCGGGTGGCGAGCGCGGAGCAGCACTACCACGTCCCCGTCCTGCTCAGCCCGTTCGCCTACTCGACGTATCGAGGGAGCTGACATGAGCGAGACCCTGACGCAGGGCACCGACGAACCGACGACCGCGACGCGGAGCAGCGGCGCGATCGTCCTCGGGGACAACCAGTGGGGGAAGGCGCAGGTCCACCTGGTGCGCGTCGACCGCGCCACGCCGCGCCACGAGATCACGGACCTCGACGTCTCCTCGCAGCTGCGGGGCGGGCAGGAGGCCACGCACCTCGTCGGCGACAACTCGCGGTGCGTCGCCACCGACACCCAGAAGAACACCATCTTCGCGTTCGCCCGCGACGGCGTCGGCGCGATCGAGGACTTCGCGATCCGCCTCGGGGCGCACTTCGTCGAGGACTTCGACTGGATCGAGGGCGGTCGCTGGGAGATCGAGCAGTACTCGTGGAACCGCATCGAGACCGCCGACGGCGAGCACGACCACGCGTTCGTCCGGAACAACACCGAGACGCGCACGACGGTCGTCCAGCGCGACGGCGACGAGGTCTTCGTCGTCTCGGGGCTGACCGACCTCGTCGTCCTCAAGTCGACCGGATCGGAGTTCCACGGGTTCCCGCGGGACCGGTACACGAGCCTCGTGGAGACGGACGACCGCATCCTCGCGACGTCGGTGACGTCGAGGTGGCGCTACACCACGACGGACGTCGACTTCGACGCCGTGTACGCGAAGGTCCGCGCGATCCAGCTCGAGACGTTCGCGACGACGCACTCGCTCGCGCTGCAGCAGTCGCTGTTCGCGATGGGCAAGGCAGTCCTGGAGGCCGTCCCGGAGATCGCGGAGATCAAGTTCTCGATGCCCAACAAGCACCACTTCCTCGTGGACCTGGCGCCGTTCGGCCTCGACAACCCGAACGAGGTCTTCTACGCCGCGGACCGCCCGTACGGCCTCATCGAGGCGACCGTCCAGCGCGAGGACGCGCCGACCGAGCCCCGCGCCTGGGCGACCGTCACCGGGTTCTGCTGAGCCGACGATGACGGACGGACGTGCCCTGCCCGGCTCCGGGACGCCCGCGGTCCGGCAGGGCGCGCCGTCACGGGGCCGCCGTGATGAGCTCGCGCGTGAGCTCCGCGGCGATGCGGTGCAGCACGGGTACGGCCCGCTCGCCGAACTCGTACGTCACGCGGGCCGCGGGCCCGGAGACGGACAGCGCGGTGGGCGTCGGGGCGTCGGGCACGGCGACCGCGAAGCAGCGCACACCGAGCTCCTGCTCGCCGTCGTCGATCGCATAGCCGCGTTCCCGCGTCGTCGCCAGCTCCGCGAGGAGGGTGTCCACGTCGGTGATCGACTGGTCCGTCGCGGGCGGCATGCCGACCCGCGCCACGATCTCGCGCACGGTCTGGTCGGGCAGCTGGGCCAGGACGGCCTTGCCGACGCCCGTGCAGTGCGTGAACACGCGCCGTCCCACCTCGGTGAACATCCGCATGGAGTGGCTGGACGACGCCTGCGCGACGTAGACCGCCATGTCGCGGTCGATCATCGCGAGGTTGGCGGACTCGCCGAGGTCGCGGGCCAGCTGCTCGAGGTAGGGCCGTGCGCCGGCGCCGAGCTGGCGTCCGGCCGACTCGCCGAGCCGGATGAGCCGCGGCCCGAGGGTGTACCGGCGCGAGGGCGTCTGCCGGACGTACCCCTGCGTGAGGAGCGTGCGCAGGAGCCGGTGGATGGTCGGCAGGGGCAGGCCGGTGTGCTGCGCCAGCTCGCTGAGGCCGGACTCCCCGCCGAAGTCGGCGAGCAGCTCGAGCAGCTCGATCGCCCGGTCCACGGACTGCACGCCCCCGGCCGGCCGCGCCGGCCGCGCCGGGCGGGTTGCCTCCGGTCGGGTCTCCGTCGGCTCTGTCGCCGCCGAGGTCTCGGCCATCACCATCTCCTGTCCACCGGGTGCCGTCCGACGACGGGCGCGCACCGTCATTGAGCCGTGCGGGAACATCCCGCTTCCTTCCGCATCACGGAAGACACGCATCAGCATACGAGAAGAAGGAACCAACATGACGTCCGAGACGAAGGCCCCGCAGCCGCGCGCCACGACGACGCGGGCCGCCGCGACCAGCCCGAGCTACTCCATCACGCTGCGCGTCGAGGCCCCGAGCGGGCACCGCACCGCGAGCGACCTCGTCGCCGCCGTGAGCGCGACGGGCGCCGCGATCACGGGTGTCGACGTCTCGGAGTCGGGCGCGGACCGCCTCGTCGTCGACGTCACGGCCGACACCGTCGACGCCGCGCACGTGGAGCAGATCCGTGACGCGCTCGGGGCGCTCGACGGCATCACGGTGCGCCACGTGAGCGACGCGACGTTCCTCATGCACCTGGGCGGCAAGCTCGAGGTCAACCCCAAGGTCCCGCTGCGCCACCGCGCCGACCTCGCCCGCGCGTACACGCCCGGCGTGGCGCGCGTGTGCCTGGCGATCGCGGAGCGGCCCGAGGACGCGCGCCGTCTCACGGTGAAGCGCAACACGGTCGCGGTCGTCACCGACGGCACCGCGGTGCTCGGCCTGGGCGACCTCGGACCCGCCGCGGCGCTGCCCGTCATGGAGGGCAAGGCCGCGCTGTTCAAGCAGTTCGCCGGCGTCGACGCGTGGCCCGTGTGCCTCGACACGACCGACACCGAGGAGATCATCCGCACGGTCAAGGCCATCGCGCCCGTCTACGGCGGGATCAACCTCGAGGACATCTCGGCACCGCGCTGCTTCGAGATCGAGCGCCGCCTGCGCGAGGAGCTCGACATCCCGGTGTTCCACGACGACCAGCACGGCACCGCGATCGTCGTGCTCGCCGCGCTGACGAACGCCCTGCGCGTCGTGGGCAAGGCGATCGAGGACGTACGGATCGTCGTCTCCGGGGTGGGCGCCGCGGGCAACGCGATCATCTCGCTGCTCCAGGGCCAGGGTGCGCAGGACGTCGTCGCGTTCGACCGCCGGGGCGCGGTCCACGCGGGCTCGAACCTCACGGACGAGCACCGGCGTCGGCTCGCGGAGACGACCAACCGGCAGGGCTTCACCGGCTCGCTGCGCGAGGGCCTCGCCGGGGCCGACGTGTTCATCGGGGTCTCGGGGCCGGACATCCTCACGGGCGACGACGTCGCGACCATGGCCGACGGCGCGATCGTCTTCGCGCTCGCGAACCCGACCCCCGAGGTCGACCCCGTCGCCGCCGCGCAGCACGCGGCCGTCGTCGCGACGGGCCGCAGCGACTTCCCGAACCAGATCAACAACGTCCTCGCGTTCCCCGGGCTGTTCCGGGGCCTGCTCGACGTCGGTGCGAGCGACATCTCGGACGAGATGCTGCGCGCGGCGGCCGTCGCGATCGCGGACGCCGTCGCCCCTGCCGAGCTGAGCGCGAGCTACATCGTGCCGAGCGTGTTCGAGCCCGAGGTCTCGAAGGCCGTGGCCCGGGCGGTCGCCGAGGTCGCGGAGCAGGCCCGGGCGGAGCAGGCTCGGGGGACCACCACGTCGGGCCACCCGGTCGGGTCGGCACCGCGGGCCTGAGGCCCGTCCCCCGCACGTCGCCCGCCCGCAGAAAGGACACCACCATGACCACCACCACGGCAGTCACCGTCCACGGCCCCGCCGTCGAGCGGTCCGACGAGATCCTCACGCCCGACGCGCTCGAGTTCGTCGCCGCGCTCCAGCGCCGCTTCGGCGCCCGCCGCGACGAGCTGCTCGCGGCGCGCACCGCGCGGCGCGAGGAGGTCGCGCGCACCGGTCGTCTCGACTTCCTGCCCGAGACCGCCGACGTCCGTGCGGGGGACTGGACCGTCGCGGGCGCGCCCGCGGACCTCCAAGACCGCCGCGTGGAGATCACCGGCCCGCCGACGCCCAAGATGGCGATCAACGCCCTCAACTCGGGCGCGAAGGTCTGGCTCGCCGACCTCGAGGACGCGTCGACGCCGCACTGGAGCAACGTCGTCGGCGGGCAGGTCGCCCTGCGCGACGCCACGCGCCGCGCGCTCGCCTTCACGTCCCCGGAGGGCAAGCAGTACGCGCTGCGCCCGGAGGCCGACGGCGACCCGCTCGCGGTCATGGTGGTGCGCCCGCGCGGGTGGCACTTCGACGAGGTGCACCTCGACGTCGACGGGACGCCCGCCGTCGGGGCGCTCGTGGACTTCGGCCTGCACTTCTTCCACAACGCCGCGGAGCTCCTCGCACGCGGGTCGGGCCCGTACTACTACCTGCCGAAGATGGAGTCCCACCTCGAGGCGCGCCTGTGGGACGAGGTCTTCACGGCCGCGCAGGAGGCACTGGGGATCCCGCACGGGACGATCCGTGCGACCGTCCTCATCGAGACCATCCCGGCGGCCTTCGAGATGGACGAGATCCTCTACGAGCTGCGCGACCACGCCTCGGGGCTCAACGCGGGGCGCTGGGACTACCTGTTCTCGATGATCAAGTACTTCCGCGACTCGGGGCCGTCGTTCACGCTGCCCGACCGCGGCGCCATCACGATGACCGCGCCCTTCATGCGCGCGTACACGGAGCTGCTCGTGCAGACCTGCCACCGGCGGGGCGCGTTCGCGATGGGCGGCATGGCCGCCGTCATCCCGAACCGGCGCGAGCCGGAGGTCACCGCTCAGGCGTTCGAGAAGGTCCGCGCAGACAAGCAGCGCGAGGCGCACGACGGCTTCGACGGCTCGTGGGTGGCCCACCCGGACCTCGTGGCGGTGTGCCGCGAGGTGTTCGACGGCGTGCTCGGCGACCGGCCCAACCAGCTCGACCGGCAGCGCCCCGAGGTCGACGTCTCGGCCGACCAGCTCCTCGACGTGTCGTCCGTGCAGGGCGACCTCACGGAGGCTGGGTTGCGCAACAACCTCTACGTGTCCGTCGCGTACGTCGCGTCGTGGCTCGCCGGCAACGGCGCGGTCGCGATCCACAACCTCATGGAGGACGCCGCGACCGCGGAGATCTCGCGCTCGCAGGTCTGGCAGTGGGTGCGCTCCGGAGCCGCGTTCACCGCGGGCGAGAGCGCCGGCACGACGATCACGGCCGACCTGGTCCGCACGCTCCTGCGCGAGGAGACCGCCCGGCTGCGCGACGACGTCGGGCACGAGGCGTACGACGCCGGCCCGTACGCACGGGCGGCCGCGCTCGTCGGGGACATCGCGCTCACCGAGCACTACGTCGACTTCCTCACGCTCCCGGCGTACGAGGACGTCGTCGCGCACGAGCAGGACGGGTCCTGATGACGGGCGGACACGGCGCAGGGCGCGGCTTCGACGAGGAGGGCCTCGCGGCGCTGCACGCGACGCTCGACGGTCTGCTCGCGCCGTGGGACGCCGAGCTCGAGGCCCGGTACACGGGCGACGACGGCTCGCGCCAGCCCGTCCACACGGTCTACGTGCCGGGCGACCGGTACGCCGCGGGCCTCGCGCCCGAGTGGGCGGCGCGGGCGCGCGAGGCGGTCGACGCCGCGGGCGGCGGTGCCGATGGGGTGCGCCGGCTCGTCGAGCTGCTCGGCGTCGGGGCCGGGTCGGCGGGCGACCTCGCCGACGCCGTGGCCGAGCGCGTGCGCGCCAAGCTCGCCGTCGAGGCGATCGAGGACCTGCGGATCGACTTCGAGGACGGGTTCGGCGACCGCGGCGACGCGGCCGAGGACGCGGCGGTCGTCGCCGCCGCGCGCGAGCTCGCCCGGGCGGGAGCGCAGGGGACCGCCACGCCGTTCAGCGGCATCCGGATCAAGTGCCTCGAGGCCGCGACGCGGCGCCGGGGCGTGCGGACGCTCGCGCTGTTCGTGGCCGAGCTCGTCGCGGCCCGTGCGGCGCTCGCGGAGGGCGAGGACCGCGGGCTGCCGGACGGTTTCGTCGTGACGCTCGCGAAGGTCACCGCCCCGCATCAGGTCGAGGCGATGGCGCTCGTGTGCGAGCAGGTCGAGGGTGCGAACGGACTGCCGCCGGGCAGCCTCCGGTTCGAGGTCCAGGTCGAGACGCCGCAGTCCCTGCTGGCGGCGGACGGCACGGCGACCGTCGCGCGGCTCGTGCACGCGGCCCCGGGCCGGGTCACCGCGCTGCACTACGGCACCTACGACTACTCGGCGTCGCTCGGCATCGCGGCGGCCTACCAGTCGATGGAGCACCCCGCGGCCGACCACGCGAAGTCGGTCATGCAGCTCGCGGTCGCAGGCACGGGGGTGCGCCTGTCGGACGGTTCGACGAACGTGCTCCCGGTCGGCGACCCGCAGGCGGTCGACGCGGCGTGGCGCCTGCACGGGCGGCTCGTGCGGCGCTCGCTCGAGCGCGGCTTCTACCAGGGCTGGGACCTGCATCCCGCGCAGCTCCCGAGCCGGTTCGCCGCCACGTACGCGTTCTACCGTGAGGGAGCGGCGTCGGCGCTCGCGCGTCTCGCGGCGTACGTGGGATTCGTGCCCGACGGCGGGGGCGTCCTCGACGAGCCGGCCACGGCCCGGGCGTTGGCCTGGTTCCTGGGGCGCGGCGTCGACTGCGGCGCGCTCACCGAGGCGGAGGTCCGCGAGGCCACGGGTCTCGACCGTACGGGCCTGGACGCGGTCCGCGTCTCCGGCCACGCCCCCCAGCCGGTCGCGGGCTGAGCCCCGCGTCCCCGTCCCGCGCCGCGTCTCCTTCCCCCCGCCGGGCACCGACCGCCGTCGGCCCGGCCACCACCTCGAGGAGTGAACCCATGACCCAGACCACCCCCTACTACACGCCGCAGGGTGGCCTGCCCGGCCAGACCGAGCTGCTCACCGACCGCGCGATCGTCACCGAGGCGTACACGGTGATCCCGCGTGGCGTGCTGCGCGACATCGTCACGAGCAACCTGCCGGGTTGGGAGAGGACCCGGCTGTGGGTGCTCGCCCGGCCGATCGAGGGGTTCGCGACGACGTTCGCCCAGTACGTCGTGGAGGTGTCCCCGGGCGGAGGGACCGACCAGGGCGAGGACGAGGAGACCGTGCAGTCCGTCGTCTTCGTCACCGAGGGCACGCTCGTGCTCACGCTCGCGGGAACCGAGCACGTGCTCGAGCCGGGCGGTTACGCCTACCTCGCGGCGGGGGAGCGGTGGGCGTTGCACAACCGCTCGGACGCGAAGGCCGCGTTCCAGTGGATCCGCAAGGTGTACGAGCCGATCCCGGGCTACACCGCGACGTCGTTCGTCACGCGCGAGCAGGACGTCGAGCCGCGCGCGATGCCGGACACCGACGGCGTCTGGGTGACGACGCGGTTCGTCGACCCCGACGACCTCGCGCACGACATGCACGTCAACATCGTGACGTTCCAGCCGGGGGGGTCCATCCCGTTCGCGGAGACGCACATCATGGAGCACGGCCTCTACGTGCTCGAGGGCAAGGCCGTCTACCGCCTCAACGGCGACTGGGTCGAGGTCCAGGAGGGCGACTTCATGTGGCTGCGCGCGTTCTGCCCGCAGGCCTGCTACGCCGGCGGCCCCAAGCCGTTCCGCTACCTGCTGTACAAGGACGTCAACCGGCAGATCAAGCTCGACCGCCGGCGCTGACGGCCGTCGGCCGTCGGCCGGCGGCCGGCCGGCCGCCGGCCGACGTCACGCGAAGGGCCCGGTCCCCCTGGAGGGACGGGCCCTTCGCCGTCCGTGCGCTTCGGGTCGACCGAGCCGACCCTGTTGACGGCCCGCGACGGACGCGCCTACACTTCCATAGAGCAGAAGATAGATTCCGCAGAATGGAAATCGCAAGGCAGTGGGACTGGACGGACACAGGGAGACGACGATGAGCCCGGCACCGACGTACACCGTCAACTGCTCGATCCTGCTCACGGATCTGCCGCTGCTCGAACGGCCGGCCGTTGCCGCTGCCGCGGGCTTCCGTGGCGTCGAGTTCTGGTGGCCGTTCACGTCACCGACGCCGGCGCAGGACGAGGTCGACGCGTTCGTCGGCGCGATCGAGACCGCGGGCGTCCAGCTCACCGGACTCAACTTCGACGCGGGGAACATGCCCGGCGGCGACCGTGGCCTCGTGTCGTGGCCCGCGCGCTCGGCCGACCTGCGGTCGAACCTCGACGTCGTCACCGCGATCGGGGAGCGCACCGGCTGCCGCGCGTTCAACGCGCTCTACGGCAATCGCCAGGAGGACGAGACGCCCGAGGTGCAGGACGCCCTCGGCGCCGAGAACCTCGCGCTCGCGGCCCGGGCCGTCGGCCGGATCGGCGGCACGGTGCTCGTCGAGCCCGTGAGCGGCGCCCCCGCGTACCCGCTGAGGACGGCCGCTGACGCCGTGCACGTCGTCGACCGCGTCGCGGCCGAGCACGGCCAGACCAACGTCGGGCTGCTGCTCGACGTCTACCACCTGTCGGTCAACGGCGACGACGTCGACGCGGCCCTCGCCACGTACCGCGACCGCATCGCGCACGTGCAGCTCGCCGACGCCCCCGGTCGCGGCGAGCCCGGCACGGGCGACCTGCCGATCGAGCGCTGGACCAAGGACCTGCGCGCCGGCGGGTACGAGGGCTGGATCGGCCTCGAGTACAAGACCGACGCCGCCGACCCGTTCGCGTGGCTCCCCGCAGCCGAGCGCTGAGGGACCGCGCGCCCGGCCGACCGCGGTCACGGGCCGCCCCCGAACCTCCCGACCACGACCCTGAAGGAGCACACCATGGCGTCCATCGCCTTCATCGGACTCGGCATCATGGGCAGCCCCATGGCCGTCCACCTGCAGAACGCCGGGCACGACGTCGCGGGCCACAACCGCAGCCCCGAGAAGACCCGGCCCCTCGTCGAGGCGGGCGGCCGCGCGGCCGAGTCCGTCGCTGACGCCGTCTCGGGCGCCGACGTCGTGGCGATCATGGTCCCCGACTCGCCCGACGTCGAGGCCGTCCTCACCGGCGAGGACGGCGTGCTCGCCAACGCCAAGCCCGGCGCGCTCGTCATCGACTTCTCCTCGATCCGCCCCGACGTCACCGTCGCGCTCGCGCGCCAGGCGACGGACGCGGGCCTGCGCATCGTCGACGCGCCCGTCTCAGGCGGCGAGCCCGGGGCGATCAACGCCGCCCTGTCGATCATGGTCGGCGGCACGCCCGAGGACTTCGAGGCCGCCAGGCCGGTCCTCGACGTCGTCGGCAGGACCGTCGTGCACGTCGGCCCGAACGGCTCCGGCCAGACGGTCAAGGCCGCCAACCAGCTCGTCGTCGCCGCGAACATCCAGGCGCTCGCGGAGGCCATCGTGTTCCTCGAGGCGTACGGCGTCGACACCGACGCCGCGATCGAGGTGCTCGGCGGCGGGCTCGCGGGCTCGGCCGTGCTGAACCAGAAGGCGCGCAAGATGCTCGACCGCGACTTCGGCCCCGGGTTCCGCATCGACCTGCACCACAAGGACCTCGGCATCGTGACCGCCGCAGCCCGCGAGGCGGGCGTCGTCGCGCCGCTCGGCGGCCTCGTCGCCCAGCTCATGGCCTCCGCCCGCGCGAACGGCGACGGCGGCCTCGACCACTCCGGCCTGCTCCGCGGCGTCGAGCGCCTGTCCGGCCGGCACGCCTCCTGACCCTCCCTGACGACGACGTCACCTCCAGCAAGGAGAGAAACCATGCCTCGTATGCGTGCGGTGGACGCCGCAGTGGCGATCCTCGAGATCGAGGGCGCGACCCAGGCCTTCGGCCTGCCCGGCGCCGCCATCAACCCCTTCTACTCCGCGATGCGCGCGCACGGCGGCATCGACCACGTGCTCGCGCGCCACGTCGAGGGTGCGTCGCACATGGCCGACGGCTACTCCCGCGCGAAGCCGGGGAACATCGGCATCTGCATCGGCACGTCGGGCCCCGCGGGCACCGACATGATCACCGGCCTCTACGCCGCGTGGGCCGACTCGATCCCGATGCTCTGCATCACGGGCCAGGCACAGGTCGCCAAGCTCGACAAGGAGGACTTCCAGGCCGTCGACATCGCGAGCATCGCCGCTCCGGTGACGAAGATGGCCAAGACCGTCCTCGAGGCCGGGCAGGTGCCGCAGGTCTTCCAGCAGGCGTTCCACCTCATGCGCTCGGGCCGCCCGGGCCCGGTGCTCGTCGACCTGCCGATCGACGTGCAGCTCACGGAGATCGAGTTCGACCCGGCCACCTACGAGCCGCTGCCCGTGCACCGCCCGACGGCGACGCGCGCCCAGGCAGAGAAGGCGATCGACCTGCTGCTCGCGGCCGAGCGGCCGCTGCTGATCGCGGGCGGCGGCATCGTCAACGCGCGCGGCGAGGACCTGCTCGTCGAGCTCGCCGAGACGCTCGGCGTCCCCGTGATCCCGACGCTCATGGGCTGGGGTGTCATCCCCGACGACCACGCGCTCATGGCCGGCATGGCCGGGCTGCAGACCTCGCACCGCTACGGCAACGCGAACCTGCTCGCCTCCGACTTCGTGCTCGGCATCGGCAACCGGTGGGCGAACCGCCACACGGGCGGCCTCGACACCTACCGTGCCGGCCGGACGTTCGTCCACGTCGACATCGAGCCGACCCAGATCGGGCGCGTGTTCGCTCCCGACTACGGCATCGTCTCGGACGCCAGGGCCGCGCTGGAGCTCCTCGTCGAGATCGCGCGCGAGCGCCGCGAAGCCGGGCAGGCGCGCGACTACTCCGGCTGGGCGGCCGAGTGCGCCGAGCGCAAGCGCACCCTGCAGCGCAAGACGCACTTCACCGAGATCCCGATCAAGCCCCAGCGGGTCTACGAGGAGATGAACAAGGCGTTCGGTCCCGAGACGCGCTACGTCACGACGATCGGCCTCTCGCAGATCGCCGGCGCGCAGTTCCTCCACGTGTACCAGCCCCGGCACTGGATCAACGCGGGGCAGGCCGGCCCGCTCGGCTGGACCGGTCCGGCCGCGCTCGGCGTCGCGAAGGCGGTGCCGGACGAGCCGGTCGTCGCGCTCTCGGGAGACTACGACTTCCAGTTCATGATCGAGGAGCTCGCGGTCGGCGCGCAGTTCAACCTGCCGTACGTGCACGTCGTCGTGAACAACTCGTATCTCGGCCTCATCCGCCAGTCCCAGCGGGCGTTCGACATGGACTACCACGTCCAGCTCTCGTTCGAGAACGTCAACTCTCCCGAGATGAACGGCTACGGCGTGGACCACGTCAAGGTCGCGGAGGGCCTGGGCTGCAAGGCGATCCGGGTCACCGACCCCGAGGCGCTGGGCGAGGCGTTCGCCAAGGCGCAGGTCATGGCGGCCGAGTTCCGGGTCCCCGTCGTGGTCGAGGTCATCCTGGAGCGCGTGACGAACATCGCGATGGGTGCCGAGATCACGGGCGTCAACGAGTTCGAGGACCTCGCGATCTCGGCCGACGACGCACCGACCGCGACCGCGCTCCTCGACTGAGCCTGGCGCACGGCACGGCACGGCACGGTACGGCACGGCAGGGCACGGCACGTGGAGGAGGGCGCGATGAGCACGGCCGGAGGGCACGAGTACGACCTCGTGGTGCGCGGCGAGCGCGTGCTCGTCGCCGAGGGCGAGCACCTGCGCGAGCAGCCCCGCGAGGTGGGCGTCGTCGGGGGAGTGGTCCGCGCGATCGAGCCGCTCGGCGCGGGGCTCGACGGCGCGCGCGTCGTCGAGCTGGAGCCGCACCAGGTGCTCGTCCCCGGCCTCGTCGACACGCACGTCCACGTCAACGAGCCCGGGCGCACCGAGTGGGAGGGCTTCGCGTCCGCCACACGGGCGGCCGCTGCGGGCGGCGTCACGACCATCGTCGACATGCCGCTCAACTCCATCCCGCCGACCGTCGACGTCCAGGCGCTCGAGACGAAGCAGAAGGTCGCACGAGACCAGGCCTTCGTCGACGTCGGCTTCTGGGGCGGGGCCGTACCCGGCAACGCCGACGAGCTGCGGCCGCTGTGGGACGCGGGCGTGTTCGGGTTCAAGTGCTTCCTGCTGCACTCGGGCGTCGAGGAGTTCGGCTACCTCGAGCCCGACGAGCTCGAGGCCGACCTGCGCCTCCTCGCGGACTTCGACGGCCTCATGCTCGTGCACGCCGAGGACTCGCGGGCGATCGACCGGGCGCCCGAGCCCCACGGCGACCACTACGACGTCTTCCTCGCGTCACGCCCGCGCGGCGCCGAGAACGTGGCGATCGCCGCGGTCATCGAGACGGCGCGCTGGACCGGCGCGCGCGCGCACGTGCTCCACCTGTCGAGCTCGGACGCGCTGCCCATGATCCGCAGCGCCAAGCGCGAGGGGGTGCGCCTCACGGTCGAGACGTGCCCGCACTACCTGGCGCTCGCGGCCGAGGAGATCCCCGACGGCGCGACGCAGTTCAAGTGCTGCCCGCCCATCCGGGAGATCGACAACCGCGAGCTGCTCTGGGAGGGGCTGCTCGACGGGACGATCGACTGCGTCGTCTCGGACCACTCCCCGAGCACGCCCGACCTCAAGGAGCTCGACACGGGCGACTTCGGCACGGCCTGGGGAGGCGTCTCGTCGCTCCAGCTCGGGCTCGCCATCGTCTGGACGGAGGCGAGGACCCGCGGCGTGGACCTCGCCCAGGTCGTCGAGTGGATGTCGTCGCGCCCCGCGGCGATCGCAGGGCTGCGGCGCAAGGGGTCCATCGCGCTCGGCTTCGACGCGGACCTCGCGGTGGTCGAGCCGGACACGGCGTTCGTCGTCGACCCGAAGGCCCTGCACCACAAGAACCCGATCACGCCGTACGCCGACCGGGCGCTGTCCGGCGCCGTCGTCGCGACGTTCCTGCGCGGCGAGGAGATCACCCTCGACCGCCCCACGGGACGCCTCCTCGCCCGCGGCGACACGTGAGGTGATGAGACTCCCGTGCCCGGCCGCGGGGGCCGGGCACGGGGAACCACCTGATCCCGAGGACGACGAGGGGCGGCACCGCTGGTGGTTGCCGCCCCTCGTCGTCCGCTCGTCAGGGTGCGGGTCAGGACTCCGCGAGGAGCTCGTCGAGCTGCTCGTAGCCCTCGCGGATGCCGACCTCCATGCCGCTCGCGACGAAGCCGTCGCGCCCTTCGAACGAGTCGACGAGCGACGTCGCCGTCAGGCGCGAGCGCCCGCCGGGCAGGTCCTCGAACTGGAGGCGGTCGAGCGAGACCCCGTCGGGGAAACCCTCGTAGGTGAACGTCTGGACGATGAGCTCGTCGGGGCGCACCTCGTGGACGCTGCCGAAGAACGCGTACTCGTTGCCGTCCGGGTCGACCTGGACGTAGCGGTAGGCGCCGCCCGTGCGCACGTCCCAGCGCTCGTTGCGCTGGGTGAGGTAGCGCGGGCCGTTCCAGCGTGCGAAGAGCTCGGGGTCGAGGTGCGCGCGGAAGACCTTCGCCGCGGGCGCGTCGAACTCGCGCACGATCCGGACCATCGGGAGGTCCTTCGGGACGACGATCTCGGTCTCGTGGGTGCCGGTGGTGGTCATGGTGCTGCTCCTGTCGTCAGGTCGTTCTCGGGCCCGACCGGGCGGTCGGGCAGGTCGCGCAGGACGTCGTCGAGGCGGCGGTAGCGGTCCTCCGCCTCGCGCCGGTAGCGCTCGATCCACTTCGTCATGAGGTCGAAGACCTCCGCCTCGAGATGCACGGGGGCGCGTCGGGCGTCCGTCGTGCGGGTCACCAGGCCGGAGTCCTCGAGCACCCGCAGGTGCTTGGAGACCGCCTGGACGGACATGTCGTACGGTCGGGCGAGCTCGCCCACGCTGGCGTCCCCGGACGCGAGCCGGGCCACCATGTCGCGGCGCGTGGGGTCGGCGAGCGCCGAGAACACGCGGGAGAGCGGGTCGGCCGGCACGGAACCTCCTCGTCCGGCGTCGCGCGGTGCGACACCCTTCATCAACTGCTTGGTTGACTACGACGCTACGCCGGGGCGCACGGAGCGTCAACCCTATGGTTGACGAATGTGCTCAGCGTCGCCGCTCGCGCTCGAAGTCGTCGAGCGAGACCTGGCGCTCGACGGCGTGGTCGACGATCCGGTCGGGGTAGTCCGCGGGCGGCTCCGGAAGCGTCCACGGCTCGTGGACGGCCCGGCCGTCGACGCCGCGCAGCTCCGGCACCCAGCGCCGCACGTAGTCGCCCTCCGGGTCGAACTTCTTGCCCTGCGTGACCGGGTTGAAGACCCGGAAGTACGGCGCGGCGTCGCGACCGGTCCCCGCGACCCACTGCCAGTTGAGCTGGTTCTGCGAGACGTCGCCGTCCGCCAGGTGCGCCATGAAGTGCGCCGCGCCGCGCTGCCAGCGCACGTGCAGGTCCTTGACGAGGAACGACGCCGTCACCATCCGCACACGGTTGTGCATCCACCCCTCGCCGAGGAGCTGGCGCATCCCTGCGTCGACGAGCGGGTAGCCGGTGCGTCCCGCCGCCCAGGCGCCGAGGTGCTCGTTCTCGGTGATGCCGTCCGCCCACGCGTCCTCGGGCACGACCGTCCGCAGCGACCGGTGCGCCGCGCCGGGGTGGTGGAACAGCACGTCGGCGTGGAACTCGCGCCACGCGAGCTCCGACCGGTACGCGATCGCGTCGTCCGAGGGGGCGCCGTCGTGCAGCGCGGCGCGCAGGTCGGCGAGCAGGGTGCGTGGGTGCAGCTCGCCCCACCTGAGGGGTATCGACATGCCCGACGTCGCAGGCCGGTCCGGGCGGTCGCGATCGGTCGCGTACCCGACGAGTGGGCCCTCGAGGAAGCCGCGCCACCGACGGCGGGCCGCCGCCTCGCCCGCCGCGGGCAGGCGGGCGTCCGTGCCCGGGTCGTCCGGGACGCCGTCGGACCGCGCCGTGGCCCACGGCACGTCGCGCGGACGCGGGACCGGCTCGCGCCAACCGTGCTCGACCCAGGCGTCCCGGAACGGCGTGAAGACCTGGAACGGCGTCCCGGAACGGGTGAGCACGCGTCCCGGCGCGACGGCGTACGGCGAGCCCGTCCGCACGAGGCGCGCGCCGTCGTCGGACAGGGACCGCGCCACCGCCTCGTCGCGTGCGACGCCGTACGGCTCGTACGACGCCGCGACGTGCACGTCGCCCGCCGCGACCTCGCGCGCGAGCCCGGACACGACGACGCGCGGGTCGCCGTGCCGCACGACCAGCCGCCCACCCGTCGCCTCGTCGAGCGCGGCGAGGCTCCGCGCGAGGTACGACCGTCGCGGCGCACCGGCGCCGTCCCAGAGGCGCGGGTCGAGGACGTAGAGCGCGACGACGTCGTCCCCGGCGCGCCGGGCGGTCGCGACCGCGCCGGCGAGGGCCGGGTTGTCCGCCAGCCGCAGGTCACGCCGGCACCACCAGATCACGGGCACCCGGTCACGCTAACGGTCGCCTCGCGTGCTCGCCGGTGGGAGCATCGAACGCATGACTACGCGGCGTGGTGGCGGCGATCGGGAGTTCGAGGTCGAGCCGGACCCGGGTGCACCGCCCGGCCCGGGTACCCCCGCACGGTCCGACGCCGACGGCCCGGCCGCAGGGCCGATCGAGGGCGACCACGCCTTCTTCGGGCACCCGCGCGGGCTCCTGACGCTCTTCACCACCGAGCTGTGGGAGCGGTTCAGCTACTACGGGATGCGCGCCATCCTGCTGTTCTACCTCACGGACACCGTGGCGAACGGCGGCCTGGGCATCGAGGAGACGACCGGGCTCGCGCTCGTGTCGATCTACGGCACGAGCGTCTACCTGCTCTCGGTCGTCGGAGGGTGGCTCGCCGACCGGGTCATCGGCTCGCGCCGCTCGGTGCTGTACGGCGGGATCATCATCGCCGCCGGGCACGTCAGCCTGACGATCCCGGGGCTCACCTTCTCGATGGTCGGCATCGCGCTCGTCGCGCTCGGGACAGGGCTGCTCAAGCCGAACGTGTCGTCGATGGTCGGTGAGCTCTACACGCGCGACGACCCGCGTCGCGACTCCGCGTTCTCGATCTTCTACATGGGGATCAACCTCGGCTCGTTCTTCGCACCGTTCCTCGTCGGGGCGGCGCGCGCGTGGGGCGGCTACCACGCGGGCTTCGCGGTCGCCGCGGTCGGCATGGCCGTCGCGCTCGTGTTCTTCGTCGCGGGACGGCGCTACCTCGGCCAGGCGGGCGCGCACGTGCCGAACCCCGTCCGCCCGGAGGAACGGGCGAAGATCGCGCGCATCTTCCTCCTCATCGCGGTGGCCGTCGTCGTCGTCGGCCTCGTCGCCGTCCTGGTCTCGGGCGGGTTCGGCGTCTCGACGTTCATCGACACGATGTCCTACCTCGCGTTCCTCGCGCCGGTCGCGTACTTCGTCGTCATGTACCGCTCGCCGAAGGTCACGGACGCCGAGCGCCCGCGCGTGATCGCCTACATCCCGCTCTTCGTCGCGGCGATGCTGTTCTGGATGATCTTCGAGCAGGCGGCGACGACGCTGTCCGCCTTCGCGAAGGACCGGACGGAGCTGAGCATCTTCGGTATCGCCATCAACCCCGAGTTCTTCCAGTCGGTCAACCCGCTGTCGATCATCGTCCTCGCGCCGGTGTTCGCGTGGATCTGGATCAAGACGGGGGACCGGCCGGCGACCGCGAACAAGTTCGCGATCGGCCTCACGCTCGCGGCGGTGTCGTTCCTCTTCCTCGCGGCGGCGTCGGCGATCGTCGGCGACGAGAAGGCGCCCGCGTGGGTCCTCGTGCTGGTCTACGTGATCCAGACGCTTGGCGAGCTGTGCCTGTCGCCCGTCGGGCTCGCGGCGACGACGCTCCTCGCGCCGCGGGCGTTCCGGTCCCAGGCCATGGCGCTGTGGTTCCTCGCGCCCGCGGCGGGGCAGGCGATCACGGCCCAGGTCGTGCAGGTCACCGAGGGTGCGTCGGACACCGCGTACTTCGGCGTCATCGGTGCGGTGACGCTGGTGTTCGCGCTCGCCCTCTTCGCGCTCGCGCCCTGGGTCACGCGGCACGTCCGCCACGCCGACGAGCTCGAGGGCTCGAGCACGGCCGGAGCCTGACGGACGCGGAGCCGGGCCGCGTCCGCCCGTTCCGGCGACGTCCCGGAGGGCCCACGAGGCCACGGACGTCAGCCCCACGACCACGGGACGGACGCCCCGTCCGGGCGTCGCCGACGAGGCGTAATGTGACCGGGCGGCCGGAGTATCCGCCGCTGCACCCCCGTCGAAGGAGCTGACCCGGAATGAGCCGCCCCCTGCGCTCTCGGACGTCCACCCACGGCCGCAACATGGCCGGAGCCCGCGCCCTGTGGCGCGCGACCGGCATGGGCGCGGAGGACTTCGGCAAGCCGATCATCGCGATCGCCAACTCGTACACCCAGTTCGTACCCGGCCACGTCCACCTCAAGGACATGGGCGACCTCGTCGCCTCCGCGATCCGCGAGGCCGGCGGCGTCTCCAAGGAGTTCAACACGATCGCCGTCGACGACGGCATCGCGATGGGGCACGGCGGCATGCTCTACTCGCTGCCGAGCCGTGACCTGATCGCCGACTCGGTCGAGTACATGGTCAACGCGCACTGCGCGGACGCCCTCGTGTGCATCTCGAACTGCGACAAGATCACGCCGGGCATGCTCAACGCCGCCCTGCGGCTCAACATCCCGGTGATCTTCGTGTCCGGCGGGCCCATGGAGGCCGGCAAGGCGGTCGTGGCCGACGGCGTCGCGAAGACCCCCCTCAACCTCGTCAACGCGATCAACTACTCGGCCGACGACGCGGTCTCCGACGACGCGCTGGCCCAGGTCGAGGAGAACGCGTGCCCCACGTGCGGGTCGTGCTCCGGCATGTTCACCGCGAACTCCATGAACTGCCTCACCGAGGCGCTCGGTCTGTCGCTCCCGGGCAACGGCTCGACCCTCGCCACGCACTCCGCGCGCAAGGAGCTGTTCCTCGAGGCGGGCCGCACGATCGTCGACCTCGCAAAGCGCTACTACGAGGACGAGGACGACTCCGTCGCGCCGCGCTCGATCGCGACGAAGGCAGCGTTCTCCAACGCCATGGCGCTCGACGTCGCGATGGGCGGCTCGACGAACACCGTGCTGCACGTCCTCGCCGCGGCCCAGGAGGGCGAGATCGACTTCGACCTCACGGACATCGAGCGGATCAGCCGCCAGGTGCCGTGCCTGTCGAAGGTCGCGCCGAACCACCCGAACTTCCACATGGAGGACGTGCACCGCGCCGGCGGCATCCCCGCCCTCCTCGGCGAGCTCGACCGCGCCGGCCTGCTCGACCACGACGTCACGAGCGTCCACACGCCGACGCTGCGCGCGTGGCTCGACGACTGGGACATCCGGGGCGGCAAGGCGACCGACCGCGCCATCGAGCTCTTCCACGCCGCCCCCGGGGGCGTGCGCACCACGCAGGCGTTCTCCACGTCGAACCGCTGGGAGTCGCTCGACACCGACGCGACGAACGGCTGCATCCGCGACCTCGAGCACGCGTACACCGTCGAGGGCGGCCTCGCCGTGCTGCGCGGCAACCTCGCCGAGGACGGCGCGGTGTTCAAGACCGCCGGCGTCGACCCGGACGTCTTCCACTTCGTCGGCAAGGCGCTCGTCTGCGAGTCGCAGGACGAGGCCGTCGAGAAGATCCTCACCAAGCAGGTCGAGCCGGGCCACGTCGTCGTCGTGCGCTACGAGGGTCCCGCGGGCGGGCCGGGTATGCAGGAGATGCTCTACCCGACGTCGTTCATCAAGGGCCGCGGGCTCGGCAAGGTCACCGCGCTCATCACCGACGGCCGGTTCTCCGGCGGGTCGTCGGGCATCTCCGTCGGCCACGTCTCGCCCGAGGCCGCCGCGGGCGGCGTCATCGGTCTCGTCGAGGACGGCGACGAGATCGAGATCGACGTCGACACGCGCCTCATCCGCCTCAACGTCTCCGACGAGGTGCTCGCCGAGCGTCGCGCCAAGATGGAGGCGCGCGAGAACCCGTGGCAGCCGGTCGACCGCGACCGCTACGTCTCGCCGGCGCTCCAGGCCTACGCCGCCATGGCGACGTCCGCCGACCGCGGCGCCGTCCGCGACGTGTCGCTCATCAAGCGCCGCTGACCCGACGCCGACGGCCCGCACCCTTGCCAGGGTGCGGGCCGTCGTTCGCGGGCCGGCCTCGGGGCTCGTGGTCGCAGTTCGTGGTCGGGTCCGCACGCTCTCGTCGTCGGCCTCACGGTGGGCGACCTCGGTGCTCGGGCTGCTGCGCCCCCACCCATCCCGACACCCAGGGCGACCGCGCCGCCGTCGGACACCACCACGGACCTCTCTCGCGCGACCAGGGTTCTATCTCGCGTAACCACGGTTCTGCCTCGCCGGGCGGTTCCACCTCGCCGGGTGGCGGGCGGGTTCTTACAGTGAGGGCATGACTGGGCAGACCCCGCGCGCCGATGCCGGACCCGACCTCAAGCCTCGTTCCCGCCAGGTCACCGACGGTCTGGAGGCGACGGCGTCCCGCGGGATGCTGCGCGCCGTCGGGATGGGCGACGAGGACTTCGCCAAGCCGCAGATCGGGATCGCGAGCTCGTGGAACGAGATCACGCCGTGCAACCTGTCGCTCGACCGGCTCGCGCAGGGCGCGAAGGAGGGCGTGCACGCGGGCGGCGGGTACCCGCTGCAGTTCGGGACGATCTCGGTCTCCGACGGCATCTCGATGGGCCACGAGGGGATGCACTTCTCGCTCGTGAGCCGCGACATCATCGCGGACTCGGTCGAGACCGTGGTCCAGGCCGAGCGCCTCGACGGGACGGTGCTGCTCGCGGGCTGCGACAAGTCGCTGCCGGGGATGCTCATGGCGGCGGCGCGGCTGGACCTCGCGAGCGTGTTCCTCTACGCGGGCTCGATCATGCCGGGCTGGGTCAAGCTGTCCGACGGCACGGAGAAGGACGTCACGCTCATCGACGCGTTCGAGGCCGTCGGCGCGTGCGCGCGCGGGCTCATGAGCCGCGAGGACGTGGACCGCATCGAGCGTGCGATCTGCCCCGGCGAGGGCGCGTGCGGCGGCATGTACACGGCGAACACGATGGCGTCGGTCGCGGAGGCGATGGGCATGTCGCTGCCGGGGTCGGCGGCGCCGCCGTCGGCGGACCGGCGCCGGGACGCGTTCGCGCACCGCTCGGGTGAGGCCGTGGTCAACCTGCTGCGGCTCGGGATCACCGCGCGCGACGTCATGACCAAGGAGGCGTTCGAGAACGCGATCGCCGTCGTCATGGCGTTCGGCGGCTCGACCAACGCCGTGCTGCACCTGCTCGCCATCGCGCACGAGGCCGAGGTCGACCTCACGCTCGCCGACTTCGACCGCGTCGCGAGCCGCGTGCCGCACCTCGGCGACCTCAAGCCGTTCGGCCGGTACGTGATGAACGACGTCGACCGGATCGGGGGAGTGCCCGTCGTCATGAAGGCCCTGCTCGACGCCGGGCTGCTCCACGGCGACGCGCTCACCGTCACGGGCCGCACGGTGGCCGAGAACCTCGCTGACATCGACCCGCCCGACCCGGACGGCAAGATCCTGCGCGCGCTCGACAACCCCATCCACCACACGGGCGGCATCACGATCCTGCACGGGTCGCTCGCGCCCGAGGGTGCCGTCGTGAAGTCCGCCGGGTTCGACGAGGACGTCTTCGAGGGGACGGCCCGCGTGTTCGAGCGCGAGCGCGCTGCCCTGGACGCCCTGGAGGACGGGACGATCACCGACGGGGACGTCGTCGTCATCCGCTACGAGGGACCCAAGGGCGGTCCGGGCATGCGCGAGATGCTCGCGATCACCGGCGCGATCAAGGGCGCGGGCCTCGGCAAGACCGTCCTGCTCCTCACCGACGGGCGCTTCTCCGGCGGGACGACCGGACTGTGCGTGGGGCACGTCGCGCCCGAGGCGGTCGACGGCGGCCCGATCGCGTTCGTCCGCGACGGCGACCGGATCCGGCTCGACGTCGCGAACAAGACCCTCGACCTGCTGGTCGACGCCGACACGCTCGCAGCACGGCGCGACGGCTGGGCGCCCCTGCCGCCGACGTTCACGCGCGGCGTCCTCGCCAAGTACGCCAAGCTCGTGCAGTCGGCGTCGCGCGGCGCGATCCTGGAGTAGCGCCCGGCTCGCGCGTGCATGGGCGGCGGCCGTTAGCGTGGGCGGGTCATCTCGCCGCAGCGACGCACCCCCGGAGGGCCGGCATGACCGAGACCGTGGACGACCGCATCACCGCACGCCAGTTCCACGACAACGACGGGGTCGAGGACTGGCGCGTCATCCTCCGCACGGCGCAGACGCTGTTCCGTACCGGCTCGTTCACCGCCGGGGTCGGGCTCGTCGACGCGATCGGTGAGCTCGCGGAGGCGGCGAACCACCACCCGGACATCGATCTGCGCTACGGGTCCGTGACGGTCCGGCTGTCCTCGCACGACGTCGGCGGCCTCAGCACGCGCGACGTCGAGCTCGCCCGGCAGATCTCCGCCGCGGCGCGCGAGCTCGACCTGCCGGCGGACCCGCGGGCCGTGCAGAGCCTCGAGATCGCCGTCGACACCCTGGTCGGCTCCGCGGTCCAGCCGTTCTGGCGCGCGGTCCTCGGCTACGACGAGGGCACCCCGGAGCTGCCGGCGCCCGAGCTGCGCGACCCGACCGCGCACGCCCCCACGTTCTGGTTCCAGCAGATGGACGCCCCGCGCGAGCAGCGCAACCGGATCCACGTCGACGTCACGGTTCCGCACGACGTCGCCGAGGCCCGGGTCACCGCGGCGATCGCGGCGGGCGGGCACCTCGTCTCGGACCGGCGCGCACCCGCGTTCTGGGTGCTCTCCGACGCCGAGGGCAACGAGGCGTGCGTGTGCACGTGGCAGTCGCGGGACTGACCGGACCGGTGTGTCAGGCCCGGGCGACGACGAGCTCGTCGTAGCCCGGTACGAGCACGCGCCGCTTCGCGCGGCGCGACACGACGCGCAGGGGTGCGCCGTCGTCCCACAGCGTGTGCAGGAGCGCGGCGATCTCGGCGCGCGCGAGCGCCGCGCCGAGGCACAGGTGGCGGCCTGCGCCGAACCACAGCTGGCGGGTCTCGCGCACGTACGGCCGGTCGGCGCGGAACGACCCCGAGGCGACGTTCGCCGCCCAGGTGAGGACCATGACGCGCTCGCCCGCGCGCAGCGTGCGGCCCGCGACCTCCACGTCCGCGGACACGCCGCGGCCGATCACGGAGGCCGGGCTCGTCACGCGCAGCCCTTCGCGCACCGCGTTCTCGACGGCGTCCGGCTCGCCCGCCGCTCGCTCCACCGGGTGCTCGCGCTCGCGGGCCAGGGCGCGCAGGAGGCGGTGCTGCTCGCCCGTGTCGACGAGCAGGGCGGTCGTGCGTGCCATGGCCGAGGCGGAGGTCTCGGTCCCCGCCACCATGAGGAGGCTCGCGAGCCCCGTGGTCTCCTCCAGCCCGAGGCCGAGCTCGCGGCACCGGCCCAGCAGCCGGTCGGCCGGCGCGTGCCGCCACCCGTCCGGGACTCCGCGGGTGAGCTCGGCGACGATCTCCTGCGCCGCCGCGACCTGCTCGGCCGCGAGGTACGTCGAGCCGGCGCTGCCGAGCGCGATCGACGCGAGCCGCTCGCCCGTCGCGAAGGCGGTGAGGGCGTCGTCGTCACCGGGCACGACGACGCTCGTCCCGCCGGGCGAGGCCGGGCCGCCCGGCGTCGGGATGCCGAGCAGCGAGATCATCATCCGGCCGACGAGGACGCGAGCGAGCCGCCCGACGTCGACCGTCCCGCCCGCGGCGAGCGTGCGCCGCGCGTCGTCGAGCGCGAGCGACCACGCGCCGTCGACCAGCGCCGCGGCGCTCGCCTCGGTGAACAGCTCGCGCGAGCGCGTGCGCAGGTCGTGGTGGCCGGAGCCGTCGAACAGGTCCAGCACCCAGTCGCCGAGGATCTGCGCCCACAGGTGGCCGACGCCGCCCTCGCCCACGATCGTGAAGTGCCGGTGGTCGGTGAGGATGCGGCGCCCGACCGTCGGGTCGGCGGTGACCCAACCCAGGCCCGGCACCTTGCGCAGCCCGCCCGGCCCGCCGGCGCGAGGACCGGCGAGCGCGCCCCCGGCGAGCAGGATGCCGGCCATCGCCGGACGCGCGGCGGCGAGGACCCGCAGCTCCTGACGCGTGGTGGGCAGGGCAGGGCGTCTTCCGGCTCGTGCGGGTGCTGCGGTCGCGGTCACCGGGTCAGTGTGGCGTACCGGAGGGCCGGCGGGCGGCGGGAGAACGCCTGGTGGATGGGGAGTTCACCCCATCGGATCGTGTGGACGGCATACGCCGCGGCAGGTCCGCTTGGCTACTGTGTCGCGGGTGTCCACGAACCCCTCCGGGACGGTGTCCCGACCGCCGCTCGCACCCTCGGCGCCGTCCGCTGTGGTCGCCGGCGTCGGCGTTCACCTGCCCGAGCGCACGGTCGACGTGCGCGAGGCCGAGCGCGAGCTCGCCGCGCGCAACCCCGGGGCCGCACCACGTGTGCCGATGGTCGCGCGCCTGACCGGGGTCCGCCGGGTCCACGTCCTGCCCGACGACTGGGACGCGTCCGACCTCGCCGTCGCGGCCGCGGAGAAGCTTCTCGCCGCGGAGGGCCTCGCCCCGGGCGACGTCGACCTGCTGCTCTTCGCGTCCGCGAGCCAGGACATGGTCGAGCCGGCGACCAGCCACATCGTCGCCGCCAAGCTCGGCGTGCGGGCCCCCGTCATGGACGTCAAGAACGCGTGCAACTCCGTGCTCAACGCCCTCGAGGTCGCGGAGGCGCTCATCGGCACCGGGCGCTACGCGACCGTGCTGGTCGCGTCCGGGGAGGCGCCGTCACGCGCCGTGCGCTGGGACCTCCCGGACCGCGCGACCTACCTGCTGTCCGCGCCCGGGTACACGATGTCCGACGCCGGAGCGGCGGTCCTCGTGCGGCGCGCCACCGAGGCGGACGCGTCGGCGCGCGACGCGGACGGCTCGCCCGCGCCCCGCGGCATCCTCGCGAGCGCGTTCGGCGCCGAGTCGACGCACTGGGACGTCGGCATGCTCCCGGGCGGCGGGACGGCCCACCCCCGGGACCTCGAGCGCACGTACTTTGAGATCGACGGCTCGCGGTTGCGGGAGGCCTTCCTCGCGCTCGGACCCGGAGTGGTGCTCGACGCACTCGACCGCGCGGGACTCACGTGGGACGACGTCGCGCTCGTCGCGGTCCACCAGGTCGCCGTCGCGTACCTCGACGACGTGCACGCCGCCCTCGGCCTGCCCACGGGCCGCACGCTCGTGACCGTCGCCGACCACGGGAACGTCGCCTCGGCGACCCTGCCGCTCCAGCTCGCCACCGCGCTCGAGACGGGACGGGTCGTGCCGGGCGACGTCGTCGTGCTCGTCGGCCTCGCGGGCGGCATCAGCATCGGCGCGATGGCGGTGCGCCTGTGAGCGCGCGCCGGTTCGTCGGGCCAGGGACGGGGACGCAACGGCTCGCCGTCGTGGTGCCCGCGCGGGACGAGGCGCGCGGGATCGTCCCGACGTTGGAGGCGTTGCGCGACCAGCAGGACACGGACTTCGACCTCCTCGTCGTGGACAACGGGTCGTCGGACGGCACGGGCGACCTGGTCCGCCGGACGGCCGCGGCGTGGGGCATGACGCGCTGGCGCGTGGTCGACGAGCCGCAGAAGGGCACGGGTGCCGCCGCGGACACGGGCATGCGGACGGCGATCGCGCTCGGCGCGACGCACCTCGCGCGGACCGACGCGGACTGCCTCCCGCTGCCGGACTGGACGCGGCGCGTGCGGGCGGCGTTCGCGAGCGGGCACGACCTCGTCGCGGGCCGGCTCGTGGCGCGCACCGACGACCGCCCGGTCTCGCGCGTGCAGCAGGGCGTGCTGTCCGCCGCGGTGAGCGTCGCGAGCACGTTCGGGCGCTTCCGGCCCGGCAACCAGGACCCGGCGTACCGCGGCCCGTACGTCATGGCGCCGGGCTGCAACATGGCGATCACCGCCGCGCTCTACGAGGCCGCGGGCGGGTTCCCGCGCACCGCGATCGAGGACGTCCACGAGGACCGCGCGCTCGTCAACGCGGTGCGCCGTCTCACCACGCGCTACGGCGCGCACCGGGACGTCGTCGTGCTCGCCTCGGCCCGCCGCGCGCACGAGTGGGGCCTCGTGCGCACGCTCGGCTGGTACGCGGACCACCGCTACCGCCCCGAGGTCGTGGACATCCGATGACGAGCACGGCCACGGTCGCGCCCTCGGCCGCCGCGCTCGCCGTGGCCATGCGCTGGGAGGAGCGCGTCCAGCGCGGCGCGCACCCGCTCGTCTACCCGGCGATCCGGGCGCTGCGCCACCGCGGCCCGGTCGTGCGGGTCCCGGGGATCGGCGTCGTCGTGTCCGACGCCGCGACGGCGCGCGCCGTCCTGCTCGACACCGAGCGTTTCACCAAGGTCGGACCCGGCTCGCCGTCGGACCTGTGGACGCCCGTGCTCGGCCCGTCCGTGCTCCTCAACATGGAGGGCGCCGACCACGCGCGACTGCGCCGCGCGCTCTCCGGGCTGTTCACGCCGCGCGCGGTGCGCGAGCTCGTCGCGGCGAGCGTCCCCGACGTGCTCGCCGGGCTGGCGCCGCGACTGCTCGGAGGGGAGCACATCGACCTCGTCGCGCAAACCGCGACCATGGCCGGCACCGTCATCTGCGCCATGACCGGACTGCCGCCGACGGACGCCGCCGTGCGCGACGCGATGACGGCCGCGCAGTCCGTGGTCGGTCTGGTGCGGCTGCACCGGCGGAGCCTGACGCCCGCCCAGGTGCGGCACGCGCGTGCCGTCCTCGCGCGGCTCTCCGCGCCGGCCCGTGACGCCTACCGCGCCGGGGACCCGACGACCGTGCCGGGGCGCATGCGCGAGCTCGGGCTCTCGGAGGAGGAGGCGATGGGTGCCGTCGGCGCGTTCGTCCTCACCGGGACCGAGACGATCCAGTCCTTCGTGCCGCGCCTCGTCGCGCTGACCGCCGACACGGGCTGGCTCGACCGGCTGCTCGGGGCGGGGGAGACGGACGGGTCCGACGCCGCCGCGCTGCGCGGGCGCGTCGTCGAGGAGGCGCTGCGCGTCACCGCGCCGACGCCCGCGATGCTGCGGTCGGTGCGCACCGACGCGACGGTGGGCGACGTCCGCGTCCGCGCGGGCGACCGCGTCGTCATCGCGACGATCTCCTGCTGCAAGGACGCCGGGCCGTTCGACCCTGACGCGCCCGTGGACCCCGCCGTGCGGCACCTGTGGTTCGGCGCCGGACCGCACTTCTGCCTCGGCATGCCGCTCGCCATGGCTCAGGTCGACGCGGTGCTGGACGCCCTGCGCCCGGTCGCCGCGGCGGGGCGCAGCGTCGAGGTCACCGACCGGGCCGTCGCCCGCGGCGTGCTCATCCCGGCGTACCGCTCGCTCGTCGTGCGGGCGGTCGGCGGCAGCGCTGGGGCCACGCCGCGGCCGGTCGCGCAGGAGGCGGAGTGACTGTGCCCGACGACGCGTCCCGTCACCTGCTCGCCCCGATCCTCGAGCGGGGCGCCCCCGGGCACGCCTCCGCGGACGCCGTCGCGCTCCGGCGCTGGACGCGGCCCGGTCGCCGGGGCGCGCGCGTGCGCGAGGAGGTCACGTACGCCGAGCTCGCGCGGCGCGTCGAGGCCACCGCGGCGGCGCTCGCGGTCGACGGGCTCGTGCCCGGGGACCGTGCGCTGTTCTCGGTGCGTCCCCGGCCGGCGGGCGTCGTGCTCGCGTTCGGGGTGGTGCGCGCCGGCGGGACGATCGTGTTCGTCGACCCCGGCTCGACGCCTGAGCTGTTCACGGCGCGCGTGGGTGCCGCCGGACCGTCGCTCGCGACCACCGAGTCGCTGCTGTACGCCGTCTCGCGCGGGCCGCTGCGCCGTCTGGCCCGCTCGCGAGGCCTGCTCCTGCCGGACTACGCGAGCCTGCCGCTGCGGCACGTGCACGCAGGGCCGTGGCTGCCCGGTGTCCCGCGCGGGTCGCGCCCGGCACGGGCGCTCGCGGCCGGACGGCCGGACCCCGGGCTGCTCCCGCCGCTCGACCCCGACCGCGAGGCGCTCACCGTCTTCACGTCCGGCACGACGTCCCGGCCCAAGGCCGTCGTGCACACCGCCGGTTCGCTGCTCGCCGGGTGCGACCTGCTGCGGGACGTGTTCGAGCTCGCACCGGGTGACGTCGTGCACACCGACCAGATGCTGCTCGGCGTCCCGGCGCTCCTCGCGGGTGCCACGTGGTCCGTGCCGGCGGACCCGCCTAGCCGCGACGTCGTGACGTTCGCCCGCCAGCTCGACGGCGCCGCCGGGACCTACCTGGTGCCCGCGGACGTCACCGCGCTGCTCGACGCGGTCGAGGCCGGCCGAGTACCGGCGCGCGGGCCACGCGTCGCGCTCGTCGGCGGAGCCCCCGTGACGAGGGCGCTGCTGGAGCGTGCGACGCGCGTCCTGCCCGGCACCCGCTGGGTCGCGGTGTACGGGATGACGGAGATCCTGCCCGTCGCGGTGGTCGAGGCCGCCGAGAAGCTCGCGCACGCGGGCGACGGCGACCTCGTCGGGCGCCCGCTGCCCGGCACGGTCGCGCGACTGCACCCCGTCGACGACGCGGACGGCGACGGGGTGGGGGAGCTGCTGCTGTCCGGGCCCTCCCTCATGGCGGGCTACCTGCACGACCTCGACTCGCCCGCGCGCGGCGCCGGGCCGCGCGCCGCGGAGCACCGGACGGGCGACCTCGCCCGGTTCGAGCCGGACGGCCGCGTCGTCCTCGTCGGGCGGACACGCGACATGGTCATCCGCGGGACGACGAACATCTATCCCGGCCTGTTCGAGCCGCGCGTCGCGGCGCTCGACGGGGTCGGGGAGGCCGTCCTCGTCGGCGTGCCGCAGGTCGACGGCGACGAGCACGTCGCCCTCGTCGTGACGTCGTCGAAGGCGTCGCCGCGGCGCCCGGGCACAGGATCGTCGTCCGCCGGCGAGACGCAGGTCCGGCTCGATCCGCGCCACCCGCTCGTCGACCGGGTGCGCGCCGGTCTGCCTGCGGTCCTCGACCACGACGCGCTGCCGGACGTCGTCCTGCACGCCGACCGCATCCCGCTCGCCGGACGCTCCCGCAAGCCCGACCGCCCCGCCCTCGCACGAGAGGTCGCCCGGCGGATCGACGGGGCTGCGGACGGTGAGGTGCCCGGCGGAGCGGTCGGCGTGACGACGGCGGTCGTCGCGGACGGTGCGGCACGGGAGTCGGTCCTCAAGGGGGAGCGGTGAGGATCGCCGTCACGGGCGCCTCCGGGTTCGTCGGGGGAGCGGTCGCGCGCGACGCCGTGGCGGTCGGCCACGAGGTCTGGACGTTCTCCCGTCGTGACGCGGGGATCGCTGGCGCGCGTCACCGCACGTGGGACCTCGCCGGCGGGCCGCTGGATGCGGCACCCGAGGTGGACGCCGTCGTGCACGCGGGCGCCGCGGTCTCCGACTGGTGCGACCTCGCGACGGCCCGCGCGACGAACGTCGCCGGGACTCGCGCGGTGCGCGAGACGTTCCCGGACGCGCGGTTCGTGCATGTCTCGTCTGGCAGCGTCTACGATCCCTTCCGTCCGAGCGTCCGCGCCCGCGAGGCCGAGGCGCCCGTCGATCGGTACCTCGATGCGTACGGGACGACCAAGGCGGCGGCCGAGCGGTACCTGGCGGACGATGCCGCATCGCACCCGGACCGGGGCGGCGTCGTGGTGCTACGCCCGCACGCCGTCTACGGGCCGGGAGACTCGACGCTCCTCCCACGCGTCGAGGCGGCCGTCCGTCGGGGGCGGCTCGTCCTTCCCGGCGGAGGCCGCGTGCTCCAGTCGCTCACGCACGTCGACACGCTCGTCGCGGCGGTGCGTGCCGCCGTCGTGTTGCCCGAGGCGGTGCTGCGCGACGGTGATGCGACCACCGGCACACCGGGTCTGCTGGTGGCCAACGTCGCCGACGCGGAACCCGTCGTCCTGCGCGACGCCCTCCTCGACGCGCTGCACCGGCGCGGCACCGACGTCCGCGTCGTCGCCGTCCCCGTACGCCCGGCGTGGGCGCTCGCGGGAGCGGTCGAGGCCGTCGCCCGACGGCTGCGACGACCGGACCCCCCACGCCTGACGAGGTACGCCCTGAGCCACCTCGCCATGGAGCGCACCTACGACCTCGCCGTCCTGCGCGACGTCCTGGGCGTCAACCCCGCTCCCACGAACCTCGCCGGCGCCGAGAGCTGGTGACCGGCTCGCCGTCTCGCCGCGGCCCTCGCGATCGGGCAGGGTGGGAGCAGCAGCCCGTGACACGAGAGGACGCCCTGCGATGACGTCAGCCGCACCGGCCCCCGACAGCACGCGCCGGGGCGGGTGGCCCGGTGCCGCGACGCCGGCCGACGCGCCCTGGTGGACGCGTGCCGTCGTCTACCAGGTGTACCCGCGCTCGTTCCAGGACACCGACGGCGACGGGATCGGCGACCTCCCCGGGATCACGCGGCGCCTCGACCACCTCGAGCGGCTCGGGGTCGACGTCGTGTGGTTGTCCCCGGTGTACCGCTCGCCGCAGGCGGACAACGGGTACGACATCAGCGACTACGAGGACGTCGACCCGCTGTTCGGGTCGCTCGCCGACCTCGACGCGCTGATCGCCGGCCTCCACGGGCGCGGGATGAAGCTCGTCATGGACCTCGTCGTCAACCACACGAGCGACGAGCACCCGTGGTTCGTCCAGTCGCGGTCCTCTATCGAGAGCCCGCGGCGCGACTGGTACTGGTGGCGTCCGGCACGCCCGGGCATGGAGCCGGGGGCGCCCGGTGCGGAGCCGACGAACTGGCGGTCCTTCTTCGGCGGCAGCGCGTGGCGGTTCGACGAGGCGTCGGGGGAGTACTACCTGCACCTCTTCGACACCAAGCAGCCGGACCTCAACTGGGAGAACCCCGAGGTCCGCCGGGCGGTCTACGCGATGATGCGGCGGTGGCTCGACCGTGGCGTCGACGGTTTCCGCATGGACGTCATCAACCTGATCTCCAAGGCCGTCGCCCCGGACGGCTCGCTGCCCGACGGCGAGGTGCACTGGGGGACGTACGGCGACGGCAGCCCGCACTACACCGACGGGCCGCGCGTGCACGAGTTCCTCGCCGAGATGCACCGCGAGGTGTTCGCCCCGTACCTGGCGCAGGGGCGCGAGATCCTCACGGTGGGGGAGACGCCGGGCGTCACCGTCGAGCACGGCGTGCGCTACACGGACCCCGCGCGGCGCGAGGTCGACATGGTGTTCCAGTTCGAGCACATGGGCATCGACCACGGCGCGACCCGCTACGACCCGCGACCCTGGCGCCTGGCCGACCTCAAGGCGACCCTCGGGCGCTGGCAGGCCGGGCTCGCCGAGCGCGGCTGGAACGCCCTGTACTGGGACAACCACGACCAGCCGCGCGTCGTGTCCCGCTTCGGCGACGACTCGCCCGAGCACCGGGTCGCGTCGGCGAAGGCGCTCGCACTCCTGCTGCACCTGCACCGCGGCACGCCGTACGTCTACCAGGGCGAGGAGCTCGGGATGACGAACTCGCACTTCACGCGGATCGAGCAGTACCAGGACGTCGAGTCGCTCGGCTACTTCCGCGAGCTGACGGGACGCACGGGCGACCCGCGCCTGCGCACCGACGCCGAGATGCTCGACGTCCTGGCGCACGCGAGCCGCGACCACGCCAGGACGCCGGTCCAGTGGGACGCGACGCCCGGCGCCGGCTTCACGTCCGGGACGCCGTGGCTCGAGGTCAACCCGAACCACGACACGATCAACGCCGAGGCGGCCTGGGTCGACGAGAGCTCGGTCCTGCACTTCTACCGCCGCCTCGTCGCGCTGCGGCACGACGAACCGGTCGTCGCGCTCGGGGACTTCCGCATGCTGCTGCCCGAGCACGAGGTGATCTACGCGTTCACCCGTGCCCTCGACCGGCCGGGCCCCGACGACACCACCGTCCGGGACGAGCTCCTCGTCCTCGTGAACGTCGGCGGGACGGCGCAGGAGGTCCCGGGCGACGCGCTCGCCGGCTGGGAGGGTGCACCGGCACTCGTCGCCACGCACCCGCCCCGGCCCGACGGCGCCGGAGGGCCGGGCGCCGTCGGGAACCTGCGTCCGTGGGAAGGGCTGGTGCTCCGACGGACCGTGCGTCCCAGTGCGTGAGACGGGTGCCTCGACACGTGACATCCCCGAAACATGGGCGTACAGTCCCATGACGTGCAGACGATCCTCCTTGTAGTACTTCCTGAGCGCGCCGGCTGAGGCCACGCCACCAGGCTTCGTCAGCGCGCTCACCCCTCGTTCAGCCCGACATCCCGGGTTCGAGGGGTTTTTTGTTGCCACCACAACATCACAGCACCGCCCCGCACGACGCGAACGGCCACCACGCCACCGCGCCTGCCGCACCCGCGAGACCCGCGGAGACCGGCACCCGCACCGCGCCAGCACGACCGCACGACCACGGTCGGCTCCGGATCCGGCGGAGCGCCCCACGGGCGCCCGCCGGGCCGAGGCCACGACACGCAGGAGACACCATGGCCCAGGGTCCTACCCCGGCACCCCCGCGAGCGGGGGTCCCGACGCCCGCCGCCGCGGCGCCGAAGCCCGCCCCGACGCCCGCATCGGTCGCCCCGCGCGGCGACGTCCGGCGCGCCGCCACGGTCCGGTCCGCCGGCGCCGCGGCGTCCGGCACCTCGACCGGTGAGGAGATGACCGGCGCGCAGTCGATCGTCCGCTCGCTCGAGGAGGTCGGCGCGGAGGTCGTCTTCGGCATCCCGGGGGGAGCGATCCTCCCGACGTACGACCCGCTCATGGACTCCCAGCGCCTGCGGCACATCCTCGTGCGCCACGAGCAGGGCGGCGGGCACGCCGCGCAGGGCTACGCCCACGCGACCGGCAGGGTCGGCGTGACGATGGCGACGTCCGGGCCCGGTGCGACCAACCTCGTGACGCCCATCGCCGACGCGAACATGGACTCGATCCCGCTCGTCGCGATCACCGGCCAGGTCGCCGCCTCCGCCATCGGCACGGACGCCTTCCAGGAGGCGGACATCGTCGGCATCACACTGCCGGTCACCAAGCACAACTTCCTCGTCACGAACCCGGACGACATCCCGCGCACCATCGCCGAGGCGTTCCACATCGCCTCGACCGGCCGCCCCGGCCCCGTGCTCGTGGACATCGCGAAGTCCGCGATGCAGTCCCGCACGACGTTCTCCTGGCCGCAGGACGTGCAGCTCCCGGGCTACCACCCGGTGACGAAGCCGCACAGCAAGCAGATCCGGGAGGCCGCGCGCCTGCTCGCGTCGGCCCGCCGGCCCGTCCTGTACGTGGGCGGCGGCGTGATCCGCGCGAACGCGTCCGCCGAGCTGCGCCGCCTCGTCGACCTCTCGGGCGCGCCCGTCGTCACGACGCTCATGGCGCGCGGCGCCGTGCCGGACACGCACCCGCAGAACCTCGGCATGCCGGGCATGCACGGCACGGTCCCGGCCGTCGCCGCGCTCCAGAAGGCCGACCTCATCGTGTCGCTCGGCGCGCGCTTCGACGACCGCGTCACCGGCAAGCTCTCGAGCTTCGCGCCGCACGCCCAGATCGTGCACGCCGACATCGACCCCGCGGAGATCGGCAAGAACCGCGAGGTCGACGTCCCGATCGTCGGCGACCTCAAGGAGGTCGTCTCCGACCTGCTGCCCGAGCTCGAGCGCGAGCACGAGTCCAAGGGCAGGCCCGACCTCGGCGCGTGGTGGCACCAGATCGACGACTGGCGCGAGACGTACCCCCTGGGGTACTCCGAGCCGGACGACGGCCACCTTGCGCCGCAGCACGTCATCTCCCGCCTCGGCGAGATCTCCGGACCCGACTCGATCTACGTCGCGGGCGTGGGCCAGCACCAGATGTGGGCCGCGCAGTTCATCCGCTACGAGCACCCGCGCACGTGGCTCAACTCGGGCGGGCTCGGCACGATGGGCTTCTCCGTCCCAGCGGCCATGGGCGCGAAGGTCGGACGCCCGGACGCGACCGTGTGGGCGATCGACGGCGACGGCTGCTTCCAGATGACCAACCAGGAGCTCGCGACCTGCACGATCAACGACATCCCGATCAAGGTCGCGCTGATCAACAACAGCTCCCTCGGCATGGTGCGCCAGTGGCAGACCCTCTTCTACGACAAGCGCTACTCGAACACCGACCTGCACACCGGTCACGGCACCGCCCGCGTCCCCGACTTCGTCAAGCTCGCCGACGCCTACGGGTGCGAGGGCATCCGGGTCGAGTCGATGGGCGAGGTCGACGTCGCGATCAAGCGCGCGATGGAGATCGACGACCGTCCGGTCGTCATCGACTTCAACGTGTCGCGCGACGCGATGGTGTGGCCGATGGTCGCCGCCGGCGTGAGCAACGACGACATCCAGTACGCGCGGGGCATCTCGCCCGCCTGGGACCGGGAGGACTGAGCGAGATGCCGCAGAAGGTGAGGGCCGCAGCGGGGCAGGGCGCCCGGCTGCAGCGGAGTGCCGTCCCGACCCGACCCCTGTCACTGGAGGACTGACCCATGTCTCGCCACACGCTCTCCGTGCTCGTGGAGAACAAGCCCGGCGTGCTCACGCGCGTCGCCGGCCTCTTCGCCCGCCGCGCGTTCAACATCCACTCGCTCGCCGTGGGCCCGACGGAGCACGAGGAGATCTCGCGCATCACCGTCGTCGTCGACGTGGAGGAGCACCCGCTCGAGCAGGTGACCAAGCAGCTCAACAAGCTCGTCAACGTCATCAAGATCGTCGAGCTCGACTCGTCGGCGTCCGTGCAGCGCGAGCTCCTGCTCGTCAAGGTGCGGGCCGACGGCGCGAACCGCACGGGCGTGCTCGAGGTCGTCAACCTCTTCCGCGCGAAGGTCGTCGACGTCGTGCCCGACGCCGTGACCATCGAGGCGACCGGCACCGACGAGAAGATCACGGCGCTGCTCGGGGCGCTCGAGCCCTACGGGGTGCGCGAGATCGTGAAGTCCGGGACCGTCGCCGTCGGCCGCGGCGCCCGCTCGATCACCGACCGCGCCCTGGAACGCGTCGTCCGCTCCGCCTGACGATCGCCTACCCTCGCACCGAGACCGGCACGGGCGTCGGTGCACACCCGATCACTGCTTCACCGCACCAGACATCGCACGCAAACGAAGAACCGAGGAGAACCATCGTGGCTGAGCTGTTCTACGACGACGACGCCGACCTGTCCATCATCCAGAGCAAGAAGGTCGCGGTCGTCGGCTACGGGAGCCAGGGCCACGCGCACGCGCAGAACCTGCGCGACTCCGGCGTCCAGGTCGTCGTGGCACTGCGCGACGGCTCGAAGTCGACCGCGAAGGCGACCGACGAGGGTTTCGAGGTGAAGTCGGTCGCCGACGCCACCGCGTGGGCCGACCTCATCATGATCCTCGCGCCGGACCAGCACCAGCGCTCGATCTACGACGACGAGATCAAGCCGAACCTCGCCGCCGGCAAGACGCTCGCGTTCGCGCACGGCTTCAACATCCGCTTCGGCTACATCGAGGCCCCCGAGGGCGTCGACGTCATCCTCGTCGCCCCGAAGGCGCCGGGCCACACGGTGCGTCGCGAGTTCGTCGCGGGCCGTGGCATCCCGGACATCATCGCCGTCGAGAAGGACGCGTCGGGCACGGCGTGGGCCACCGCGCTGTCGTACGCGAAGGCGATCGGCGGCACGCGCGCCGGCGTCATCAAGACGACGTTCACCGAGGAGACCGAGACCGACCTGTTCGGCGAGCAGGCCGTCCTCTGCGGCGGCGTGTCGCAGCTCGTCCAGTACGGCTTCGAGACCCTGAGCGAGGCCGGCTACCAGCCGGAGATCGCCTACTTCGAGGTTCTCCACGAGCTCAAGCTCATCGTCGACCTCATGTGGGAGGGCGGCATCGCCAAGCAGCGCTGGTCCGTCTCGGACACCGCCGAGTACGGCGACTACGTCTCCGGCCCGCGCGTCATCGACGCCCGCGTCAAGGAGAACATGCAGGGCGTCCTCGCCGACATCCAGTCCGGTGCGTTCGCGAAGCGCTTCATCGACGACCAGGACGCCGCCGCGCCGGAGTTCACGGAGCTGCGCGAGAAGGCCGCTCAGCACCCGATCGAGAAGGTCGGCAAGGAGCTGCGTTCGCTGTTCGCGTGGAAGCAGCAGGACGCCGACTACACCGAGGGCAGCGCCGCACGCTGACGCAGGCAGGGCGACGAAGGAGCCCTTGCCGGAGTCGGCGGGAGGTGTCTGCCCGACCGTGAGCACCGAGGGCAGCGCCGCACGCTGACCCTGACGGTCGTCGCTCGCCTCGAGGAGGGGGCGGCGCCGTGCGCGACCGCGCACGACGCCGCCCCCTCCTCGTGCTGTCGGGTCGCGTGCTCGGCGGCCGTGCGACACGGGCGGGACGAATGGCGAGAGACCGGGCAGATCGCCCTCCGGTGCGTCACCATAGGGGCATGACCCGACAGGCGGACGAGGGGGACCCGGTGGCCGAGGACGTGACGGCTGTGGACGAGCGTGCGGCGGAGATCCTGGAGTTCTGGGAGGTGTCCCGGCCGAGCGCCGGGATGGCCCGGCTCGGGGTGGTCACGGGCGCGACGGTGTCCGAGAGCGTGCCCCCGCCCGCGTGGTCGTTCGGGGACAACCCGGCCCTCGCGGACGAGCTGCTCGCGGCGGTGCTGAGCGGGGAGAAGACGGCGACGTCGTCGTCCCTGTGGGAGTACGAGGACTCGGGTGAGGCGATCCCTCGGGTGGGGGAGCTCTCGATCCTGCTCGACGGTGCCGGGCACCCGCGGGCCCTGATCCGCACGACGTCCGTCGAGATCGTCGCGTTCGACGACGTCGACGCGGAGTTCGCGCGAGCGGAGGGCGAGGACGACCGTTCGCTCGAGTCCTGGCGTGCCGAGCACGAGAAGTACTTCACCCGCGTCCTGGAGCGCCCGTTCGCGCGGGACATGCCGCTGGTGTGCGAGCGGTTCGAGCTGCGGTACCCGCGCTGACCCGGGGGTGAGCGGTGGCCGACCGGGCCCCATCCGGTCGACCACCGCTCGGCGGGGCAGGTGAAGAGGAGCTACCCCGGGACGTGGGGCGTGACGACCGGCGCGTGGTCCGGTCGGCCCGCCGCGGCGAGCAGGAGGTCGCGGACGTCGCGCGCGACGACGGAGCGCGCGCCGCGCAGGACGGCGAGCTCGGGCACGGCGCTCGCGACGACGGTGCCCGCGGAGAGGTCGGTGTCGCCCAGCACCCGTGCGGTGGCCTCGGCGAGCGCGTCGCCGAGGGCGACGCCCGTCGGGCCGCCGAGGACCATGGCGTCCGGCTCGAGCACGGCCACGACGGGCTGGAGGACGACCGAGACCCGGCGCGCGAGGTCCTCGACGACCGCACCGACGGCGTCGGTCCCCGGGTGCGCGGCGAGCGCGGCGACGACCACCTCGTACGGGGTGCCCTCCTCGACGCCGGGCACTCCGGCGCGCGCGGCGACCTCGGCCACGCGCAGGCCGCCGACGAGGTCCTGCACGTTGTCCGAGTCGTCGATCCGGGTGGCGGGCACGGGCAGGTAGCCGATCTCGCCGGCCCCGCCGGCGGTGCCGTGGTGGACGTGGCCGTCGAGCCACGAGCCGAGCCCGATGCCCTCGCCGAGCCACAGGAGGGCGAAGCTGTCCTCGCCGCGTCCGGCGTCGCGCTCCGCGATGGCGGCGAGGTTCACGTCGTTGTCGATGCGCACGGTGATCCCGAGCGCGTCCTCCAGGTGCGCGCGCAGCCCGCGGCGCGGCCAGCCCGTGAGCTCGCCGACGAGCGAGAGGTTGCCGGAGCGGGGCTCTGCCGCGGCCTGGACGCCGACGGCCGCGCACGCGACGCGCTCGCGGGGGATGCCCGCGGCCTCGCACGTGCGGTCCCACGCGGCGCGCAGGTCGCCGAGGGCGGTCCGCTCCGGCCCCGCCTCGAGCACGCTCTCCCCGAGCGTGCGTCCGAGGGCGTCGACGACGCTCGCGCGCACCCCGGTCGGCACGACGTCGAGCGCCAGGCCGACCATGACGTCGGTGCGCGCCGCGTACGTCGTGGCCTGGGGGCCGCGCGCGCCCTGGACCGACCCCGTCTGCTCGATCAGGCCGGACTGCTCGAGCCGTGCGACGATCTGGGAGGCTGTCGGCCGGGACACGCCGGTGCGGTCGCCGATCTGCGAGCGTGTCAGGGGGCCGGAGTCGAGCAGGAGCTCGAGGGCCGCGCGGTCGTTGATCGTGCGCAGCAGGCCGGGGGTCCCCGGCAGCCGGGACGTCGTGGGCGCGGTCATCTGGTGGAACCTCCGGCGGACTTTAAGAAAGTTTCCTAATAGTGCCTGCTCGCGGCGTCCGGTGCAACTCGACGGCGTCCGAGAAGTGAGACCGGTGTCCCGAGGCGTGGCACGCGGCGTAGGCTCGCCGGCATGACGCGCACCATTGATCTGGCAGTCGTCGCCGGCGACGGCATCGGGACCGAGGTCGTCGAGCAGGGCCTCGCCGTGCTCGAGGCGGCCGTCGGCGGCTCGGACGTCAAGGTCTCGACGACGCCGTTCGACCTGGGTGCGCGCCGCTGGCACGCGACGGGGGAGACGCTCACCGACGCGGACCTCGACGCGATCCGCGGCCACGATGCGATCCTGCTCGGCGCGATCGGCGACCCCAGCGTGCCGTCGGGCGTGCTGGAGCGCGGGCTCCTCCTCAAGCTTCGCTTCGCGCTCGACCACTACGTCAACCTGCGCCCCGGCAAGCTGTACCCGGGCGTGACGTCCCCGCTGGCGGACCCGGGCGAGATCGACTTCGTCGTCGTGCGCGAGGGCACCGAGGGTCCGTACGTCGGCAACGGCGGCGCGCTGCGCGTCGGCACGCCGCACGAGATCGCGACCGAGGTGTCGGTGAACACCGCGTTCGGCGTCGAGCGGGTCGTGCGCGACGCGTTCGCCCGGGCCCAGGCGCGACCCCGCAAGCACCTCACGCTCGTGCACAAGCACAATGTGCTCGTGCACGCGGGCCACCTGTGGCGCCGCACGGTCGAGGCCGTGAACGCCGAGTTCCCTGACGTCACGACCGACTACCTGCACGTCGACGCGGCGACGATCTTCCTCACGACGAAGCCCTCGCGCTTCGACGTGATCGTCACCGACAACCTGTTCGGCGACATCCTCACGGACCAGGCCGCCGCGATCACCGGCGGCATCGGCCTCGCGGCGTCCGCGAACATCAACCCGGACCGCACGGCCCCGTCGATGTTCGAGCCGGTGCACGGCTCCGCGCCGGACATCGCGGGCCAGGGCAAGGCGGACCCGACGGCGACCGTGCTGTCGGTCGCGCTGCTCCTGGACCACCTGGGCCTGACCGCCGAGGCCGGGCGCGTCGAGGCCGCCGTCGCGGCCGACCTCGCCGAGCGAGGCGGCCGAGTACGCTCGACGGCCGAGGTGGGCCGCGAGCTCGCCGCTCGCGTCGCCGGCTGATCTGACGCCACGGGTCGCGACGACCCTGGCACCGGTTCGTCCGCAGTCCCCGCACCTCGGCCGTCATCACCCCAGGACCGGATCCCCTCCCGTTCCGACCCGGTGACGCCCGTCCCCTCGTCGTACCCTCCCGCGGTTCGCCGCGCACCCGGTACGGTCGTGGAAAACTAGGCGGAGACCACCCGGGTCGCCAGGTGAAAGGCCTCATGATGAGCACCCTCGCAGCGCAGCACCAGCCGTCCTCCTCGGAGGAGGACCTCATCGCCCTGTTCGACGTCCGTCCCACGGACGCCCCGACGTCGCCCTCCGAGCGCGAGGCCGCGATCACGGCCCCGAAGTTCGGCACGGTCTTCACGGACCACATGGCGCGGATCAGCTGGAACTCGACCGACGGGTGGGTCGACCGCCGGATCGAGAAGTACGGCCCTCTCCTCCTGGACCCGGCGACGGCCGTCCTGCACTACGCGCAGGAGATCTTCGAGGGCATGAAGGCGTACCGGCACGCCGACGGCTCGGTGTGGACGTTCCGCCCCGAGGCGAACGCGGCCCGCTTCGCGCGGTCTGCCCACCGCCTGGCGCTCCCGGCGCTCTCGGTGGACGACTTCATCGGCTCGATCACGGCGCTCGTGCGGACGGACGTCGACTGGGTCCCCAGCGGCGACGAGGCGAGCCTGTACCTGCGTCCTTTCATGTACGCGTCCGAGGCGTTCCTCGGCGTGCGGCCCTCGCTGGAGGCCGAGTACCTGGTGATCGCCTCACCCGTCGGGCCCTACTTCTCGGGCGGTGTGAAGCCCGTGTCCATCTGGGTCGACCGCGAGTTCAGCCGTGCCGGCACCGGGGGGACCGGGGACGCGAAGTGCGGCGGCAACTACGCCTCCAGCCTCCTGCCCCAGGTCGTGGCGCAGCAGCACGGCTGCGAGCAGGTCTGCTTCCTCGACTCCGGGACGCGGACGTTCCTCGAGGAGCTCGGCGGGATGAACGTGTTCGTCGTCAAGGCGGACGGCACGGTGGAGACCCCCGAGCTCAGCGGCTCGATCCTCGAGGGCGTGACGCGCTCGTCGATCATCCGGCTCCTCACGGACCGCGGGCACGACGTGGTCGAGCGGCGCATCCCGCTCACCGAGCTGCTGGCCGGGATCCAGGACGGCTCCGTCACCGAGGTGTTCGCGTGCGGGACGGCCGCCGTCATCACGCCGATCGGGCGCCTCGCCGGGTCGGACTTCGACCACACGATCGCGGCGGGCGAGGCGGGCCGGCTGACGATGGCGGTCCGCACGGAGCTCACCGACATCCAGACCGGTCGCGCGACCGACCGGCACGGGTGGCTGCGCCAGCTCGCCTGAGGACGCACGGCGACACGGGCGCACGCCGAGACCCGGCTTCACGACGACGGGGCGCCCCTCCCGCGGGAGGGGCGCCCCGTCGTCCTCGGACGGTCCCGCGGGGGAGACGGACCGTCGCGGGACCGTCAGACCGCCACCGGCCGCACGACGATGGTGCGTCCGGCGACGCCCGCGAGCAGGGACCAGACCGCGATGCCGATGAGCAGGTTGATGAGCCCGGACAGCGCCGCCGCCGTGACGTCGCTCGACCACGCGAACGGGAGCACCGCGATCACCACGATGACCAGTGCCATGAGCCAGCCGAAGAACGCGCGTGGGCGCGGGGTGCTGAGGATGAGCAGGTGCAGGACGCCCGCGGCGAGGAGCGCGAGGACCGCGCCGTCGATCGCCCACGCCGCCTGGCGCGACGAGGTGCCGAACAGGTCGGGCGGCGGGACCAGGGTGATCGCGAAGATCCGCTCGAAGATGATCACGCCGAGCAGCCCGATGAGGGCCGCGACGAGAGCGGTGGCGGCCGCCCCCGCCCAGAACCTGCCGGCCTCGACCGCGAGACGCGGGTCGGCGGGGTTCACGGGAGTGCGCGGCTCGGGGAAGCCGCCCTGCGGGGTGCCGGGCGGGATCACCGGTGGCTGAGGCTGCTGGGGCACCGGCGGCTGGCCGTAGCGTCGGGTCGGAGGGTTCTGCGGGTCGTACCCGCCCGGGGTCGCTTCGCTCATCGTCACTCCTCGATCGGTCGCCGCCTGGCCCGGCGGGCCGGGTGCGCGGCTCAGTGGATGGACGCTCCTATCGATCTTCGCGGAACCTGTGGCACCATGTGCCCTGTGACACACCTCGTCTCCCAGCTCATTATCGAGTAGCGCGCCCGGTAGCACTCACCGGACGCGCAACCTCCCGCACCCTCGGGAGGTTTTTTTGTTGCTGGGCACCACCCCCGCCCGGCGGCACGGACGCCGGGCCCCGCCTCACGAGGGCATGACCCGGCATCGGAGGGAACGCGTCACGCACGACATCGGCACCGGCAGGAAGAGGCACCATGACCTCGGCGACGACCCCCGTGACCCCCCAGCGCCCTCGGGTCTTCCACGTGTACGACACCACCCTGCGCGACGGCGCGCAGCAGGAGGGCATGAACCTGTCCGTCGCCGACAAGCTGGCCATCGCGCCGCTGCTCGACGAGCTCGGGGTCGGGTTCATCGAGGGCGGTTGGCCGGGTGCGGTCCCGAAGGACACCGAGTTCTTCCGGCGAGCCGCCAAGGAGCTCGACCTGCGCCACGCCGTGCTCGCGGCCTTCGGGGCGACGCGCAAGGCGGGCCTGCGGGCGTGGGAAGACCCGCAGGTGCGGGCGCTCGTCGACTCCGAGGCGCCCGTCGTCACGCTCGTCGCCAAGTCGGACGTCCGCCACGTCGAGCGCGCGCTGCGCACCACGCGCGACGAGGGCCTCGCGATGATCGCCGACACGGTCGCGTTCCTCGTCGGCGAGGGCCGGCGCGTCGTGGTCGACGCAGAGCACTTCTTCGACGGCTACCGGTTCGACCCGGCGTTCACGCGGTCGGCCGTGCAGACGGCGTTCGACGCGGGCGCGGAGGTCGTCGCCCTGTGCGACACGAACGGCGGCATGCTGCCCACCTGGGTGGGCGAGGTCGTCGCAGAGCTGCGCGACGCCGTCGGGCTCCCGCACGGGCGCGACGCGCTGCCCGGCGACGCCCTGCTCGGGATGCACGCTCACAACGACTCGGGCTGCGCCGTCGCGAACACGCTCGCGGCCGTCGAGGCGGGTGCGGCGCACGTGCAGGGGACGGTCAACGGCTACGGCGAGCGCACGGGCAACGTCGACCTGCTCACGGTCGTGGCGAACCTCGAGCTCAAGCACGGCGTGCGCACGCTGACAGGCGAGGGCCTCGAGGAGTCGACCCGCATCTCGCACGCGATCAGCGAGATCACCAACATCTCGCCCTACGCGCGCCAGCCCTACGTCGGGGCGAGCGCGTTCGCGCACAAGGCGGGCCTGCACGCGAGCGCCATCAAGGTCGACCCGGACCTGTACCAGCACATAGACCCGACGGCGGTGGGCAACGACATCCGCATGCTCGTCTCCGACATGGCCGGCCGGGCCTCGATCGAGCTCAAGGGCCGCGAGCTCGGCTTCGACCTGTCGGGCCAGGGCGAGCTCCTCACGCGCGTGACGCACCGCGTCAAGGAAGACGAGGCGAACGGCTACACCTACGAGGCGGCGGACGCGTCGTTCGAGCTCCTCCTGCGCGAGGAGATCACGGGCGAGCGCCCGCCGTACTTCCGCGTCGAGAGCTGGCGCACGATCGTCGAGCGGGCCGGTTCGCGCGGGACCGAGGCGACGGCCGAGGCGACCGTGAAGCTCCACGCGGGCGGCGAGCGCATCGTCACGACCGGGGAGGGGAACGGCCCGGTCAACGCGCTCGACCACGCGCTGCGGCTCGCGCTCGGGCGGGTCTACCCGGAGATGGACGTGTTCGAGCTCATCGACTTCAAGGTCCGCATCCTCGACACGGAGCAGGGCACCGACGCGATCACGCGCGTGCTCATCGAGACGACGGACGGCTCGACGTCGTGGTCGACGGTCGGTGTCGGGCCGAACCTCATCGAGGCGGCGTGGGAGGCGTTGACGGACTCGGCGATCTACGGCCTCGTCCACGCGGGGGTCGACGTCCGCTGAGCGTGCGGCACGGGCGACGTCCTCGTCCGCGCTCCCCGGTCGTCCGCGGGCTTAGGGTGGACGGGTGCGCGGTGAGTACAAGGTTCCCGGTGGCAAGCTCGTGGCGGTCGACGTCGAGGTGGAGGCCGGGCGGCTCGCCCGGGTCGCGGTGAGCGGCGACTTCTTCCTCGAGCCCGACGACGCGCTCGAGGACATCGACGGTGCGCTCACGGGGATGCCCGAGGCGGCGACCGTCACCCAGCTCGCGAACGCGGTCCAGGGCGCGCTCGCCGACGACGTGACGATGGTCGGGTTCTCGCCCGAGGCCGTCGCGATCGCCGTGCGCCGCGCGCTGGGGCACGCGACCGGCTGGCACGACCACACGTTCGAGCTGATCCACGAGGGTCCCGAGACGCCCGCGATGCACCTCGCGCTGGACCAGGTGCTCACCGAGGAGCTCGACGCCGGTCGCCGCGGCCCCACGCTGCGCATCTGGGAGTGGGCCTCACCCGCCGTGATCATCGGGTCGTTCCAGTCGCTGCGCAACGAGGTGGACGCGGAGGGTGCCGAGCGGCACGGCGTGACGGTCGTGCGCCGCATCTCGGGCGGCGGGGCGATGTTCGTGGAGCCGGGGAACACCATCACCTACTCGCTCTACGTGCCGGCGTCGCTCGTCGAAGGACTGAGCTTCGAACGGTCGTACGCGTTCCTCGACGACTGGGTGCTCGGAGCGCTCGCCTCCGTCGGGATCGAGGCGACGTACAAGCCGCTCAACGACATCGCGTCGCCCGCGGGCAAGATCGCGGGTGCCGCGCAGAAGCGGCTGCGCGGGGGAGCGGTCCTGCACCACGTGACCATGGCCTACGACATCGACGCCGACAAGATGACCGAGGTGCTGCGGATCGGCCGGGAGAAGCTCTCGGACAAGGGGACGAAGAGCGCGAACAAGCGCGTCGACCCGCTGCGCTCGCAGACGGGCATGTCCCGCGAGGCGGTGATCGCGGCGTTCGAGGACCACTTCCGCTCGCGCTACCGGACGGTCGAGGGGAAGGTCACGCCCGAGGAGCGCGCGCAGGCCGAGGAGCTCGCGCGGACGAAGTTCTCCACGCCGGAGTGGACCGCGCGCGTGCCGTGACCCCCACGCGGGCCTGAGCGCCCGGGGGAGGCCCGGGCCCGACGGCGGCGATTGTTAAGAACATGCAACATCTGCTCCGCCGGCTTCCGTTGGCCCAGCGGTGGCAGTAATCTTCACGCATACGCTCACTGATGGAAGTAAGTTTCAGCGCGTGGCCGGCTCGGCCACTCGAACGCATCAGGGCACACGACACGGCCGTCCCCCCAGCGGCCGACCAGAAAGGAAGTGTCACGGCATGCAGCGACGCAGCACGGTGGCCGTCACGGGCACCCTTCTTCTCGCGCTCGGCCTGTCCGCGTGCGGCGGCTCGAACGGTGGTGGCGACGCGGAGACCTCCGCGGACGCCGGCTCCGGCGACTTCTCGGGAGAGACCCTCACCGTCTGGATCATGGAGGGCACCAACCCCGACTCCGACGCGTTCTTCGACGAGGTGACGACGGCTTTCAAGGAAGAGACCGGCGCCGACCTCCAGATCGAGTTCCAGCCGTGGGCCAGCGCCCACGACAAGTTCACGACCTCCATCGCGGGCGGCACCACGCCGGACGTGGCCGAGCTCGGCACGACGTGGACCGGGGAGTTCGCCGACGTCGGCGCGCTGTCCGACCTGTCGGGCCGCATCACCGAGGCGGGGCTCGAGGAGGACCTCGTCCCGGGCCTCGTCGAGTCGGCGACGCTCGACGGCAGCGTCTACGGGATGCCGTGGTACGCGGGCGTGCGGTCCGTCGTCTACCGCGCGGACCTCTTCGAGGCAGCCGGCATCGAGCCGCCCACGTCGTGGGACGAGCTCGCCGCCGCGGCGGAGGCGCTCCAGGCCGCCAACCCCGAGATCATCCCGTTCCCGGTCGCCGGTGACAGCCAGTACGGCGCGATGCCGTTCATCTGGGGCGCGGGTGGCGACCTCGCGGTGACGGACGGCGACAGCTGGGTCTCCGAGGTGAACTCGCCCGAGTCGGTCGAGGGCCTCGAGTTCTACACGGGCCTCGCGACCGAGCACGGCTTCTCGACGGCCGCCGCGACGACGTGGAAGGAGACCGACCTCCTCGCCGCGTTCGAGCAGGGCCAGGTCGGCATGATGATCTCCGGGAGCTGGACGCCGGGCAAGATCGTGGCCGACGCCCCGGACATGGAGGGCAAGGTCGGCGCCTTCCCCATCCCCGGCCAGACGGACGGTCTGTCCGACTCGTTCCTCGGCGGCTCGCACCTCGGCGTCTTCGCCGCGAGCGAGAAGCAGGACCTCGCGTGGGAGTTCGTCGAGATGATGACGACCGGCGAGCTCGCCGAGGCGTGGGGCCAGCAGTCCGGCTACTTCCCCGGCCAGACGTCGCTGCTGGAGAAGGTCATCGAGGAGGACGACCCCCTGGTCGCGCCGTTCGCGCAGCAGATGGTCGAGGCCGGCCGGTCCGTCCCGGTGACGCCGCTCTACGGGCAGATCCAGGGCAAGAAGACGCTCGAGACCATGCTCCAGTCGATCCTCTCGGGCAGCGCGACCGTCCAGGAGGCGGCCGACACCGCGGCCGCCGACATGGACGAGACGTTCGACTCCTGACGACCCGGCCCGGCCGCGCGGTGGGCACCCCGCGGCCGGGCCCGGCCTCGCCCGACCGGAGCGAGCCGCCGCACCGCACCCCGTAGAACGCACCGCGACAGGATGACCATGGCAGATCTTCGAGCCGCGCCCGGCGCGTCGGTGGACCCGGGCGCCCCGGGCGCCCACCCGACGTCGGGCACCGCCCCGCAGCCCCCCGCACGCCGCCGTCCGGGCATGCTGGGCCACCGTTCCCCGCTGCGGCCCTGGCTGCTCCTCGCGCCCGCCCTGGTCGTCCTCGGCGTGCTGCTGCTGTGGCCCCTCGTGCGCGTGGTCACGCTCTCGCTGCAGGACTACGGGCTGCGCCAGATCGCGAGCGGCGAGTCCAACTGGATCGGGCTGCAGAACTACGCCGACATCCTCGGCGACAGCTACCTGTGGACCGTCGTGCTGCCCAACACCGTGCTCTTCGCGCTCGCGTGCGTCGTCCTCACGGTCGTCCTGGGTACGGCCGTGGCGCTCTTCCTCAACACGCTCGGCGGGTTCTGGCGCGGCGTCGGGGCGACGGCGATCATGGTCGCCTGGGCGGTCCCCGCGATCACGGGCACGTACGTGTGGATCTGGATCTTCGACCCCCTCAACGGCCTCGTCGCCTCGATCCTCGAAGGGCTCGGCACCATCGAGCCCGGCACCGTGAACTGGTTCACCGAACGGCTGTCGTTCTACGCCATCGCGACGCTCAACGTCGTGCACCACGGGTTCCCGTTCGTCGCGATCACCGTGCTCGCGGGGCTCATGACCATCCCGCAGGAGCTGCACGAGGCGGCCAAGGTCGACGGCGCCACCGCGTGGCGGCGCTTCTGGGCCATCACCGCCCCGATCCTGCGCCCCGTCTTCGCCGTCGTGACGATCCTCTCGACGATCTGGGACTTCAAGGTCTTCACGCAGATCTACCTCATGCCCGGCGGGAACGGGGGCAACAAGGACGTGTTCAACCTCGGCGTGTGGTCCTACATCGAGTCGTTCGCGCAGGGCAAGTACGGCATGGGGTCGGCGATCGCCGTCCTGCTCACGCTCATCCTGCTCGGCATCACGCTCGTGTACATGCGCACCCTGTTCAAGGAGGAGGAGCTGTGAGCACCACCGTCGTCGACGCCCCCACGGACGCGACCCCCGGCGGCCCGGCACGCCCGGCGCAGGTCCTGCGAACGCGCCGGCGTCGACCGGGGGCGTCCGTGGGCAAGACCGTCGGCATCGTCGCCCTGCTCGCCTTCTCGCTCTTCCCCGCGTACTGGATGTTCTCCTCCGCGATCGACCCGGAGGCGGCGACGCGCGGTGCGCGCCTGCTGCCCGCCGGGGTCACGTGGGACAACTTCGTCGCCGTGATCGACGACGGCGGGTTCGGCCACTACCTGCGCAACTCGGCGCTCGTGGCCCTCGGTACGGTGCTGGCCTCCTCGTTCGTCGCGCTGTTCGCCGCCGTCGCGGTGAGCCGGTTCCGCTTCCGGTTCCGTCGCTCGATGCTCGTCCTCATCCTCATGGTGCAGATGGTGCCGCTCGAGGCGCTCGTCATCCCGCTGTTCCTCCAGATGCGCAACCTCAACCTGCTCAACTCGCTCCTCGGCCTGACGATCGTCTACCTCGCGTTCGCGCTGCCGTTCGCGATCTGGACGCTGCGCGGCTTCGTCGCCGCCGTCCCGGTCGAGCTCGAGGAGGCCGCGTACCTCGACGGCGCGTCGTGGGGCCGCATGTTCTGGCGGATCCTGGTGCCGCTCGTCGCCCCGGGCGTCGTCGCGACGAGCGTCTTCTCCTTCATCACGGCCTGGAACGAGTTCATCTTCGCGCTGACGTTCCTGCAGCAGTCGAGCAAGTACACCGTGCCGATCGGCCTGCAGAAGTTCTTCGGCGAGAACACGACCGACTGGGGCGCGGTCATGGCCGCCTCGACGATCATCACCCTCCCCGTGCTCGTCTTCTTCGTCCTCGTCCAGCGCAACCTCTCGTCCGGCCTCACCGCGGGTTCGGTGAAGGGATGAGCGCCCGGACCCCCACCGCGCCGTCCGGCCCCGCACCTGCGCCCGACGACGTCGTGCGTGCCGTCAACGGCGTCCTGCTCCCCGGATTCACGGGGACGCAGGAGCCGCCCGCGTGGCTGGCCCGGGCCGCTCGCGACGGTCTCGCGGGCGTCGTCTACTTCGGCCACAACACGCCCGACGTCGAGACGACCGCGCGGCTGTCGGCGCGCCTGCGCGAGATCTCGCCGGACCTGCTCGTCGCGATCGACGAGGAGGGCGGCGACGTGTCCCGCCTCGAGGCGGTGACCGGCTCGAGCATCCCCGGCAACGCCGCGCTCGGCGTGGTCGACGACGTCGCCGTCACCGAGCAGGTCGGGCGCGCCCTCGGCCGGCTCCTCACGGCGACGGGGGTCGACCTCGACCTCGCGCCGGACCTCGACGTGAACTCCGACCCGGACAACCCCGTCATCGGCGTGCGGTCGTTCGGCGCCGACCCCGCTCTCGTCGCCCGGCACGGCGTCGCGTTCGTGCGCGGTCTGCACGCGGGCGGGGCCGGGGCGTGCGGCAAGCACTTCCCGGGCCACGGCGCGACGGACGTCGACTCCCACCTTGCGCTGCCCGTCGTCGACGCGAGCGTCGAGGAGCTGCGCGCGCGCGACCTGCCGCCGTTCGCGGCGACGATGTCCCCGGACGCCCTGCCCGACGCGCGCCTGGACGCCGTCATGACCGCGCACGTCGTGGTGCCCGCGCTCGGGCCGCTGCCCGGCACGCTCGAGCCCGCCGTCGGCGCGCTCGTGCGCGAGCTCGGCTTCGACGGACCGGTCGTCACCGACGCCCTGGACATGGGCGCGGTCACCGCGTTCGGCGCGGGCGACGCCGGACCCGCCGCCGACGGCCCGACGACCGGGATCGGTGAGGTCGCCGTGCGGGCGATCGAGGCCGGCGCCGACCTGCTCTGCCTGGGCACGACGGTCGGCCGCGACGACGAGGAGCTCTTCCGCCAGGCGCAGCTCGCGCTCGTCGCAGCGGTCGCCGCGGGCCGCGTCACGGTCGACCGGCTCCGCGAGTCGGCGGCCCGGACCGCACGGGCCCGTGCCGTGATCCGCGAGCGCCAGAGCGCCTCGGGCGTGGCCCTCGCACCCCAGGCCGCCCTCGCGGCCCTCGACGACCTCGGTCGGCTCGGCGGCGACGTCGCCGCACGCGCGGTGCGCTGCGCGGGGCCCGGGCCGGCGGCGCTGCCCGGCGTGCCCGACGTGGTCGACCTGCGCCTGCGCTTCGACCACGCCGCCGGGCGCACCGCGCAGCACGTGCAACGCGCGATCGACGACGCGTTCGGACCGGACGTGCGTCACCTGCGCCCGGCTGACGAGGACGCGTGGGCGCACGCGCTCGCCGCCGTGCGGGCGAGCGCACGCCCGCTCGTCGTGCTCACGCGCGAGCCCGTCCCCGGCTCGGGCGAGCGCGCCCGGCTCGACGTGCTCCTCGGCGAGCGTCCGGACGCGGTCGTGCTCCACACGGGGTTCCCCGGCGCCGTCGGGCAGTGGTTCGGCGCGACGCCCGGTGCCGACGCGGACGGGACGCCCGCCGGCGGCGGGACCTCCCCTGGCGCGGGGCCCACGGTGGTCGTCGCGTGCGGGACGGGCCGCGCCAACGCCCGGGCCGCCGTCGCGCTCCTGCGCGGCGCTGCGGCCGACGGCGTCGCACCCGCCACGGGCGAGGGGGAGCGATGATCGTCCTCGGGCTGTCCTCCGGCACGTCGGTCGACGCGATCGACGCGGCCGCGGCCGACCTCACGCTCGGCGACGACGGCGTCCTGCGCATGCGTCCCCTCGGGCACACCGAGTACGCGTGGCCGCCGGCGCTGCGCGAGCGCATCCTCGCGGCGCTGCCGCCCGCGGCGGTCGACGTCGCCGAGGTCGCCCGGCTCGACACGCTCATCGGGCAGGAGCTGGGCCGCGCGGGCCGCCGGGCGATCGACGACGTGGCGTGCGGCGACGTCGACCTCGTCGCCTCGCACGGGCAGACGATCTACCACTGGGTCGTCGGCGCACGGGCGCGCGGAACCCTCCAGCTCGGCAACGCGGCCTGGGTCGCCGAGCACGTCAAGCGGCCCGTGATCAGCGACTTCCGGGTGGCGGACGTCGCGGCGGGCGGACACGGCGCGCCGCTGGTGAGCGTCCTCGACGCGCTGTGGCTCGGGCGCGAGGACGACGTCGCCGACCACGGGCTGACCGCGGCCCTCAACATCGGGGGCATCGCGAACGTCACGCTCGTGGGCCGGGTCGACGACCCGGTGACCGGATGGGACACGGGGCCCGGCAACTGCCTCCTCGACGTCGCCGTCACCGAGATCACGGACGGCCGGCTCGCCTACGACCGGGACGGCGCGCTCGCCGCGCAGGGCACCGTCGACGTGGTCGCGCTCGCGGCCCTGCTCGACGACCCGTACTTCGCCGCACCGCCGCCCAAGTCGACCGGGCGCGAGCTCTTCGACTCCACGTACACGCGCCACCGTCTCGCCGGGGTCCGACCCGGCCTGACCGGGCCGGACCTCGTCGCGACCCTCACCGAGCTCACGGCCGTGAGCGTCGCCGACTCCCTCGGTGGTCGTGACGTGCGTCGCGTCGTCGTGTCGGGCGGCGGCGCCCGCAACCCCGCCCTGCTCGACCGGTTGCGCGCAGCGCTCGCCGAGCGGGTGCCGCACCCGTGCGAGGTCGTGACGTCCGACGAGCTGGGCCTGCCCGTGGACGCGAAGGAGGCGTACCTCTTCGCCCTCCTCGGCTTCCTGTCGGCCCACGGGCTCCCGGGCACTGCGGCGGGCGAGCACCGCCGTCGGGCGACGGGGGCGCGCCGGGCCGTGGTGCTGGGTTCGCTCACACCGCCCACCCCGCCGCAGTGGCCGGCCGCGAACGGTCCGGTGCGCCGCCTGGCGCTCGCCAACACTCCGCGCGGGCTGCAGCCGGGCCCGCGCACCAGGGGCCCGCAGACGGACCCGACGAAGGGAAGCACCCGATGACCGACCCGACCGTCACCGCGAGCGCGGAGGAGTGGTACGACCTGCTGCGCCTCGCCTCGCCGACCGAGGAGCGCAACCCGCGCACGACCGACGTCGACCTGCTGCCCACCGTGGACGTCGTGCGGCGCATCACCGACGAGGACGCCGGCGTCGCCGACGCCGTGCGGGCCCAGCACGACCGCATCGCGCAGGCCGTGGACCTCGCGGTCGACGCGCTGCGTGCGGGCGGCCGGGTGCACTACGTCGGCTCCGGCACGTCGGGGCGGCTGGGCGTGCTCGACGCGGTCGAGCTCCTGCCGACGTACGGCGTGGGCGAGGAGTGGTTCGTCGCGCACCTGGCCGGGGGAGTGGGCGCCATGATGCTCGCGGTCGAGGGGGCGGAGGACGACGTGTCGCTCGGGAGGGCCGACGTCGACGCCGTCGGGCCGCACGACGTCGTCGTGGGTCTCGCGGCGAGCGGCCGCACGCCCTACGTGCGCGGGGCGCTCGACGTCGCGCGCGAACGGGGAGCACGGACGGTGCTCGTGTCGGCGAACCCGAGCGCGCCGCTCGCGGTGGGCGTCGACGTGGCGATCCTCGTCGACACCGGACCCGAGGTGGTGACCGGGTCGACACGCATGAAGGCCGCGACGGCGCAGAAGCTCGTGCTCAACACGTTCTCCACGGCCACGATGATCCGGCTCGGCAAGACCTACTCGAACCTCATGATCGACGTGCGCCCGACGAACCAGAAGCTCCGCGCGCGCATCGTGCGCATGCTCGTCCAGGCCACGGGGCTGGAGGCGGAGGCGTGCGAGGAGGTCCTGCACGCCGCCGACGGCGAGGTGCACGTCGCCCTCGTCATGCTGCTCGGCGACGTGCCGGCGGACGTCGCGCGCGACGCCCTGCGTGGCGACGGCACGGCCGGCGTGCGCGCGGCGCTCGCACGCCTGGCGGACGGAGCCCCGAGGTAGGGCCCCGTTCCTCACCGCGGCCTCACGAGCGGTCGGCGACCGCCCCGTCGGAGCCGAGGTCGGCGGGTGGCGCCTCCAGGACGGCGACCAGGCGCGCGAGGTCCGCACGGAGCCCGCGACGGAACGCGGCGCCCACGACCGGCTCCAGGACGCGCGCGACGCCGTGCAACCGCACCTCGAGGCTCGCCGTCACGACGCAGCCGCCGGTGTGCTCGCGCACGGCGTAGCTCCCGCCGCCGTCCCACGGGTCGCCGTCGAGCGTCCACGCGACGGTGCGCGCGTCCGCGTCGGCCACGGTGACGACCCAGCGCATGGTGAGCGCGCGCGACCCCATCTCCACGTCGGTCTCGCCGCGCACGCCGACGGCAGGAACGGTCGTGCCCACGAACCGTGAGCCCACGATCGACGACCGCCAGGCCACCTCGTGACGGACGTCCGCGAGGAACGCGTACACCTCGTCCGCCGTGCGCGAGATCTCCACGGACCGTGTGGTCTTCACCGGGCCTCCTGGGGGTCGGGGTCGAGCAGCAGGACTACGTCGCGGCATGGTCTCACGGGGAGCGTGGGCCGAAGACGGCGGTGCCGACCCGGACGATCGTCGCTCCCTCGGCGACGGCGAGCTCGAGGTCGCCGCTCATGCCCATGGACAGCTCGCGCGCGTCCACCGTCCCCGGCGCGCCCGAGCCCACGACGGCGTCGCGCACCTCGCGCAGCCGGGCGAACCCGGCGCGGACGCGGGTCTCGTCCGGCGAGTTCGCCCCGATCGTCATGAACCCGGCCAGGCGCAGTCCCGGGAGCGCCGCGACGGCGGTCGCGAGAGCGGGCGCGTCGTCCGGGCTGGTGCCGGACTTGGAGTCCTCGCCCGAGACGTTCACCTGGACGAGGACGTCGAGCACGCGGCCGTCCCGGCTGCAGCGCGCGGAGAGCGCCTCGGCGAGCGCGAGCGCGTCGACGCTCTCGACACCGGTCGCGGTCGCGAGGACCTGGTTGACCTTGTTGCGCTGGAGGTGGCCGATCATGTGGACCTCGACCCGCCCCGCGGCGACGAGGTCGGCCAGGTCGGGCGCCTTCGCCACGAGCTCCTGCACGCGGTTCTCGCCGACGAGGTCCGCGCCCGCCTCGACGACCGCGCGCACCGCCTCGGCGGGCTGGGTCTTCGTCGCCACCAGCAGCCGCACGTCCGACGCCGCACGCCCGGCCGCGCGTGCGGCGTCGTCCACCCGGGTCCGCACCCGGGCGAGGTTCTGCGCGATCTGCGCGGGCAGCACGGACGACGGCTCGGGGAGGGGCATGCCGTCAGTCTAGGTCGCCACGTGCGGCGGGACCCGGGTCGTCTCAGGGTGCTCCCGGATCGTCACGAGCGCCCTGGTCGGCAAGAATGGTGGCGAAAGGACGGTGCCGTGAAGACCCTGCTCAACATCATCTGGCTCGTGTTCGCCGGACTCTGGCTGGCCCTGGGCTACGTCGCGGCGGGCATCATCTGCTGCGTCCTCATCGTGACGATCCCGTTCGGGATCGCGAGCTTCCGTATCGCGGGCTACGCGCTGTGGCCGTTCGGGCGCACGGTGGTCGACAAGCCGACCGCGGGCGCCTGGTCGACGATCGGGAACGTCATCTGGGTGCTCGTCGCGGGGATCTGGCTCGCGATCGGGCACGTCGTCACCGCGATCCCGCTGTTCGTCTCGATCATCGGCATCCCGCTCGGCATCGCCAACATCAAGATGATCCCCGTCTCGCTCCTGCCGCTCGGCAAGGACATCGTCCCGACCGACGCGCGGTACACCTTCTACCAGCGCTGAGGGCGCGCCGGGGGCCGCCGCGAGGTGGTGCCGCTCACGCGGCGCGGCCCCTACCGCGCGATCGGGGCGGCCGTGCCCGCGGTGAGGCGCAGCAGGTCCGCAGGCGCCAGGCCCACGTCGAGCCCGCGGCGGCCGCCCGAGACGTAGACGGTGTCGAACGCGAGCGCGCTGTCGTCGAGGAACGTGCGGTGGGCCTGCTTCTGACCCAGCGGCGAGATCCCGCCGACGACGTACCCGGTCGCGCGCTCGGCCGCGGCGGGCTCGGCCATGGTCGCCTTCTTGCCGCCCGCGGCCTTGGCGAGCGCCTTGAGGTCGAGCTGCCGGACGACCGGCACGATCCCCACGACGAGCGGGCCGCCGTCGACCACGGCGAGGAGCGTCTTGAACACCCGCTCCGCGGGCACCCCGATGGCCGCGGCCGCCTCGAGCCCGAAGGACAGTTCGCTCGACGGGTCGTGCTCGTACGGGTGGAGCGTGTGCGCGACACCCTCGCGCTCGAGGAGGGCGACCGCGGGCGTGCCGGCGTGAGCGGAGGACTTCGACTTCTTGGCCACGGCCCGATTCTGCCGCAACGCCCGCGGGGGAGCGCCCGCACGGGTCATCGTGGGGCGCGGGCCGGCGCGGGGGCGGTCACGCGACGCAGGGCGACGACCGGCACCAGGGCGACCGCGGTCGCCGCCGCGGCGACCCACACCGGCCCGCGGTCGCCGAGGTCGGTGGCGATGGTCGCCGCGGCGACGGCCGGCCCCACCGCCGCGCCGACGTTGAGTGCCGCCGTGGCGTAGGACCCGCCCATGCTCGGCGCGCCCGACGCGGCGTGGAGCACCCGCGCGATCAACGTGCTGCCGACCGCGAAGCCCAGGACGCCCTGCACCAGCACGAGGCAGAGCAGCACCCCGGGGAGGGCCGCGAAGGCGGCCAGGGCGACCCAGCCCCCGAGCAGCAGCACGCCGCCCACCGCGACCACGACCCCGGGGCTGCGGTCGGACGTCCGGCCCGCCACGGTGACGCCGAGGAAGGAGCCGAACCCGAAGAGGACGAGCGCGACCGGCACCCACCACCGGCTCAGCCCGGCGACGTCGGTCACCAGCGGTGCCAGGAACGTGAGCGTCGCGAAGGTGCCGGTGTTGATCAGCGCGGCCGACGTCATCGTGAGGACGAGCGGGGGCGAGACGAGTTGTGCCAGCTCCGTCCGCAGCGACGGCGCCTCGATGGGCGGCAGGTCCGAGCGCTCGGTCCCGCGCGCGGCGGGAAGGCCGTGGGCGATCCCGAGCGCGGCGGGCAGGCAGAGGACGGCGATGGCCCAGAAGGTCGACTGCCACCCCCATGCGGCGCCGAGGAGGGCCCCGGCCGGGACGCCGGCGACCATCGCGACGGTGGTGCCCGACAGGAGCACGGCGACGGCGCGCCCCGTGCGGTCCGCGGCGACGAGCGTCGCCGCGGTGCTGAGCGCGACGGCGAGGAATCCCGCGTTGGCGAAGGCCGCAACCACCCGGATCGCGACGAGCGCCGCGAAGCTCGGGGTCACCGCGCCGACGACGTGGGCGAGAGCAAACAGCGCGACGCAGCCGAGCAGCGTCGCTCGCGCCGGCAGGCGGCGGGCCGAGGCCGCCATGATCGGCGCGCCGACGACCATGCCGACCGCGAAGGCCGACGTCAGCAGACCCGCCGTCCCCACCGGGACGTCGAAGTGGGTGGCGATGTCCGGCACCAGGCCGGCGAGCATGAACTCCGAGGTGCCCATGGCGAAGACCGCCAGGGCGAGCAGGTACAGGGCACGAGGCATGGAGGGCTCCGGGGAGAGAGAACGAGCAGGAGGCGTCTCGTCACCACGGTCAGCGCCCGCAAGGGCGGCGTGCGGCACAGCACCCGCGACGAAGGCGGGCGGGAGGCGGCAGCGCTGGGAGGCTCAGCGGTCCTCGGGGCTGACGGTGCGACCGAAAGCCCCCGGAGTGGATGCCTCGGGGCTCGACATGGCCCACACCCTACCCGAGGGCCGGCGCTGGTCCCCGGGCACGACGACCGTCCCGTGCCGCGCGGACGGCTAGACGTTCACGTCGAGCACCGAGCCGATCGCGTACGTGACGCCCATCGCCACCGCGCCACCGAGCACCGTGCGGATCGTCGCGCGGCGCGTCGGCGCGTTCCCGAGGCGGGCCGAACCCCACCCGGTGAGCACGAGCGCGAGCACGACCGCGACGAACGTCAGCGGGATGCGGACGCTGGTCGGAGCGAGGAGGATCGCCGCGAGCGGCAGCAGGCCGCCGACCGTGAACGACACGATCGACGCGGCCGCCGCCTCCCAGGGCGAGGTGAGCTCGTCGGGGTCGATGTGCAGCTCGGCGTCGGCGTGCGCGGCGAGGGGATCACGCTCGGTGAGCTGGACGGCGACCTGGCGTGCCAGGTCGGGCGTCAACCCCTTCGCCTCGTAGAGACCCGCGAGCTCGTCGAGCTCGGCGTCCGGCATCTCCGCGAGCTCGCGCCGCTCGGTCGCGAGCATCGCCCGCTCGGTGTCGCGCTGCGTGCTCACCGAGACGTACTCGCCCGCGGCCATCGACAGCGCCCCGGCGAGCAGGGCCGCCCCGCCCGCCGTCGCGATGACGGGGATCGACGTGCTCGTCGCCGCGACGCCCACGACGACGCCCGCCGTCGAGACGATGCCGTCGTTCGCGCCGAGCACCCCGGCGCGCAGCCTGTTGAGCCGCGCGCCGGTCCCCTCCGGGTGGTGGGGCTCGTCGAGGTGCGGACCGTTGCGCGCTTCGTCGCTCATGAGCCCACCGTAGGTCCCGGGAGATGCCCGACGCCTGGTAGGACTGCCGCCCACCACCCGCGACACGACGGCGCAGGGCCGTCTTCGACCATCACGGCGTGAGGAGACCGTGAGCGTCGCGGCCTTGGCCGTATGCGTCCCGTAAGGGCCGGCGACCGCCCTCGTCGGCGGGTGTTCGATCGTTATCGGCACCCGATCGGCGGGTGCCCGGCCCGCCGTGGACTCCGGACGGGGCCGTCGACCTCCGACGTGGGGACCTGCTGTGCTCGACATCGTCTTCGTGCTGGGCGTGATCGCCCTGTTCGTGCTGGTCGCCGGGATCGGGAAGGCGGTGGAGAAGCTGTGATCGTGCTCCAGCTCCTCGCCGCGGCTCTCGGTGCGGCGGCGATCGTGTATCTCGTGGTGGCGCTCGTGAGACCGGAGCGCTTCTGATGACCTGGATCTTCGCGCTCCTCGCGCTCGGGACCGTCGCCCTGGTGCTCGCGGCGCTCTACCGCCCGCTGGGTGACTACATGGCGCGGGTCTACTCCACGCCGAAGGACTGGCGGGTGGAGCGGGGCCTGTACCGGCTCCTGGGCGTCGACCCCCGCTCCGAGCAGACGTGGCCCGCCTACCTGCGCAGCATCCTCGCGTTCTCGGCCGTGGGCCTCGTGCTGCTGTACCTGCTCCAGCGCACGCAGCAGTGGCTGCCGTACTCGCTCGGGCTGCCCGCGCCGTCGGAGCACCTCGCCTTCAACACGGCCGCGTCGTTCGTGGGCAACACGAACTGGCAGTCGTACTCGCCGGAGCAGACGCTCGGCTACACCGTGCAGCTCGCCGGGCTCGCGGTGCAGAACTTCGTGTCCGCGGCGGTCGGCATGGCGGTCGCCGTCGCGCTCGTGCGGGGCTTCGCGTACCGCCGGGTCGGCACGATCGGCAACTTCTGGGTGGACCTCGTGCGCGGGAGCCTGCGCATCCTGCTCCCGATCTCCCTCGTCGGCGCGGTCGTGCTGCTCGTCGGCGGGGTCGTGCAGAACTTCGACGGATTCACGCAGGTCACGACCCTCGCGGGCGGCACGCAGAGCGTGCCCGGCGGGCCCGTGGCCTCGCAGGAGGTCATCAAGCTGCTCGGCACCAACGGCGGCGGGTTCTTCAACGTGAACTCCGCGCACCCGTTCGAGAACCCGTCGGCATGGACGAACGTCGTCGAGGTCCTGCTCATGCTCGTCATCCCGTTCTCCCTGCCGCGCACGTTCGGGCGCATGGTCGGCGACGACCGGCAGGGCTACGCGATCCTCGCGACGATGGGCGTGCTCTTCGTGGCGTCGTTCGTCGCGCTGACCGCGCTGGAGTCCGCCGGGAACGGCGCCGCGCCGCAGCTCGCCGGGGGTGCGATGGAGGGCAAGGAGGCGCGGTTCGGGATCGTCGGCTCGACCCTCTTCGCCACGACGAGCACCACGACGTCGACCGGCGCGGTCAACTCGATGCACGACTCGTACACGGCGCTGGGCGGGATGCTGCCGCTGCTCAACATGATGCTCGGCGAGGTCGCCCCGGGCGGGGTCGGCTCCGGGCTGTACGGGATGCTCGTGCTCGCCGTCATCGCGGTCTTCATCGCGGGCCTGCTGGTCGGGCGCACGCCGGAGTACCTGGGGAAGAAGATCGGGCCGCGCGAGATCAAGCTCGCGAGCCTGTACATCCTCGTCACGCCGTCCCTCGTGCTCGCCGGCACCGCCCTGAGCTTCGCGATCCCGCCCGTGCGCGAGAGCGTCGAGACGGTGTCGATCTGGAACCCCGGCGTGCACGGCACGACCGAGGTGCTCTACGCGTTCACGTCCGCGGCCAACAACAACGGGTCGGCGTTCGCCGGGCTCACCGCGAACACCCCGTGGCTCAACACCGCGCTGGGCGTCGCGATCCTGCTCGGCCGGTTCGTGCCGATCATGCTCGTCCTCGCGCTCGCGGGCTCGCTCGCGCAGCAGGACAAGGTGCCCGCCACCGTCGGCACGCTGCCGACCCACCGCCCGCAGTTCGTGGGGCTCCTGCTCGGCGTGGTCCTCCTCCTCACCGCGCTCACGTACTTCCCCGTTCTCGCGCTGGGTCCTCTGGCTGAAGGGCTGCTGTAAACCATGTCCACGCTCACCCACCCGTCCCCGCGCGCCGTGCACCAGCCGGCCGCGACCACCGGCGGCCTCTTCACCTGGTCTCAGGTGCGCCAGGCGCTGCCCGGCGCGTTCCGCAAGCTCGACCCGCGCCAGATGTGGCGCAACCCCGTGATGTTCCTCGTCTGGGTCGGGGCCGCCCTCACCACGGTCATCGCGGTCGTGGAGCCCTTCCTCGGAGGTCCGGAGGAGTCGGGCGGCACGCCCGTCCCCGGGTCCTTCACCGCGGTCATCGCCCTGTTCCTGTGGCTCACGGTCCTCTTCGCCAACCTGGCGGAGTCGGTCGCGGAGGGCCGCGGCAAGGCGCAGGCCGACTCGCTGCGCCGCACCCGGACCGCGACCGTCGCGCACCGGGTCGCCGAGTACGACGACGCGGGCGACCCCGGCGCCCTGCGCGCCCGGGCCGTCGAGGTGTCCTCGGCCGACCTGAGGCTGGGGGACGTCGTCGTCGTCGAGGCGGGGGAGCTGGTCCCCGGCGACGGCGAGATCGTCTGGGGCATCGCGTCCGTCGACGAGTCCGCGATCACGGGGGAGTCCGCGCCCGTGATCCGCGAGTCGGGCGGCGACCGGTCCGCAGTCACGGGTGGCACGCGCGTCCTCTCGGACCGCATCGTCGTGCGGGTCACGTCGATGCCGGGAGAGACGTTCGTCGACCGGATGATCGCGCTCGTCGAGGGCGCGAGCCGGCAGCGCACGCCGAACGAGATCGCGCTGAGCATCCTCCTCGCGTCGCTGTCGATCGTGTTCGTCGTGGTCGCCCTCACGCTCAACCCCGTCGCGTCGTACGCGGCGAGCCCCGTGAGCGTCGCGGTCCTCGTCGCGCTGCTCGTCTGCCTCATCCCCACGACGATCGGCGCGCTGCTGTCGGCGATCGGCATCGCGGGGATGGACCGCCTCGTGCAGCGCAACGTCCTCGCGATGTCCGGCCGCGCGGTCGAGGCCGCGGGCGACGTCACGACCCTGCTGCTCGACAAGACGGGCACCATCACGTACGGCAACCGGCAGGCCGCGCGGTTCGTCGCGCTGAGCGACGTCGACGAGCGCGAGCTCGTCCGGGCCGCGGCGCTGTCCTCGCTCGCGGACCCGACGCCGGAGGGCACGTCGATCGTGGACCTCGCGCGCAGCAGCGGTCTCGACCTCGGGCCGACCGCGCCGGGCGAGATCGTGCCGTTCACGGCGCAGACCCGGATGTCGGGGCTCGACGAGCCGGACGGGACCCAGATCCGCAAGGGCGCCGGGTCGGCCGTGACGGCGTGGGTCGAGCAGAACGGCGAGCGTCCGGCGTCGAGCGCCCTCGCGGAGCTGGACGACGTCGTGGAGGAGGTCGCGCAGTCGGGCGGCACCCCGCTCGTCGTCGCGGTGCGCACGCCGGACGGCGGGAGCCGCGTCCTGGGCGTCGTCCACCTCAAGGACGTCGTGAAGGACGGCATCGCGGAACGCTTCGCCGAGCTGCGGTCGATGGGCATCCGCACGGTGATGATCACGGGCGACAACCCGCTCACGGCCGCCGCCATCGCGCACGAGGCGGGTGTCGACGACTTCCTGGCCGAGGCCACGCCCGAGGACAAGCTCGCGCTCATCCGCGCCGAGCAGGAGGGCGGCAACCTCGTCGCGATGACGGGCGACGGCACGAACGACGCGCCCGCCCTGGCGCAGGCCGACGTGGGCGTCGCGATGAACTCGGGCACGTCCGCCGCGAAGGAGGCCGGCAACATGGTCGACCTCGACTCGGACCCGACGAAGCTCATCGACGTGGTGCGCATCGGCAAGCAGCTCCTCATCACCCGCGGGGCGCTCACCACGTTCTCGATCGCCAACGACGTCGCGAAGTACTTCGCGATCATCCCCGCGATGTTCATGGGGGTGTTCCCCGGCCTCGAGGTGCTCAACGTCATGGGTCTGAGCTCGCCGTCGTCGGCGGTGCTGTCGGCGATCGTCTTCAACGCGATCGTCATCGTGCTGCTCATCCCGCTCGCGCTGCGCGGCGTCCGGTACCGGCCGGCGGACGCGTCGACGATCCTCGGGCGGAACCTGCTCCTCTACGGCGTCGGCGGCCTCGTGGCCCCGTTCGTCGGCATCTGGCTCATCGACCTGGTCGTGCGCCTCATCCCCGGCTACTGATCCCCGACGACCAGGAGAACCTCATGAACACGACGACACGCAGCACCGGACGGGTCGTCTGGGTCGCGACCCGGGCGATGCTCGTCCTGACCCTCCTCCTCGGCGTCGGGTACACGCTCGTCGTCACCGGCGTCGGGCAGCTGGTCCTGCCCGCGCGCGCCGACGGCTCGCTCGTGCACGACGGCGTCGGCCGGGTCGTCGGGTCGGCCCTGGTCGGGCAGGCGTTCACCGACGCCGACGGCGACCCGCTGCCCGAGTACTTCCAGCCGCGCCCGTCGGCCGCGGGCGACGGCTACGACGCCGGGGCGTCGTCGGGCTCGAACCTCGGCCCCGAGAACGAGGACCTCGTCGCCGCCATCACGGAGCGGCGCGCCCAGGTCACCGCGCTCGAGGGCATCGACCCGGACGACGTCCCCGTGGACGCGCTGACCGCCTCGGGCTCCGGTCTCGACCCCCACATCAGCCCCGCCTACGCCGCCGTCCAGGTCGACCGCGTCGCGCGGGCGCGCGGCCTGACCACCGCGCAGGTCGAGGAGCTCGTCGCGCGGCACACTGGGGGGCGGGCGCTGGGGTACCTCGGCGAGCCGACGGTGAACGTGCTCGAGCTCAACGTCGCCCTGGACCGGATCGGAGGCTGAGCATGGCGCGCGGACGGTTGCGGGTCCTCCTCGGCGCGGCACCCGGCGTCGGGAAGACCTATGCCATGCTCGAGGAGGGTCGCCGCCTGCGCGACGAGGGCAGGGACGTCGTGGTCGCGGTCGTGGAGACCCACGGCCGCGCCGCGACCGCCGCCATGGCGGAGGGCCTCGAGGTGGTGCCGCGCACCGCCGTGACGCACCGGGGCGTCGAGCTCACGGACCTCGACCTCGACGCCGTCCTCGCGCGGCGCCCCGACGTCGCGCTCGTCGACGAGCTCGCGCACACGAACGCGCCGGGTCTCGACCACGAGAAGCGCTGGCAGGACGTCGACCGGCTGCTCGACGCCGGGATCGACGTCATCTCGACCGTCAACATCCAGCACATCGAGTCGCTCAACGACGTGGTCGAGAAGATCACGGGCGCCGAGCAGCGCGAGACGATCCCCGACGCCGTCCTGCGCGGCGCGGACCAGATCGAGGTCGTCGACCTCGCGCCCCAGGCGCTGCGCGACCGCCTCGCGGGCGGGTACGTCTACCCGGCCGAGCGCGTCGACGCGGCGCTGTCGAACTACTTCCGCCTCGGGAACCTCACCGCGCTGCGCGAGCTCGCACTGCTCTGGCTCGCCGACGAGGTCGACGCGGCGCTCCAGCTCTACCGGACCGAGCACGGGATCGACAGCACGTGGGAGGCGCGCGAGCGCGTCGTCGTGACGCTCACGGGCGGCCCGGAGGGGGAGACGCTCGTGCGGCGCGGCGCCCGGATCGCCGCGCGCTCGGCGGGCGGCCAGCTCCTCGCGGTGCACGTCACGACGCAGGACGGCCTGCGCGTCGCGGCCCCCGGCGCGCTCGCGCACCAGCGCGCGCTCGTCGAGCAGCTCGGCGGGACGTACCACCAGGTCGTGGGCGACGACGTCCCCACCGCGCTCGTCGAGTTCGCCAAGGGTGTCAACGCCACGCAGCTCGTCATCGGGGTCTCGCGCCGGGGCCGGTTGGCGTCGGCCCTCAGCGGCCCGGGCATCGGCGCGACGGTCACGCGCGAGGCGGGCAACATCGACGTCCACATCGTCAACCACGCCGCCGCCGGGGGAGGGGCGCGCCTGCCCCGCTCGGGCGGGGCGCTCACCCTGCGGCGCCGTGTCGCCGGGTTCGTCCTGGCCCTGGCCGGCGGACCCCTGCTCACCTGGCTCCTCGTCGCGTCGCGCGACGAGGACACGCTCGTGACCGACGTCCTGGCCTACCAGCTGCTCGTCGTGGTCGTCGCGCTCGTCGGTGGCATCTGGCCCGCCGTCTACGCCGCGGTCCTGTCCGGCATCACGCTCGACTACTTCTTCGTCGAGCCCCTGCACACGATCACCGTGGGCGAGCGGTTCCATCTCGTGGCGCTCGTCCTGTACGTCGTCATCGCCGTGCTCGTGAGCGTCGTCGTCGACCGCGCCGCGCGCACGACCCGGGCCGCCCGCCGCGCGGCCGCGGAGTCCGAGGTGCTCGCCACGGTCGCGGGCAGCGTCCTGCGCGGGCAGGACGCGGTGCAGGCGCTCGTGGGCCGGGCGCGCGAGGCGTTCGGCATGGCCGGGGCGCGGCTCGTCGTCTCCGGGGCGGAGCTCGCCACCGACGGGGACCCCGGGCCGGGCACGCCCAGCACGGCGGTCCGCGTGGGCGACCGGGCCGACCTCGAGCTCTTCGGGCCGGACCTCGCGGCGTCCGAGCGGCGGCTGCTCAACGTCATCGCCGTTCAGCTCGAGGCGGCGCTCGAGCACAGCGACCTGGCCGAGGCCGCGAGCGAGGTCGACCAGCTCGCCGAGTCCGACCGCGTGCGCAGCGCCCTGCTGTCGGCGTTGAGCCACGACCTGCGTCGCCCGCTGAGCGCCGCGACCGCCGCCGTGGGCGGCCTGCGCTCGACGCGAGGTGCACTCAGCCGTGCCGACCGGGACGAGCTGCTCGCGACCGCTGACGAGAGCCTCGCTGCGCTGGGCGAGCTCATCACCGACCTGCTCGACGTCAGCCGGTTGGAGGCCGGCGCCCTCGGGATCGCGCGCACCGCGGTCGAGCCGGCCGACGTCGTCCTGCCGGCGCTGGACGAGCTCGACCTGGGGCCCGCCCAGGTCGAGCTCGACCTCGAGCTGGACGGACGCGCGGTCGTCGCCGACCCGGTGCTGCTCCAGCGTGTGCTCGTCAACCTGCTCGCCAACGCGACGCGGCACTCGCCGCCGGGCGAGCGGGTGCGGATCTCGACGAGCGCGTTCGCGGGGTCCGTCGAGATCCGTGTCGTCGACCACGGCCCGGGCATCCCGCCCGAGCGACGACAGGACGTGTTCGTCCCGTTCCAACGCCTCGGCGACACCGACAACACGACGGGCCTCGGGCTCGGTCTCGCCCTGTCGAAGGGGTTCGTGGAGGGCATGGGCGGGACGCTCACCCCCGAGGAGACCCCGGGGGGAGGGCTGACCATGGTCGTCGCCCTGCCCGCCGCGGGCCCCCGCCCCGCCGACCCACCGGAGGCGACAGCGCCATGAAGATCCTCATCGCCGACGACGACCCCCAGATCCTCCGTGCCCTGCGCATCACGCTGACCGCCCGGGGCTACGAGATCGTCACGGCGACGTCCGGCGCGCAGGCGATCGCGCGCGCGATCGACCACCGCCCGGACGTCCTCATGCTCGACCTCGGCATGCCCGAGCTCGACGGGGTGGACGTGATCCACGCCGTCCGGGGATGGTCGGACGCCCCGATCCTCGTGGTGTCCGGGCGCACGGGCGCCGCCGACAAGGTCGAGGCCCTCGACGCGGGGGCCGACGACTACGTCACGAAGCCGTTCTCCATCGAGGAGCTCCTCGCTCGCATCCGCGCGCTCACGCGCCGCGTGGTGCACGAGGACTCCGCACCGGTCGTCGTGCTGGGCGACGTGACGGTCGACCTGTCCGCCCGCAGCGTCGTGCGCCTGCGCGACGGCCAGACGGAGCGGGTGCGGCTGACACCGACGGAGTGGCAGGTGCTGGAGCGGCTCCTGCGCAACCCGGGCCGGCTCGTCACCCGCCAGACGCTCCTCACCGAGATCTGGGGGTCCCAGCACGTGAGCGACACGGGGTACCTGCGCCTGTACGTCGCGCAGCTCCGCAAGAAGCTCGAGCCCGAGCCCACCGCGCCGCGCTACCTGCTCACGGAGGCGGGCATGGGCTACCGCTTCGAACCGGACGCCACGTCCTCGTCACCCTCACCGGGCTGAGCACCCTCGGACGCACCGCCGGGGTGGTCTTCGTCGAGGCGCCCGTCGGCGCGCTCGTCGACGAGCGGTTGGCGGAGGCCGGCTGGAGCACCGGCGAGCCGTGGACGCTGCTGCGCCGTGACCTCGCCGAGCCGGTGCGGGGCCGGGGCCTCCCGGTGGAGGAGGTCGGTCCCGCACGGGCGTCGGAGTGGGCGGAGGTGCTGCGCTCGTCGTTCGGGGGGTCCACGGCCGCTCCGGCGCGCTGGTTCGCGCTCGCCTCCGGGCCGCTGCACGCCGACGCGCGGTGCCTCGTCGCGTACGACGACGGTCTCGGCACGGGCGCCCGGGACGACGGCGCCGGAGGGGTGCGGACGCCCGTCGCGGTGGTCGGGGTGTGGTCGGCCGGTCCGGGGCGTCCCGGCCTCGTCGAGCCGATGGGCGTGCACGCCGACCACCGCGGGCGCGGGTACGGCAGGGCGATCACGCTCGCGGGGTGGCCGCCCTGCGTGACCTCCGCGCGTCGAGCGCGCTCGTCGCGACCCCGACCGCCGAGGTCGGTGCCGTCGCGACCTACGAGTCGGCGGGGTTCGTGCGGCTCGCCGAGCGCCGGGACCGCCGCCGCGCCGGCTGAACGCCGCGCTCGTCGCCGACGAGCGCGGCATGGGCGCGTCCTACAGCGGGCCGACCGCGAGGACGGTGACGACCGGCTCGCCCGCCTCGTCGCTCGCCGCGAGGTCCACGCTCGCGGTGACGGCCCAGTCGTGGTCGCCAGCCGGGTCGTCGAGCACCTGCCGCACGAGCCACGTGCCCGCCGGGACGACCCCGCCCGGGGCGTGCTCCGCCGTCGGGCCCTCGTGGCCGGCCGGGACCTCGGCACCCGCCTCGACGACCCGGAAGAGCGCGGCGGCCCGCGCGCCGGGGCCGATGCCGATCGCGTCGTCGCCCTGGTCCTCGAAGAGCGGGTCGAGCGCGTCGCCCCACGCGTCGGCGTCCCAGCCCGCGGTCCCGTCGAGCGCGCCGAGCGCGCGGTAGTCCTCGCGCGACGCGAGCTCGACACGGCGGAACAACGCGTTGCGCACGAGGCGCCGGAAGGAGCGCGGGTTGCCCGTGACCGGGCGGGTCGGCGCCTCGGCCCCCGCCCCGGAGAGGGGCCCGTCGCCGACCTCGGTGTCCGCGTCGTCGTCGACGGGGTGCGCGAGACGCTCCCACTCGTCGAGGAGCGACGAGTCGACGCCGCGCACGAGCTCGCCGAGCCACTCGACGATCTCCTGCACCTCCTCGGTGCGGTGCTCGTCCGGGACGACCTGACGCATCGCGCGGTACGCGTCCGCGAGGTAGCGCAGCACGACGCCCTCGGTGCGCTCGAGCCCGTACACGGACACGAACTCGGCGAACGTCATCGCGCGCTCGACCATGTCGCGGACCACGGACTTGGGGAAGAGCTCGGCGTCCGCGACCCACGGGTTGGTCCGCTTGTACATCGCGAAGGCCGGGGCCAGCAGCTCCTCGAGCGGCTTGGGCCACGTGATCTCCTCGAGCAGCGCCATGCGCTCCTCGTACTCGTACCCCTCCGCCTTCATGGCGGCGACCGCCTCGCCCTTCGCGGCGTTCTGCTGCGCGTAGAGGACCTGGCGCGGGTCGTCGAGCGTGGCCTCGATGACGGAGACGACGTCGAGCGCGTGGGTCGCGCCCTCGACGTCGAGCAGGTCGAGGGCCGCCAGGGCGAACGGCGAGAGCGGCTGGTTGAGCGCGAACTCGCGCGGGAGGTCGCCCACGAGCCGGACGCTCGGCCGGTAGCCCGCCGGGCGGGACGGGTCGTCGACCCGGACGCGCTCCACGATCCCCGCGACGCGCAGCGACCGGTAGATGCGGAACGTCTGGCGCACGTGCTCGCGTCGCTGGGTCTCGGTGTCGTGGTTCGCGAGGAGCAGGTGGCGCATGGCCTCGACCGGGTCGCGCCGCGGGTCGGACGCGGCCCCCGCGCCGCCGTGGCCGTGCTGGTGCGTGCGCGCGAGCACGTTGAGCACCATCGCGTGGGTCACGGTGAAGTGGCTGGTCAGCGGTTCGGGGTCGGCGTCGCGCAGCCGCTCGAACGTCGCGTCGGTCCAGTTCACCGAACCCTGCGGCGCCTTCTTGCGGACGATCTTCTTGAGCTTCTTCGGGTCGTCGCCCGCCTTGGCGAGCATCTTGCGGTTCTCGATGACGTGGTCGGGCGCCATGACGAGCACCTCGCCCACGGTGTCGTACCCGGCCCGGCCCGCGCGACCGGCGATCTGGTGGAACTCGCGCGCCGTGAGGTGGCGCATGCGCTCCCCGTCGAACTTCACGAGGCTCGTGAGCAGGACCGTGCGGATCGGCACGTTGATGCCCACACCGAGCGTGTCCGTGCCGCACACGACCTTGAGCAGGCCCGCCTGCGTGAGCCGCTCGACGACGCGGCGGTACTTGGGGAGCATGCCCGCGTGGTGCACGCCGACGCCGTGCCGCAGGAACTTGCTGAGCGTCTTGCCGAACCCGGTGCCGAAGCGGAAGTCGCCCAGCTCGGCGGCGATCGCCTCCTTCTCCGCCTTCGACGCGACGTTCATCGACAGCAGCGACTGCGCGCGCTCGACGGCGTCCTTCTGCGTGAAGTGCACGACGTACACGGGCGCGCGGCGCGTGCTGACGAGCTCCTCGATGACCTCCGTCAGCGGCTCCACGACGTAGCTGAAGTGCAGCGGGACCGGCCGCTGCGCCGTCGTCACCTCGGCGACGGGCCGGCCGGTGCGCTCCTCGAGCTCCTCGACGAACCGGGCGGTGTCGCCGAGCGTGGCGGACATCAGCAGGAACTGGGTGTGCGGGAGCTCGAGGAGCGGCACCTGCCAGGCCCAGCCGCGCTGCGGGTCGGCGTAGAAGTGGAACTCGTCCATGACGACCTGGGAGATCGCGTCCTCGGCGTCCGGCCCGGTGCCGCCCTCGCCACCGCCCCGGCGCAGCGCGATGTTCGCGAGGATCTCCGCCGTGCAGCAGATGATCGGGGCGTCGGGGTTCACGGCCGAGTCACCGGTCGTCATGCCGACGTTCTTGGAGCCGAACGCCGCCACGAGCGCGAAGAACTTCTCGCTGACCAGCGCCTTGAGCGGCGCGGTGTAGTACGTGCGGCCGCCATGGCCCGACCGGTGCGCCGCGAGCGCCGCGAACTGCGCGCCCATCGCGACGAGCGACTTCCCCGAGCCCGTGGGGGTCGACAGGATGACGTGCGATCCCGTGACCAGCTCGATGAGGGCCTCGCTCTGGTGCGGGTAGAGCTCGAGGCCCTGCTCCGTCGCCCACGTGGTGAACCCCTCGTAGAGCTCGTCCGGGTCGGGTGCCTTGCCCGTCGGGGCGGGCACGTGGGCGAGCAGAGCCGGGGTGCGGCCGGTCGTGGTGGTCACAGGGAGAGTCTGTCAGGTGGCACGCGCCCCGTCCGCGTCGCCGACCCTGCGCCGCCGGCCCTGCGCCGCCGACCTGCGCCGTCGAACCCGGGGTTGGCCGTGACGCCCCCGTGCCGAACCCGGGGTTGTGCGTCAGGTGGGGGCGGATGTGGCGGGCAAGCCCGGGTTCGGCGGGAGACGGTGACGGACCTGGAGGGTTGATAGCGCTGTCAGCGTGTGCGAAGGTATGCCTGGGACCGGCGTCGCCGCCGACCCGCCGCCGAGTCATCGTCGACCGCCGACCCCACGCAGCCGTGGGACCGAGGGAGCACCACATGCCAGACAGCGCCGTCAACGCTGGTCTCGACCTTGCGTCACCGTCCCCACGCCCGGGTCCGCACCGCTCACGCCGTGCGCCGCGCGGACGACGCAGGACGGCGGTCGTCGCGCTGGCCACGGTGGCGAGCCTGGCGCTGCCGCTGACCGCGGCGCACGCGCAGACCACGACCGGGACGGGGGCAGCGACGGGGTCCGATGCCGCCGCTGCCGCCGTCGACGGCCCGTTGGTCGACCTCGTGAACCCGTTCATCGGGACGAAGGACGACGGCAACACGTACCCGGGGGCGGCCGTCCCGTTCGGCATGGTGCAGCTCTCGCCCGACAACGGGCACAACGTCGGGTACGACTACGACCGCACCTCGGTGCGCGGGTTCTCCCTCGTCCATCTGTCCGGCGTCGGCTGCGGGCTCGGGGGGCCGCTCCCGACGCTCCCGACGACGGGCGCGATCACCTCGACCGACTACGCGCAGTACGCGCTCGGCTTCTCGCACGACGACGAGGAGGCCTCGCCCGGGTACTACCGCGTCGGCCTCCAGGCGACCGCGGGCACGATCGACGCCGAGCTCACGGCGACCGAGCGCACCGGCGTCCAGCGCTACACCTTCCCGGCCACGGCGCAGGCGAACGTCCTGCTCAACGCCGGCCAGGCGCTCAACCGGGTGACCGAGTCGGACGTGCGCGTCGTCGACGACCGCACGGTCGAGACCCGGATCACCGTGCGCGGCTTCTGCCAGGACACCGCGCCGCAGACGATCTGGACGCGTACGACGTTCGACCGCCCGTTCGTCGCGCACGGCACGTGGGACGGCGAGACGGTCACCGCGGGCTCCGACGCCGCGGCCGGCGGCGAGGGCCGCCGCGGCGCGTACGTCACCTTCGACACCACCGGCGGCGACCTGGACGTCGAGGCCGTGACCGCGATGAGCTACGTCGGCGCGGACGGCGCGGCGGCGAACCTCGAGGCGGAGGCCGGCACGTTCGACGCCGTGCACGACGCCGCCCGGTCGGCGTGGGAGGACCGGCTCGGCCTCGTGCGGGTCGCCCAGGGCGCGGACGACGACCTGCGCACGTTCTACTCGTCCCTGTACCGCAGCTTCCTCGCGCCGAACGTCGGCTCCGACGTGGACGGTCGCTACCGCGGCTGGGACCAGGAGGTCCACGCCCCCGAGAGCGACGCCGACGAGGCCTTCACCTACTACCAGAACTACTCGCTGTGGGACACGTACCGCACCCAGCAGCAGCTCCTCTACCTGCTCGCGCCCGACGAGTCCGCCGACATGGCGCTCTCGCTCGTGCGCCAGGCCCAGCAGGGCGGCTGGCTCCCGCGCTGGGGCTACGGCACGGTCGAGACGAACATCATGACCGGCGACCCGGCGACGCCGTTCCTCGTCAGCGCGTGGCAGCAGGGTCTGCTCGCGGGGCACGAGGAGGAGGCGTACGCCGTCCTGAAGCAGAACGCCGACGAGGTCCCGCCGGCGGACTCGCCCTTCAACGGACGCGCGGCGAACGTCGAGTACCTGCGCGACGGGTTCGTCCCGCACGAGCCGGCGCGCTCCGGCAAGCCCGGCGACTACGACCTGCAGCACGGCGCCTCGGCGACCATGGAGTACGCCTTCGCCGACGCGATGCTCTCCACGATGGCGCGCGGCCTCGGCCACGACGAGGACGCCGACCGCTACGCGGCCCGCGGCCAGGGCTACCGCAACGTGTTCGACCCGCGCACGGGCAACTTCCGGGCGCGCAACGCCGACGGCTTCTTCGTCGGCGACGCCGACCCGGCGCACTCCGACGGGTTCCACGAAGGCACGGCCGTGCAGTACCAGTGGCTCGTGCCGCAGGACGTCCCGGGCCTGTTCGACCTCATGGGCGGCACCGACGCCGCGATCGACCGCCTCGACGCGTTCTTCGCCTACGACGAGCTCGTCACCGATCCGGCGCGCGTCGCGAGCGAGGTCTGGGTCAACGGCACGTACGACTACTACGGCTGGGAGACCTACAACCCGAACAACGAGCCGAACCTGCACGCGCCGTACGTCTACCTGTGGACGGGGCAGCCCTGGAAGACGACGGACGTCGTGCGTGCCGCGGCGACGCTCTTCACCGACGGCCCCGACGGCGTCACCGGCAACGACGACCTCGGCACCATGTCCGCGTGGCACGTGCTGTCGTCGATCGGCGTGTACCCGATCGTGCCCGGCACCGACCTGTGGGGTCTGACGACGCCGCTGTTCGACGACGTGACGATCACGCTCGACCCCGACGTCTTCGGCCGGGACTCGCTCCACGTCACCGCCGACGGGGTCTCGTCCGACGCGCACTACACGCAGTCCGTCTCGCTCGGCGGGCAGGACCTCGACCGTGCGTGGGTCACGGGTGACGAGCTCACCGCCGCCGGCTCGCTCGACGTCGCCGTCGGTGCCTCGCCGTCCGCGTGGGCGACCGACCCTGCCGCGTCCCCAGGGGCCGTCGTTCCCGCCGACGGCACCGTGGAGCGCCTGTTCGTCGGCGCGACGCCGCGCCGGCCCGTCGTGGCCCCCGGCGGGCAGACCGAGCTCGCCGTGCAGGTCGTCGCCCAGGGCGCCGGGACGACGAGCGGCACGCTCCGGGTGACGTCCGACGGCGCGGTGAGCGCGACGACCGACCTCGCCGCGTGGACCGCCGAGTCCGGCGGCCTGCCGGCGACGGTCGAGGGCACGATCACGCTCGCCGCCGCTGCCGACGCGGAGCAGGGCGTGCACACGGTGCAGGTCGTCGTGCGCGACGCCGCGGGGACCGAGGCCGTGCGCGAGATCCAGGTCGCCGTGTCCGGCGAGTCGTGGATCGCGGACGCGTTCGACAACGTCGGCATCGGCGACGCCGGGGCCGCGAACGCCGACCTCGACGGGACGGGCGCCTACCTCCTGCGCGAGCTGCTCGCCGACCTCGGCGTGGTCCAGGGTCTCGAGCTGACCGTCCCCGGCACGGAGCTGACGTACCTGCTCGGTGCGCCGCCGGCGGGCGAGCCGGACAACGTCGCGGCGAACGGCCAGGTGCTCGACGTCCCCGACGCGCAGCGCGGCACGCGCACCCTCTCGCTCGTCGGGACGGCCACGCACGGCACGCAGCGCGGCGAGCTCGTCCTCGGCTTCGCGGACGGCACGAGGCAGTCGGTCCAGGTCGCGCTGAGCGACTGGTGCACGGGCTCGCCCGAGCCGGGCAACATCCTCGTCGCGAAGCCCGGCGCCCGCGGGAACGGGACGGGTACCGACAAGTTCGGCTGCGGCCTGTACGCCACGGCACCGGTGACGGTGCCCGACGGCAAGGTGCTCACGAGCCTCACGCTGCCGGTCAACCCGCGGTTCCACGTGTTCGCGGTCGCGACCGACGCGGCGGGGGTCGTCCCCGCGCCGCAGGTCGAGGTCACGGCGCAGGCCCGCTGCCTCGGCGGCAAGGCGTTCGTCGCGGTGCGCGCGCTCAACACCGGTGAGGAGCCGGCGGCGATCGAGCTCGCGACCGCGTACGGGTCGAAGCTCTTCCCCGAGGTCGCGCCCGGCGCCAACGCGTACCAGTCGTTCGCGACCCGCGCGGCCGCCGTCGACGCGGGGGAGGTGACGGTCACCGTGACGACGCCCGGCGGCGAGCCGCAGCAGGTCACGGCCGTCCACCAGGGGATCACCTGCTCGTAACCCGACCCTGACAGGGTGGCGCGGGCCGCGCCCGCAGCCCGTGCCACCCCACGTCGTGACCTGACGTCACGACCGACCCGACCGACCCGTCCCCGCAGCTGCGGCCCCCACCCGAGGACACCATGACCCCCAGACCTCTGACCGCATCCCGGACGCGCCGTCCGGCTCCACGGCTCGTCGCCGGCGCGCTCGCCGCGGCGCTCGCCGTCGTCGGCCTGGCGCCTGCCACCGCCGCCACCGCCGCCACGGCCGCACCGGGGGCCACGGACCCCGCGACGGACTACGCGTCCCTGGTCGACGTGTTCGTCGGCACCGAGGGCGACTTCGGCAACGACATGCCCGCCGCGCAGGCGCCGAACGGCCTCGCCAAGGTCAACCCGCGCACGACGCCCGGGCGCAACAACACGGGCTACGACTACGCGCAGTCGAAGATCTCGGGATTCACGCACACCAACCTCGACGGGGTCGGGGGCTCCGGCGGTGGTGGCGACATCCTCGTGGTCCCGACGTCCGGCTCGTACACCGCGCGCCCCGGTACCGGCACCTACGCGCACCCGTTCTCGCACGACGACGAGGACGCCGGCCCGGGCTTCTACTCCGTCGGGCTCGGCAACGTCGCCGGCACGGACGGTGCGATCGCGGCGGCGCCCGGCACGATCGAGGCCGAGGTCGCGGCCACCACCCGCTCGGGCGTGCACCGCTACGCGTTCCCCGAGGGCCAGACGCCGAGCCTCGTCGTCGACCTCGAGACGAACAACACCAGCCGCACCTCCTCGTCGGTCGAGGTGGAGACGCTCGCCGACGGCACCGCCGCGCTGAGCGGGCACGTGACCGGCTACTTCTACAACGCGTCGTACACGCTGTACTACTACGCGCGCACGCTCCAGCCCGTCGCGGGCGTCACGACGTGGGGCGACGACGACCGGCTCGTCGACGCGACGACCCAGGAGGGGCGCGACACCGGCGCGGTCCTCACGTTCGACCCGTCTGACGCGGGCGACGTCGGCCTGCAGGTCACGCTGTCGCCGGTGAGCGCCGAGCAGGCGAAGGTCGACCAGCAGGTCGAGCTCGGCGAGCTGTCGTTCGACGAGATCCGCGACCGCACGCGCGCCGAGTGGAACGAGACGCTCGGGCGCGTCGCGGTCGACGCCTCGACCGCGACCGACCCGACGGGTGAGCTGCAGAAGCTCTTCTACACGCACCTGTACCGCATGTTCGCGATGCCGATGAACGCGACGAGCACGTCGGGCACGTACCGCGGCGTCGACGGCGCGGTGCACGCCGCGCAGGGCTTCACGTACTACGACTCGTGGGCCACGTGGGACGACTTCCGCAAGTTCTCCGTCATCGCCTACATCGACCCGGCGCTGTACCGCGACATGGTGCAGTCGCTCGTCTACCTGTTCGCCGACGCCGAGGCGACCGGCACGGGCAGCGGCCTCGGCGGGTTCGTGCACTCGGTCCCGACGGTCCGCTGGGAGCGGTCCTCGGTCGTGGTCGCGGACGCGATCGCGAAGGGCTTCGAGGGCTTCGACCGCCTCGACGAGGCCTACCCGGCCCTCAAGCGGCTCGTGGGCGAGTACAGCGCCGCCGAGCTCGAGCGCGGCTACGTGGCGGGCAACCCCGGCGCGTCGGTGCAGCGCGGCTACGACCAGTACGGACTGTCCGTGATCGCGGACGAGCTCGGCCTGTCCGACGAGGCGCAGACGATGCGCGAGCAGGCGTCGTGGCCGATCGACAAGCTCACCAAGCCGGGCGCGTGGACCGCCCCCGACGGCACGCCCGTCGGTCTCCTCACCCCGCGGGCCGCCGACGGCTCGTGGCAGAGCGCCGACCACGAGAAGTTCGAGGCGGCGAGCCTCTACCAGGGCACGCTGTGGCAGTACCACTGGTACGACGCGTACGACATGGACGCGCTCGTCGAGGCGATGGGCGGTCCGGAGGCTGCGCGCCTCGCGATGCGCCACATGTTCGGCGAGCACGCGCCGGACGACGGCAAGGCCATGCTCCACTCGAACGCCAACGAGATCGACCTGCAGGCGCCGTACCTCTTCAACTACACGGGCGAGCCGAGCCTGACGCAGAAGTGGGCGCGCGCGATCTACACGAAGGAGACCTGGAACCGGTACATCGCGACCGGCTCCTCCAGCGCGGTGCCGAGCGGCGGCGGCGAGTTCACGCCGCCCGTGAGGACGAAGGTCTACCAGCTCGACCCGCGCGGGATGCTTCCCACGATGGACAACGACGCCGGCACGATGTCGACGATGTTCGTCGCCGCCGCCGTGGGTCTGTTCCCGGTGACCGCCGGCTCGTCCCAGTTCCAGATCGGCTCGCCGTTCTTCGACTCGACGACCATCACGTACGACGACGGCAACGCCTTCACGGTGACCGCCGACGGCGTCTCCGAGGACGCGTTCTACGTGCAGTCGGCCACGCTCGACGGCGCGGCGTTCGGCAACACGTGGGTCGACTACCGGACCGTGATCGGGGGAGCGGACCTCGCGTTCCGGATGGGCGAGGAGCCGAGCGACTGGGGCACGGACACCGAGCCGGCCTTCTCGATGAGCACCAGCACGGGCGAGCCCGTCGAGGGCCCGCGCGTGAGCGCCGACCCGACGACGGTGCAGACAGGCGAGGGCGGCGCGCTCGACGCGTCGCTGACGCTGACGTTCGACGGCGCGCGCCTCGCGGCGCCCACCGGCACGGACCTCGTCGTGAGCGGGGCGGCGAGCGTCGTCGGGCTGCCCGACGGCGTCACGGCGGCCGTGACGGTCGCATCGCCGGCCGCGCTGACCGTCTCCCTGACGGGGACGGCCTCCGCCGACGCCCGGTTCTACGTCCACCTGCGCGACGAGGCCCTCGATGACGGGGTCGCCGCGTCGGCGCTCCGCGGGCAGGGCGTGTCGGTGCTCTCCCCGCTGCGCCTGTCGGTGGCGTCCGCCGAGCGCGACGCGCTGGCCGAGCTCGTCGACGACGCGGTGCTCGTGCGGCACGGGAACTACTCGTCCGTGACGTTCGACCGGTTCTCCACCGCGCTGTCCACGGCGCAGGAGCTCCTCGCGGACGAGGCGGCGACGAGCGTCGCGCTGCGGTACGCCGCGGACCGTCTCGGTGCCGCGATCGACGCGCTCGACCTCACGGGCGGCGGCTTCCGCACGCTCGAGGCCGAGAAGTCGGAGGCGTGGTCCGGCGGCGAGCTGAAGAACGAGGCGAACAACTCGTCCGGCAACCTCGGCGGCGTCCGCTCCGGGTCGTGGGTCCAGTACCGCGACATGACGTTCGAGACCGCCGCGGGGCCGGCCGTGCCGCGCTTCCTCACGGTCCGGTACGACACGAGCTTCGCCCCGACGGACGCGCCCAGCACCGTGCGGGTGCACGCCGGCGACGTCGACGGCCCGGTGGTCGCGACCGTCGACCTCACGGGCACGAGCGGCTGGGGCAGGTACGCCGAGGTGACCACCGAGCTCGGCGACGTGCAGGCGCTCGTCGACGCGAAGGTCGTCACGTTCGAGCTCCTCGCGCCGTCCGGGCGCAGCTGGGTCGGCAACTTCGACTGGTTCCGGTTCGACGCCGAGGACCCTGCCGCGACGCCCGGCGCGCCGCAGGCGGTGACGATCGAGGCCGAGGACTGGACCGAGAACTCGGGCCGCGGGCTCAAGAACGAGTCCTCGACGTGGTCGACCGGTCCGGTGACGAACGTCGGCGGCACCGCGGACGGCGACTGGCTCGCGTACGGGGAGGTCGACCTCGGCGACGTGCCGCTCGGCGAGCTCTCGGTGCACTACGTGCACAACTCGAACCGGTCCGGGAACAACTCGGCGCTGTCGGTGTACCTCGACGAGTTCGACCCGGCGGACCCGGGCGAGCCGTTCGTCACGGTGCCG